>Ga0209147_100321_pt1 | contig 36587 bp, 28 predicted proteins | sample AraplaCol_mLB_r2_FD_184278 | JGI IMG/M metagenome (GOLD analysis project Ga0209147, IMG submission 184278) | Arabidopsis root microbial communities from North Carolina, USA - plate scrape CL_Col_mLB_r2 (SPAdes) (version 2) | ecosystem: Host-associated > Plants > Roots > Endosphere | place: USA... | reverse complement strand
CGTCTGGCCCTTCTTGAACAAAGGCTGGGCCTTCCACGCCTTGAAGCCCCAGTCCATGAAGCGCACGGCTTCGGTCGCGCGGCCGTTGAAGCTGGTGGAGCCGGCGGTAACGATCACCAGGCGGCGACCATCCTGCTCCGCCGACCCGGTGAAGCCGAAACCAGCTTCCTCGGTATGGCCGGTCTTCAGGCCATCGGCACCGGCGATCTTGCCCAAAATGGGGTTGCGGTTCGCCTGTGCGATGTCCGATCCGCCCATTGTCTTGCCCCATGTGAAGGAGCGGGTGGCGTAGAAACGCTTGTAGAGGTCGGGCGTCTCGACGATCGTCGCCTCGGCCAGCTTGGCCAGATCCTCGGCGGTCACATAGGTCACGCCTTCGTCCGGCCAGCCATTGCTGGTGCCGAAATGGCTGTTCTTCAGGCCAAGCCGCTTGGCCTCCTCGTTCATGGCGGCGACGAATGCCTGTTCCGTGCCGGCAATCCCCTCCGCCAGAACGACGCAGGCGTCATTGCCCGACAGGGTGACGATGCCGTGCAGCAGATTTTCGACCGACACCTGCTCGCCGACCGACAGGAACATGGTCGATCCGGCCTGCGGGCCATGCCACTGCTTCCAGGTTTCCGGGCGGACCGTGAATTTCGTATCGAGCTTCAACTCACCCTTCTGGATCAGGCGGAAGGCGACATGCGCCGTCATCATCTTTGCCAGCGACGCCGGCGGCATGCGCGTTTCGCCGCCCTTGTCGTACAGCACGGCGCCCGACGACAGATCCTTCATATAAGCGATCGGCGCTTCGCTGGTGTAGGGCGGCGCGGCCGCGATCAGCGGCTGGGCCAGCAGCCCGGCGGCAAGGAGGACTGCAACGCTTTTCTTCATCGGAAAACTGCCTTCGATTATGATGGAATCGCTGTACGGGCGCGATCTCTATCGTGCGTCATTAGCCATGATGCGGGCATTCTCAAAGCCTTTGGCTGCGGCGAACCGCACACCGGCCTGCGCTGCCTGTTGCGTGGGATAGGGGCCAAGCCGCACGCGCCACAGGCCGCCGCCTGCTTCGGCACGGGCGCCGATGCTCTTCGCCACGGTTTCGGCGCGCGCCTGAGACGAGAAGGCGCCGACCTGAACGATATAGCCACCAGCGCGCGTCGGCGCTGCGGGCGCTGTAGCCTGAACCGGCTTGGGCGCTGGTTTTGCCGACTGGGTCGCGATACGCGGCGGCGGTGGCGCCTGATCGAAATCGGCGCCGGGCCTTGGCGCCGCAACCGGCCGGGTGGCGGCTGGGGCAGGCTTGGGCTTGGTCGCTGCTACTGCTCGCGCCGGCGTGGCGGCGGCGTGCGAAACGGCCGGCAATTTGGTCCGCAGCACCCGCAACAACGCAGCCGGCGTTTCCAGCCGTTCGGCTGCCCGCCCCTGCCCGCGTAGCGCCGCGCGCTCCTGCTCTGGCGGGTTGACCCGGCGCACACGCACAGGAATCACGGCCTGCCCGCTCACGCCCAGTTGCGATGCCGCGCCGGGCGACAGCGCGATCAACTGGTCGCCCCGCATCGGTCCGCGATCATTGACCCGCACCAAAATCGTTCGCCCGCTATCCAGTGCCGTCACCTCGACATAGCTGGGGAGCGGCAAGGTTTTGTGCGCGGCCGTGATGGCGGCGGGCATGAACGCTTCGCCATTGGCGGTCGCGCCACTTTGGCTGCCATCCGTGCTTTCGCCGGCATAGCCGACCTCGTCATAGGAAACAGGATCGGCCGGTGTGTAGCTGACGCCGCCCACCGCATAGGACGCGCCCAAAGGCACCGGCGTGTCGCTGGCCATGGAAGCAGGCGCCCCAGCGCTTTGCGGCTGCGCGGCGCCCGCGCTGCCGCCAACCAGCGCCAGCATCATGGCCGTAACGAACAGCCCCTTATTGTTTGACAGCATCCGCCAGCAATCCCACCGACAAGGCATAGAAATTGGAGCAATTATAATCCAGAATCGCCCGATAATTGCTGGTCAGCAGATAGGCGGTCTTGCCAGGACCATCGGGTTCCAGCAGCGTCGCCATGACGCCATCGGCTGGCCAGACGCCGCTATTGGGGAAGAGGCCCAGCTTGCGCCACTCCGCCATCGTCAGCCAGCGGCTATGCCGGTTGAACACGCGCGGGCAACGGGCCGGATCGGTCTTGGCCGCCACCGACGCGCGGTTGAAACTGGCCGGCACGCTGACGGCCACGCCCCAAGGCTGACCCTTGCGCCATCCCGATTGCACGAAATAATTGGCGATGGAGGCGAGCGCGTCGGCCTCGCTGGTCCAGATGTCGGCCTTCCCGTCGCCATCGCCATCCTTGGCGATGCGCAGATAGACGGACGGCAGGAATTGCGGATAGCCGGTCGCGCCGGCCCAGCTACCCACCAGGCGGCTACGCGGCACGCCATTGTCCAGCATCTTGAGCGTCGCCAGCAATTCCGGTTCGAACAAGGCACGGCGGCGACCTTCATGCGCCAGCGTCGCGAGCGACCGGATCAGATCGAAATCGCCGGTATAGCTGCCATAATTGGTTTCATGGCCGTAGATGGCGACCATGATCTCCTCCGGCACGCCCGTTTCCGCTTCGATGCGCGCAAGGCGCGACCGGTTCGCCTGATAGGCGACCCGACCCCGGCTGATGCGCGCGGCGTCGACATGCTGGCGGCGATAGGGTTCGAAATTGGGGATAGGCGAATAGGCGCCGCCGCCCGGCTGACTCTGGTCCAGTTGCACGACGCGCGGATTGATCGTCAGCGTGGGGAAGACGCTATCCAGCGTCGCATCGCGGATGCCCATGGCCCGCGCCTTGGGCCGCAGGCTCTCCAGATAGGCACGGAAATCGGCACTATCCTGCGCTTGCGCAGGGGCAATCGCGACACTGCCACCGGTAATGGCAGTCAGGCCGAGCAACAAGGACAGGACGGACGAACGCAAAGAATCCCTCATCCCCTTGTTGTTGCACAGGCAGGGCGGCAGGTGAATCCTTTATTGCGACGTCCGGTCGGTTAAGGCGACGAACCGTGGTCGTTGCGATTTTCGCTTGGCAACGGCGCGCGGCACGCTAGGAAGCCCGCAACGGAAGTGTGGCCGAGTGGTTTAAGGCAGCGGTCTTGAAAACCGCCGTGGGTTTACGCTCACCGTGGGTTCGAATCCCACCGCTTCCGCCATTCCCGTTCTGGATAAGGCGTCAGGCGTAGCTGCTGGGGCCGGTGCCATGCAGGATGACGGGCGGCAGTTCCATCTTGTGAATGCTGGCTTCCGCGATGATCGCCAGCGGATCGACGGGATGGCTGAGCAGCAGGCCGCAGCGATCCGGACCATCCCAGATCACGGTGCCGCACACTTCCAGCCCTTCGGTGATCAGCGTCACCCATTCGCCGATCGGTGGCAGCCAGTTGCCGGTGAGTAGCGCGCCATAGATGGAAATATTGCGAATGGTGACGGTCTGGCTAATGCCATCCCAGTTCAACGTCGCCTCGACCTCTGCGTCGTAGCGGCTTTCGCGGCGGCGTTCGGCGCGCGCGCGATAGATCATGCTGTCCATAACCTCTCTCCCGGTTGCCCCCCGGGATTAGACCAAAGTCGATCCAGAAGATTGCGGAAGAATGAAAGGGCTTGGTTAACAGCGGATTGAACGGAAAAGGGCCGAACATTACGCCCGGCCCTCCCTTATCAGATCACGCCAGAGCGCCGTGGCAATGTTTGTATTTCTGGCCCGAACCGCACGGGCATGGCGCGTTGCGGCTGATGTCCAGATTGGCATATTCGCCGGCCGGAACGTTGCCCACGGGCGCGCGCGGAATGGTGGTAGTGACGCCGCCGAAGCTGCCGGCGTCGATATCCGCGCTGTTATCTTCGCCCGAGAAGGGGTCGATATGGGTGGTGATGAAGTCGGGCAGGACCGGCAGGCCATAATCTTCCAGCGGCGGCTGTTCCATGCGGAACTGCACGCGCGCGATGGAGCCGGTCACATCCTCGCGGATATTTTCCAGCATCCGCTCGAACAGCGCGAAGGCCTCCTGCTTATATTCGTTGATCGGCGTCTTTTGCGCATAAGCGCGCAGATGCACGACCTGGCGCAGGGCGTCGAGCGTCGAAAGATGCTCCTTCCAATGATGGTCCAGGCTCTGGAGCAGGATCGACTTTTCGATCATGTGCCAGTCGGACGCCTCGACCTCCTTGGTCTTTTCCGCGACGGCTTCGTCGGCCAGCGCCGACAGCCGTTCCTCGATCATTTCGGGGTCTACCGAATCCTCGGCCAGCCAGGCGTCGAAATCAGGCTCAAGCCCAAGAATTTCGGCGGTACGAACTTTGAGGCGCTCCATATCCCACTGTTCGGGATAGGTGCCCGGCGGGCAGGATGCGCCGACCAGATCGTTCACCGTCTCATGGCGCATGTCGATCACGACGTCATCGACGGTGTCGCTGTCCATGATGTCGCTGCGCTGTTCATAGATGACCTTGCGCTGATCGTTCATCACGTCATCATATTCGACGACCTGCTTGCGGATATCATAGTTGCGGGCCTCGACCTTGCGCTGCGCCGTCTCGATCGCCTTGCTCAACCATTTGGAAGGCGGCAATGCCTCGCCATCTTCCAGGTTCGACCGGATCATCTTGGCGAACATCGTGTCCGGGCCGAAGATGCGCATCAGATCGTCGTCGAGGCTGAGGTAGAAGCGCGACAGGCCGGGGTCGCCCTGGCGGCCCGAACGACCGCGTAGCTGGTTGTCGATGCGGCGGCTTTCATGCCGCTCGGTGGCCAGCACGAACAGGCCGCCGGCGGCCAGGACTTCCTGCTTCTCGACCTCGATCTCGGCTTCGATCCGGGCGATGGCAGCGTCGCGCTCCGGGCCTTCCGGCACGTCGCGCAGCTCGTCTTCGACGCGCATTTCCAGGTTGCCGCCCAATTTGATGTCGGTGCCGCGACCAGCCATGTTGGTGGCGATCGTCACCGCGCCCTTGCGGCCCGCCTGCGCGACGATATGCGCTTCGCTGTCATGGAAACGGGCGTTCAGCACCGCGTGCGGCACGCCTTCCTGCGTCAGGAATTCCGACAGCATTTCCGATTTTTCGATCGACACGGTGCCGACCAGAACCGGCTGGCCCTGCTCCGCATGGACCTTGATGGTCTTGGCGATGCCACGGAACTTGTCATCCAGGTTTTTGTAGAAACTGTCTTCTTCGTCGATGCGCTGCACCGCCCGGTTGGTCGGGATGGTGACGACGTTCATCTTGTAGATTTCGAAGAATTCCGCCGCTTCGGTCGCGGCGGTACCGGTCATGCCGCCCAGCTTGGGATACATGCGGAAATAATTCTGGAAGGTGATGGAGGCCAGAGTCTGGTTCTCCGGCTCGATCTGCACGCCTTCCTTGGCTTCGACCGCCTGATGCAGGCCATCGGACCAGCGGCGTCCGTCCATCATGCGGCCGGTAAATTCGTCGATGATGACGACCTTGCCGTCCTTGACGATATAGTCGATGTCGCGGCGGAACATCACGACTGCGCGCAGCGCCTGGTTCACATGGTGAACGACGGCCGTATTCTCGAAATCATAGAGGTTCGCGCCCTGCAACAGGCCGGCGTCCTCCAGCAGGCGCTCGATCTTCTCGGTGCCGTCTTCGGTCAGCGTGACGGTGCGCTGCTTTTCGTCCTTCTCATAGTCGGCCTCGACGATCTGCTTCACGATCGCATCGACGGCGACATAGAGTTCCGATTTGTCGTCGGTCGGGCCGGAGATGATGAGCGGCGTGCGCGCTTCGTCGATCAGGATCGAGTCGACTTCATCGACGATCGCATAGTTGAACGGGCGCTGGACCATCGACGCGCGGTCATATTTCATATTGTCGCGCAGATAGTCGAAGCCGAGTTCGTTGTTCGTCGCATAGGTGATGTCGGCGGCATAGGCGTCGCGCCGCTGATCTTCGCTGATGTTGGGCACGATGACGCCGGTGGTGAGGCCGAGGAAGCGATAGACCTGGCCCATCCATTCGCAGTCGCGGCTGGCGAGGTAATCGTTCACGGTAACGACGTGAACGCCCTTCCCCTCCAGCGCGTTGAGATAGGTGGCCAGCGTCGCGACCAGCGTCTTGCCCTCACCCGTGCGCATTTCGGCGATTTCGCCGCGATGCAGGACGATGCCGCCCACCATCTGCACATCGAAATGGCGCATGCCCAGAACGCGGACGGCCGCTTCACGGACCGTGGCGAAGGCTTCGGGCAGCAGCGCGTCCAGCGTCTCGCCATTGGCCAGCCGTTCGCGGAACCGGCTGGTCTGGGCGACCAGTTCCTCATCATTCATCGCCTGTACCGCGCCTTCGAAAGAGGCGATCTGGTCGACGATCTTGCCCAGCGACTTCACATAACGTTCGTTGGACGATCCGAAGATGGACTTGGCGAGTGCGCCGAACATGCAAATTCCTGACAATAGGGGGACGTTCCGCCTCCTTGCGAGAGACGCACGCAGATATGCGCCGCGATTTAGGCACGGCACATCCTTTAGTCAATCAGAGTGCGGCTGAACCCGACCTGTCGTATCGATGTCATGATCGTGCGGCAGGCGGTTTTCGTCGGGTGGTGGCGTCATCAGGGCGCGGGGGGCTTTGCACGTCGCGCACGCTGGGCCACAACGGCATGGCAAGAGCAAGGGTCGCAAAATTGTATCGTTCGTTCGTCCTGGTCCCGGCGCGCAGTCGTGCCCTGCCGGTCGCTATCCTGATGGCGATGGCCCTGATTCTGTGGTTCGGCCTCACGGCGATCGCGACTCCATTCGACCATGACGAAAGCCAATATGTCGCCGGCGCCTATTTCAGCAGCCGGCTGCTGATCTTCCGCGACTTTCTCTATCTTCAGCCGCCGTTGCACAGTTGGGCCTTCGCGCCGCTGGCCTGGCTATTCCCCGATCATATGGTGCTGGCGATGCGGCTGGCGACAGCGGTGACGGCAATTTTCACACTGGCAACGCTCTGGACGGCGCAGCGTATCGCGGGCGTGTCGCGCGACAGTGCGGCCATCGCGACGTTGCTGGTGGCGACCACCGCCGCCTTTCAGTTCACGGGCGCCGTGGTGCGCAATGACATGCTGCCGACCTTGCTGTCCGCAATGGGGTTGCTGGTCAGCTTGCTCGCGCTGCGCCATTGCACGCGCCGATATTGGTTTGCGGCCGGCGTGCTGTTCGGACTTGCCATCGCCACCAAGCTGAATTTCGCGCCGCTGGGCCTGATGACCGGACTGTTCGTGCTGCTGACGGGGGGACGCTGCGGCTTCAAGGCGGCCTGTTTTCTGGCATTGGGGGCCTGTGCGGGCATGGCGCCGATGCTGGTCGCCTGGGCGGCGGCACCGGATGCCTTCTTCTATGGCGTACTGACCTATGGCGCGACTGCGCCCCATGCCTGGTACGCCGCCAACGGGGCGTTCGACGAACTCGACACGCTGGAAAAGCTGACCGACCTGCTCAAATATCTGTGGAAAGGGCCGGCGCTCGTTGCGCTCCTTCTGCTCTGTGCCAACTGGATCGCGACGCGGGGCCGCATCCGATCGCCCGGCCGGCGACTGGCGATCTGGATGACGGGCGGCGCGTTGATCGGCGCGGCGCTGCCGACTCCGTCGCAGGTCCAATATGTGATGCCGCTGCTGCCACCGCTGGCGCTAGCGCTGGGCTATCTGCTCGACGATGCGCGGCGCTGGACGTTTGCCCGGCGACAGGCGTTGCTGGGGCTGCTTTGCCTGGCCGCCATCCCCGGCATGCTGGCAGTAACCCGCCATGTCGTGGCGATGCTGCGCGCAGGTTCGCCCGTCTTGCAGGCCGATGCCGGTGCGCGCTGGGCCGGTGCGAGCGTGCGCGCCATGGGCGGTGGTGATATTGCCACCCTCTCTCCGCACATGATCCTCGGTAGCGGCCTTGACCTGGACCCGCGCTTTGCCGCCGGTCCCTTCGCCTACCGCACCGGCTGGACGATGGGGCCGGTGCTGGCGCGGCAGGTGCATGCGATAATCCCGGCGACGCTGGGCGACATGGATCGCGATCCGCCCGCCGCCATTCTGACCGGCTACGAAGACGGCACCCGCAAATTGCCGATGCGCCCCGATGACGGCCTGATCTCCTATGCCCGTCGCCATGGCTATCGCATGTTGTCGATGCCCGATGGCGTGGGGCGGCTCTATCTTCGGACGGGTCGCTTTTCCCTGTCGCGCAATGATTGACCCTCGCCCGATTTTGCCGCATTTCGCCCGTTATGACCGATCGCTCCCCCCTCGCCCCCGCCGCCTTCCCGATCCTGCCCGTCATTGATGGAGTGACGCTGCGCACCGCGCGCGCCGGGTACAAGGCATGGACGCGATGCGACCTGACCTATGTGGAACTGGAAGCCGGCACCGCCGTCGCCGGGGTGACAACGCAGAGCAAATGCCCCTCTCCGGAAGTCGAATGGTGCCGCGACGCCATTCCGCTGGGCTCGGCCCGCGCGCTGGTGGTCAATGCCGGCAACGCCAATGCCTTCACCGGTCATCGCGGCCGCGCAGCGGTAGAAGCGATCGCGGCCAAGGTCGCCAATCATCTTGGCTGCCTGCCATCGGATATTTTCGTGTCTTCGACCGGCGTGATCGGCGTGCCGCTGCCGATCGACAAGGCCGAAGCCGGGCTGGAAGCGGCCTTCACCGTCACACCCTGTGGTTGGGAAGAGGCCGCGACCACGATCGGCACGACCGACACCTTCGCCAAGGGCGCGCATGTGTCCGCCATGATCGGCGAGCAGCGCGTCGAACTGGTCGGCATCATCAAGGGATCGGGCATGATCGCGCCCGATATGGCGACGATGCTGGGCTATATCTTCACCGATGCTTCGATCGACCCGGCCCTGTTGCAACAGATGCTCTCGGCCGCCAATCGCAAGACCTTCTCCTGCATAACGGTCGATAGCGATACGTCGACCAGCGACACTGTGCTGGCCTTCGCCACCGGCAAGGCCGGCAATGTTCTGCTCGCATCCATGGACGATGCCGGCGCCGACGCCTTCCATGCGGCGCTGAGCGATCTGTGCCGCCAGCTTGCGCATCTGGTGGTGCGCGACGGCGAAGGCGCGAGCAAGTTCATCGACATCAGCGTCGAAGGCGCGGAGAGCGACGAAAGCGCGCATCGCATCGCTTTGTCGATTGCCAACTCTCCTCTGGTCAAGACCGCGATCGCTGGTGAGGATGCCAATTGGGGCCGCGTCGTCATGGCCGTGGGCAAGGCGGGCGAACCGGCCGACCGCGACAAGCTGTCGATCCGCTTCGGCGCGACGCAGGTGGCGACCGGCGGCCTTGCAGTCGAGGGCTATGACGAGGCGCCCGTCGCCGCGCACCTGAAGGGCCAGGATATCGTCATCGGCGTCGACATCGGCCTGGGCGAAGGGCGAGCGCAGGTTTGGACCTGCGACCTGACCCATGGCTATATCTCCATCAATGCGGATTACCGCAGTTGAGAGGGCGGAGCTGATGCTGGAACTGCACGAACCCGTCGTCGCGCTGATGCGGCAGGTTGGGCGCGACATCGTCATGCCGCGTTACCAAAACCTGTCCAGCGACGAAGTCAGCGAGAAGGCGGCGAATGATTTCGTCACCATCGCCGACAAGGAAAGCGAATTGCGGCTGGCCGAAGGGCTGGCCGCGATCCTGCCCGAAGCCGGCGTCATCGGTGAGGAAGCCTGCGCCGTCGATCCTGCCATATTGGACCGGGCCGGTCAGGGCCTGAACTGGATCATCGACCCGATCGACGGGACCGGCAATTTCGCGGCGGGCAAGGCACCCTTCGGCATCATGGTGGCGCTGGTCGATGGCGGCACGACGCTGGCCGGATGGATCCTCGATCCGCTGACCGGGCGATTGTGCCATGCGATGCTGGGCGGCGGCAGCCATATCGATGGCGAACGGGTGCAGGCGCGCGAGAGTGGCGGCGACCTGCCGATCGCGGCGCTGGCCGTTTATTTCATGCCGGAGGAAGAACGCGCCGACATTCAGCGCCGGTCGCACGGCAGTTTCACGCTGGTGGATATCCCCCGCTGTGCCGCCGAACAATATCCCCGACTGGTGCTGGGTCAGAATGACGTCTCGGTCTTTGCGCGGACTTTGCCCTGGGATCATGCGGCGGGCACGCTGTTCGTCAATGAGGCGGGCGGTTGCTGCCAGCGCACCGACGGGACGCCTTATATAGTGGGCGACTTGCGGCGCGGGTTGATGGGGGCATCCTCGCCGCGCCTATGGGATCGGGCGGCGGCGACGCTGTTCGGATAGAAGGATATGCCATGCTGACGATCTGGGGCCGGTTGAATTCGCATAATGTGAAGAAGGTTGCCTGGTTCGCCGACGAAATCGGCCTGCCCTATGTCCGCCATGATGTGGGCGGCGCATTCGGCATGAGCGCCGACTATCTGGCGAAAAACCCCAATGCGTTGATCCCCACGATCGAGGATGGCGACGTCACCTTGTGGGAATCCAACGCGACCCTGCGCTATCTGGCGGCGCGTTATGCCCCTGCCCTATGGCCGGCCAATCCTGCGGAACGGGCGCAGGGCGACAAGTGGATGGACTGGCAATTCGCGTTTGCAGATGCGCAGCGCGACGCTTTCCTGCAACTGGTGCGGCGCGCGCCCGAACAGCGAGATGGACAGCTATTGGCGGCATCGGCGGCGGCATCCGGCGCGGCGATGCGGATATTGGACCGCACGCTTGCGGTGCAGCCCTGGCTTTCGGGTGTCTCTTTCGGTGTCGCGGATGTGCCGATGGGCGTTTACGCCCACACATTTTTCACGCTGGATATGGAGCGGCCCGATGTGCCGCATGTGCGCGCTTGGTACGACCGGCTGCGTGGGCGGCCGGCCTATGCCCAGTCGGTGATGATCCCGCTGACATAGGCCCGCACGCTTAACCGCTTACAGGACGCTTTCGATCCAGCCCTTGAGCGCGCTCTTGGGCGCGGCGCCGACCTTGGTCGCGGCCGCTTCGCCATTCTTGAACAGGATCATCGTCGGGATGCCGCGCACGCCATATTGGCCCGGCGCGTCGGGATTTTCGTCGATATTGATCTTCGCGATGATGACCTTGTCGGCCAGCTCTTCGGAGATTTCCTCCAGAGCCGGGCCGATCATCTTGCACGGGCCGCACCATTCGGCCCAGAAATCGACAAGCACGGGCTTGTCCGCGTTGATGACGTCGTCCTTGAAGCTGAGGTCGGTAACTGCCTTGGTGGCCATGAGTGTCTCCTTTACTTGAAGTCTATCTAGGGTGAGCGCGCATCCGGCTCAACGGGTCAGAGCGGCAAATTCTCCTGCGCGGGCACATAGTCGGGCTTGTGCGCCGCGAGCGGCGCGAGGCCCGGCTTGTGCGCCGCCAGCGCTGCGGGTGGTATGATGATCAGCCGGGGCGCGCTGGTGTAGAGCAGCCCTGCCTCGATCATGCGATCAGGAAAGATCACCTCCAGCGCCGCGACATAGGCCGCCATTTGCCGGATGTGCGGGATCGGGACGTCCGCCAGCGTCAGCGGCGCGACCCGGCCGGTCTTGAAATCGGCGATCTGGATGCGATCGGGACCGATGCACAGGCGGTCGACCGTGCCGGCGATGACCGCCTCCCCCACCACGGCAGCGATCGGTGCTTCGGCCAGCGCATCCGGCCCGAACAGCGCGGCAAAGTCCGGCGCTTCGATCACGCGGAGTGCCTGGTCGATGACGTCATGCCGCTGCGCCGCGTCGGTGACGCCCTGCTGCACCAGCCAGCGATCCGCTGCGTCGCGCCGACGATCAGATGCAAGGACAGGCAACCGTTCGAACAACGCATGGAGCCAGCGGCCCCGCTCCGCCGCCGCGCGCATCGCTAGGGTCGGCGGCGGATAGGGCACATCATCCTCGACCGGGGCCGACGGCGCGAGCGGCCGGGGTGGCCGCGATTCGGCCGGGGCGGGCTGGCGCAGCCAGGTCGGCTGATCCAGCGTGACCGCTTCGATCGCGCTTTCAGCCTCCGGAGCCTTGGGCGGCAGCACTTCCGTACCACGCCAGCGCCGGGTCGCGCCCCAGAGCGGATCGGCATCCCATTCCGCGCCGAGCGAGATCATCGCGGCCTCGACCGCTGCGTACCAGCTTTCCGGCTTCACCTCCCCCTTCGCGCGGGGGCCAAGCGATCCGGCGACGATCAGCCGCTCTTCCGCGCGCGTCAACGCGACATAGAGCAGGCGCCAATGCTCCTCCCGCTCCACCTGCGCGGCGGCTTCGGCGACGTCGCCGATCGGCCCCTGCCGCTCGGGCTTGCGCGGGGCCAGGATCGGCAGGCCGTTCCAGACCAGCGAGTCCGCGCGGTTGCCGGCGTCCGGGTCCAGGCAGGCGTCGGCCAGGACCACGATCGGTGCCTGCAATCCCTTGGCGCCATGGACGGTCAGCAGGCGTAGCATGTCGCCCTGCGCCGCCGCGTCGCGAACGATGTCCACCTCGCCCCGGTCGAACCAGTCGATGAACCGCTGAAGCGATGGATGGTCGTCGCTTTCGAAGGCGAGCGCGGCGTTCAGCAATTCCTCGATCGGGTCGGCAGCTTCGGTTCCCAGCCGCTCGATCAGGCGACGGCGGCCGTTCATCGGCCCGGACAGGATCCCCTCTAGATAGCGATAGGGGGTCGAGAAATCCGCCATAGCCAGCAGATCGCGCAGCGGTTGCAGCAGCACCTCGTCCCGCGTCTCGCGCAAATGCCGCCACAGTCCGCCCTTGCGGCCGATCAGGCGCGTCATCAACTCGTCCTGGGTCCAGCCGATCAGCGGCGACACCAGCAGTGCGGCGAGGTTCAGTTCATCCTCCGGCTGCACCGCAAAGCGCAACGCCGCCAGAAGGTCGCGTACCGCGAGCGGGCTGTTCAGCCGCAACCGGTCGATTCCCGCGACCGCCACCTTCTCCTCATAGAGGCGCGCGACGATCAGGCGTGCCAGTTCGCTACGCCGCCGCACGAGAATCATGATGTCGCCCGCTCGAACCGGCCGACCCCGGCTTTCCAGCATCAACCCGTCGTCGATCCATTGGCGGATCTGGCGGGCGATCTTGGTCGCCAACGTTCTTTCCTGATCGGCGGCCCAATCCTCTTCACCCTCTGCATCCTCGGACAGGCCAGCGACGACGGGTTTCCACAGTTGCACTTCGCCGGGATGACGGTTGGCGCTGATGTGGCGGACCTCGCTCGGCGCCATGCCCAGCTTCTGCGCGGTCAGCGTGGCGATGGTGCGATCCACCACGTCCAGCACGGCCGGCGTCGATCGGAAACTCTGGTCCAGCGAAAGGTTGAAAAATTCATGTCCCGACTGGTCGGCATCCCGATTGAACAGCAGACGGGCGGCTTCGAAATTGGCCGGGCTGGTGCCCTGAAAACCGAAGATCGCCTGTTTGAAATCGCCCACGGTGAAGATGGTGCGGACCTTCTGCCCCGGCTCCCATTCGGTTGCGAAAAACTCTTCGGCCAGGGTGCGGACGATCCGCCATTGCGCGGCATTGGTGTCCTGTGCTTCGTCCACCAAGATATGGTCGATCCGCTGGTCCAGCTTATAGCGAATCCATTCGGCAATACCCGGCTGTTCCAGCAGCGATGCGGTGCGCGCGATCAGATCGTCGAAATCGACCGCGCCCGCCAGTCGCTTGCCGTGCGCATAGGCGCGAGCATAAGCGCGCCCGGCATGCAATGCCTGCGCCAACAAGGCGGCATAGTCGGCGCGCAATTTCATCGCGATCAGCGCGCCGCTGCGCTCATGCAGCCGCGCCGCCATCTCGATATAGCCGTCGACCGGTGGCACCCACCCCTTGGCATCGATCAGGTCGCCGTCCGCCTTGGCCCAGGCGCGGTGCAGGTCGACAAGCGTCGCCGCCCGACCCGCCGGGTCCAGCGCCCGCCAGGCCGCGATGCGATCGCACCGCTCCAGTCCGCGTCCCTTGCCCCAATCCACATTGGCCCGAACGATCCCGTCCAGCGTCCTCATATCGAACATGGCGTCGGAACATTGTTCGCCAAGCCATTGATCGATATCGCCATCGGGCAATTCCAGTTCGGCCGCCAGCCACGGCCCGATCGCGTCGGGCAGTTCGTCCAGCGCATCGCCCTTCGCCGCGCAGCGCAGCAGAAACTGTTCCGCGCCGCCCTCGCCCAGCCGCAGGCTGATCGCCTGCAACGCGCCGATCAGCGCTTCATCGCCCAGATCATGCGCCTGCACCACCATGTCCGCCAGCGTCTGCCGGGCCAACCCGGACTGTTCGCGCTGGTCGAGGGGGCGAAAGCCCGGCGTCAGTTCGGCTTCCAGAGGGAAGGCGGTCAGCAATTGCTGGCAAAAGCCGTGAATGGTCTGGATGCGCAGGCCGCCGCCGGTGGATTCCAGCACTTCGGCGAAGAGGCGCCGGGCCTGCTCCTGCTGCTCCGGCCCATGATCTTCGCCCAGTGCGATCAGGTCACCCGCCAGCGCGGGCCCGTCCATTTGAACCCATGCCGCCAGTCGGTCATGGATGCGGTCCGCCATTTCCGCGGCGCCCGCCTTGGTGAAGGTCAGGCACAGGATATTTTCCGGCCTCACGCCTTGCAGTAGCAAGCGGAAGACGCGGGCGGTCAGCACATGGGTCTTGCCCGTGCCGGCCGATGCCGACAGCCACACATGCGCGTCGGGCGCGGCGGCCCGCGCCTGATCGCCCAGCAATTTCTGAAGCGCGCGCGTCTTAGCCATCGTCGCGGCCATACCATTCCTCCAGCCGCATCAGCTGATCATAATCGCCATAATTGGCGACTTCGGGGTTGATCTCCGCCCGGAAAGGCGCGGTGCCCAGAAGGAAGGCGTTGGCCAGTTCCTCGAAATGCTCATGGGCGTGGGCGGTGAACTGGTCGGTGACGATCTTGTCACGCTTGCCCAGCGGATCGACCGGACGTTCGCGATAGCCGAACTGGTCGCCCTTCTTGGCCAGCGACCAATATTCGAAATCGCCGGCCTTGGGTTGCGATCCCAGCCCGTCGAATCCGCCCATCTCGGCGATGATGCCCAGCAACCCCAATTGCAGGGAAAAGCCGGCCTTCACCTGCCGCGCGCTGGGCGGCTTGCCGGTCTTGTAATCGATGATGCCGATGCCTCCGTCGGCGAGCCGATCGATCCGGTCGGCCTTGCCCATCAGCGTCACGCCGGCAATGTCGGCTCGCCCTTCCCGCTCGACCGCCAGGATGGTGCGGCCTTCCGCCTTGTCCTTCACCACTTCGGCCGCGATCCAGCGGATCGCTTCGATCAACCGGGGCTGCCACAGGGCCTTGAGCAGCGGGTGGACCTCCGGCTGGTCGAACATGGCGCGTGCGCGTTCTTCCAGATCGGCGGGGTCCAGCGTTCCGGCTTCCGCCCAGCGCTGGAGAATGTCGTGGACCGCCGTGCCACGCCAGGCCGGGCCGGCATCGGCATCGACCGGGTCGAGCCGGGCCAGGCGCAACACCCGCTTGGCGTAGAAGGCGAAGGGGTCGGCCTTCAGCCGATCGACATCGGTGACGGGAATGAGGTTCGGTCGCACGGAAGCGGGCGGCGCAGGCGCTGGGCGTTCGGCCGGGCGATGCGCGCCGGGCGCATCCATCGCCTGCGCCAGCATCGCGTAGCGCTGCGCCGTTTTCCATTGCGGTCCGGCCATGGCCTTCAGGCGCAACCAGAAGCGTGAAGCAACCGCCGGCCCGCCGCTCCCGCGCCGCGCGCGGGTGATAAGGACATGGGGCGCACCTAGTGCGCTGGCGAAATCATGCGCGGCAAGGCCGATCCGCATTTCCAGCCCCGGCAACCCCAGTTCGCGCCGGATGCGCGGCGCCAGCCAAGGGTCGGGAGATGGCAGGCCCGGCCATGTGCCTTCGTTCAGGCCGCCCAGGATCATGAGGTCGGCCTGCATCAACTGCGCTTCGATCAGGCCCAATATGCTGATGCGCGGATGGCCGCCCTGTGGCGGGCGCACCGAAACGCCGCCCAGCATATGGTCCAGCAATACCGGTAGCGCGCGCGGATCGGCCTGACGTGGGCCTTCGGGCGCGGCAGCCTCCATTTCGGCGAACAGGTCGGCGGCGGCGTGACCCTGATGGCCGGACCAGACCGCATCGCCTGACAATGCCCCAGCCTGCTCGCGCAAGGCCGCCAGTTGCTCGCCAAGATCGATGGCCCGGTCAAAGCCGCTTTCCAATGGCTCCAGCAGGGCGCGGGCTTGCGGCCACCACTCCCGTACCGCCTCGCGCAGCACGCGCTGGCGATCGTCCGGACGTGGGAGCAGCAGCAGGTCGATGCCGTGCAGCCCCGCCTGCGGCCGCGGTCCGCGCAGCAGCAGGTCGAGCGCGCGTACGCCTTCCAGCCAGCCAAGCCGTCCTTCGCCACGCATGACCAGCGGATGTTTCAGCAGCGTCAGCAGCGGCACCGGCGCGAAGCGTTCCGCGACCGCCTCCGCCATGGTGATCAGCAGCGTACCGGGGAGCAGGCGCGAGAGAGGCTGACCGGCGGAATCGTCGGCCGCTATGCCCCAGCGGCGCAGATGAGCGGACACGCGCGTCGCCAGTTGCCGGTCGGGCGTCACCAAAGCGGCGGTGCGTTCGGGCGTTTCCAGAGCCTCGCGCAGGGCAATGGCGATCGCCTGCGCCTCCTCGCCCGGTGTCGCGACTTCCAGTGCTTCCACGCCGCTCAGCGAACGGTCGGCGGTTTTCAGGTCGCGCCAGCGGCTGGTCAGCCGGGGTGGGAGCATCGCGTTGGAGATATTGCGGCTGCGCACCGCACGGGCATCATGCTCGCTGCCCCAGCGCCAGTTGGCGACATCCTCGCGGGTTGCGCTCATGGCGTCGAGCAGGCGCTTCAGCGCATATTGGGGATGGCTTTCATGGCCGGACGGCGCGCGACCGGTGACGGGATCGGGGTCGAACGGACCGATCGCCTGCCATGCTTCCTCATCCATATGCTGGTCGAGGCCGGCGAACACGACCATGCCGGTCGCCATCATGCCGATCCGGCGGAGCAATGCGGCGACAGCGGGCGCGGTAGAGGCGATGCCCGCCGCCGCCACGAAGCCGGCAGGCGGATGCGCGCCCCAACGCACCGTCAGCCGATCGAACAGCCGGTTCCGGCGATCGGCCAAGTCGATGCAACCGGTCCGGGCCAGTTCCATCGGCCACTGCGCGATCAAAATTTCGAACATGGTCAACGACGTCTGCCAATGTTTCGACAGTTCGTCGGACAGTTGCAGCTTGTGCAGCGCGCTCAGCGGCACTCGCTCCACCTGCATCTGATCCAGCACGGCGCCCAACGCCTGCCCCAGCAGCAATGCCTGGCCCGCGTCGATGTCTGGCTTGGCCGCCTGTACCATCCGCGCCAGGATCATCTGCCGGCGCATCGGTGCGATCGCGGGCGGCACCGCGTCTTCCTCACCCAGCGGATCGAGCGCGCCGCCGACCTGTTCCCCAAGCTCCGGATCGCCGATCGCGACCAGGCGCGGCAACAGCAGACCGCCGTTCGACTGGCGCACGAAGGCGTCGCTGACGGCACGGATCGCCCGGTTGTTGGGCAGCAGCACCATGCCCTGCGCCAGCGCCATCGGATCGCCGCGATGCTGCGCCAGCAGGCCCGCTACCAGCGCATCGGCAAAGGCGCGATGCGCGGGGATGGTGAACAAAGCGGGTTGGCTGCGCTCACCCATGAGCGAGCATCGACTCCACGACGGGAATGGCCTGCGGCGTACCGACATCGAACCACAGGCCCTGATGCGACACGCCGTAAAGACGGCCCGCCTCGATCGCGCGGTTCCAGAAGATGTTGGTGGAAAAGACATCCGCCGGCGGATCGATCAGCAGCGATGGCGTCATGATCTGCACGCCGGTAAAGACGAACGGCGCGACATGGGCGGTCTTGCGCCGGGTCAACCGGCCGGTCGGGTCCATATGGAAATCGCCCGGCCCCTTGTGACAGTTGGCGCGCGCCAGCGGCACTAGCAACAGCAGCGCGTCCATCTTGTCCGGGTTCCAGACACGCTGCATCATGCCCAGCGTTTCCTGCGGCCCGTCGATCCACAAATTGTCGCTATTGGCGCAGATGAACGGCGCGTCGCCCAGCAGCGGCTTTGCCTTGATCAGCCCGCCACCGGTTTCCAGCAGCTTTGCCCGCTCGTCCGACACGGCGAAATCCAGCCCGCATTTGCGCGCCTTCAAATGCGCCTCGACCGTGTCGGCCAGATAATGGACGTTCACCACCACCTTCCTGATGCCGCCCGCCTCCAGCCGGTCCAGGGCATGGTCCATCAGCGGCTTGCCCGCGACCTTGACCAGCGGCTTGGGCCGGGTCGCGGTCAGCGGACGCATGCGCTTGCCCAGCCCGGCGGCCATCAGCATGGCGGTGTCGATCATGCGGGAATATGCTCCTCGAGCGCATCATGGCGCTTGTCGGCGGGAATATTGGCGGCGAACCAGTCGGCGACGGGCGCCAGGGCCGGATGCTGGAGGTCGCGCTCCAGCAGGCTCCACATACGCGGCAGGTAAGACAGGTAACGCGGCTTGCCGTCGCGTTTCCACAGGCGCGTGAAAATGCCGATGATCTTGGCATTGCGCTGCGCACCCAGCACCGCATAGGCGGCGTCGAAATCGGCCGGCGGATTGGCGACAGTCTTGTAATGGGCGAGCATCGCGGCTTCGACGTCGACCGGCACGTCGCGTCGGGCATCCTGCAACAGCGACACCAGATCATAGGCCGGGTGGCCGGCCAGCGCATCCTGGAAGTCGAGCAGGCCCAGGCCATGGGAGGCCGGCCCATCGATCAACATGATATTTTCGGCATGATAGTCGCGCAGCACCGTCACGGTCGGGCTGGCCGACTGTTCCACGATCGGCAGCACCGCGTCCCAGGCGCGGGCATAGCCGTCTGCATCGACGTCAATGCCGATCGCCGGGCAATACCATTCGGTCAGCAGCCCGGCCTCGCGCTGATAGACGGCCCGGTCATAGGGCGGAACATCGGCGGCGGGCAATGTGTGCAGATCCGCCAGCAGGTCGATCGCGCGGGCATACACGGCCAGTTCGGCGTCAGGCGCCTCGTCCAGATGTTCCTTGACGCGCAGGTCGCCGAAATCCTCGATCAGCACCAGCCCTTGCTCCAGATCGCGCGCCAATATCCGCGGCGCGGCGAAACCGTCGGCCAGCAGATGTTCGGCGATGGCGATGAAGGGGCGCGGATCTTCATGGGGCGGCGGCGCGTCCATCAGCACGGCGCGGCGGCCGCCGTCCAGCACGCGAAAATAGCGGCGGAAGGATGCGTCGCCGGCAAGCGGGACGATGGCGGCTCCATCCCATCCCGCGTCGGCAAGGAAGGCGGGCGCGGTGGCGGGGGGGATCATATCTGTGACCATCGATCCGTCCAAGCGTCCGGCACGTCCGCTGTCAAGCGCCGCGCGTTATCTTCCGTAAAGTCGATGTTAAGGCGCAGGGCATGGCCCCAAAGCCCATCGCCCAGCCGGTCGGGCCATTCGATGATGAGCAGACTGTCCATCAGATAGTCGCCCAGCGCCAGTTCCTCGGCCTCTTCCGGCGCATCCAGCCGATAGAGATCGACATGCGCGACCGGCAGGCGAACGTCCGGCACATCATAGGGCTGGACGATGGCGAAGCTGGGACTGGGCGCTTCGCCCTCCAGACCCAATGCCTCCAATATGCCACGCGCCAGCGTCGTCTTGCCCGCGCCAAGCCCGCCTTCCAGCGCGATGACGTCGCCGATCCGGGCATGGATCGCGATCCGCCGGCCCAGATCCAGCATCGCAGCCTCACCGCTCAACTCCATCACGACCTCAGCCACGGGGCAATTCGATCACCACCATGGTGCCCTGCCCGGCTTCCGATACCAGTTGCAACGTTCCATCATGTGCCTCTGCCAGTTGCCGCGCGAGCGGGAGGCCGATACCGGCCCGGCCACCATTGCGCGCCTGCCCCGCGCGGGCAGCGGGATCGAAGATGGCCGTCTGCTGCGGCGCGGCGATGCCGGGACCATTATCCGACACGACGATCCGGGCCTTTTCGCTTGTACCGTCACCATGCAGCAGGATGCGCGCACCCTTGCCGCAATAGCGGATCGCATTTTCCAGCAGATGGTCGATCGCCTGACCGATCCGGCGCGCATCGCCCTGCACCGCGCCCAGGCTCTCCTTCAACGCGATCTCAATCTCTATGCCCTTGGCGATGGCGTCCATCGTCATCCGGCTGGCGCTGTCCTGCACCACCTTGGCCAGATCGACCCGCGCATGTTCGATCGGCAGTGTGCCGACCTCCCCCTGTGTCAGGTCCAGCACATTGTCGATCAGCATCGACAGGCGCGCCGTGCTTTGCAGAATGCCGTCGACATAGCCCTGCGCCGGCACGCTCAATTCGCCTGCATAGCCCGCGCTCATCATCTCGGCGAAGCCGGAAATGGTGGTCAGCGGGGTGCGCAATTCATAGCTCATATTGGTGACGAAAGCGGTCTTGACCTTGTCCGCCTGCTCCAGCGCCTCGTTCCGGTCGCGCAGCACCTGCTCGACGCGGCGGCTGTCGGTTACGTCCAGCATGGTGAAAAGCGCATTGCCGTCCGGCAGCGGGATGGCGGCAAATTCGAAGATGCGCCCATCGGCAAAACCGACATGGCCGATGCGCTGTTTGCGCTCGACCGTGGCAGCACGCACCAGTTCGCGTACCAGATTGGCCTGTTCCGGCTTCGTCAGTTTGGCCTGTACCGCCCGCATCAGATCGTCGATGCGCGGATGACCGGCGAGCAGATCCTCGCTCGCGCCCCAGATGGTGCGGAACCGGCTGTTCCACATCTGCAATTTGCCGTCCGACGAGAAGACGCCGATCGATTCGAACAGATTGTCGAAGGTTGCGGTTCGCACCCGGAGCAGCGTGTCGCGCGCGCTCGACAATTGCACCTGCTCGGTCCGATCTTCGAAAATCAGCAGCAGGCCGCCATCGGGCAGCGGCTGGGCATAGACGCGTAAATGGGTGCCATCCTGCAACAGCCAGTTTTCTTCCAGCGGGTTGGGCGACAGGAACCATTGTCGCCTTTCGGTCCGCCATGCCGGGAAATCGCGATGTTCGGGAATACGGCGCGCGTCGCGCATCTGGTCCAGCACACGCTCGAACAAAGGCGCGTCGGTCAGCGCGTCCTGGCGCAGGCCGAACAGGCTGATGAAGGGCTGGTTCCAGAAGCGCAGCGCCCGATCCGGACCAAAGCGCGCCACGCCAGCCGACAGCCGATCGAGCAGGTCGCGTTGCGCCGTTTCCAGCCGCCGATGCTCGGTCCGCGCCTGTTCCAGTTCATGCTGATCGACCGCATAGCCCGCTACGCCGGCCGGCCCCAGCGGCACGTCCACGACTCGCATTGTGCGCCGCTCACCATCGATCGTGGCGGGCACCATGCGCTCGATCGGTTCGTCGCGGGCGATCGCATCGGCGGCGGCCGCCTCGGGGGTCAGGCCCGCCACCGTTTCGACCAGTTCGGTGCCGTGAGCGATGACATCGGCCGCGCCCGACGCATCGACCGCGCGCACATAGGCGCTGTTGACCAGGCTGAGGCGCAGGTCCGGTGTGCGATGCCACATCGGGAAGGGCGCAGCCTCGACCAGTCCCGCCAAAGCCTCCAGTGCATCGCGCAATTGCTCGACATGGCCGCGCAGAGACTGGATTTCGGCCTGGCTGTCGGTCGCGTCGAAAATCCACAGGATGACGCCACCGCTCGCCGCGATGCCCGGCCCGGCGGGCGCACCGCGTACAAGCAGCAAGCGCGAAGAGCCATGGCCGCGCACCGGTAGCGAGAAACTCTTCCCCGCTCGCTGGGCCGACGCGATTTCCTGCGCCAGCACGGCCGCATCTTCCGGCTCCAGCCCGCCATCGGGGGCAGTCAGTTCGGAAGCGAAGGTCGGCACACGCGGCTTGCCCAGCCATTTGGCGAGGCGGTCGGCGGCTTCCAGCCGGCCGTCGGGATGGATGATGATCGGCGCGGCGGGGGCCGACGCCAACAGGGTCGTCAGCCGATCCAGCTTGCCCTGCGCCTGCGTCCCTTCACGGCGCATCCGCTGTCCGCTGAGCAGCGCCCAGACCGCCGCGCCCAGCCATCCGGCCAGCACCACGCCGAAGATGATCGCGGCATAAGGCGACAATGTCGTCATGACATCCGCCCCTTGCGCGCCCTAGCCTGCCTGTCCCTGTTCATAAGCCGACCGGGCCTAAACCAGAACGGCGCCATGGCCAAGCCAAGCGGACAAGAAAAAAGGGAGGCGTTGCCGCCTCCCCCATTTCCTTTTGCCTGACGGCGTTCGCTTAGTAGCGATAATGGTCAGGCTTGAACGGGCCTTCCACCGGCACGCCGATATAGTCGGCCTGACGCTGGCTGAGCTGGGTCAGCTTCACGCCCAGCTTTTCCAGATGCAGCGCGGCGACCTTTTCGTCCAGATGCTTGGGCAGGACATAGACGTCGTTGCCGTAGGTTTCGCTCTTGGTCCACAGTTCGATCTGCGCCAGCGTCTGGTTGGTGAAGCTGGCCGACATCACGAAGCTGGGGTGGCCGGTGGCGTTGCCCAGATTGACCAGACGGCCCTTCGACAGGACGATGATCTTCTTGCCGTCGGGGAATTCGACTTCGTCGACCTGCGGCTTGATTTCGGTCCACTTCATGTTCGACAGACCGGCGATTTCGATTTCGCTGTCGAAATGGCCGATGTTCGACACGATCGCCATATTCTTCATGGCGCGCATGTGATCGACGGTCAGGACGCCTTCGTTGCCGGTCGCGGTGACGAAGATGTCGGCGCGCGGGGCGGCGTCTTCCATCGTCACGACTTCATAGCCTTCCATCGCGGCCTGCAACGCGCAGATCGGATCGACTTCGGTTACCAGCACGCGGGCGCCGCCATTGCGCAGCGACGCGGCCGAACCCTTGCCGACGTCACCGAAGCCGGCGACGCAGGCGACCTTGCCGGCCAGCATGACGTCGGTGCCGCGACGGATCGCGTCGACCAGCGATTCCTTGCAGCCATAGAGATTGTCGAACTTCGACTTGGTGACGCTGTCGTTCACGTTGATCGCGGGGAAAGGCAGCTTGCCCTTCTTCGACAGTTCATACAGGCGATGCACGCCGGTGGTGGTTTCTTCCGAAACGCCCTTGATCGACTGGACGGTCTTGGTCAGGAAGCCGGGGCGTTCCTTCAACACGCGCTTCAGCACGGCGACGAAGATTTCCTCTTCCTCGTTCGACGGCGTGAACAGCTCTTCGCCCGCCTCGACGCGCGCGCCCCACAGGGCGAACATGGTGGCGTCGCCGCCATCGTCCAGGATCAGGTTGCACACGCCGCTGTCGTCATTGTGCCAGTCGAAGATGCGCTCGACATAGTCCCAATATTCCTGGAGCGTTTCGCCTTTGATCGCGAAGACCGGCACGCCCGACGCGGCGATCGCGGCGGCGGCATGATCCTGCGTGGAATAGATGTTGCAGGTCGCCCAGCGGACCTGCGCACCCAGCGCGGTCAGCGTTTCGATCAGCACGGCGGTCTGGATCGTCATGTGCAGCGAACCGGTGATGCGCGCGCCCTTGAGCGGCTGCGACGCACCGAATTCGGCGCGCAGGGCCATCAGGCCGGGCATTTCGGTTTCCGCGATCTCGATTTCCTTGCGGCCAAAGGCGGCAAGGGCGATGTCGGCGATCACATAATCCTGCGCCTGGGTGGCGGGTGCAGTGGCCACGATCGTATCTCCGTCAGCTAAAGATTAGGCCTTGCCAGCGTCATGCCGGGCGAGGCGATGGAAAGCGCCTTACCAATGGCCGGCGCGCATGGCAACTCATATAAAGATTTCTTTATGTGGCTTATGCCGAACCGGCGCCCGATACGAGGTGGGAGGCATCCACCCCGGCGGCGGCGTAGGCGGCGGCCCATTTGCGCCGGGTGGGAATGTCGAACAGCAGGTCGGGATCGCCATCCGCCAGGAACCAGCTTTCCCCGGTCATTTCCTGCTCCAACTGCCCGGCGCCCCAGCCGGCATAGCCCAGCGCCACCAGATAACGGTTCGGTCCCCGCCCCTCCGCGATCGCCTTCAATATGTCGAGCGAACCGGACAGGCCCCAGCGGTCGCCGACCTGCACCATGTCCTGTCCGCCCCAATCGAGCGAATGGAGGACGAAGCCGCGACGTGGCTCGACCGGGCCACCGCGCAGCACGGGCACGTCCGGCACCTGGCTGCCGTCGATGTCGAAACTTTCCAGCAGTTCGCGGAAGGATACGCCCTCCATCTCCTCGCCCACGGCGATGCCCAGCGCGCCATTCTCGTCATGCACGCATAGCGCCACCACCGAATGGTCGAAGCGTGTGTCGGCCATGCCGGGCAGAGCGAGCAGGAAATGCCCGCCGTAGAAGCGTGTTTCAGTCATGCTTCGAATATAGAGGGCCGCATGAACTTGCCAAGGACACGCGTCGCAGCATTGGGGCGGCACGACATATTCATGGGCGCATCCCTTGACAGAAAAGCCCCCAGCGCCGACCTCCCGCCCGTCACAAGGCCAGGAGACAAGACCATGACCATTTCCAAGGGCGATCGCCTTCCCAGCACCACTTTCACGAAGATGACCGAAAACGGTCCCGAAGCCGTGCCGTCCGAAGACTATTTCGCGGGCAAGACCGTTGCGATCTTCTCGGTCCCTGGGGCCTTCACCCCGACTTGCTCGGCCAAGCATCTGCCCGGCTTCATCGACAAGAGCGAAGCCTTGAAGGCGAAGGGCGTGGACGAAATCGCCTGCACCGCCGTCAACGACGCCTTCGTCATGGGCGCCTGGGGCAAGTCGGCCGGCGCCGATGGCAAGGTTACGATGCTGGCCGACGGCAATGCCGATTTTGCGCAGGCGGTTGGCCTGACGATGGACGGCAGCAAGTTCGGCCTGGGCACGCGCGGCCAGCGTTTCTCCATGATCGTCAAGGACGGTGTGGTAGAGGAACTGAACATCGAAGCACCGGGCGATTTCAAGGTGTCCTCGGCCGATTACCTGCTCGAACAGCTCTGATTGTTTACGGATCGGGCGGCGGATCGGAAATCCGCCGCCCGATCTGCACGCGACGTCTTCCTTCCGTCACGCAAAGGCGTTAACAGGAGGCGATGACACAAAGCATCGGCAGCAAGGCGGTCGCGCAGCTCGACCATATCTATCAGACATCTATCGAAACTCTGCGGGAAGCGATGCGGGCCTATGCCCGCGACGGCAGCGTCCCGCCGCCCGAGGCGAAGGCCGACCGGCGCTATTGCTATCCCGAATTGCGGATCATCTATCATGGGGACAGCGACGCGCCGCCGCCGGGCCGCTCCTTCGCGCGCCTGTCGAAGCCGGGCCGCTATGTCACCACCGTCACCCGCCCGGCGATGTTCGCCGACTATCTGGCTGAACAGATCGACCTGCTGGTCCGCGACTATGGCGTAGAGGTCGAAACGGGGCTGAGCGAACAGCAAATTCCCTTCCCTTATGTGCTCGACGGTCTGGACATGAGCGCGCTGGACGGCACGCCGCCGACCGAATTGGCCCGCTATTTCCCGGCCACCGAATTGGCCGAGATCGGCGACGAGATCGCCGACGGCCTGTTCATGCCGGACGTCGATGGCGACCGTCCGCTGGCGCTGTTCGACGGGCTGCGCACCGACTTCTCTCTCGCGCGGCTGAAACATTATACCGGCACCCCTGCCGAACATGTGCAGCGATACATCCTGTTCACCAACTATCACCGCTATGTCGACGAATTCGTCGCCTGGGCCTGCGAGGAGCTACAGCGGGAAGGCAGCCGTTATACTGCCTTGTCCGGCGCGGGCGGCGTCTATGTGACACCCGAAACGGCCGACCCGGCGCGCATGATCGCCGATAGCGCGTGGCGCCGGCATCAGATGCCCGCCTATCATCTGATCGCGCCCGATCGCAGCGGCATTACCTTGGTCAATATCGGCGTCGGCCCGTCCAACGCGAAGACGATCTGCGACCATCTGGCGGTCGTCCGTCCCGAAGCCTGGCTGATGATCGGCCATTGCGGCGGCCTGCGCCCCAGCCAGCGGATCGGCGACTATGTTCTGGCCCACGCCTATCTGCGCGACGATCATGTGCTGGACGAAATGCTGCCGCCGGAAATCCCGGTGCCGGCCATCGCCGAAGTGCAGGTCGCCATGGCCCAGGCCGCCGAAGCGGTTCTTGGCAAGGGCGATCCGGAGGATTTCAAGCGCCGCCTGCGCACCGGCACGGTCGTCACCACCGACGATCGCAACTGGGAATTGCGCTATTCCAGCTCGGCCCTGCGCTTCAGCCTGTCGCGCGCGGTCGGCATCGACATGGAGTCGGCGACCATCGCGGCGCAGGGCTATCGTTTCCGCGTCCCATACGGCACGCTGCTCTGCGTGTCGGACAAGCCAATCCATGGCGAATTGAAGCTGCCTGGTCAGGCGAACCGCTTCTATGAAGAAGCGATCGCCAGCCATTTGCGCGTGGGCCTCATGACCTGCGAATTGCTGCGGGAAGAAGGGGCGAAGCTGCACAGCCGCAAGCTGCGCGCCTTCAACGAACCGCCTTTTCGTTAAAGCGTTTTCCAGGCGGCCGGAATCGGCTGCCGACTCGGAAAGCGCGGCTAACCAAGAATTTAGAGCTGCTGATCCGATGCAATCGGATCGGTGGCTCTAAGCAGCTTCGCTCCAGATGGCGATGCGGTCCTTGCCGTCCTTCTTGGCGGTGTAGAGGGCCGCATCGGCACGGGCGAACATGTCTTCCAATTGCTGATCGGTCGGCACGAGTTCGGCCACGCCAAAACTGGCGCGCAGCCCGGTAACGGGCACGCCGGGCAGCGCCAGATGGGCAACCTCGGCGCGCACACGCTCCATCACTTCGGCCGCCGCGGTGGCGGCGCTGTCCAGCAGCAGCAGGCCGAACTCGTCGCCACCCATACGGCCGACCACGTCACCGCGCCGCACCGCACTCACCAACAGGCGAGCGAAGCCGCGCAGAGCCTGGTCCCCGGCGATATGGCCATGGCCATCATTCAGCCCCTTGAACCCATCCAGATCGCACACCACCAGCGCCAGCGGTCGCTTGTGGCGCCGCGCCTGCGCGATCGCCTGCGCCGCTGCTTCGTCCAGCCCCCGACGGTTGAGCACCTGGGTCAGCGGATCGTGCCGCATCTGCGTGCGCAATTGCAGCGCCAGGTCGCCCGCCACCACCAGCACGGCAGTGACGGCGGTGGCCACATAGATGGTCGGCATGAAGATGCTGAAGATCAGCCGATAGATATCCTTGCCGGCCTCCGGCCCCCGGATCAGCGTGGCCGACCCCGCCAGTGCCAGCTGCACGACGACGAAAGCCAGCAGCGCAGCGCAGAAAGCCAGTTCGGGCGGCGTAAAGCGCCGATCTTTGGGCCATAGAGAGAAGGCGCTCACGGCCAGCAACGCGCCGACATAAGCCGGAATGATGAAACCCTGCATGATCTGGCTGCCGACCGGCCCGATGGCGAAAGCCATCGCCGCTATCACGATCGCAGCCGGCACGGCAAAACCGGCCAGACGCAACGGCTTGCCCGATCGCTGGCGCACGCCGATCGCCAGCAGCGATCCGCTGATGATGAGGCCAATACCAGTAATAATGAACCAGAAAGGGCTTTTCAGGAAGAAGCCGCCGGCATTGGCCATCCATTGCAACATGCCGACCGCATAGGATGCGGTCCAGGTCAGCACATGCTTCTGCCGCCCGAAATGGGACCAGGCCACAGCCAGTGCGATCGTCATGACGGTCGCCGTGCCAAAGAGCAGGGCAAGAAGAATGGCTGGCGCGTTCATGCGCCAGCCGCTTATCAATCTTTACACCGACTTACCAGCCGCAAGACTTGCCTTTATTCTGTTGAACCAACCACTTCTGCAGTGGTGCGAAATAATTGACCAATGCCTTGCCGGACATTTCGCGGCTGCCGGTGAAGGCCTGCAACGCGTCGGGCCAGGGCTTTGAGGCGCCCATCTTCAACATCGCATCAAGTTTCGCGCCTACGGCCTTGTTTCCATAGAAGGAACAGCGGTGGAGCGGACCCTTCCATCCCGCCTGCTTGCAGGCGGCTTCATAAAATTGGAATTGCAGCACCCGCGCCAGGAAGTAGCGGGTATAAGGCGTGTTGCCGGGTATATGATATTTACCACCGGCATCGAACTTCGTTTCATCGCGGGACACGGGCGGAACGATGCCCTGATATTGGCGGCGCAGGTCGGTCCAGCTCTTCTCATACTGACTCTGCGGAATCGACCCGTCGAACACGCCCCAGCGCCATTTGTCGATCAGCAGGCCGAACGGCAGGAACGCGACCTTGTCCATCGCCTGACGCAGCAGCAGGCCCAGATCCTTGTCCGCGCCCGGCACTTTGGCTTGGTCCAGCAGGCCGATCTTCACCAGATAGTCGGGCGTAATCGACAGGGCGACGAAATCGCCGATCGCTTCGTGGAAGCCATCATTCGCGCCATCCAGGTAAAGTGGCTTTTGGATCTGATAGGCCCGCTGATAATAATTATGGCCCAGCTCATGATGGATGGTGACGAAATCGTCGCCATTCACCTTGGTACACATCTTGATGCGGATATCGTTCTTGTTGTCGAGATCCCAGGCCGATGCGTGGCAGATGACTTCCCGGTCGCGTGGCTTGGTAATTTGCGACCGATCCCAGAAGCTCTGCGGCAGCACCTCAAAACCGAGCGAGCTGTAGAAGCCCTCACCCGCCTTCACCATCTTCACCGGGTCATAGCCCTTGGCCTTGAGCAGGTCGGTTGTGTCGAAGCCCAGGTCGCCCGCACCCGCCGGCGCCACGACGTCGTAGATATTGCCCCATTCCTGCGCCCACATATTGCCGAGCAGGTCGGCGCGGATCGGCCCGGTCTTGGCCTGTACCGCATCGCCATATTTCTCGTTGAGCTTGGTGCGGGTATAGCAATGTAGGTCGTCATAGAGCGGCTTGACCTCCGCCCAGATCTTGTCGGTCAGCTTGGCGAAATCGTCGGCTGGCATGTCATATTTGGACCGCCACATCGCGCCTGTATCGGCAAAGCCCAGTTCCTTGGCCCCGGCGTTCGCGATGCCCACCAGCTTTGTATAGTCCGCACGCATCGGCGCGCCGACATTGTCGTGCCAGCTGACCCACATTTCCTTCAACTCTTCGGGGTTGCGGTTTTCCCCCATCTGCTCTTCGATATCGCTGCCGTTGATTGGCTGCCCTTTGAGCGTGCCCTTGCCCTTGCCATAGGCCGACTGGAGCTTGGTCGCGAGGTCGTTCAGCTCCTCGGCCGCGCCCGGCGTCGTCGGCGCGGGCAGGGTCAGCGCGGTGCGCAGCAGGGTCAGTCTGCGCTTAGTTTCCTCGCTCAGGCCCGGCGCGGTCGCATATTTCGCGGCCTCCAGCGCGTAATCGACGCGCTGCCTGGTGTCGATCGCGCCGAAATAGGAGGCGATCGCATCGGTATCGTCCGTGATATAGGTCGCGTTTATCCACGCCGCCCGGCCGCTGACGATGGACTGGTCGAACAGGGCCTTCTCCGCCTTGGTCAGGAAGGCGTCCGCTTCGGCCGCAGTCGGTGTAGCAGCGGCGGGCGCCTGCTGCGCCAGCACCGGCGACACAACGAGGGCGGCCGCAAGCGCGGCCATGGAAATAGCGATTTTCATGAGTGTCCCCTATAGGTTTATGAGGGGAAACTGACTTGGCAGAGCGATACAGTCAAGCGGTCAAGAAATCGACCATCGCCTGCCCCAGTTCCTTGCGAGTGACGGCGTTCATATGATTGCCCGGTATCTCGACATAGCGGCCATCGGCCAATGTGTCGGCCAGTTCGCGCGCGTTGCCGTTGCTGTCATCGTCCGCGCCGCAAATGACAGCGGTCGGCTGGGTGAAACCGGCTATCACCTCCTGCGGCGTATCGACGAAGGTGTTGAGAATGTTCAGCAGCGCTATCGGATCGCCCTTCGTCGTCCGCAGGAAGGCTTCGGTCATCCATTCCGATGTGCCGCGTTCGAACGTGCCAAGATTGGTCAGCACGTTGCGATAATAGCCTCCATTATCCAGTGTCTGGACAAGACCGCGCAGGCCCATGCCCGACAGGATGACGCGTCGCGGCGTAGCGCCCCGTGCCAGCATCCGCACCGTCGTCCGCGCGCCCAGCGAATAGCCGCCCAGATCATAATCGGTCAGGCCCATCTGCTCGATCAGCGCCAGATTATCGTCGGTCAGCGCATCTGCCGGATAAGCCGCGGGATCATGCGGCTTGGCGCTTTCGCCATGGCCCCGCAGGTCCGGCAGGATCAGGCGAAAGCCCGCCTCTACCAGCCTGGCGGCATGACCGTAGCGTATCCAGTTGGTGAAGGCGTTGGAGAAATAGCCATGGATCAGGACCAGATCACGCCCCTGTCCGACCACATGTACCGCAATAGGTAGCCCATCCCGCCCCTTGATATCATGGCGTTCGATGTTGAGGTCGGTCATCGCAGGCATTTCCTTATCGGCTGGCTTGCCTAGCCGTTATGGCTTCATCCCCGGAGGCGCAAGAGCGCGATGAGGGCCAATCCACTCCCCACTTGCGCGGCAGCCATATCCTTTTGCGCGTCCCAGACATCGCCCTGCTGCCCATTATAATAGTCGGCTGTTTCGCCGGCCGCCATGATGGTGAGCAGCCATTCGAATATTTCGTACAGCGCGCTGCCAAGGCCGATGGCGGCAAAGGCGAAAGTCAGGCTCCATCCCCATGACAGCCCGCCATGCCGCCGCGCAAACTCCGCGACCGGCAGTGTCAGCAGCGCACCGAATGAAAAATGCACCAGCCGGTCATAGCCGTTGCGGGTCGTGCCGAAGAAGCTTGAAATATCATGCCCGCTCACCGCCCGCGCCCAATCGTCATAGGGCACATAGCTGTAGATCCAGCGCGCACCCAAAGTGTGGAGCAGCAGGAATAGCCAGATGCAGGCGACAGCGGATGTGGAAAGCGGCCAGCGCCGCAAAAGCCATGGCGTGGCCATGATTAGCGCGATCGTCGGCCCATGCTGAAGCGGGGCAAGATCGGGATAGGGCTGCGCGATATTGGCCAGGCCGATTGCGGCCAGCAGCAGCAGGATCATCCGGCGCTGCGCGATCGGAAGCGTCTTCCACATCGTGACAGGGCGGGAAATCATAGGCTCCCTATGAAACGAAGCATAGATAGGGACTGATTTTTTACTGTTCCCCGGCGAAGGCCGGGGTCCAGTTCCGCGCTATCAACTGGACCCCGGCCTTCGCCGGGGAACAGTATGATTGAACTCTTGAATCGTATCAACGCAACTAGGCCTCAGCCTTTCTTGAGGTGACGACGGCCCAGCAGTTCGGCGATTTGCACCGCATTCAGCGCTGCGCCCTTGCGCAGGTTATCGCTGACGCACCACAGGTTGATGCCATTCTCGATCGTGGAATCTTCACGCACGCGGCTGATGAAGGTCGCAAAATCGCCCACGCATTCGATCGGCGTGATGTATCCGCCGTCTTCGCGCTTATCGACCAGCATGATGCCCGGCGCTTCACGCAGAATGTCCTGCGCTTCCTTGGCCGAAATCTCATTTTCGAATTCGATGTTTATCGATTCCGAATGGCCGACGAACACGGGCACGCGCACGCAGGTCGCCGTGACCTTTACTTTGGGATCGAGGATCTTCTTGGTTTCCGCGACCATCTTCCATTCTTCCTTGGTCGAACCATCGTCCAGGAAAACGTCGATATGCGGGATCACGTTGAAGGCGATCTGCTTGGTGAACTGCTTGGGCTCGGCCGGATCGCCGACGAAGATGTTGCGGCTCTGTTCGAACAGCTCGTCCATGCCCGCCTTGCCCGCGCCGGAAACCGACTGGTACGTCGACACGACCACGCGCTTGATCTTCGCCGCGTCATGCAACGGCTTCAGGGCAACGACCATCTGCGCGGTCGAGCAGTTGGGGTTGGCGATGATGTTCTTCTTCGTATAGCCGTCGATCGCGTCCGGGTTCACTTCGGGCACGATCAGCGGCACATCCGGATCCATGCGGTAAAGCGAGCTGTTGTCGATCACGACGCAGCCGGCCGCCGCCGCCTTGGGCGCATAGATTGCCGTCGGGCCACTGCCGGCAGCGAACAAAGCGATGTCCCATCCGGTAAAGTCGAAATGTTCGATATTCTGGCATTTAATGGTCTTGCCGGTCTCACCGAAATCGACGGTCAGGCCCTGCGACCGCGACGATGCGACCGCCGCAATCTCGTCAATAGGGAACTCGCGCTCGGCGAGAATGGTCAGCATCTCGCGGCCCACATTACCGGTGGCACCTACGACGACGACCCTGTAACCCATGACTAAAGTCTCCATTTCAACGCATCATTGCGGAGTGCGCGCCATAGCGATGTGGCCGCATTTGTCCAGAAAGAAGGGCTTTGCTGCTGCAAAGCCCTTCAACAGCGTAATTTAATTTCGATAGTGCGTCATTTCAACGGTGGCCCGCCTGCTTCCTGCGCCAGGAAATGCTCGATCGTCTTCCACAGGTGCACGCTGATGCCCGGCCCACCGACGCGATGGGTCTGGCCCGGATAGGCCATCATCTGGAACGGCACCGCCGCGCCCTGCATCTTCGCCATCAGCGCGGTGGCATTGTCGAACACCACATTGTCGTCCGACATGCCGTGGATCAGCAGCATCGGATCCTTGATCTTCACCGCCTCATCCACGGCACCCGACGCCGGATAGGCGCTGGGCTTGTCCTGCGGCTTGCCCAGATAGCGTTCGGTATAATGGGTGTCGTACAGTTCCCACTTCGTCACCGGCGCACCGGATACGGCGGCGGCAAACACGCCCGGCGCCTTCTCCAACAGCTTGAGCGACATATAGCCGCCATAGGACCAGCCATAGGTCGCGATCCGCTGCGGATCGACAAAGGACTGCGCTTTCAGCCACTCCACGCCCTTCAACTGGTCCTCGACCTCCACCGTGCCCATGGCGCGATACAGCTGATCCTCGAACGCCTTGCCGCGATCGGGCGTGCCGCGATTGTCGATGGCGAACACGATCCAGCCACGATCCACCAGATATTGGTTCAGAGCGCCCGACCATGTGTTGGTCACCTGCCGCCCACCATTGGGACCGCCATAGTGGATCATGAAGACGGGATAGCGTTTTCCCGTCTCCATCTTTGGCGTCATGATCTTGGTATAGAGCGTCGATCCATCGGCGGCCTTCACGGTGCCGAAGGTGGTCTTCACATGATCGGCAACATAGGGTGCATAGGGATGGCTGCCCTTCAGCGCATTTTGCGACAGCCATTGCAATTGCTTGCCGCTGCTGTCGGCCAGATAGACCTGCTTGGGCTGGTCCGCATTCTGGCGCGTCACCACGACCTTGCTGGCGGCGCCGTCCATTACGGCGTCATTCCACCAGCCATTGGCGGTCAGCGCCCGCGCCTGCCCCGCCTTGTCGAGTGACGTCACATAAAGCTGCTGCTCAAGCGGCGTCTCACGATTGCCGGTGAAATAGACCAGGCCCCTGGCCTCATCCACGCCCACCACATCGCGCACTTCCCAATTGCCGCTGGTGAGCGCCGTCCACTTGGCGCCATTGACGCGATAAAGATGGCCATGGCCGCTTTTTTCCGACCACCACAGGAAACTGCCGTCGCCCAGCGCATGGAAATTGTTCGACAGGTTGATCCAGCTTTTTGCCGTCTCGGTCAGCGCCATCTTCGCCTTGCCCGTAGTCGGATCGACCGTCAGCAGGTCCAGTCGCTTCTGATCCCGGCTCTCACGCTGGACGTATAACGTCTTGCCATCCTTCGACCAATCGACGCGGGCGAGATAGATATCTTTATCCGTGCCCAAATCGACCTGTACCTGCCCCGATCCGTCCGGTTTCATGACGAACAGGTCGACGATGGCATTGGGTGTGCCGGCTGCGGGGTAACGCTGCTGATAGACTTTCGTCCCCTCGCCGCCGATCGCGGTCCGGGTGACGATGCCGACCGGGCTTTCATCGACGCGGGCGACGGCGATGCGGCTATCGTCGGGCGACCACCAGTAACCGGTGCGCCGATCCATTTCCTCCTGCGCGACGAATTCCGCCACGCCCCAGTTCAACGTGTCGCTGGCGCCCTGCGTCAACTGCCGTTCCTGCCCGCCGATCGGCTGGGTAAAGAGATTGCCGCCCCGCACGAAGGACACAAAACCGCCCTTGGGGCTGACCACGCCATTCAGTTCGCCATCGGGCGTATCGGTCAGGCGCGTGACCTTGCCATCCAGGCCGGCCAGATAGAGGTCGCCATCGACCGGCACCAACAGGCTCTTGCCGTCAGGCGCCCAGTCATAGCTGGTGATGCCCGTGCTGCCCGCGACACTGCGATCGCGTTCCCGCTGCATCTTTTCGGCTTCGCTCAAAGCTGCGCCGCTGCCGGTCTTCTTCGAATCGACCAGCATGCGTTCCGCGCCGGTTTTGCTGTCGATCGCCCACAGGTCGAGCCGTTCCTTCTCATCCGCGCGCGGTTTCAGCAACGTGACCAGCGATCCGTCGGGCGACAATTTCAGCGCGCGCGGCTGCGGCCCGGCCAGGTCGGGGCTGGCAAAGACGCGCTCCAGGGTCAGCTTTTCCTGGGCTTGCGCGCCGATAGTGGGGGAAAGCAGCAGCACGCCAAGCGCAGCGCCGCATTTCAGATAGGGGGGCATGATGATCCTTTCCGGCCGGCGCGAAAACGCACCGCTTGATGCCGACGGCTTAGCGCGATGAACAAGAAAAGATCAATGCCGGGAAATAAACTGTCCTGCCATCCTCTTGTCGAGGATGGTGGGCGCGACAGGGATTGAACCTGTGACCCCACCCGTGTGAAGGGTGTGCTCTACCGCTGAGCTACGCGCCCCCTGTAAGGAGGAGGCGGCCTTTGGCATCGGGCGCGCACCCTGTCAACATGCTGCGGGCGATTTGATGCAAAATGCTTTCGCCTTTGCCCTGTCGGTGCCTATAATCGGCGTTCAATTTTAAAAAGTGGACTATCTATCTATGCGTCAAACTATCGCCCTGCTGATCGGCAGCCTGCTGCTTTCGGCGCTTGCCGCGTGCAATACGGTTCAGGGTGTCGGCCGGGATATCGAATCAGTGGGTCGCGCCGGGAAGGACGCCATTCATTAAGGAGGCGTCGGCCTCCTTCGACCTTATTGAAGCGCGCGGCCCATCAGGGCCATGTTTTTGTTCAGGCGAACGCCATCGCAATCGGGTTCGCCACATTCGCACGCTTCGATCGTGTAGCGCACGCCGCACATGACCAGCACATCCTGATCGAACGAGTAATTGGAAATCCCGGCTCGTTCGACCTTTTCCTGTGCTCTGGCCTTGAGGGACATCACCTGTTCTCGCTTTCGAATAAGTTGGCTCATCATTGTTTGTGCACTGCACAATGTCAATTGATCGACTTTTGTTCCTGACCATATTGTAAGAATATTGTCGCCGAAACGACACGCTTCGCCGTTATGCGCGGCGCGACTTGCACAGGGCGGCGCAGCGTCCCATATGCCGGCCCATGAACGACCAACGCAGCGCCTCCATGCCGGTCTGGCATGGCACCACCATCATGTCCGTCCGCAAAAATGGAAAGGTCGTCGTCGCGGGCGACGGTCAGGTTTCCATGGGCCAGACGGTGATGAAGCCCAACGCTCGCAAGGTCCGCCGGCTGCATGACGGCAGCGTCATCGGCGGCTTTGCAGGTGCGACAGCCGATGCCTTCACCTTGTTCGAGCGGCTCGAAGCAAAGCTGGAACGCCATAACGGCCAGTTGATGCGCGCCGCCGTTGAACTGGCCAAGGACTGGCGCACCGACAAATACCTCCGCAATCTGGAAGCGATGATGATCGTCGCGGACAAGGACGTGACGTTGATCCTGACCGGCAATGGAGACGTGCTGGAGCCGCTGGGTGGCGTCGCCGCGATCGGTTCGGGCGGCAATTTCGCCCTCGCCGCCGCCCGCGCGCTGGTGGAATATGAGGAGGACGCCGAAACCCTCGCCCGCAAGGCGATGGGCGTGGCCGCCGACATCTGCGTCTACACCAATGACCAGCTGACCATCGAAACGCTCGACAGCGCCAACTGAGATTTCAAGAAAAGACCATGAACGACAATCTGACCCCCAAAGCCATCGTCGCCGCGCTGGACGCGCACATCATCGGCCAGCATGACGCCAAGCGCGCCGTGGCCGTCGCTCTGCGCAACCGCTGGCGCCGCCAGCACCTGCCCGCCGATCTGCGCGACGAGGTGACGCCCAAAAATATCCTGATGATCGGGCCGACGGGCTGCGGCAAGACGGAGATCAGCCGTCGCCTTGCCAAGCTGGCCGACGCGCCCTTCGTGAAGGTGGAAGCCACCAAGTTCACCGAAGTCGGCTATGTCGGCCGCGACGTCGAACAGATCGTCCGCGATCTGGTGGAGGAAGCGGTGCGCCTCGAAAAGGACCGCCGCCGCGAAGCGGTCCGCGAAGCCGCGTCCGAAGCCGCCATGGCTCGCCTGCTCGACGCGCTGACCGGCAAGGAAGCGAGCGAAGCCACCCGCCTC
>Ga0209147_100318_pt1 | contig 36998 bp, 34 predicted proteins | sample AraplaCol_mLB_r2_FD_184278 | JGI IMG/M metagenome (GOLD analysis project Ga0209147, IMG submission 184278) | Arabidopsis root microbial communities from North Carolina, USA - plate scrape CL_Col_mLB_r2 (SPAdes) (version 2) | ecosystem: Host-associated > Plants > Roots > Endosphere | place: USA... | reverse complement strand
GATTTATTAGGCGTTATTCAGAAAATGAAAGAAACAACAAAAGAGCCAATTGTGCTCTACGGCATTTCAATGGGAGCAGCCACTTCTTTATTAGCAGCCTCTCAAGATGAAGACGTAAAAGCTGTAGTAGCGGATAGTCCTTTTAGTGATTTAACCTCTTATTTAAAAGAAAATCTATCTGTATGGTCTCATTTACCAAACTTTCCGTTTACACCGCTAACAATCGCTATTCTTCCTGTTATTGCAGATGTAAATCCTGCTGAAGCTAGTCCTATTAAAGCAGTCGAGCATATTTACCCTCGACCCATTTTATTTATACACAGCACAGGAGATACAAAAATTCCTTACACTGAAAGCGAAAAAATGGCTAAAACACACCCGGATGCTTTTCACTTCTGGAAAACTAAGAAAGCAGAACACGTTCAAAATTATCACGTATACAAAAAAGAATATGTAAAGCGCGTACTATCTTTTATTGAGCAATCGCTGTAAAAAAAGAGGCAGGGACAAAAATACGTTAGACGAAATGTAAAACGAACCATTGATCAAAACTTTTGATTAGTGGTTCGTTTTTTTTGTTAGGACAAACGTAGATTTCATGTGTGTAAATCTTTCTAGCAATTGATTGGAGAGCAAGACGAAAGACTCCTGCGGGGAAAACGGAACAGGTGAGACCCCGCAGGAGCGCAAGCGAGGAGGAGGCTCAGCGGCCTGCACAAAAATCAACTGCGGTGTCTCAAGCAGTTCAGCTCATATATCCAATTTGTTCATCTTTAGATGGGATTCATTTCGTTATGTCTCAACCTCTTTTAGCCGTTGATTTTACCTTGTTCTATAAGCTCAGCATATAAATTACGAAGAATGTAGGTTTTATAACTTTCTAGCTTTCTTCCATCAATTTTAGAGATATTGGCCGCTTTTAACTGCTGAACAAACCAGCCCTTTGAATAAATATGAGCCATTGTTAATCACTCCTTCAAAAAAATCCACTCTAAATAATTAACTATATTCATAAAAAGAACTAAAAAGAAGTGAACGAAGCAAATGAATTGATGTTCATTTTTTACAGCGTTATACTGCTCTACAGCTACTTATAAAGGAGGAAATGAACAATGAGCAAACAGTATATAAATGTAAATGGCATCAATTTGCACTACATAAGCAAGGGACAAGGAGAGCTTATGCTATTTCTTCATGGGTTTCCTGACTTTTCACATATTTGGCGACACCAGATAGATGAATTTTCTAATGATTTTCACACAGTTGCTTTGGATTTAAGAGGATATAACTTATCTGAAAAGCCAAGCGGACTAGAATCATACGAGATTGATGTATTAGTAGAAGATATTCGCCAAGTGATTGAAGGCCTAGGATATAGCTCCTGCACGCTAGTTGTACACGATTGGGGAGCAGGAATCGGATGGACATTCGCTTATCGCTACCCGGAATATGTACAAAAATTAATTGCTTTTAACGGTCCGCACCCTTATACATTTATGCGTGAGCTTAGAACAAATAAAAATCAGCAAAAAGCAAGTGAGTATATGAAATGGTTTCAAAAACAAGAAGCACAAGACTATATGGAACGAGACAACTTCTCAGGTTTGCGTAAGCTTGTGATCGACCCAGGTGTAAAAAAAGGATACCTAACAGCTGATGATGTTCAAGCATACATGAATTCTTGGGAAAATGGCTCTGTGCTGTCCATGCTAAGTTATTACCGCAATTTAAAGATTTTCACGGAAGAAGACCTTCGAAGAAAATCTTTGTTTCCGTTAGAAGAAGAAGTGTTAAATATCCCGGTACAAATTATTTGGGGAAATCAAGATCCTACTTTTATGCCTGAAAACTTAGATGGTATTGAAGAATATGTGCCAAACATATCTGTTCACCGATTAGCTGAAGCATCTCATGCCCCTCAGCATGAAAAGCCTCAAGAAGTAAACAACGTGATGTGGAATTTTTTAAATAAGTAAAGAGAAAAAGAAAGGTTTCCTCTAGAAACCTTTCTTTTTCTTTTGAATTTAAAATAAGTTTTAAAAAAGTGATCCAACAGAATAAGGTGATCGTTAGGTAAGTATAAAAGGAAGTACTTCTTGAAAAAAGGCGGTTAAAAAAGTTTTAAAAAAGTGATCCAAGGTCATTCGGCAATCGTTTAGTAGATAGAAAAAGAATACTTCCTAAAAAGAATCATTAAATACGGGAGAACATGAAGGTAAAATATAAAAAATATTAAAAATGTTCAATCTATTTAATGATTCAAGATGTAGTAAGAATGAAAAAAGTAGCGTACATCAACTAACAATGAGGAGAGTGGAAAATGATGAAATTAAGCCAAAAGTTAATGATCTCTGTACTAGGAGCTTCACTATTGATGCCCACAATTGCAAATGCAGAGGAAGCACAACCGACGGCAGTAACAAAAGCTGCAGATTTACGAGCGAACCTAGACTACTTATTATCTGAACACTTTACGCTTGCCGTTGCAGCTATGACAACAGCCTGTGACGGTTCTAAAGACGCTGACGCTGCGTTTAAAGCATTGGACCAAAATGCCGTTGACATGGAGCCTGCTATTGCGTCTGTCTATGGTGATAAAGGAGCAGCTGAATTTGAACGAATTTTCAGAGAACATAACAATTACACAGATGATTTTGTAAAAGCAACAAAAGAAAATGACAAAGAAGCCATGGCTGAAGTAGATAAAGAAGTAAATCAATTCGTAAATGAATTTGCTAAGTTCTTAAGCACTGCTACGGAAGGCAAACTACCTGAAGATGCAGCAAAAGAAGCGCTTCGCGTACATGAAGACCAAGTAAAAGAAACATTTGAAGATTATGTAGTAGGTGACTATGAAGCGGCCGCTAAAACATACCGCGAAGGATATCAGCAAATGTTTGCCATTAGTAAAGCGTTATCAAATGCAATCGTAACGCAAATGCCCGATAAATTCGACAATACCAAAGTAGATACACCAGCAGCAGATTTACGTTCTTCATTAAACAGCTTAGCAGCAGAACATTTTGCTTTAGCAACAATGGGAATGGAAAAAGGGTTTAACGGTTCAAAAGATTACGACTATGTTAGCTGGTTAGAAAATGCTAACACAGCAGATTTTAAAGCTGCAATCGGTTCAGTATATGGCGATGAAGGAGCTGTACAATTCGAAAAAATTTGGGAAGGAGATCACATCAATGCCCAAGCTGAACTAGTAAGCGCACAAGTCAAAGGCGATGAAGCAGGAGAAAAAGTTGCTAAAGACAAGCTCCATAAATTCGCGCAAGAATTTGGTACATTCTTAGGAACAGCAACAGATGGAAACCTTCCAACTGCAGACGCACAGGCAGCTATAAAAGCACATGAAGATACGGTTATTAAAACATTTGAGGAATATGCATCCGGCGACTACGCTGGAAGTTATGATACGTACCGTGAAGGGTATAAATTAATGTTTGGTGTCGGCCAAGCTTTAGGTGAAGCGATTGTAAAACAAAATCCCGATAAGTTTGCTGAAACAGCTATGCCAACAGATATGCCGAAAACAGGTATGGGCGGGGCATCTGAATCAACGATGAACCCACTAACAGCGGTCTATATTGCACTAGGTTCGTTAGCTGTATTAACAGCTGGAGTTATTTTACGCAAGAAACCAGTAAGCAAATAATATTTTTTCTCCTTTTCCTTATGAATTACAAGTCAAGAGTCCTAAAAAAAGAAGAGAGGTTGTTCTCTCTTCTTTTTTATAAACAGCGGTGAAACGAGGTGACGATGTGAAAAAAGCGATTGTTCTCGCCTACTGTATATTAAGTTTAGTCCTGCTTGTTAGCGGCGGACTATATTTTAAAGAACAAATGGTAGAAGCAAAAGAAATGAAGCAGCAGAATGCAGCCAAGCAAAAAGAAAAAGAAGCACAATCAAAGGATTTAAAAAGCCGGGTAATGCTTGAAGAAGAATTCGCTGTATTAAAAAAGCATAAAACAGAAGCTAAACAGTTAAACAAAGAATTCAAAGGAATCATTCCTGCAAAAGTGTCCATTCCAGCTATCCATGTGGAGGCTTCAATTGAACAAGTAGGGTTATTAGACAGCGGTGAAATGGCAGCGCCATCTACAGAAAATGGAGTTGCTTGGTTTGAACCAGGAGCTAAACCTGGTGTAAAAGGAAATGCTGTATTAGCAGGACACGTAGACAGTAAAACCGGTCCTGCCGTCTTTTATAATCTAAAAAACTTAAAAAAAGACGATGAAATTACCGTAAGAGATGTACAGGGGACCACGCTTACCTTTGTTGTTAAACGTACAAAAAGCTATCCGCGAGATAAGGCACCTTTAAACGAAATTTTTGGGTACAGCAACAAACGTAATTTAAATCTAATTACGTGTACAGGCACGTTTGACCGTGCAGAAGGAACCCATCAAGAGAGGTTAGTTGTCTATACAGAACTAAAAGCTGACCAAGCAAAAGAATTGGAGCGTGAAGCAACTGCACCAAAACCTCCTACACATGTAAAGATGAGCGGTAATTTGCTTATGTGGTATGCGGTACGAGAAGGCAATATTATCGGTTACCGAATTTATAAAAAGAACCTAGGCGGAACATTTGTCCATATTGGCAGCGTTTCGGAATTTGAGCGAAAAAGCTTTGCCGACTCCGACGCATCTCAGTCTCATTATTATGTAACAGCTGTTAACGAGTCGGGAAAAGAGTCTGCTCCATCTAGTATAGCGAAATAACAAAAAGCTCTCTTCAAACGGAGAGCTTTTTGTTATTTTTGATTGTCGATTCAAAAGATCTCTTCTGGCTTTCTATTTATCTAAATGCTATTAGTTTTAATAGATAAATAAGAATTCCTTAAAAATAATACTTGAATAATATAAATATTCAGATTATTATGTACTAATAGTCTTTTTTGGTAATTAAAAGGAAAAAAACCAAAAAGAATCTAAAAGAAAAAGGAGAGAAAGTATGGCACAACCTAATTTGCAAACAGAGCAAAAATCACATCCAACAACCTTTCTAGACAAACTATTAGGAAGAGTAGAAGCATTCGGAAACAAACTACCTGATCCTTTTATTTTGTTTGTATGCTTAGCGCTTATTATCGTAGTAGCGTCTGTTGCTATTAATAGTATGGGAGTAACGGTGGTCCATCCTGGTACTAATAAGACTCTTCCAATTAAAAGTTTATTGTCGCATGAAGGCATTCAGTATATCTTAACATCGATGCTGACCAATTTCACTGAATTTAAGCCCCTAGGACTTGTACTTGCTATGATGCTTGGAGTCGGACTTGCAGAAAAAGTAGGTCTGCTTGAAGTGGCCATAAAGAAAACGATTTTAAATGCTCCAAAAGCTCTTATTACATACGCCATCATTTTTACAGGAATTATGGCCAACTTAGCCGCAGATGCTGCTTTTGTCATCGTGCCTCCGCTTGCCGCAATGATATTTTATACAGTAGGAAGACACCCGCTTGCTGGATTAGCAGCAGGATTTGCTGGGGTGGGATCAGGCTTTACAGCGAATCTTATTATATCCGGAACCGATGGATTGTTATCAGGCATTTCTACTGAAGCTGCTAAAACAATTGACCCAAGCGCTGTTGTCAGTCCTGCAGCGAACTGGTACTTCATGGCGGCTTCTGTATTCGTTTTAACTATTATAGGAGCGATCGTTACTGAAAAGATTGTAGAACCTAGACTGGGTAATTATAAAGGAAAAAAACGCAATGATTTTGGTGAAATCAGTGAGGTAGAAGCAAAAGGATTAAAAAACAGTATCGTTGCTACATGTATTTATATCGTTGTACTAGCTGTTTTCTTATTTTGGCCCAACTCTCCTCTACGAAATGAAGACGGTGGAATTGTTCCATCTCCTTTTTTAGATGGTATCATTCCGATTACGCTGCTGTTTTTTGTGGTAGTTGGCTCTGTTTATGGAATAACAGTAGGGAAAATCAAAAGTTCTAGAGATATACCTGCTTATATGACTGATTCGATGAAAGATATGGCTAGCTATATTGTCCTTATTTTTGCCGCTGCTCAATTTATCGCTTACTTTAATTGGACTAATATTGGAACGTGGATTGCAGTAGAAGGAGCGGATGCATTAAAAGCACTAAATCTAACTGGCCTTCCAGTTGTGGTTGGTTTTGTATTTTTAACTGTTGTTTTAAGCCTTCTTATTTTTAGTGGCTCCGCTCAATGGGCACTAGAAGCACCTATTTTTATTCCGTTATTCATGCTGTTAGGATACAATCCTGGATTTATTCAAGCAGCTTACCGAATAGCAGATTCGTCTACGAATGTAATCACTCCTTTAAATCCATACATGATTGTCATTTTAGCCTTTATGAAAGAATACGAGCCGAAAGCAGGACTTGGAACCATCATTTCACTTATGCTTCCTTATACTTTAGCTTTCCTAGGAATTTGGATTATAATGTTGATTGTTTTTGCTGTATTCGGTATTCCTCTAGGACCAGGTGTATATATGTATTTGTAAAGAAAAATCCTCTTCTTGGAGTAGAAGAGGATTTTTTATGTCAGAAATTCTAACACACAAATAATATTTCAGCTTATGTGTACATAGAAGAATAAACAACAAAAAGAAAAGAATATAAAAAAACAAAAATTTTCTGAATAAATTTGCAAAAAGTAGTTGCTAAATACATATAAATCAAATATGATAATAAACATAACAAAAGATGTTATATAATCTAACATTAAATTCAGGGGTTATTTATTCGTACTTAAGGGGGAAATCATCATGCAAATGGGCGATTCAGTATTTATGTTTTTTTCGGCATTATTGGTTTGGATTATGACACCAGCTATTGCATTGTTTTACGGAGGCATGGTTCGAAGTAAAAACATGTTAAGTACCGCGATGTATAGTGTAGGTTCCTTAGCTGTTATATCCGTTCTTTGGATAGTAGCTGGCTATTCGTTAGCTTTTTCGACCGGTGGCAATGCTTTTATTGGAAACTTGGACTGGGTGGGATTAAAAGGTGTTGGATTCACTCCAAACGGGGACTACAGCGCAACGATCCCGCATAACATGTTTATGATGTTTCAACTAACATTTGCTGTGTTAACAGTAGCTATTATCTCTGGTGCTTTTGCAGAGCGCATGAAGTTTTCAGCATTTATCTTATTTGCTATCCTATGGTCATTATTTGTATATGCACCCGTTGCACACTGGGTTTGGGGAGTTGGCGGATGGCTTCGTGAACTAGGAGCTATTGACTTTGCTGGCGGAAACGTCGTTCACATTTCATCAGGTGTAGCAGGATTAATTCTAGCTCTTGTTGTTGGAAAACGAAAAAATGCCGATGCTGCAGCACCTCACAATTTACCGCTAACTCTTTTAGGCGGAATGCTGATTTGGTTCGGGTGGTTTGGATTTAACGTTGGAAGTTCCTTAACTATTAACAGCGTTGCAATGACGGCTTTCATTAACACGAATACAGCGGCAGCAACAGGAATTATCGGCTGGCTTGTAGTAGAGTGGATTATTAATAAAAAGCCTACGCTGCTTGGAGCCGTTTCGGGAGCGATTGCTGGACTTGTAGCTATTACACCAGCTTGTGGATTCGTTACACCGTTTGCTTCTATTGTAATTGGTTTTATCGGCGGAGCAGTTTGTTTCTGGGGTATCTTCTCACTTAAAAAGAAAATCGGTTACGACGATGCGTTAGATGCATTTGGTCTCCACGGTATCGGGGGAACATGGGGAGGTATTGCAACAGGTTTATTTGCCACCACTTCTGTAAATGATGCCGGTGCGAATGGTTTATTCTACGGAGATCCAAGTCTACTATGGAAACAGCTAGTGGCTATCGTAGCAACGTATCTATTTGTCGGCATCGCTACCTTCATTATTGTTAAAGTCGTTGGCTTAATCGTATCTCTGCGTGCGACACAAGAAGAAGAAACGCTTGGGCTTGATATTACGCTGCACGGTGAAAGAGCGTATCACGAATCGAATATGTAAAAGGGGTGGGCACAGTGAGTGATGTTTTAACAAAAATTGAAATTATTACACGCCCTTCAAAGTTTGAAGAGCTTAAGCAAGAACTAGCAAAAATTGGCGTGAGCGGTATTACGGTTACAGATGCGTTAGGATGCGGATTGCAAAAAGGCATTACGGAACTTTACAGGGGCGTCAAAAAACAAGACAATATGCACGCCCGAATTAAAGTAGAAATTGTTGTGTGCGAAGTTCCAGTATCTGACGTTGTTGATAAAGCAAGAAAAGTACTAAATACAGGTCAGCCTGGAGATGGGAAAATATTTATCTATGAATTAAAAAATGCCATTAAGATCCGAACTGGGGAAGAGGGATCACAGGCATTACGAAATAATAGTTAAACTCGGGGAGAATCGGAAAACAAAGGGTCATATAAAAGGTGTATAGTATGCACCTTTTTTTAGGTTGAATAGTTACACGGCATGTTTCCTCACGGTGACATGCTTTTTTGTTATATATACAGCCAAAGAGTATATTGTAGAAAATAACTATATTTTTATTTTTTCAGCTTCTCTTTGTATATGAGATTGAATCTATTATGAAAGATTGCGAGAAAAAAGGTGTACATAAACAGTAAGCTTTTTCATCGTTTTCAGAAATAACATTTTTCACAAAGATATTCGAGATTATTATGGAATTAAATAAAAGCGGAATGACCATTTTACTCGTTGAACGAAACGCTTATCAAGCATTGCAAATCGCGCACCGAGGCTATGTGCTTCAAACGGGAGAAATTATTTTGCAAGGAAAAGGACCGGAATTAATTCACAATGAAAAAATAAAAGAAGCTTATTTAGCTTAAAAAACAAACCGCATTGCGGTTTAACGCTGCGGTTTATTTTTGTTCACAACGGATGATTTGGATAAACCAGATAAGCACTGCTATTATCTGGTTTAGTTTCTTAATTAAGTAGGGAACGTTTAAAATAAGATTATTGAATAAGTGAGTAATTAGATAACCTCCTAGATGAAAGGGGTGCCTCAATTTAAAGCTTTTTCATAAAAAAACAAAAAAAGTTGAAACTTTTTTCATCAAAAAACGTTTATAAAGTAATAGAAAAAAATGGGTACGGTTATTTACACTCAAAAAGGAAGTGAGAGCGTGGCGACGCTGAAAACTAATTATTTGACTGACTTATGCTTAATCTATAGAGAAAGTCAATTTTATGTAATGCAAATACCTAGTTTCTACAAAAAAATGGCTAGCAAATACTTTCAGTTTCAGCCCCAAGAAAAAATAATTGCATATTTACACAGCTCTTTTATAGCAGGCCTAGATAAAAGGGGAATTTGCTTTACAAATAAGGGGATTTACTGGAAAAGCAGAGGAATGAAAAAAGGAAAGATATCATGGGAAGAGTTCGCTAATATTCAATCCATTACCATTCGAAAAGAAGAAATGATCTGTTTTAATGACGTGGAGAAATTTCAAGTCAATCAAAACGATTACTCAGCTAGAAAGCTAGTATCTCTATTAAAAAAAATCAAGAAATTTATTCGCACTCATTCTCATGAATATATGTGTCAAGAATATATATATCCGTGTGTATCCTCAAAAGAATTAACTTCTATTTGTTCATCTTTTCAAATTCATCAAACACCTGATCCAAAAGATGTGTTGTCGGTAGAAGGACAACTATGTGAAGAAGTTGAAAAAGAGATGCGAAACAGGCTCTATTTACCTGCAAAAGAAAAAATTGTAGCTCATTTAAATACATATCCTCTTCAAAAAACCGAAGGGATTACCGTTTGTTCTAAAGGAATTTATTTCTCAAAATCTTTTAAAACAGTTTACTACCCTTGGCACTTATTTCGCCACGTGAGTATTTCTGTGGAAACCGAGGAATTAAAAATTGCTAAAAAACATTCGTTATCTCTCAACTCAGCTGCCGTATCAAGCGGGGAAGTAATGCTGTTTCTCAAACAAATTAAACAGCATGTGCAGGCGTTGTATGAAAAAGAAGTCGATATTAAACACGATAACAAGTTTGCATGGAAGATGTTAATTTAAAAAACAGGTTACGCATAATCTGTTTTTTTTGTTTTTTAGTTCTTTAGAATCATTTATTTGGAATATTGAAAGACATCATACAAGTAAACAAGACTAGAATATTGGAAGTTAAGAAATTTTTTCCATGACTATAAGGTTAATTTTACCAAAATCTCTTTTTTGTTTGGATAATTATGCTAAAATAGAGCTCGAGTTTATTTTAAGGAGCTGACAACAAGATGGAACGTAATTATTCAATTGATTTTATTAAGTTTTTTGCTACAGTGTTTGTGGTTTGTATTCATGTTAATCCATCACATGACGATTTCTTTCTAGGGAACCAAGAAAATGTGCTAGATGTCATTGTTGACACATTTGCACGATTCGCGGTTCCTTTTTTCTTTATTGTATCAGGTTATTTGTTCATGAATAAAATTCAAAAACATCCAAAGCCTTCTGCATACTTAAAAAAATACACGTGGAATATTTCAAAGCTTTATGCATGTTGGTTCATCTTTTATTTATTGTTTGGCGTAGTTCTGCGCTTATTTCAGAACCACGGAACGTTAGCAGAGCGAAAAAATGCAGTAGCTGATTATTTAACATCATCTATCACATTCAAAGATATCTTTTATTATGGAAGTGACACAAGCGGATTTCAGCTTTGGTACTTGATTGCATTAATTTGGGCTGTTGTCATCGTTTTCTTATTTCAACGATGGAAAAAGATTGGCTTATTAATGCTTATCAGCACCGTATTATATGTAACTGGGTTATTTGGACAGTCTTATTCTTTATTTTTTCCACTTTCTTTTCAAACGAGAGATGCCCTGTTCTTTGGTTTGTTCTATACAGTATTAGGAGCTATGTTTGCCCTTTATGGTAAGCAAATTCTGTCAGTATTAAACGCAAGGCCCATGATTTATTTAGCCAGCTTTTTTGTGTTTTCAGCGTTAGAGATCGTTGAGCGTTACTGGTTGGTTAATATCCAGCACAGCAAGCCCGGAGACTATTTTATTTCTACGATTTTTTTATCGGCATCATTGTTTTTATTCGTATTAAGCAGTCCAAGTCTTGGCAAAAACTCGTTTTTCTCAAAGGTTGGGAAAAATTCAGTTGGCATTTATGTAGTGCATATATGTATATTAAATGAGACCTATCGATTGCTTCGTTCCATAGATTCTTCTTTTTTTACAAATAGTATCGTCGCATATGTACTTATCGTCCCAGCAGTTTTTTGGTTCTCGTACTATTTATACAGAGGAATTCAATGGACAAAGGGAAAATTACACGCAAAGCCGCACAAACATTCGTTTACAAAGCTACAGCATAAATAAGAAAAGCACCGGAGCAAGGGACTGACCCCAAAGCTTCCGGTGTTTTTTGATAAAAAATGAATCATTTAAAACCTAATTGGCTTGAGCTTCGTCTAATGTATTGAAAAAGAGCTGGCTAACTAAGCCAGCTCTTTTATGATGCAATAGCATACAAAAGCTGCTTTTGCATTTTAGGAGATAAAGGAATATTTTGATACAATTCGTAAATATGATGTTCGTTCCGGTGATAAGAAATCCAATCCTTGTATGTTCCTTTTAAGAAGATGCGAAAAAACACGATTCGCTTATTCGTGCCGCCTGTTTTTAATTCAATTTTCAAATCATCTGTTTCTAATGTATACTGTACTGTAGAAGAGGAGAGAGCAAGTTTAGTTGTTTTTTTACTTGTTTTAATGAATTCGGCAAGTTCAATGATTTTCATTTTTTTACCTCACTCTATTGTAAATTAGGGGTATCTTATACGTATGATATGTACAAAGAAAATAGAATCGTTTTTTTATAGTTTAGAAGAATGATCTTCAGCCCCTTCGTTAAGGGATTTGCATAAAAGGTTGACGTTTTCTTTGAATACAAATAAAATGCATATTAAGAAGTATTTCCCTCATTGTAACTACAGAAAAAGAAGAATTAAGGGGGCTCAATATGTTGACTGACTTAGTCGTAAGTCAAAAAGTAGTCAAGGTAAATGAATTTACTGTTGTAGCAGTGCCTATTCGAACAGATGAACCTGTGGAAGAAACGGGCACAGGTCTTATTCCTGAGCACTGGCAGACTTTTTATAAACAACAGTTAGCTAATAAAATCGCCAATAAAGTAAATGGTAATACATTTGCTCTTTATACAGAATTTGAATATAATCAAAAAATGGATTTTACATTTGCTCTAGGATATGAAGTTTTACCCGGCGGAGAACTCAAAGATGATATGAGAGAGTTCATCATCCCAGAAGGTGAATATATGGTGTTTACAACAGCTGTTGGGCCAGCTAGACAGGTAGTCGTAGAGGCTTGGGCTTATATTCGCGAGTGGGCTAAAAAAAATCATCGTGCCTATAAAATAGATTTTGAATTATATGATGAACGCTGTATTGATCCTGAGTTCAGTCAAGTTGATATTTATGTTTCGATTTAATAGCTAGTTTTGCTAAGTAGTTAAGATGCAGATAAGCGTTTTTTGCTGCGTTCTTACTTTTGACGATAGGAATACAAAAGGGGTTTAGCGAGAGTGATCAGCAACGATTTATTACAAGCTTTAAAAGACGGATATAAACAGAGAATTAAATGGGTACTTATAAGTCAAATGGCACTGTTCATCGCCGTAGCAGTCATACTCGTATCAAATTTTGTCACTAAATTTTCGTTTAACCAATTGAGCTTTATTTTTGTTTTGGTTAGTATAAGTTCGCTGTTATCAGGGGTAGAGCACGTATTGTTAAAACGTGAGAAGTGGCAATGGATTTTTGATTTTATTTTAGCTGCTTTTTTTATTGGTTTATCTATTTTTTTACACCGTTAAAGCGCCTGGTTCAGCGCTTTTTTATTTTGAACAGCTCAGCACACAAATTTCGGGCCTTTCTAGTATAAACAAAAATAGGTATTTATGATGAAAACAGTCAGAAAATTTAGTAAAAAAGTCTTGTATCTTGTCTTTATTTCGATTATGATAAGTTTACACCCTTCGTATTCACTTCTTTGGATGTCAGTACCTCTATTTTCACACTACAGAAAAGAGGTGAAGCCATTTCTTCAGTTTTCCTGCTAGCCTGCATATTAACCCTTTTAGCTATTTTATTTAGTAGCAACTACCCTCAAAATTAAAGGAGAGATCCGCGCTTATGTCAAAAGCTCCTGTAAAAAACGATATTGAACTTCAACTATCTGAAACGCACTTTTTTCAACTGCTTGATTTAATTTATTTAGGTAACTGGATGGTCACAGCATGTTCTGGAGTGGAAGATGAGCATGCACAGGAATATACGGATGTAGAAAAACAAATGTTTTCACACGCAGAGCCTTTCCTTGAAAAAGGACCTTTTCACATGCTAAACAGTGAGGTTATGTTTACAGAAGAACATGAAGATTCTCTTCAAGATATTATTGGAGAATACGATAACGAAGTGTTTTGGGAAGCGCTAGCCTATCGCATGGCTAAACGAGATGTGATAGAGCAAATAGGCCCCATTAAAGAAATAAAAAATGAAGTTTTTATGCAAATTTTCCATCGAGAAATGGATTATATACGAGAGTTTGAGAAAAATGGAATTAAACGAATAACCATACCGCCTTTGCAGTAAAGGAGACAAATCGGCTTTCAAACTTGAAGGCCGATTTGCTGTTAAACTGAAGCTTTCCTGTTCCGTCTGAGCGGTGGGAAAGATCGGTACGTAAAGCTTCGCCATAACCATTCACACGGACCGTAGTAGAAATAATAAAGCCACCACTTATTGAAAAAAAGCTGGAGTGTATAGATGACGAGACATATAATCGTACTTTCCGTTAAGGTAAGACTTCCGTATAAACCAAATACTCGAACGATACACAGGCAAATTAAAGTTTGGCTAAGGTAAGTTGTTAATGCCATTGTTCCGCTATATTTAAAAAGAACAAGTATTGAAGCGTAAGAAGAAAATTGCAGGAATAACAGTAAGGTGGTAAGATAAAAAAAACATAGAAAAATGCCGCTTAAGCTTGTAAAAAGGTGAATGGCCGCCTGCTGATAGAGTTCGTATCTTAAAATCTCTATTTTTAGCATGGCGAGAATAATAGTTAAAGTGAAACCTGCTGCGCCTGTTATTAACTGAATTTTCTTAAAAAAAGAACGATTTTGTTCGATATTATGCACTAATCCTTTTTTAGCAGTATATAAGCCAAATAACAACATAGAAAATACGGGAAAGATAGAAAACGGTAGATTTAATAGCATAGGCACCACTTCAACATTCAAACGATAAAACAGCCAAGATAAATAGTCTGCTTGCCTGTAGGTGAATAAATATTGGGTGAAGACATGTTCATGTAAAAATTTATACTCCGACTGAACGTCCTGCAAGACGTGTGCTGGAATAAAAAACTGCATACAAGCCAAAAGATAAAAAAAGCACAGCAAGCCTATTGCCCACAGCAAAATCGTCTTAGCTTTTCGATTGTAAAAAAAGAATAATAAAAAACCACCAATGGCATATACATGCAAAATGTCTCCATACCATAAAAATATAAGATGAAAAAGCCCGATTACTAGTAAAGCAGCCATTCTTCTTGACCACAAAGCGGCGGCAAAGTACTGCTTTTCTTCAGCTCTATGCAAAAAAATGCCGCATCCAAGTCCAAACAAAAAAGAAAAAATGGTAAAAAACTTCCCTTGGACAAACAGCTGCAAGAATAAATCAATATAAGCATCTATTCCTTCATACTTATAAGAAACATTGTACAGCTGAAAAATAAATATCGGAGAAGTAAAAGCCGGTATATTCACTAAAAAAATGCCCAGCAAAGCAATGCCCCGAATAATATCAAGAACAACAAGACGTTCGTTAAGGGGAAGTGGAGAAGGATTCATCGCTGTCGCTCCTTTTGGTTAGATATGTACATCTTAACACGGCAGTGGCGAAAAAATAGGTGGGAGTATAAAAAAATAAGCGGAAAGATTCATAGCTTTATGGATGAAAAAGTTGGATAATAATGGTATGGTCACCCATATCAAATATGAAAGGTGGAGAAAAGGATGAAAACAGCACTTGTGTTAGGTGGAACTCGTTTTTTTGGAAAAAATTTAGTTCAGACATTGCTTTCTAAAGGAGTACAGGTTACGTTAGCAACGCGAGGTAAAACACCAGATGATTTCGGCGACCAAGTTGAACGAATTATTCTTGATCGTGTAGAAAAAGATTCTGTAATCGAAACAACCCGAGGAAGAAAATGGGATGTTATCTTCGATCAAATATGCTATTCTTCACACGGCGCAGCTGTTGCTGTTGAAGCTTTTCGTCATAGTACGAGTCACTATGTACTTACCTCAACTCTTTCAGTATACGGTTCTGTAGAAAAAACGTGTTATGAAGAAGATTTTGATCCATACAAGTATCCTATTTCATATACACGCCGTGAAAATATTTCCTATCAAGAAGGAAAACGCCAAGCTGAAGCGGTATTTTTTCAAAAAGCACCGTTTTCGGTAACGGCTGTCCGTTTTCCAATTGTAATGGGAAAAGATGATTATACGGACCGCTTGCGTTTTCATATAGAAAAAATTATCCATGGAGAAGAAATTGGTGTACCGGCTATTGAAGCAGAAATGAACTTCATTTCACAGGAAGAAGCAGGTGAATTTTTAGTTTGGTGTGCAGAACAGAAGCTAAAAGGGCCGATTAATGCTTGTTCAAATGGTACCATTTCACTCAAAAATTTATTTTCATATATTGAACAAGCAGCGGATAAAACAGCAAAAACAACCTCGCGTTTAACGGATGAAAATAGTTCTCCGTACGGAGTAGATCATTCTTGGACGATGAGCAATGAAAAAGCTAGCTTTTGGGGATATTCATTTATGAACCTGCAGGACTGGCTGCCTTCATTAATTGAAACTCTCGTTGAGAGCGAAAAGAAAGTACCTTTAAGTTAGGGAACAACAAAGACTGCACGTTTAGCAGTCTTTTTGCTGTTACAAGCAGAACATTTTTATTTTATGGGCAAAAAAGGTACGCTAAGTATACATCATTATATAGAAGAAAGAAGGATAAACTATGGCAAAACATCACTTTCATTTGCAAGCAAATTGGCCAGGAGGTCGAAATGAAGTAGGTACAATTGAAGCAGGGCAATTAAAAACAAAAATTTCCATTCCGCCAGAAATGGACGGGCCAGGAGTGGGAACAAATCCAGATGAAATGCTGCTAGGGGCAGCAGCCACGTGCTACATCATTACGCTTGCAGCGATGTTCGAAAGAAGCGGAATCCGTCAGGAGGCCTTAACGATGGAATCAGAAGCTATTGTGGACGTGACGAATGGTGTATTCACATACGAAAAAATTATTCATAAACCTCATGTTATCATCACATCTGAATTTGCGGCTCAAGAAGAAAAAATCAATCGACTTATAAAAAAAGCAGAAACGTCCTGTATGATTTCAAGAGCCATTCAAGGAAATGTAGAGATGGAATTAAAACCTCAGCTCACAGTAAAAGCGTAATGAATCCATTACGCTTTTGTTATGTTTATTTCTAAAAAATAGCACATTTAAGATTGTAAAATACTCAAATTTGAATATAATAATTTAAATAGCTATCATTTCTGTTCATCAAAAAGATGACGCGAAAGGAGGAACTGAAATGGTTTCATCAGAAAAAAATATTCGTTTTATCGTAGCAGGATTGCTGCTCGGTATTTTTATGTCAGCCATGGATAATACCATCGTAGCGACGGCTATGGGGAAAATCATTTCTGATCTAGGTGGGTTAGATAAGTTTGTTTGGGTTACGTCCGCCTATATGGTTGCCGTGATGGCAGGTATGCCGATATTTGGTAAACTGTCTGATATGTACGGCCGTAAACGTTTTTTTATTTTTGGATTGACGGTATTTTTACTTGGATCTGCATTATGTGGCCTAGCGCAAAGCATTGTGCAGCTAATTATTTACCGGGCGATTCAAGGAATTGGAGGAGGAGCGCTTCTTCCGATTGCTTTTACCATTGTATTTGATATTTTCCCTCCCGAAAAACGCGGGAAAATGACGGGATTATTAGGTGCCGTTTTTGGCTCAGCAAGCGTATTTGGTCCGCTTCTTGGTGCATACATTACGGAATACATCAGCTGGCACTGGGTGTTTTATGTGAACGTGCCAATTGGACTTTTATCGTTATTTTTTATTGTGCGCTTTTATAAAGAATCAACAAGTCACAAAAAACAAAAAATTGACTGGGCTGGTGCAGCCGCTCTTGTCATTTCAGTAGTTAGTTTAATGTTTGCTCTTGAACTTGGAGGGAAAGAGTACGATTGGTCTTCTCCGCAAATTTTATCTCTTTTTGTTATCTTTGCTGTGGCGCTATCACTCTTCTTTTTTGTGGAAAAACGCGCGCAAGAGCCGATTATTTCATTTTGGATGTTCAAGCGCCGTTTATTTGCAACATCACAAATTCTCGCTTTCTTATACGGAGCAACATTTATTATTTTAACAGTATTTATTCCTATTTTCGTTCAAGCTGTCTACGGAGGTTCTGCTACAAATGCAGGTTTAATTTTAACTCCGATGATGTTAGGCTCAGTAGCAGGAAGTGCTATCGGCGGGATTTTTCTCACAAAAACAAGCTTTCGAAACTTAATGATTATGTCCGTTTTTTCATTTGCAGTAGGAATGTTTTTATTAGGAACAATGGAACCTGATACACCTCGTTGGATGCTAACGGTATTCATGATTTTGACTGGATTTGGCGTAGGATTTAGCTTTTCTCTTTTACCAACTTCGTCAACGCATAAGCTGGATCCACAGTTTAGAGGTTCTGCCAACTCAACGAACTCATTTGCGCGTTCTTTAGGAATGACGCTGGGAGTTACGATTTTTGGAACGATTCAAAGCAATACATTTACAAATGAGCTGCAGCGCAATTTTCAAGGTATGGGAAATGGATCACAAGGAGCATTTTCTCAAATAGGAGATCCGAGTGCAGTTTTTCAATCAAGTGCCCGAAACAGCATTCCGCCTCAGATATTAGATAAGATTGTTGATGCTATGTCTACATCGATCACGTATGCATTTATGCTTGCTCTTATTCCAATTGCAGTAGCTGTCATTACTGTCTTTTTAATGGGAAATGAACGAGTGGAAGTTCCCCCTAAAAAGCGGGTAGAAGCTAAGGAACCTGCAGCTCAAAAATAGAAAAAGCACGAAGATGTTCGTGCTTTTTTCACTAAATAAGATGCATGTCAAGAGGTGAAAGGTGTTATGAGTGTTAAATTAGTCATATTGGGTTTATTAATGGAAGGAAATAAGCACCCTTATGAAATTCAGCAAACCATTAATGAAAGACAAATGAAGCACTATATTAAACTTGCAAGCGGCTCTTTATATTATGCCTTTGATACGCTTGAAAAAGATCAGTTGGTGAAAGTAGTCGATGTGATTCGAGAGACGAACAGACCTGAAAAGACCGTTTATTCTATTACGGATGCAGGAAAAGAGGAATTCGAGCGTCTTTATTTTGAACAGCTATTAAAAAAAGAGCATATGCATAGACCTGTTTATGCTGCTCTTTCATTTACTTCTTACGTCGATCAAGAAAAAGTGGCTTCTGCTTTAGAAAAAAAGATTGAGGAAACGGCAGCTTATTTAGAAAAAATGCAAAATTTGTACCAAGTTAAAAAGGTGGATCATTCCATTGCAAATCTGTCGATCATTATGCGCACGATTATGCATTTGAAAGTAGAACTAACTTGGTTCACTCATTTACTCGAAGCGGCGAAAAGCAACAAGCTTACAGAAGTAGATGATGGTTATTTTGAAGACGTTGAAAAAATCGTAGATGAGTTTTAAAAAAGAAGCAAAACGCTGCTTCTTTTTTTAATAGTCATAAAATATATTTCAAGCAATTTAATTTTGCCAAAAGCTAGGTCAATAACAATTAATTAACACCTGATTAGACCTTTAATCAGCTTTGCTTATAAAACGCTTTCAAAAAGTAGTAAGACTATTAAAAAAGTAAAAAAAATTAAAGAAATATAGCGATTTCATTTTGATTGACGAGTAAAAGAGTGGTAAAATATAAGCAGATATCAGATACACACGCAGTGAGATTTATCACTCGTTGTAAAGATGTCAGACGATAAGGTAATCGACATTCAAAATGGAAAGATTGTTGAGTACGACAATTATTATAACTCGTTGGGGGTTTTATCATGGGTAACGAAACGTCGAATAGAGGGGAGCCTTGGCAAGGATTTTTGGGTCCGAACTATGGCTATGTATTAGAACAGTATGAGTTATATGAAGAGCAGTCAGATCTAGTAGATCCAGAGTTAAAAGAATTATTTGATTATTGGGGTGCTCCTCCATTAAACGAAAGTGAGCAGGTTCAGCAAGCTGAATACGCACAGGCTGCACCTTCAGCTAACACATCTAAAATTGCATCGGCTATTAAGCTAGCGGAAAATATCCGTGCTTATGGTCATCTATACGCGTCAATTAAGCCTCTTGAAAGCGAGAAGAAAGATCCTGTCTTGCTTCACTTGGAAGATTACAATTTAACGCAAGAAGATTTGAAATCAATTCCGGTTGATATTTTATGTACGAATGCGCCATCACACGTCAAAAATGGTTTAGACGCAATTAACTATTTAACAGATGTCTACACAAAAACCATTGCGTTTGAATTCCATCACGTACATAACATGGAAGAGAATAAGTGGCTGACTGATATGGTCGAGTCAGGTGCTATTTTCCAACCTCTTTCAAATGAGAAAAGAACTTCTGTATTAAAGCGTTTAACAGAAGTAGAAGGCTTTGAACAATTTTTACACCGTACATTTGTCGGACAAAAACGCTTTTCTATTGAAGGCGTAGATATGTTAATTCCACTTGTAGATGAACTGATTGCACGCTCAGTGGAAACAAGCCCAAAAACGGTTAATATCGGTATGGCTCATCGTGGACGCTTAAATGTATTGGCACACGTATTAGGTAAGCCGTATGAAATGATTTTTGCAGAATTCCAACATGCACCTAACAAGGAATTAGTTCCTTCAGAAGGTTCAATCGGTATCAACTACGGCTGGACGGGAGACGTAAAATATCACCTGGGTGCCGACAAACAAATTAAAGCAGAGAACACAGTTCGAGCTCGTTTGACATTGGCTAGCAACCCTAGTCACTTGGAGTTTGTTAATCCGGTTGTGGAAGGGTTTACAAGAGCGGCTCAAGATGAGCGTGATGTGAATGGATACCCAAAACAAGATGTAAAAAAATCGTTCGCGATTTTAATTCACGGAGATGCTGCGTTCCCTGGTGAAGGTATAGTACAGGAAACGCTGAACTTAAATCAATTGACTGGTTATCAAACAGGTGGAACAATCCACATTATTGCTAACAACATGATTGGATTTACAACAGAAAGCGTCGATTCTCGTTCAACGAAATATGCAAGTGACTTAGCAAAAGGGTTTGAAATTCCAATTGTTCACGTAAATGCGGATGATCCGGAAGCCTGTTTAGCTGCTGCTTATTTTGCTTATGAGTATCGCAGACGCTTTAACAAAGATTTCTTGATTGATTTAATTGGATACCGTCGATTTGGCCACAATGAAATGGATGAACCGTCTGTAACGCAGCCGAAGATGTATGAAATTGTGACAAAACGTCCAACTGTTCGTGCTATGTATGCAAAGCATCTTGAAGAACAAAACGTGATTCAAAGCGGCCAAGCAGATCAAATTAATGAAGAGTTACAAGCGAAGTTAAAAGCAGCTTATGAGAAAGTACCGCCAAAAGCTGAAAAGCAACATAGAATTATGGAAATGCCACAAGCAGTCTTCAAAGGAATTTCAGATATTGATACATCGGTTACAAAAGAAGAGCTGTTTGAAGTGAATCAAGAGCTGGTGAAATACCCTGAAGGATTTAACGTATTTCCAAAACTTGATCGCATCTTATCTAAACGTGCCAAAGCGTTTGAAGAAAATGAAAGCGTAGATTGGTCATTGGGTGAGGCATTTGCATTTGCTACGATTTTAAGAGACGGCACGCCAATTCGTATTACAGGCCAGGATTCTGAACGTGGTACGTTTGCACATAGACATCTTGTTCTTCATGATCATAAGACAGGGGATGTTTACTCACCACTACACGCAATGAAGAACGTAAGCGCTTCCTTTGATATTCGTAACAGTCCATTATCAGAAGGATCCGTTCTTGGATTTGAATACGGCTATAATGTATTTGCTCCTGAAACGCTCGTTCTTTGGGAAGCACAGTTCGGTGATTTTGCCAATGCAGGTCAAGTTATTATTGACCAGTTTATTGCAGCAGGCCGTGCTAAGTGGGGACAAAAATCTGGAATGGTCTTATTGCTTCCACACGGCCATGAAGGTCAAGGACCAGAACACTCAAGCGCTCGTCTAGAACGTTATTTACAGCTAGCTGGAGAAAACAACTGGACAATCGCAAACGTAACAAGCGCTGCACAATATTTCCACTTACTTCGACGACAAGCTGCCATTTTACAGCGTGAAGAAGTAAGACCGCTAGTAGTTATGACGCCAAAAAGTTTGCTTCGTAATGCTTTTAGTGTGTCAAACCTTGAAGAGTTTACAAAGGGCTCTTTCCGCTTAGTAGTGGAACAGCCTGGATTAGGCAAAAAAGAAGATGCAGTTGAACGAATCGTTCTGTGCAGCGGAAAAATCAGCAGTGAATTAACGGAACGCTTAAACAAAGCTGAAGATGATAAAGATTGGCTACACGTCCTTCGTCTAGAACAAATTTATCCGTTCCCAAGACGCGTAATTGCTGAAATCTTTGCTCGCTATAAAAATTTAAAAGAGATTGTCTGGTTACAAGAAGAGCCCGAAAACATGGGCGCATGGAACTATGTAGAAGATCGACTTCGTGAAGTAGCACCAGAAGGAGCTACTGTTGACTACATCGGCCGCACAAGACGCTCAAGTCCAGCTGAAGGAGATCCAACAGTTCACAGACAAGAACAAGAACGTATTTTACAAGATGCATTAACTAAAAATGAAATTGCTAACGACGTTGTTACACGATAAGGAAGGGGAATGAACCATGGGAGAGATTAAAGTACCGGAATTAGCAGAATCAATTTCTGAAGGAACAGTTGCACAGTGGCTAAAACAAGTAGGAGATTTCGTTGAAAAAGGCGATTATATCGTTGAACTTGAAACAGATAAAGTTAACGTTGAAATTACAGCTGAAGACTCTGGTGTGCTAACGGAACTTCTTGCTGGCGAAGGCGACACAGTGCAAGTTGGTGAAACAATTGCACGTCTTGAAGCGAAAGAAGGAGCTTCAGCACCAGCAGCACCAAAAGCTGAAGAAAAACCAGCAGAGGAAGCACCAAAACAAGAAGCGGCTCCAGCTCAGCAAAAAACAGTTGAAGAAGTAGCGCCAGCAGCTGAAGCGCCTCAGCAAGGAAATCAAAAACAATGGCTGATTGCTTCTCCTGCAGCTCGCAAAGCAGCAAGAGAACGCGGAATCAAGCTAGATCAAGTACCAACTACTGATCCTCTTGGCCGTGTGCGTAAACATGATATTGATTCATATGCAGATCAAAAATCAAACGAGCAAAAACAGCAGGCACAAGCAAGTAAACCAGCTAACCCGGTATCTCCGTCTCCAGCGGCAAGTGAAAATAGCGACAAACCTGTTGAACGCGAACGTATGTCACGTCGTCGTCAAACAATTGCCAAACGCCTTGTTGAAGTTCAGCAAACAGCGGCTATGTTGACAACGTTTAACGAAGTAGACATGACGGCTGTTATGGCTCTTCGCAAAAGACGTAAAGACAAATTCTTTGAACAGCACGACGTAAGACTTGGCTTTATGTCATTCTTCACAAAAGCAGTAGTAGCAGCACTTAAAAAATACCCGTTATTAAATGCTGAAATTCAAGGCAACGAGTTATTAATTAAAAAATTCTACGATATTGGTATTGCTGTGTCAGCTCCAGACGGTCTTGTTGTTCCAGTTGTACGTGATGCCGACCGCAAAACATTCGCTGGTATCGAAGGATCTATCGTTGATTTAGCGAAAAAAGCGCGCGACAACAAATTAGCATTAAAAGATTTACAAGGTGGAACGTTCACAATTACAAACGGCGGCGTATTCGGTTCATTAATGTCTACACCAATTTTAAACGGGCCTCAAGTTGGTATTTTAGGAATGCACAAAGTTCAGCTTCGTCCGGTAGCAATTGATGAAGAGCGTATCGAAAATCGTCCGATGATGTACATTGCACTTTCTTACGATCACCGTATCGTTGACGGCAAAGAAGCTGTAAGCTTCCTAGCTACTGTTAAAGAACTATTAGAAGATCCAGAATCTTTATTACTAGAAGGTTAATAAAAAGAACCTGCTATTCTCTCGGGGAATAGCAGGTTCTTTTATGTTCGCTTAATGCCTGCGACATAAGCAGGACCCAAAAACGTTATGCTAGCGAGTGTCAGGGCCATTTCTCGCGGTGATTGCTTCATACCTTGCTCTAACCAGTGCTGAATAACTCCAAGATGCGCTGACGTTACGTAAGACATTAAATGTTCAAGTGGAACAAGCGGAGGCGTTTTATTATCAATGAGCTCTAATTTTTCCAGCATATTGGTTTTCATAACTTCTTTAATTTTAAGATGAAAGCCAGGGTTGCCTTTTGGACCAAGCATAACCTGCATAAAACGTGCATTTTCTTGAATATATTCAAAAAGTGTAATAATAAACGGCAAAGGCTGTTCTTTTAAATTAGCAAACACAATCTCATTGGGATTTGCCTTTTTGATAAATTCTTTTATCTCTTGAATGACTTCATTTTCGCTTTTTTCAAGCAAGTCGTATTTATCTTGGTAGTGTAAATAAAAAGTTCCGCGATTAATATCCGCTTTTTTCGTCAAATCCCTGACCGTTACACCTTCAAACCCTTTCTCTTCCATTAATTCTGTCAAAGCATCTCGGATAAATCTTTTCGTTCGAATAATTCTGCGATCTGTTTTTGAATTCCCCACAGCTTTTAAACACCTACTTTTTTCTTTAATAATGAACAGTTATATGCTTTGTGTTAAGTAATCGACATTTCCGCTATTATTGCATATTGAGAATACAGGTAAATTCATTATAATTTACATAGTGATCACTAATCAACATCATGTACATTATCTTTTCGTTAATGTGTATATCCTTAAAACAAAAAGGAGAGATCTATATGAAATTAGGGAATCAAAAGCTTATATATTTTTCACCAATTATAGTAGTAGCTGTTATTTTTATCTTTATTCTAACCTTAATTCCTTCGGCAAGCTCAGCACCTAAGAATTTGCCAATCGCATTCGTAAATGCTGACGAAGGAATGACAGTTCCAGCAAAGGGTAATGTAAATATAGGGAATCAAATCGAACAAAATGCGAAAGGGGCAAGTACCGAACAGTCTTCGGTTAAATGGATCTTTGTCTCAAATACTAAAGAAGTTGAAAAAGGGTTAAATAATCAACAATACTACGGGGCGCTTATCATTCCAAAAGATTTCACAAAAAAACAGGTGACTCTTCAGACGGCTAAGCCTGATGCCCCTGCTATTAAATTATTAGTGAATCAAGGAATGAATACAGCTGCTTCAACACTAGCAAGTCAGGTGCTAAACAGGGCAGTTGATAAGATGAATGAAAATATTCGCTTGCAGCTAGTGAAAAGATTTGAACAAAACGGAACGCAACTAAGTGCAAACCAAGCATTAGCACTCGCGGCACCGATTCAAAAGACAGTGATAAACGTAAACGAAACAGGGACTCATAGTGTCAACGGAAATGCCCCCGTTTCATTATTTCAGCCGCTGTGGATGGCAAGTATAGCCGGTGCTGCAATGGTCTTCCTCAGCATTCAAAAAATCACGTTTTCTTCTCGTAAAGAGAAAATCGTTAATCAGGCAGGATTAGTAGTCATCGGGGTTATACTTGCTTTAGCTGCAGGTTTCGGGCTAGCGTGGCTGGCTGAAGTAGTTGGAATAAGCATTCCTTCATTTTTGGATACAGCACTATTCTTAGCTATTGCTTACTTCAGTTTTTTCACCTTGATATCAGCCGTACTTTCATGGCTAGGACTAAAGGGACTTCCGATTTTCGTTATTGTTCTATTTTTTGGCGCACCTTTGCTTTCAATGGCCCCAGAAATTATGCCTGATTTTTATAGAGAGTGGATTTATCCGTGGCTGCCAATGAGATTTATGGTAGATGGCGTAAGAGAACTATTTTTCTTTGGAGAACATTTGACATGGAATCCTTCTGTATCTGCTCTAGCTCTTATCTCTTTAATAAGTTTGTGTGCTCTGTTTGCTTCTGCTTTACCTGCATCTTCTGTAAAAAAAGAGGAGTCTCGCTCAATATAAAAGATACTGTAACTGAATGAAAAGGAGAGATGATGATGAATCCACAAATCCTAATCGTTGGTGCCGGCCCTACTGGCCTCGTTATGGCCTACAATTTAGCCAGACATAACATTCCTTTTCGAATTGTTGATAGAAGCGACGGACCGGGGCAAGCCTCCCGGGCAATGGCTATTTTACCGCGAACACTTGAATTTTATCAGCAGTTCGGTTTTGCAGATGAAGTCATAGACAGCGGGATTAAGATGGAAGATGTATACGTCCGAGTGAAGAATAAAATAAAAGCAAAAGTTCATCTAGGATCTTTAGGAGAAGGATTAAGTCCTTTTCCTTTTGTTCTTACATTTCCACAGGACGACCACGAGCGGTTTCTGCTTGAAAAATTAAAAAATTTTGGGATCGAAGTAGAATGGAAGACGGAGTTACTATCTCTAGCTGAACACGGAGAAGGGGTAAAAACTTTATTAAAAGCCCAGCAAGAGGAAACCGCTTATTTTAAGTATATTTGTGGATGTGACGGAGCACACAGTACCGTTCGCAAGCAAATGAAGATAGAGTTTAAAGGAGAAAAATATAAACAGCATTTTTATGTGATGGATGTTCACGGCTCTGGTGAAGTAATGAAGGATCAAAAAATCAGTATTTCCTTTAGCAATGAAGAATTTTTGATTTGTATGCCTGTTAGAAGTAAAGGAACGTATCGAATGATTGGCATTATTCCTTCAGCTTTTAGAGATCAAAACGATGTAAAAGCTGAAAACATTCACGCTTTTATTCAACGAACATTTGGTGTTCAGATTGAGGGTATAAATTGGTTCTCGACATATCATATTCATCACAGAGTAGCAAGTCGTTTCCGACAGGGGCGCATTTTTCTAAGTGGAGATGCAGCCCATATTCATAGTCCTGCGGGCGGACAAGGAATGAACACAGGAATTGGAGATGCAATCAACCTTTCATGGAAATTAGCAGCTGTCCTTCAACACAAAGCGGCACTTTCCATATTAGATACATACGAAGAAGAAAGGTTGCCTTTTGCAGAGCTGCTTGTAAATACAACTGATCGCGCTTTTAAGCGAATGGTGGCACGAGATAAAACGAGTCAATTTTTTAGGAAGCATATCTTTCCGCCTGTACTATCCTTTTTATTTCGTTTCCCTTACCCCCGTCACAAAGCATTTACGATTTTATCTCAAATCCGCATTAAGTATCGAAATAGTGACCTAAGCAGCGGGCAAGGGACAAATGTGCAAAGTGGTGATCGATTACCCTATGTAGAAGGGAATTTTGAATCTTTACAGTCTTTAAACTGGCAAATACATGTCTATGGAACAGCAGCAGAGAAGCTAAAAAAAAGCATGCAAGAAAAAGACTTCTCCTTGCACGAGTTTTATTGGAACCCTTACTTGAAGAAAGCAGGGCTTCAAAAAGATGCTCTGTACGTTATTAGACCGGATGGATACATTGGTTTTATTAGCAGCGAGCAGCGTATAGATCTGCTTTATCAATATTTGAATACTCATAAAATCCTTCCTTTTACAAATGAATAATAACGCTAATAAAAAGCTACGACAACATGATTTTAGCTGAAGGAAAATTGGATCGATGAATCGAGATTCTTCAAGGAAAATCAACTTTATTCGGATTTTTTTATAGTCATGGTAAAAGTAGATTTCATCTGTTTAGTTTATTCTAGCGGTTGATTGTAAGGCAAGGCGCAGACTCCTGCGGGAAAAGCGGAACAGGTGAGACCCCGCAAGAGCGCAAGCGACGAGGAGGCTCAGCGGCCGCCCGCGGAAAGCGAAGCCTTGCACGGAAATCAACAGCGGTGTCAAAAACGCTCCATACTAGCTCCTTTATCTCATTTGTTCGTCTTTAGATTGAGTTGATTTTGTTATGTCTCAATCTCTTTATTTTTGTTTACAATTTCGAAACAACTTGGAGATGTTTTTGCTAAAGCTGTTTGATAAGATAGACGAATAGAAATATCAAATGAAAGTACGTGATACATTGAATAAAAGGATTTTAGTAGTTGATGATGAAAAAAGTATTGCTACAGCGGTATCTTATGCTTTCAAGCGCGAAGGATATATTGTAGACATAGCATCCGACGGCGAAGAAGCGCTTGAAAAAGTAAAAAGCTTTCGACCTGACGTAATGATATTAGATGTGATGATGCCGAAATTAACCGGATATGAAGTATGCCGAAAACTCGAGAATCGAAGAGGAATGGGAATTATTTTGTTAACGGTTAAAAATGATATCGTCGATAAAGTTCTAGGCTTAGAGTTAGGCGCAGACGATTACATGACCAAACCTTTTGATTTAAGAGAGCTTGTAGCTAGAGCTAAAGCACTTGTTCGGCGAATGGAAAAGAATGAAGCGCCTGAGGCTGCAGGAGAAATCACTGTAGGAAAAGTGAAGGTAAACTTAATTCAGCGCACGTTACACGTTGCCGATGATTTAGTCAAGCTTACACCAAAAGAATTTGATCTTATTGCTTTATTACTTGCCAACTTAGAAAGAGTGTACACAAGAGAAGATTTATTAGATCTTGTCTGGGGAATGGATTATGCAGGCGGTACACGTACGGTAGACATTCACATGCAGCGCCTTCGAAAAAAAGTAGGAGACGCAGAACCTTATTTGCTACAAACGGTATATGGCGTTGGATATAAAGCGACTGCAGGGATCAATGAATGAAAATTAGCCTGAAAGCTAAGATGGGATTTGTTCTTGCTTTTTTAATTATTTTAACAGTAACGGTCCTGAGCGTACTTGTGTTAAAAGGAATTGAAACAAATCAGCGCGATCAGCTAGAAAGTGAACTTATTCAAAAAAGCAAAGCAGCCGAGCAAACAATTCGTCAAAGTTATTTAACGGGTGACCCCTCCTTGAACATAAATTCTTTTCTTCAGCAAAAAGGACAGCGCCTTGCATCTTCTATTGCATCACAAAGCGGAATGCAAACAGTTCTATATAATCAAAAAGGACAGGAAGCCGGAAGTTCTATTCCCATCGGCCAAAAATCTGTAGATGTCTCCGATACGCTTAGCTATGCGTTGAAAGGAAAAATAGCCTATCAAAACTCGGGTTCTTCTCTTATTTACTTTGCACCTGTGTCAATCAATCATCAATTGATTGGAGCCGTTCGTTTTGACCATTCATTAAAAAATAATCAGCAGTTTATAGCTGACATTAGACACCTATTTCGTGCTTGGGGAACGATTGCAGCAGCATCAGCCTTTTTAATTGGCTATGCTTATTTTTACCGTATTGCTTCGCTTATTGCTAGCCTTCAAAAAACTTCACAGCAGATTCGAAAAGGCCGTTATTTAACCGACCTGCCGTTCAAACGAGGCGATGAACTCGGGGAGCTCAGTCAAGGCTTGTTTTTTATGAGTACGTCGATTGAAAAAAATATCGATCAAATGAAGGAAGAAAAAAGAAAGCTTGAACTCGCTATTTCAAAGCTGCAGTCTCTTGAACAGCAGCAAAAGCAGTTTATCGGAAACATCAGCCACGAATTTAAAACGCCTTTAACATCAATCAAAGCCTATGTTGACTTACTTGATATGTATCGAGATGATCCTCAGCTTATGGAAGACGGCGTGCAAAATATTCGTAAAGAAACGGATCGTCTTCATGAAATGGTAGATAAAATCTTAAAACTCTCAGCACTTGAGAAATATGATTTTGAGCAGCGACCGGAGTCAGTTAAATTGAAGGGACTTCTCGAAGACATATGCGACCGCATGAAAGGAAAAGCGGCTAAATTTGATTTAACCCTTCATACAAATATAAACGAATCGGTTGTTTGGGCGGATCGCGAAAGCTTAATACACATTTTTATCAATTTAATTGATAATGCTATTAAATATAATGAACCAGGCGGAAAAGTGGAAGTAACGTCTTACACTTTAGAGAATTCTATCATTGTGGATGTAGCTAACACTGGAATAGGAATTCCACCTGAAGCGGAAGAGAAATTATTTCAACCATTTTTTACTGTAAATAAAGACCGGTCGCGTTTATCCGGAGGAACGGGCCTTGGCTTAGCATTAGCCAAAGATTTAACTGAAAAACAAAAAGGCGTTATCAGGTTGCATCATTCTGATTCTAAATGGACGATTTTCAAAGTGTCGTTTCCTTTGAAAACAGAGAAATGAGTTAGCTAAAAGGAGTGAACCGTTATTGAAACGGTATAGATTAATAATATGTATAGCAAGCACTTTTCTTATTTTAACATCATGCGGACAAAAAGAAATCCATAGAGAAACCGTTGAAAAACCCGACAAGAAAATTACTGTATTGGACCAAGTAGATAAAGATGGAAAAATAGAAGTGAAAGATGTTCAGGATATTAACGGCGTAAGGGCGTTTCAATTTTTAAATGAAAACACAATGATTGTTAGTAAAGAAAATAAACAATTTCGTTCGCAAGATTTCGGTTCCAAAGAGGTATATGCGCAGAATTTAGCTACTTATAATTTAAAAAACAAGTCCACTTTTGTTTTGCATCCAAGCAATGAAATTCAACATGCGCCGAAGCTTTCTCCGAATGGCAAATATCTTTTTTATAAAGTTGCAAAAGGCGAAGATACATTTGGTTATATAATGAACGTTCAAACAAAAGAAACAGTTAAAATAAAAGATGCTCTTCTCTATCCATCCAGCGGAGAATGGCTTAATAATTCAGAAGTAATGTTTATTACAATGGAAGGAAAGCTCTATAAAGCAAATATAAAAGGTGAAGCAGAACAACTGTTGCACAGAGATGAGCGAATTTTAGATGCAGTTAAAGGAATAGACGGCATTTATTATATTGGTGTAAACAACCAGCTTTTTTTCCTTCATAATGAAAAGACGGATCCGGAAAAAATTCGAGATGATGTTGTCTCTATTATTCCGTCTCCAAATGGAAAACAATTAGCGCTCGTTCAGCAAAAAGATGCCCAAACGAGAACGCTGTCTATCACAGATTTAAAAGGATCAGAAGCCTTTCAGCTTGCTCTGTCCACTCAAATTTTTGGCGTAAGCTGGTCTCCCGACGGTTCGAAATTAGCTTATAACTTTATTTCTGAAAAAGAGGGAGATAAAGGGATATTCATAGCAGATGGATTAACAGGAGATGTTACACACCTAAACGTAAATTTAGACTATGCCGCTGATCAGCTTGCTTGGAGTCCATCAGGAAATAAACTAGTTGCATCGAGCTTTACGCAAAATCAAGTTCATACGTATATTATCTTTTTGAAATAGACTGCTTAGGCAGTCTATTTTTATTCTTTCACACCTTGAATTTTTTTAAGAGTGTTTACAAGTTTGAAACAACTGAATAACAGACAGAAACATTTATATTTTATCCTTTCTTTATAGGCTTTCGTAGCGCATCAAAAGCCGTTTGAAAGGAGTAAGACATCATGAAATACTTTTTATTTATTTGTTCTTTAGCTTTTACGCTGATGATAGCAGGGTGCGAAACAAGCACCTCTTCATCAAAGTCCGCCGGAGAATTCACAAAAAATGGACAGGCTCAAAAACTAGAAAGCTCATCAGCTTCTTCATCTTTAACGAAACCTAATGTAGACGAAACAGTGGTAATAGCCAATCCAGAATCGGTTACGGCTTTAGTTAATAAAAAGCATCAGCTTCCTGAATCTTATCAGCCTTCCGATTTAGTCTATGCCGACGTTCCGTTTATCTTCAACGAAAAAATAGAAAAACGAATGCTTAGAAAGCCTGCGGCACAAGCGCTTGAAGAACTTTTCCGAGATGCTGAAAAAGAGGGAATCAGCTTACTTGGTGTATCCGGTTATCGATCTCACGAGCGTCAAAAAGAGCTTTTTGCATTTTACGCAAAGCGAGACGGAGAAGAACAAGCACGCACCTATAGCGCCTATCCTGGAACAAGTGAACATGAAACGGGACTAGCAATCGATGTCACGGGTGGAAGTAGAATGTGTGCTGCCGCAGACTGCTTCGCTAATACATCAGAGGCTCATTGGCTTTCAAAAAATGCCTATCAATACGGATTCATTATTCGATACCCTGAAGGTGAAGAGCAGGTTACCGGCTATAAATACGAACCATGGCACCTTAGATATGTAGGGAAAAAAGCAGCCGCATCCATTTTTAATCAATATGCAACGTTAGAAACCTATGCAAATAAGAAAAAAGCTTAATCAAAAGTTCTATAACTGAGAAAAAAGAAAAGAAAAATAAAAAATCAGGTTTATCACTCTCATATATGATACAAACTGATACTATAACATGCTTGCTATAGAGGAAGGGTATCGATGTATAAAGATATTGCGATTGAACTGATATGTGGATTTTTAGCGCTATTTATTATGCTGAAGCTTTTAGGTAAGACGCAGTTTGCTCAAATTACTCCGTTTGACTTTATTACAACGCTTGTCCTGGGAAATATTGTGGGGGATGCAGCTCTTGAAAAAGGAGTAGAATTAACTGAAATTCTTTATAGCGTTTTGATTTGGGGGCTTCTGATTTACGCAGTCACAAAGCTATCTCAAACCTTTACAGGGTTTAGAGGAATTCTCGAAGGAAAACCTTCAATGATTATTTATAAAGGGAAAATCCTTTATAAAGAGCTTAAGAAAAACAACTTAGACTTGAATCAGCTTCAGCATCTAATGAGACAGCAAGGGTATTTCTCACTGTATGAAGCAGAATACGTCATTTTAGAAACGAATGGAGAGGTGAGCGTCGCTCCTAAACACGAATTCGGCCCTCCGACAAAAAATGATTTAAACATCCCTTATTCTCAAACTAATTTACCTATTGCTTTAATCATGGATGGAAAAGTAGTGCCTGGTAATTTGAAAGAAGCAAACGTAGATGAAAAGTGGTTAAAAAAACAGTTGACAATCAAAAAAATAAAGGAATACAGCGAAGTTTTTTATGCTGAATGGCAGCAAGAGCGAGGACTAGAAATAACAAAATTCTAAAAACCCTTTCCTTTTAAGAAAAGGGTTTTTAGCCTTCTTTTAATAGCTTAGCAAAATCTTCAATCGTTGTAGAATACGTGACGTACAGACGGGGAATAAGATAGTTTTCATTTTTTTGTCCACTTTCAGTAAAAAATTTTGGAATCGTTGAAAGACCAAATGTATAATTCTTTTTTGTTTCTTCCACTACGCGGCTATCGACCTTTCCGTAAGGGTAAGCAAGAGCAATAACGGGCTGGCTCGTAATGGCTTCAATTTTTCGTTTTGAATCAGCTAGCTCATAGGATAAATTTTTCGTCTTAGTTAAATCCGGATGAGTAGCGGTATGAGACTGAATAGAAAAAAATCCTGAATCAACAAATTTTTTTAAATCCGCTGGCGACAAACGGTTGGGACGGCCGATAAAATCTGAAATCACAAAAATTGTAGCCGCTGGATGAAATTGAGGGCTGGCTGCTCTTTGAAAAATAGGCAAGATAGTAAGATTATTTTTGTATCCATCGTCAAATGTAATAAATATAGGCTTTTTTACACGCTTCAGCTCCTGCCAATTTTCAAATGTGAGCGGCGTATATCCTTGCTTTTTAAGATAAAGAAGCTGTTTCTCAAAATTTTCAGGCGTCACATACAGTTCTTTTTCCCTGTGGCCTGTGTAGGAATCAATAGAGTGGTAAATCAGTATAGGTACTTTCACTTGGCTAAAAACGGGGGAAGGGAAAATGACAGTTAGCAATAAGATAACAAAAAACGAAATTTTTCTCATAACAATCCTTTCTAACGCGCAATGATGACGAGACTATCTTAGTATGTCAAAAGAAAAGGAATGTATAAGCCAAGCTTTCTTTTTTACAAGTATAAGCCTTCTTTTTTAAATATTTTATGCAGAACCAAGTGCTCAGCAGAGTTCACAACCGCAAACTGTTTTTTAGAAAGAGAATGAGTAGAAAAATGCATTAACTTAGTAAAGTCTGATGGCAGCGTAGGAGATAAAACATCAGTAGAGAGTATAGGTGCAGACAAAGGTTTTTTCGAGCCGATGTGAAAACCCCAATCTCCAAAAGAAGGAATAATAGTGTGGTAACTCAACGTATAAAGCTGCGAAGCTTTCATCGTCTCATTGATGCTCCAGAAAACGATAGGTGTGTCTCTAGGAGAATTTGACTGACATACGACCAAGCCTCTGCACGATAGTGAACGTTGGAGAAGTGTATAAAATTCTTTTGTATAAAGCGCACTTATTTTTTTATTAGTAGGATCAGGAAAGTCAATAATGATGATATCATAACACGCTGAATTCAAAGAGAGGTAGTCAACAGCATCTTGAATATGAACGGTGACACGAGAATCTTCAAATGAGCGTTGATTTAACTTCTTTAATTCTTCTACATTCATTGCAGCATTTACTACGTCAGCATCTATTTCTACAAGGTCTATTTCTTTAACTTCTTTATATTTAAGGACTTCTCGTAAAGCTAAACCATCTCCTCCGCCTAGAATAAGAATACGGCGAGGATTTAAGGAAGCTGCAAAGATAGGGTGTACAAGAGCTTCATGATACGCATGTTCATCCAATGAACTAAATTGCAGCTGTTCATCCAAATACATTCGAATATCAGATGCTTTAATCAGCTGAATATCTTGAATACTGTTTTTCTGATGAAACAAAATGTCATGCTGGCCTGATAAGATCTGCTGTAGACTAACGTGATCTGAGTCATCTCCCCGATTGAGAAGACGAGTGCTTTCAGCATGCTGACGATTTTTTGTTGGAGTTTCGGCGTGTTGAATTCCGCGAGAAATCGAATACACAACAGCTTCTTTTGAAGCTAATTGCTTAAGCAACGCATAACCAATTTCAATTATTGCTTTGTCTCCGCACGTATAAAAATCTAATGAAGCGTAGTTTTCCTCCGGCCAAGTATGAATAGACAAGTGAGAGGTAGCTAATACGAGAATGCCTGTAATGCCTTGGGGCGTAAACTGGTGAAAATAACAGTGCAAAACTTCCATTTCTGCATCTAGTGCAGCTTCAATAAGAATTCGCCTTAAAAGTGAGGGGTCATTTAATATCACTTCATCGCATTCGAACGCATCCATTAGCAAGTGTTTGCCTTTAATATCCACTACTTCAGCCTCCTTTTTGAGCATTATTTTCACTATCTTATGAAACTTTTTCAAAAAAGGAAACGTAAGCACGTTATTTTATAAATATTTTCGGGAAATACCTAGTTATCATCACATAGAAAGGCGGTTGAGACAAGCATATTTCCGTTGAAGGAAGATCCGAACATTGAATCCATATTTTTGGTAGGAATCGAAACCTTTCGAATTTTTTCATTGGTAGGATGAACGTAGGCTTCATGTATACAGGATTTCTAGCTGTTAATTGGAGGGCAAGGCAAAGACTCCTGCGGGAAAAGCGGAACAGGTGAGACTCCGCAGGAGGCTAAGTGAAGAGGAAGCTCATTGGCCGCCCCTGGAAAGCGAAGTCTTGTGCGGAAATTGACAGCACTAGCTTACTTATCCAAGTTGTTCGTCTTTACATTGGATTGATTTCGTTATGTCCCAATCTTTCTACTCTTTATCAGTATTAAACCAGCCTTTTCGCTTGAACCATAGAATTAATCCAAGCGTTATCAGTCCCATGAAGCCAAGCACAAAGAAATAGCCATAGTGCCACTTTAGCTCAGGCATATTTTCAAAATTCATTCCGTATACGCCAACGATAAAGGTAAGGGGAATAAAGATAGATGAAATAACAGTCAGTGTCATCATGATTGAATTCATCCGGTTTGAATTAAGAGAAAGATAATTATCGCGCATATCAGACGTCATTTCCCGATTTGATTCAATCATATCGGCTAATTTTAACAAGTGGTCATAGACATCTTTAAAATACCTTTTTTGTTCAGGATGAACATCTAGGCGTTCAGAATTTATAACACGGTACAATAAGTCGCGCATAGGCAAAATGGTTCTTCTGATTTTTAGCAAATCACTTCGAAGTTTGAATACATCTTCCATTAAAACAGAGATGGATTTTTTTGCATCTATGTTTTCTATATCATTCAGCTCATCTTCAATCTGATATACAGTGGGGAAATATTCATCTACCACTTTATCCATCACAGAATACGCAAGATAGCTTATCCCTTTTTCATGAATCGAAGGTGTATGAAGCAGCTTTTCCCATATTTTATCAATTGCAGCTGACGGATGAAAATGAAAAGTAACCATATAATTTTCGCCGATAAAAAGGTCAACTTCTTCAGCTTCTAACGTTTGACGATTTAACGAATGAAGGACAAAAAAACTGTATCCTTCATAATAATCGAGTTTTGGGCGCTGCAGAAAATGAAAGCAATCTTCAATCGCTAACGGATGAAAGTGAAAGGATGATTGAAGCAGCAGCGCTTCTTCTTCAGAAGGGCAGTTAAAGTCAATCCAATAGTACTGAATAGAGGGATCGTGAATTTGATCTAATTGTATATGTTTCACAAGTTTGTCATCGTTCGTAAGAGCTAACGTTCGTATCATTTGAAAACTCCTTTGTGTTTTTATAGCTATTTTCAATGTAGCATAAAATCATAAACTACACGTATTTAAAAGAATAATTTTCTTTCTTCTCTTTTTATAAAACTAGTAAGGGTGAAAAAGTTGAATTATAATGATAGCAGTAGCTGGTATGGAAAGGGGAATCGTTTTGAATAAAAATGAAGCACTTCGAATGTTTTTTTTAAAACATGCGGATCAACTGACGGAAGAATGGTATGAAAGCATTGAAGACAATGACCCAGAATCGGTTTATGCATCTACTCATCCGGAAGTCATTTCAGTATTAAAAGATCAAAATAATGAATTCCATTTATACATAGCCGATGTATTTATAAAAAGTGAAAAAGAATTTTTTGATTCATTTGAAACGTGGATTTTAAAGATTGCGGAAGACGGAGAGCATGTAAGAACGCCTATTCATTATATTATTCGAGAATTTTTCCGAGTTAGAAAACAGTATTTAACGTATTTAAATCAATTTGTAGAAGAGTACGAGCAAAATATTACGCAAGAAGAAATAGATGAATGGAACGAATTGATTGTACGCGTGTTTGATATCACCGTTTATAAATTTGTAGAAGAGCACCATCAGCATTCAAAGCGGTTGCTTGAAGCACACAAAGAGTTGATCAATGAGCTGAGCTCGCCAGTTATTCCATTAAGCGATCATATTGCGATTCTTCCGCTTGTTGGAGATATCGACACGGCAAGAGCGCGCCGAATTTTAGAAAATACGTTAACTCGCTGCGCTGAACAGCAAGTGAATCACCTTTATATTGATATTTCAGGAGTAGTTATTGTTGATACAATGGTTGCTCATCAGATTTTCCAGCTGATTGATGCATTAAAATTAATAGGTGTAGAATCAACTATCTCTGGGGTACGTCCTGAAATCGCGATTACCGCTTCTCATTTAGGTTTATCGTTTGAAAATATATCAACAAAATCAACCCTTGCTAACGCGATGGCTTCACGTATGAGGAAATAAAGCAAACAAGAATTACTTTTAATTCTTGTTTTTTTATTTCAATTCAT
>Ga0209147_100315_pt1 | contig 37328 bp, 33 predicted proteins | sample AraplaCol_mLB_r2_FD_184278 | JGI IMG/M metagenome (GOLD analysis project Ga0209147, IMG submission 184278) | Arabidopsis root microbial communities from North Carolina, USA - plate scrape CL_Col_mLB_r2 (SPAdes) (version 2) | ecosystem: Host-associated > Plants > Roots > Endosphere | place: USA... | reverse complement strand
GATTCATTCCAGTGGCTTGTATTCATCGTTTGCTTCACCTGTTGTTTTTATTTTTATCCTTTCTTAACTATACAGGAATTGAACAGAAATTCTATTACAGTTTTATTACTCTTGAAAAATCAGGTTCAAGCTTTCTAGAGCCGCTTCTAGCGTTTGTTTATCTCCTTGATCGTAGCTATGTACCACAAGCACTACGGTTGTAAATACAGCTTTCCATTTTGCCAGTCTGTGCGTTTCTTCGTCTACTTTTCCGTATTCTTTTAAAAAACGTGCTCTTCCTTTAGGAGGTAAAAAGCTGTAGGCAATCGCTAGGTCAGCTGCCGGGTGACCAATATGAACATCTCCCCAGTCAATGATGCCTGAAACCATATTGGTTTGATCAACAATCATGTTTTTAATATGAAGATCTCCGTGAACCAGTACGTTTTTTTCTTGATAGTGAATTTCTTGTATGCCATTTACATAGTCTTCAAGAATCTCTTGTTTTGAATAAAGACTACGCTCTTTCATTTGCTTGACATATTTCTCTAGCGCCGGCTTTCGTTTCATCGTATCAAGTCGATTCAACTCATCAAACGGCACGCCGAGCTCTTGGGCTTTTAAATGAGGATAGTGATGCAGCGTACGAAGAAACCTTGCTAGTACAGAAGCCGATTGTATGCGCTCTTCTTCTGTTAATCTTGCAGGCGGAGTTCCTTGTACGTAGTGATAGCCCGTAAACGGCCAAGGATAGCCTCCATTCGGCTTACCGAAAAAAATGGGCTCTGCAATGAATAGCGGCAATTGAGAAGCAAGACTTGGTAAAAGCTGATTTTCTGTTTTTAATAGTCCTACTGCGAGTTCTCTTCTTGGAAACCGAAACACAAAGCGGTCATTTACTTGATAAACCGTATTGTCAAAGCCGTAGCCAAGCAGTGAAATTACAGCAGGCGCAAGTTCTGGAAACTGCGTCTCGATTAGCGTTTTGGCAAGCGGTGCTGATACAATTTGTTCTGCATCCCATACATTTGGCACTGTGATCACCTTTCTTTAATGTGAAGTTTGTATGTAAAGTATACTATAAATAATTTTGACCATAAAAACCCTCTGGCGCAAAGCCCGAGGGTTTCAGTAAATATATAAATAAGATAGGATGCCTTAGAACGGCACACTAAGCCTCTAAGTTAGTACCCTACGTTACGTTTACTACTTAATACGTACACCAAAATACCTCATCGACTGTTTCTTCAACATGCTCCATCTTAATAAAGTTCAATAAAAGATCCGTTTGGTCATTTCCTGTATACTCATCTTGGTCAACATTATAAAATTGAATAAGCTCGAGCTTGTACATACCGTTTTTAATATCAATTCTATACTTAGAACAGTTTTCATCAGGCACTAACTGATCTTCAAACTGGGCGGCCATCGTAAGGCAGTTATAATCTACGAGATAAAGCTGATGATTGGTTACATTTATATGACCTGTTGCTTTCCTAAAGTATGTATCTATATCCGACTCTGTTCCAATATTCACTTCTACGTTCCAGGAGTGTTCAATTCCTTCTTCTGTCATTTGACATACTAGGATATTTCTCTTTTTCATTTCACTGCCGAAGTGGTTCAGAAGCTGGTCTAGCTCCCAATCCTCATCGACAAATGATTGGTACTCTTTTGCATTTGCCACTCCAATAAAATTGGTATCGCCAAAATCCATAGAAAATTTCACTTTATCTCCTCCGAACTTTAAAGTAATTTTTATGATCTATTAACATATATCCGCAAACTTCTTACACGCTTTCTCTAACTCTTCTTTTTTAGCAACCTGACAAACCCACTCTTCAGGAAGGCCATCCAGCTGGTAATATGCTCCTGCCATAGTACCTGTAATAAAGCCTATTGTATCGGTATCTTCTCCAAGATTCACAGCAGTAAGTACAGCTTCTTTGTAGTCATCGCTTTGAAGAAGAGACCAAAGTGACGCTTCTAGCGAGCTGACGACGTATCCAGTTGACTGGATTTCATTTCTCGCTGCGTGCGGCAAGCTTAGGTTTAACACTCGTTCGTACGCAGAAAACTCTGCTTCATACTCCGTACCTGTTAACTGCTTTTGACAGAGATTTACCGCTTTTTCATATGCTTCAAAAGGCTGGTCGCCGTCAAGAAGAAGAATAAGCAGCTCCACATATATAATGCAGCCAAGCGTAGAGCGCATATGACGGTGCGTAACGTGCGCAATTCTTTCTATTTCTTCTTTTCTTTTTGTAAAGCTCGGCTCATCACATAGTGTAAACGCAAGCGGGGCAATACGCATAAGCGCTCCGTTTCCGTTGTCGTACTCAGCGCTTCCTCCCCACTTCTCTTTAGGAAGTCCGCTTTTATAGCGGCGAATCGCTTCGCTTGTGGCAATGCCAATATCAAACATTTCTCCGTACGGCGTCCAGTAGCCATCGGACCAATAGTTCGCAAACTTTTGCATCAAATCATATTCATCTTGGTTTTCTATTAGATTATCAATCAAGCACATCGTCAGAGATGTATCATCTGACCACGTTCCTTTAGGCTGGTTGTATGTACCGTAGCCTGTCATAGTTGTGATCTGAAATGTATCGCGTTTTTTAAACTCAACTGGAACGCCTAAAGCGTCTCCGACAGCTCCTCCTAGAATCGTAGAAAGTACTTTTTTATGTAGCTTCATGCAATCAACTCCTTTCTATTATTGTAATTGTTTGATTTTGGAATTTGCAAGAGATCTCTTGCCTAGACGTTTTTTCTTCTTTTTACAAAGGAATTTACAAGCCTTAATCTAATTTAGTAAGAGGTAAAAAAACATGTGAGGTGTGGTAGATGATTCATTTTTTTGAATATAATTGGCAAGTGAGAGATGAATGGTTTAGCTGGTGTTATCAACTTTCTAGAGAAGAACTGTTGAAGAAGCGGACTGGAGGAACGGGCAGCATTTTACAAACTCTGTTTCATATTATTGATGTGGAAGACAGCTGGATACGCGCCATCCAAGGTAAACCAGATATCGTTCTTTCTTTTGAAGAACACGATACGCTCGAAAAGCTTCAAGCACTCTCTTCTGCACATAGACCCGAAATTGCCGACTTTCTAAGTCATTTGAATTTTTCCAACAAAAGGTACGTAACAGTCCCTTGGGATTCTACTTCTTACAAGGAAGCTGACATTTTGCATCACATCATCATTCATGAAATCCATCACATCGGCCAGCTTTCTATTTGGGCAAGAGAGGTGAATAAACAGCCTATTTCTTCTCACTATGTAGGAAGAAACATGAAAGACATTCCTTCGTACTTCTCTAAAAACAATTGACAAACAAGAACAAACGTTCTATAATTACTTTGTAAATATATGGATGTTAAAACAATGAGACCCGAACTTTCAAAAAATTTATCTATCAACTGAGCTGCAGCAATTTTGCCGAGAAAACAACATGAGCCCGTCTGGATTTAAAATGGAACTTTCAAAAAGAATTGAAGTGTTTTTAACAACCGGTGACACTCAACACTCAGGAGCACCTTCTAAAAGACGCTCTTCCTCTAAAACACAAGCGCCGCTAACATTAGATACCGTCATTGGGGAAAATCACCGCTGCAGTCAAGAAGTACGGGCTTTTTTTAAAGAAGCGATTTATCCTACGTTTCATTTTTCCACTTATATTCAAAACTACTTTAAAGAAAATGTAGGGAAAACCTATCGAGATGTGGTAAAAGCGTGGCATGAAGAAGAAAAATGAAAAAAGCAGCCTTCTTATCAAAAAGAAATTGCGCCTCAGTTTGAGTACAACCGCTTTATTCGCGATTTTTTTAACAATCCGAAACACAATGGAAAAAGCCGCGATGATGCAATTGCAGCGTGGAAGCATTTAAAGCTTCAGCCTGAAAGCAATCAATACCGCTCTTAAATCAAACCCTACATACTAAAGACCACTAAAACACCACCTCAAGAAAAGGTGGTGTTTGTGCACGCCTGTAGATTTCTTCACATACACATGTGCTGTTTGTTACGGCGTAAAATCTTTAGCTATAAACGGACTCTTTTTTAATTAAGCCAAGCGTCTGTGAAGTGGACGCATGAATTTCGTTAAAGAAGTCTGGATGATCAACTAACGACATGCCATAGGAAGGAATCATTTCTTTTATTTTTGGCTCCCACTTGTTCATGTTTTCTGGGAAACATTTTTCCAATACTTCAAGCATAACGTGAACCGCCGTTGATGCACCAGGCGAAGCGCCAAGAAGTGCAGCAACAGAACCATCAGCGGCACTTACAACTTCTGTCCCAAACTGAAGCGTTCCTTTTCCTCCGGCTTCCGTGTCTTTGATTACCTGCACACGTTGACCCGCTACGACGATATCCCAGTCTTCGCTTTTCGCGTTCGGGATAAACTCACGCAGTTCTTCTACACGTTTTTCATTTGATAACAAAACTTGCTGAATTAAATATTTTGTTAACGCCATTTCTTTGACACCTGCTGCTAGCATGGTTAAAATATTATTCGGTTTTACAGAACTGATTAAATCCAAGTTTGAACCTGTTTTTAAGAACTTTGGTGAAAAGCCGGCGAATGGACCAAACAACAGCGTCTTTTTGTTATCAATATAGCGTGTATCAAGGTGCGGAACCGACATTGGCGGAGCTCCGACTTTGGCTTTTCCATATACTTTCCCGTGATGCTGCGCAATGACTTCAGGGTTATTGCATACCATAAATAATCCGCTTACCGGGAAGCCTCCAATATGCTTGGATTCAGGAATACCTGTTTTTTGAAGCAAAGGCAAGCTTCCGCCTCCGCCTCCGATAAAGATGAACTTTGCCGTGTGGTACTCAACTTTGCCGCTGTCTACATCTGAGACTTTTACTTCCCACATACCGTCACTTTTACGTTTAATATCTTTTACACTTCGTTTGTAATGAACGTGAACCCCTTTATTCTTCAGATGGTCAAACAACATGCGTGTTAAAGCACCGAAGTTTACGTCTGTTCCCGAATCAATTTTAGTTGCAGCAATTGGTTCATTTGACGTGCGCCCCTTCATGATTAACGGAATCCATTCTTTTAGTTTGTCAGGACTGTCGGAATACTCCATTCCTTGAAACAACGGATTGTTTGACAGCGCTTCAAAACGCTTTTTCAGAAAAGATACATTTTTTTCCCCTTGTACCAAACTCATATGTGGAATTGGCATGATAAAGTCTTGCGGATTGCGAATCAACTTGCTGCTTACCAGATAAGACCAAAACTGTCTTGACAGCTGAAACTGCTCGTTAATTCGGATCGCTTTCGTTATATCTATAGATCCATCAGCTTTTTCTGATGTATAGTTTAGTTCGCACAGCGCAGAATGGCCCGTCCCTGCATTATTCCATTCGTTCGAGCTTTCTTCCCCTGCGTCTGCGAGTTTTTCAAATACTTTAATGTCCCATTCAGGTGCTAACTCTTTGAGTAATGACCCCAAAGTTGCGCTCATGACTCCGGCACCAATTAAGATAACGTCTGTTTTTTTCTGTACGTTGCTCATTATAACCTTCCTCATCCCCTATATTTGTAAAAAGATGTAGGCGCTCCTGCTTACGTAGTAAAAAAATTCAGGTGCGACCTAAGAACACACCTTTTTCTGTCTCACTTATAACTATATCACAGTATAATTGTCTGATGATTATAAACTATTCAAAAATGATAAAAAAGTGAGGAAATCGCCCACAAATTCCAAAAAACTTATTAAATTTCGTCTACATTTTCTTTTATTAGTAAACTGTTATACCTACTTCTACGTGTCAAAACAAGAATTGATAAAATAACAAACTATTCCAAAAATTCAGCTTAAAAACCAAAATAACTTTCTTAAAAACTTCACCTACTATAACTATACTCATTCGAAAGAACAAACAGCACTATAAATAGAAATGCCTGTATTCTTTTTGACTAGTTATACGTAGACGTATATATATGTATAGAGCACCAGCTCGTCCGGGTGCATATTTAGAAAAATAAGTACATATTACAACAGCTGATTTTCAGCTCATATTGCAAGTTACAACATCTATGTCATATAACATACCATGAAATAAGCGAATAAGTAAATGATTATTCAGAAATTTATGTTATAAAACCTAACATATATGTTGACTTTTATATAGGAATACTTGTTAATAATGAGCAGCACTTTACATGCTTCTCTCATTTCAAAGTTGTTTAGTTAAATCGTTCATGCGTCGTGGGTTATTAGCTTCCACCAAACTAAGCCACGCTTAGCACGTGACTTGTTTTGGTTCTTATTGAGCCGGTTGAATATCCTCTTGTGTAAACGTCCAAATACCACGATCTTTACTAAAACCGCTAAATTCAAACTTAAAATCGCCTTCTTTGGGTATATCAAACGTTGCAATACCGCTTTGTTTTTCTCCTGGTGAAATATTTCCGTTCAAATGATTCTCTGTTGCCCCAGAAACAACCGTAGCAAAGTATTGAGTGTCTCCTTTTTGAATATTAAAATGAAGTAGCTCACTTATTTTATGATTTTTCTTTCCTTTATTCTCAATCGTAATATTCATTTTGATAAGCTGTCCATTTTTGTTTTTAGATAACTCATCATCCGGTACGACTTGTGGAGAGTCTACTGTAATCGCAAGATCATCAACATTAGCAGTTTTACCTAATTTTTTGGTAACCGTATTATAGAATTTATCTGTTTTTTCTTTATCAAACTTCGCATCAACATTTAGCTCTTTATCGTCCGATTTCTTTTCTGATGACTCAGCTGAGTGTTTCTCATTTCCACTAGCCTTTTCTGATTCTCCGCTCGAACAAGCCGCAAGCCCTAATACTAGGAAACATGTACTTGCTCCTATTAACCATTTTTTCTTACTCATTACGGGTTCTTCCTTCTTTCGATTAGTATTTTATGTATAAAGAGTTAAATCCACGTAACTCTTAATCCAAAAATAGAATATACCAAATACTAACAATCTACCAAAAGTAAATATATTACAACTATTCTATATATTAAATAAAAACCTGCTGCTCAAAACTCATTTATTAGACAATAGCGGCACTCATAAATTGCCATTCACCACGTATTTAAGTAATGTTACAGGTTATGACCCGCTTTTACATGCTCTAGTCCTTCTATTACTTTATTTATTCGTCTCGATAAGTCTTTTATTTCCTTTAATGTTAGTTCGTCTTCTGCTTCTTTTGGGTTAAATTTCCTTAACCTCTCTGTTATACCTCTAATGCACTCAACAAAAACTTGCTTATGGGTACAACTTCTCCAATAGCAGTGTCCACAATAAAATCTTCTACCTTGCCTAAATTATTAAACTCATCCGTAAAACAATTAGCTCTGCCCTTTTTTGCTCGATTCTTGGATTATTATCACCTAGTAATGCTCGTGCACCTAAGACTGCTCTAACTATCAAGATTTTTGGACTACTACACTTATAATTCCCAACCCACTAAAAGGCCTTTTTACACAATTTTTTTGTTAAAACGCATTCATTCTTTCTATTTCCAAATATTTAAACATGCGCTAGTATATACATAATATAAAGAGGAGGTTGAGTATGAGAGAAAAGCTCGTAAGGCTCGGTTATTTACTGGGGTTGGCTCTTGTTTTGTCCGGCATTTTATATTTCTTTGCATCGAACTGGCAAGGCCTTGACCGCTACACTAAAATTGCGCTGAGTGTGGGGCTGATGCTGCTGTTTTACGGAAGTGCGTTTGCGGTGCGAAGGCTGCTTCCTCAGCAGGCATTTTTAAGTCACTGGACGCTTTTGGCCGGCGCTCTTTCATTTGGATTAAGCATCGCGCTTCTTTCTCAAATTTACAACACGCACGCTGAATCGTACTGGCTGTTTTTAATTTGGCTTGTGCCGGTTATTTTGTTTAGCTTTTTTACAAAGTATCAGCCGTTTTACGTGTTATCGTTTGTTTTATTTCAATTCACCATGGCTTTTTTTATTTCACCAACAGGTGCAGTTTCACAGCGAGGCGAACACGAGACGCTTTTACTTTACGCAGGAATGGCGTTTGTGAACTTGATTATTTTTTGGATCATAAAAAAGAAACAGCGCTCGTCTCCTGTGATCATGTATGCAGCGTTTTGTTTGTTTCACTACATTTTTTTAACTGTTTCCCTGCCGGATTTCACAGGCAGCTCTAGCTTACGGATTGGTCTTATTATTTTTTATTTGCTGTTTTTACTAAGCTCCTTTTTTTATTTTTCAAAAGTGAAGCCGCAAAGGTCGTTTTTAGGGATTTCCATTGTGGCATTTGCTTTATTTGTTATTGAACAGTTTTTCTCTTTTATTTTTAAACACTACGCTGAATGGTCACTGTTCTTAGCTTTAGGATTCGTGATTTTATTTATTGGTGCAAGCGTATGGTTTGTCAAATGGCTCACGGCTAACACGTCAGCACAAAAAACCTCGCTCCGCGTGATCAAACGAATAGCGGTGATTGGGATTACGGCCATTGCATCGGTGATCGGCAGCAGCTCTTTAGGAGGACTTGTCACACTTATTACAGGAACGTACCCAACAAACGGAATGCTTGTGATTGGCGTTTTGCTGATTGTGGCATGTTATTTAATTAAAGCAGATATTCCAACGGTAAAATATACGCTTTTAATGATGGGCGTATTAATTAGCGGCGGCGCTTCTTTTTTTGTGAACGACATTCTGTTTTTTATCTACGTCATCGCACTTGTAGCGCTTTTAGTATTCACGAAGCATACGCCCGTTCGCCTGCTGCTTTTTGTGCTAGTGCAAGGGCTTCTGTTAATAAAGGTTCCGACTGCTTACTATGACACTATCAAAATAGATTATGTGCTGCTCGCTTTGTTTCTATTAAATGCCGCTGTGTACGCGATAAACGTACACCACGCGTTTAAAAAAGCAGCGCTGCTTCTTGCTTTTATCTTTTTACTGTCGCTGACTGAATTAAGCGAACCTTCTTTTTTAAATATTATTTACTGCACGGTGTTTTTTGTAATTTCGACCGTCTTTTTATTTGTGACGGTACGAAAAGAGCAAAAATATGATTTTATTGTTGGCATGATTTTCTGGTTTGTTTTTTTAGCGATGAAATATTACGACTTTGTGTGGGATTTATTTAATAAATCACTTGTGCTCGTTATTTTAGGTCTGATCTTTCTTTTCCTAAGCAGGAAATGGGACCTGTCAACGCCTGATCAGCCGCAGCCGTCGTTTCTTGACCGCAGCCGAACCGCTGTATGGATCATCGTTCTTGTTCAGCTTATTATGCTGGGCGGCATTTTCACTAAAAACGAAGTGCTTCTTCAAAACGGAAAAGAAATTAAACTCGCTTTACAGCCGATCGATCCACGCTCGCTGCTGCAAGGCGATTATGTTGAGCTTAATTACGACATTGCGCACGTTACCTTACCTCATGTGAAAGACGGAGAAAAAGTGAAGCTCGTTCTTCGCCCTGACAAACAAGGCGTGTATGAATACGCAAAAATCTACCAAGCGGATGATGACTGGAATAAACCGTATACTTCTAAAAAGAAAGACGTTGTCATTACGGGGAAGTATCACGACTGGGGAATTCAGTACGGAATTGAGCATTACTTTATTCCAGAAGGAACCGGCAGCAAAGTGGAAAGCGAAGCTCGTTTTGCTACTGTACGAGTTGGAAAAAACGGAGATGCGATTGTTACAAAAGTAGGCAAATAAAAAAGCAGCCGCTTCAACATTGAAGCGGCTGCTTTTTGTTTTAATTGATAAATACGCCGGTGATCATCGTTAAAATAAGGATCACAAAGAAAATAATGATTCCATAGCCAATCCATTTTATTCTTTTGGGCGTTCCTTTTACATTCATATCCGTTAGTTTTCCTTCAATACGCTTTTGATGTTCAGTAACATCATTGTATTCATTGTTAGGTGAAGTGATATTACCCTTCCTTTCTATTTAATCGTTTTCTTTCTTCTAAAAGCTCTTCATATCTTTTTTCAAGCCGCTGCTTTTCTTTTCCTTCTGGCGTGATGGAAAGCTCGCTAATCACTTTTGTTAATTCTAGTTGAAGCGCAAGTTTCTCGGCTTCATTTTGCTGCTGTGACGCTTTTTTGCTTTTACCCGTATCTTCAATCGCCGCAAGCTCCGCTTTAGACTGTTTTAACGTCAAAACATGCGTCGCAAGCTTTTTAACAAAATAGCGGTCGTGCGTCACAAATAAAATCGTCCCAGGATAAGCTTTTAACACTTCTTGAAGCGCTTCTTTTGTATGAAGATCAAGATAGTTGGTCGGTTCATCTAAAAGAAGAACGTTATAGTTTCCTAAAAAGACTTTTGCTAATGCCGTTTTCACTCGTTCTCCTCCACTTAGCATCTCTACTTTTTTATACACATCTTCACGTTTAAAAAGTAAGCGCGATAGTACCGTCCGAATAAACTGCTCGGTGTACGGGCTGTCTTCTTTGATGTTTTCTAAAATGCTTTTAGCGGGATCTAGATTTTCAAGGCGCTGATGGAAAAAGCCGAGTTTTACAGGCTTCGCAACCGTGATGCCTTCTGTTTGCTGCTGAATCATATTCAGCAGCGTAGATTTTCCGGCACCGTTTTTGCCGACAATCGCTACTTTCGCTCCTGGCTTCACACCGCCTTTTAGATTTTGAAACAACATATGATTACCAGCTAATGCGGATACTTTGTCAAAGCTCAGTACCTGCTTACTGTGTACTTGGTGAAACTGTGATAGGTCAAAATGAATTTCTTCCATTTCTTTTGGCTTTTCTTTTTTCTCCAGTTTTTCAATTCTTGTTTCAATCGCTTTTGCGCTTCTGTCTAGCTTCGCTTTTTGTTTTCCGACCGCTCGCTTATGAAGTCTCGCTTCAGAATTGCCCATACGGCTCGGCGCTTTTTTAAGCGACTTTGATTTTTGGCTTTTTTCTTCAGACGCCAGTTCGAGCCGCTGCTTTTCTTTTACATACTGTTCATATTCAAACTGCTGTCTTTCAACCGCATGTTTTTTTTGCGTCACATATTCTTGATAATTGCCTTCATAGCAGTGAATTTTTCCGTCTTCTATTTCCCAAATGGAAGTACAAAGGCGGTTTAATAATTCTCGGTCATGTGAAATCAGCAGCAGACTGCCTGTAAAAGATTTCATTTCTTCTTCAAATTTTTCTACGCCTTTTACATCTAAGTGGCTCGTTGGCTCATCGGCTGCAAGCAGTTCTGCGCCGGATGAAAGAGCAGCTGCAATTTTCTTTCTTGTTTCTTCTCCTCCGCTAAGAAAGTCCGCTTCAGTTGGCACGTTCCACTGACTTTTCATCTCAGAAGAAACGTCTCCTGTAGCTTGAACATCAAGCTGAGGAATCAGTGAGGAACGGCCATATGTTTGCACAATTCCTTGATCTGGACTCATTTTTTTCATTAAAATATGAAGCAACGTCGATTTGCCTTCTCCGTTTTTCCCCACAATTCCAATTCGCTCTCCGCGATGTACTTGAAGTTTCTCTGCTTGAAAAAGCAGGCGATCTCCATAGCTTTTTTCAATATTTATAGCTTCTAACAATAACATAAAAAAACCTCCCTAGGATTTCTAGAGAGGATTAGAGGTCATAATTAGGCATACGCAAATATGCACCCTTTTTATAGAGTAAAAAAAGGGAGAAATCACTTCATATAAGACATATAGAAATGGCACCTAAAAATGTACAGACTAATCCTATCTAGACAAATGTTCATTTAAAATAAAGTTTTAAAAGAATGTCTAAAAAAATAGGATTACTTATCCATTGTCTACGGTACCTTTCCTTTCTTAGTATAAAATGACTTGCTTCTTACAGTGTATGATGAAGTTTTTTAAATGTCAATATCCATTTGGATGATATTCCCTTCTTTTCCTACGCACAAAAAATCCTCAGCTGATCTCAGCCGAGGATTCTTTTCTTACACGTATTGGTTCACTTTACCTGTAAAATCAGGCAGCCACTCACCGTGAGCTTCAATTAAATCGTCGCACATACGAATGATGTCTTCCATAGATAATTCCGCATTTGTATGAGGATCTAGCATCGCAGCTTGGTAGATATGCTCTCTTTTTCTAGTGACCGCTGCTTCAATTGTTAGCAATTGCGTATTAATATTCGTGCGATTTAACGCCGCAAGCTGCTCAGGTAAGTCTCCTACATAAGTCGGCATAATGCCGCTTCGGTCTACAACACATGGAACTTCTACGCACGCTTTTGTCGGCAGGTTACTAATTAAGCCTCCGGTATTTAATACGTTACCGGCAAATTTAAACGGCACGTTTGTCTCCATTGCTTCAATGATTCTAGAGCCGTACTCATGTGAACGTGTATGAGTTAACTGACTGTTGTTAACCATTTCTTCTCTCATTGATTCCCAATTGCTAATTTGCTCTTCGCATCGGCGCGGGTATTCATCAAGAGGGATGTTAAACTGATCAACAAGATTTGGATATTTATGTTTAATAAAGTATGGATGATACTCTGCGTTATGCTCAGACGATTCGGTAATATAATAACCGAACTTATCCATTAGCTCAAAACGCACCATATCGTGATGCTTTGTCTTTTGTTTTTCTTTTGCCAGACGCTTGATTTCTGGGTATAAGTCTTGTCCATCTCTTTTTACTTCTAGCAGCCATGCCATATGGTTAATGCCTGCGATTTTCTCTTGTATTCCTTCATGATCCATTCCGAGAGAATCAAATAAATCTTTTGTACATACTTGAACACTGTGACAAAGGCCTACCGTCTTTACATTGGTATAGCGCAGCATTGCACCAGTCAGCGTTGCCATTGGATTGGTGTAATTTAAAAACAGCGCATCCGGACATACTTCTTCAATATCTTTTGCAAAATCAAACAGGACCGGAATCGTGCGCAGTGATCTGAAGATTCCTCCAATTCCTACTGTATCTCCAATCGTCTGACGCAAGCCGTATTTTTTAGGGATTTCAAAATCAATGACGGTGCTCGGTTTGTAGCCGCCTACTTGAATGGCGTTAATCACATACTTTGCTCCTTTTAAAGCTTCTCTGCGGTTCAAATAGGCTTTAACCGTAATATTCACTTTATAGTTTTCTTTTAGATTGTTTAGCATATTTTCCGAATCTCTTAAACGCTCAGCATCTATATCGTAAAGAGCAAACTCAAAGCCAGCTAAAGCAGGCACAAACATGCAGTCTCCTAAAATATTTTTTGCAAAAACTGTACTTCCCGCTCCGATAAATGTGATTTTAGACATTGTCATCTTCCTTCCTCGTATTGGTTTTATCCTTTTACAGATCCTGATGAAAGCCCTGCAATAAAGTATTTTTGTAGCACTAAAAATAAAATGGTCATTGGAAGCATCGCAATAATCGCAGCTGCTCCTACTAAGCTAAGATTATTTTGATTTTCGGCAAAAAAGCTTGCTAACGTAACGGTTAATGTATGCATTTCCTTGTCTTGAAGGAAGAAAATTGCAAACTGATAATCGTTCCAAATGTAGACGCTGGCAATAATTAAAATAGACGCAGTAACAGGCTTTAGCAGTGGAAATACGATTTTAAAGAAAATCGTTAACGTACCGGCACTGTCAATTCTTGCTGCTTCCTCGAGCTCTTTAGAAATAGTGGAGCGAATGAAGCCCGCATACAAAAAGATCGTTAGCGGCAAAAATGCTGCGACATTATTTAAAATGGCAATTTGGTACGTATTCATCATTCCCATATTCACAACCATTTTGTACAGCGGAACTAACGCTGTTAGAGGCGGTATTACCATCACGGCAATAAAGATAAAATAGACGTACTTATTTAGTTTCGTTTGTCGGCGCGCTAAAGGATACGCAGCCATTGATCCTAAAACAATAAGCAGAACCGCGGAAACGAACGTAATGATAAACGTATTCATAAAAGAACTGCCTAAATTCGCTTGCTCCCAAGCCGCTGTGAAATTTTCAAGGTGTATGCTTTTTGGAAATACCCATTTGGAACTAAAATCCCCGGTTGCTTTTAAAGAAGTCGTAACAAGAATATAAAAAGGGACAATATGAACGAGCGTTATACAAAGAGCTAGAAAGGTAAAAAATCGTTTTTTCCGTTTATTTGTATAGTCCATCACGCTTCTGTCTCCTTTCGTTTAAAGTACACAAGTGCTGATAAGCTAATGACTAAAATAATGAGCGCCATGCACACACCTTGAGTTGCTGCATAACCGGCGTCTTGTCTTCTAAAATATAAACCATACATAAAAGTAGACATCGACTGCGATGCATCTCCTGGCCCTCCTCCTGTCAGCGCAACAATGACGTCAAACAGTTTTAAACCCCCGATAATATTTAAAACGACGTTAATTGTAATAGAAGGCATAAGCAATGGAAGCGTGATGTTTTTAAACTGCTGAAGAGCAGATGCTCCGTCAAGCTGCGCTGCTTCGTAGTAATCTTTTGAAATACTTTGCAGCCCCGCTAAATAAATAATCATCGCAATTCCAACGAATTGATACGTATTGACGAACACGATAATCCAAGAGTTAAGCTCCGGAGTTCCCAAAGCATTAATCTTCTCAAAGCCTAAAAACACAAGAAGGTCATTTAAAGCGCCTCCTTGGTAGGCAAAAAAGAAGTACCAGATATACCCCATAATAATTGGGCTGATAATAACTGGAAGATAGACAATTGTTCTTGTTACAGCTTTCATTTTAATGCTTTGATTCAGAAGCAAAGCGTATAACAAGCCAATAATATTTTGAAAAATAGTACTGCCTATTCCGTAGAGCAGCGTATTTTTTATCACAAGCCAAGTCGTTGGATCTGCAAGCAAACGTTTATACTGCTGGAGCCCAATCCAATCGTACGTTTGTGAAAATCCATTCCAATTAGTAAAGGAAAGTCTAATTCCATTAATAAAAGGATAGATAATAAAAACAGTGATAATTACTAAGCCGGGAAGGTACATCCACCATAAAGAGGACTTTGTTTTTAATTTTTTCTTTCGTTTTTCCGTATCTCTTACTACAGAAACCGGCTCTTTCCTGACTAATTCATTCATCGTGTTCACTCCTATTTCAGCTTGTGTTGAAAAGAAGCAGAAGCCTATCTCCCTGCTTCTCGGCGAACAAGGAACTTTTGCACACTATTTTATTGTTTACTGAGACGCTTGTACTCTTTTTCCATTTCATTTGATAATTGCTTTGGCGTTAAACTTCCCGCTAGCAATTCTTGACCTGTAGAAGACATCACTGCCCACATGCCGCTTGGTAAATACTTTCTGTCGAAGTATGGCTCAACTCTGATATCGCTATATTTATCGTAGTATACAGAGTAGTAGTTTTGGGTTTTATTGTTTGTCAGAGCCGATGCTGAAGACGTTCCTTCCGCAATCTTTTTGGCAACTTCCGGCTGTGACACAAATTCAATAAATTTCTTCGCTTCTTTAAGGTGCTTAGAACCCTTCCACGCAGCAAGGGTAAAGCGCTCTCCGCCGATCCAGCTTTGCGTACCGCCTTTATGAATAGCAGGCACCGGTACCGTTCCTACTTTTACTTCGGGATTTAATTCTGTTGCATCCGGTCCAAGAGATCCGCCCACAAATGTGAAAGCAATTTTATTTTGAGCCATTAATTCCGTTGCTTGAGATACTTTTGCGGTTAATACATCTTCATTCAGCAGCCCTTTCTTCTTCATTTCTGCCATTGTTTCCGCTAGCGGCGTGTAGTTTGACCAATTAAATGTTCCTTTTTCCAACTGCTTAGCGTAGTTCTTATTTTTTGCTGTAATAAGCTGAGGTGTAGCCAGCTGATCAAACACTTGAGCAATATTGCCATTTTCCCCTCCTGGGATCCATAGAGGCGCTACTTCTCCTTTGCTCTTCTTTTTTACTGTTTCTAACGCTGTTATAAATTCATCCATTGTGTTAGGAGGCTTTATTCCGTATTTTTCTAACAGCGTCGCATTATAGCTAATTCCGTCTTTTGCTTGATTTAAAGGATACGCATACACTTTGCCGCTTTTATCTTTTAAAATTTGATTTAGCGCCGGATCCAAATGCTGAACCCAATCCATATCTTTTAAATCTGCTACATACTCACCGTAGCGAAGCTGAGACCAGCCGTGCGTATCAAATAAATCAGGCATATCATTTGCACCCATTTTCACACGAAGCATATCTTCATAGCCGTTACCCGGAAAATTCGCATCAATTTTAATATCTGGATTTTGTTTTTCAAATTCTGCAATCGCGTTTTGAAGCGCTTTTCTCTCGCCTTTATTACTCATCGTAGAAAAAAGCGTTAACGTTGTTTTCCCATTTCCGCCTGTTGCCGCTTCTTTATTTCCGCAGCCCGCTGCCACAACAGAAAAGACTAGTAATAGAACGAAAAGATACGTAAGCTTTTTCATTTATCTTTTTTCCTCCTTATACTCTATCAAGACATAAATAACTGAATATTCAGTTATTTATACGTAGACAAATTCATTGCACAACGAAATAAAGTCACTTATAATTTAATCCTATACTTTTACAAAGGTTCAAAGAGTCCTAGAGATGAAAAAGCTTTTTCATTTACATACTTATCTGCCAATAAGTATGTAGTTTCTAGGGCTTTTTAACCTGCTTTTTCTATGGTTTTTTCTATTTTTCTTCCCCCTTATCACTCTTTATGTATGAATTCTTCTTTTCTATCACCCCCTTTCAAGTTATAACTTTTAGGCTACTGTTTTTTGAGTAAGGCTCCGCAGCTTTCACGATAAATTAATTTAGTCGGCACCATGACTTTTAAAGGAACGGACCTGCCGCTTAACCGATCTACTAGCATTTTAACAGCCTGCCTTCCCATTTCTTCCGTATATACTTTAACCGTGGTGAGCGGCGTGCTCGCAAATGCTGCGATATCCACATCATCAAAGCTTACAATCGCTACGTCTTCAGGAACCTTTATATTTGATTGCTGCAAGGCACGCATTGCTCCTATCGCCATTGCATCACTTGCGATAAAAAATGCCTGAGGAAGATTTCCTTGCTTAATCGCTTGTCCCATCAGCTCATATCCTTCATTCATTGAATATTCGCCGACATAAACTTTCTCAGAATCGAGCAGGCCTTTTTCATGCATAACGCGTTCAAAAACCGTTTGACGCTGATCTTCAATAATAGAACTTCCGTTGATATAATGTTCTCTTTCTGTCCCTCCGATATAGCCAATTCTTTTATAACCGAGGTCAAATAAATGATTTAATGCATGTTTAGTAGCTTTCTCAAAATCAATCATGACCGAATCGTACAAATCCTCATCCGCTTTGTGATTGATAAAAACAATAGTATCTAAATGATTGCTCACTTCTTGAACCGTTTCTGGACTAACTCTTCCCACTACAATTACTCCATCAAGATCCTGCAGCAGCTCTTCTTGCTTCATGCCTTTTAGTCTAAATGACTTTACTGTAAAAATTTCTTTTTCTGCGCATTGACTTTCTATTCCATGGCGAATAGAAGAGAAAAAAGGGTCTACTAACTCTTCTTCAAGGGATTGAGCAAAAATAATACCTATCTTTGGAGCTTCTATGTCTTTTCCGTTTGCCGTTCCTTTTCGTATCTTCACGGGCGTATATTGCAGTTCCTCGGCTGCATGAAGAATGCGCTCACGAGTAACCTCAGATACAGAAAGCGTATGATCATTATTTAGTACTCTGGATACGGTTGAACTGGAAACATTAGCGTACGCCGCTATATCTTTTAAAGTTGCCATCTTTTTACCTCTCTATTATAATCTTCTATTTTTACTAAATATTTATCTCTTATATTGGAAGAATAGCACATTAATAAAACGCTTTCAATAAATAATTTTAAAATTTCAGTAAATTTATTAAAATATTCTCCCAAAATCTTCATTTCTTTTGTTAGTTCCGCCGTTAAAATGACAAAAAAGCCGCTATTACTACTTTGTTTTTATCACCCTGCACTAAAACTTAAGTAAACTTTTAGTAAATATTAATTTTCGTAAGAATTTGTTCATATTTGATATAAAACGGTTTGTTGGGGAAAATAAAAGGAGAAATACTGATAAGGAAAGAGAGAGCATATGATTAGCCAACATTCTTATTTTCAACAATGTCTGCCTGCCCTTCAACAATTACATAATATGAATTTCACGAAAGAACAGCTGTTGCAAAAAGGCTTTTTAATCGGTCAAGAAAAGGAACTAAGCATGTACTACTCACCCCATAACGATTACATAAATCCAAACGCTCATATTATTATTGCCGGCATCACACCAGGCTGGTTTCAAATGAAAACCGCTTTTAAACAATGCGTTTCCAGCCTGTCCCATCATCATCCGCTTGAAAAAGTACTGTACGAAACAAAAAAAGCCGCTAGCTTTAGCGGAACGATGAGAGTAAATTTAATAGACATGTTAGATCGATGCGGCGTTCAAAAAGCGATCGGTATGGACAGTGCCGCTGAGTTATTTGCTTCACAGCGAGATATGCTGCATACAACGTCCGTATTAAAGTATCCTGTGTTTTACAAAGGAAAAAACTATACGGGTCATCAGCCGCCAATTGAACGATCAGCGCTTCTTTCACACTATGCTTTTGAAGTGTTTCCACAGGAATTGAACGAAATAAAGAATCCGTGCTTAATCGTTCCGCTAGGAAAAGCAGTTGAAAATGTTTTAAGAAAACTTTCAAGTGAATCTTCGCTTTCTCAGCATACGTATTTATTTGGCTTTCCACATCCATCAGGAGCAAACGGACATCGTAAGCGGATATTTGAAGAACACCTAAGTGAATTTACAGAAATTGTGGAGGGGTGGGCTGTAAACAGAAGGAGTTGAAAACGACCTTTAGCTCTTTCTGTTTGCAACATCTCCTTCTTTTTCTTCTAGTTCTCGTTCATTTTGTTCTTCATGAAACTCTTCTTCTGTTTGTGCAGCAAGATAGTCAAACGGCGTATAGTAATTACGAGGAAGCTTTCGGTGCCAAACTGTTTTAACAATAATAATCATCAGCGGAATACTCACCGTTAAAATAGCGACTAAAACTAGTAGCGAAAAAATCATAAATTATTTCCTCCTGCTTTATAAACCGTTCCTCCTGGAACAACAAAACGGATACCCTACACCCATTCACTTATATTCAATCTACATTTACCGCCATCAGTATACGAGATTCATGAGTGACAAAACCGTTCTTTTCAAAAAAACGTTCTGGTTTGCCTTGGCCTCTTTCAGTAGACACGTAGACTTCTTTCACTTCTTTTTGTATAAGTAGCTCTTTAAGGAAAGATAAAAGACTCGTTCCTATGCCAGTTTGCTGAGTGCTGCTTAACACACAAATTTCATTTACATAAAACGTCTTATAGTTCGCCCACTGTTCTTCATTTCCTACTATAAATCCTATGAGCTTATTATTTTCACTGTGGAAGTAACCTATCCCTATGTAACCTGGAGTTTTACTGATATCGTATAAACGAGCATAAGCAGTGTTTATACTCCAAGGTTCGTTCCACGGTGACCCACTAAAAACATTTGTATAGATGATTGCTGCTTCTTCTAATTCTTTATCCCTTAGTAAACGAACTTGACTTTTCATCATGTTACTCCTTTTCCTATCAACTTTCTTGAAATTCATTTATATATAAAACATTCCAGTTATTGGTTAATTATAACATTTATAGACATAGAACGAATAAATTAGTTATCGTTCTTCACTGTACTAGAAAAAGGAGATCCAATGTTCGGACTACTTTTCTTAAATCAACTTTATTTCTTTTTACTTGAATTAACAGATGTATCTATAAAATCATTTACATATTTGCTCATTTCTCTGTACTTCGTCCAGTGTAAATAGTGATGACCTTGTAAAACGACTAGTTTTTGCGACGATACGTGACTTAATTGGTTTTGATAAAACGTAATATTCGATTTTCCTTCTTTTGCTTCTTTATCTATTTTTCTAGTAAAAATCATTACGGGCATTTTTGAAGGAAACGACATATCGAGAGTTTTATTTATATTGTTGTTCAGTTCTTTTGCTTCATCGATGACGTTTTTGTTGTAGCCTTTCCAGCTGGAGATTGCTTTTGTCATTTTTAAATTTTTTGTTGTATACGTTCCTTCTTCGGCTAGCGGTAGATACTGATTAGGACTAGTAAGCAGGGCTAAACGAGCAAGTCCACTTGGCGCTAAAACACTCATCAAACTTGGTATATTGGGCGCTTCTTCTTTAAAATAATCCAGCGCTTTTGGCAACGTAGGGTCTATTCCAATAATTGCTTTTACTTCATCTGGATATTTATTAGCGTAATACATGCTGTAAACGCCAGAAACTGAGTGCGGCATTAATATATACGGACCCTTTATATCCAATTTTTGCAAAGCTTCTCTCATTTCACTTACACTATTTTCTACTGTGCGCTTTTTATTCGTAATGTCACTCCATCCGTATCCAAATGGTTCTACTACCACAACTTTATTATCCTTCGACAGTTCATTTACTAAGGGTTCAAAATCCAGTGCAGGCGCAGTCGTTCCCAGACCTGTTAGTAGTACAATTGTATTTTTCCCTTTACCTTTTGTATATACATGAATATCTCTGCCATTAACCTCTGCTAATTGACCAATAGGAGGGTACTTTTTCTTTTCTACTGCCGTTATAACTTGATTGGTTACAACCCAAATGATGCATATCCCCAATATAGCTACTATCACATTTCGTAGAATTCTCAAGAACCTAAACTTTTTTTGCACGTTTACCTCTCCTTTCCTTAAGTAGCAGTTAGTAAGCCGACGAGAATGCTAACGAATCTTTGTAACTGCTTACTTACTATGACGCTTAAGAAAACGTTTAGTTCTATTTCCTATATAAAATTTAAAAGAATGATAGCAGCTTACTTCAGCACTAAACGAAAAAAAGGCCTCTTCTTATGGAAGAGACCTTTTACTATTTATTAAAAAGAGAACAATAAAAACTGTAACTCCTTTACTTTACTAAGCGTATAACTGACGCTACGTTTTTAGCTGTTCTTTCAATATTTTCATCAGCTTTTTCTAGCGCTTCCGGAAGAGTCACTGCCCCAGGCACGACGCTGAATAAAGCAGAAATACCGTGTTCATACACAGCTTCGCTTCCCGCTCCAATGCTTCCTGCTATCGCTATCACCGGAACGCTATGCTTTTTTGCTGTTTTGGCTACGCCAATGGGTGTTTTTCCGTAAATGGTTTGTCTATCTATTCTTCCTTCACCGGTAATGACAAGATCAGCATTCTTAATATAGCTTTCTAGCTGAGTTGCCTCAATGACTATGTCTACACCTGGCTTTAACTCCGCAGATAAAAATGCCAGCAGGCCCCCTCCTAGTCCTCCTGCCGCTCCAGCACCAGGAACACTTTGAATATGAATACCCATTTCTTTTCCAACAATCGCTGCGTAATGAGCTAAATTACGATCAAGCTGTTTAACCATATCAGGAGTTGCGCCTTTTTGAGGACCAAACACAGCGGATGCTCCGGTTTCACCCGTTAACGGATTGTCTACGTCGCACGCAACTTCTACTTTGACTTCAGCAAGCCGAGAATCCAAGTTTGTAAGATCAATAGAAGTTAACTGATCTAAGCTTCCCCCTCCTTCTTTTATTTCTGCTCCTTTAGCATCAAGAAGCTTTGTGCCTAAAGCTTTTGCCATACCGGCTCCTCCATCATTTGTAGCACTTCCTCCGATGCCAATAATGATATGCTTCACTTTGTGATCTAACGCTTTAAGAATGAGCTCGCCAGTTCCTCGCGTTGTTGTGATAAGCGGGTTTCGTTTATCGACAGGGAGATGATGAAGACCTGAAGCGGCTGCCATTTCAATAACAGCCGTTTTGCCGTCTCCAAGAATTCCGTAAAAAGCTTCCACCTCTTTCCCTATCGGTCCAGTTACTCGCGCTTGTATAATCTCTCCACCCGTTGCGTCCACAAGCGACTGAACGGTTCCTTCTCCACCGTCTGCCATAGGTACTTTACTAATCTCAGCGTCTGGAAAATGAGCTTTTATTCCTTTTTCAACCGCTTCACAAACATGCAGAGCCGTTAAGCTTTCCTTAAATGAATCAGGTGCAATCACAATTTTCATAGAAACACTCCTTTTTGTTTTTACCCGTATAGCTTTAATACACCAAATATAAGCGTGGATACAATTGCCATAATGAGTCCAATAAGCGATTCGTAAGGGATTAATTTTAAACGTCCTTTTATTTTCATATTTACACTTCCGCCCGTTGCGTGGAAAAAGCTTCCGTGCGGGAGGTGATCAAGTACGGTCGCTCCGGCATGAACCATAGCAGCTCCGGCTAAAGCAGAAACGCCCAGCTCTAAAATTGTCGATCCAAAAACTTGGCTTGCTACTGCTGTTCCTGCAGTTGTCGAAGCGGTTGCCGCTGACATAAAAATACCTGAAACCGGAGCTAAAACATAAGCTGGCAATCCAATGGCAGACAAGCCTTGAATAATCACGTCTTTTAGCTGGGAGTTGGCAATAATTCCTACTAGTGTCCCCGTTCCAAGCAGCATAATGGCTACACCTGACATTTTCCCTAATCCAGAAATAGCATATGTATTAAGCTGTTTTCCTTTTTTCATCACAATGGCACCAACAATTCCTCCTGCAGGGAGCGCAACCATCGGATCAATATTAAGATCAAAAAGCGGTCGCAGCGCCAACAGCACGATCGTAACAATGGGTGCTATGATGGCCGTTAAAAACAGCTGCAAGCTGCTTGCATCCACTGTATCTATTTCTTCAGCTTGAACCATTGTTCCTTTTTTCACTAATCGTTTGGCTACTATATAAGTGGCCGCTACCCCAAATATAGCGGGAATAATTCCTGCAGCCATCACGGATGTAAGTGGAATATTGAATGCGTCCGAAGCAGCAATAGCGTTAGGATTAGGAGACATTAAATTTCCTGCCTTTCCTCCTCCAATCATCGCTAATAAAATAGCAGGCTTTGACATACCCGTACGTTTAGCAATTGCTAAAGCAATAGGCGCCACTGTGATCACAGCCACATCCACAAACACACCTACTGTCGTAAGAATGAGTGTGGCTAGCGCTAGAGCTAAAAGCGCTTTTGTTTCCCCTAGTTTTTTTACAATGGTTTCTGCTATAACTGCTGCAGCACCTGATTCTATTAATACCCCGGCCAATATACCAGCTGCAAGAATCCGCAGCACTGCGGGAATGATGCCTTGCGCTCCTTCAATCATTAAAGTAACAGTATCAGCAATATTAACTCCGCCAATCAGTCCTCCTATTAAAGCTCCGGCTATCATTCCGTATGCAGGAGCCACTTTCTTTAGAATTAATATAATGGCAATTACTAATGCACAAATCGCGCCTAACGCGCTTACTTGAACGTCCATAAAGCATCCCCTTTCTTGTTTCTTCTATCCCCAACGCTAATTGTAAGCGCTATCTTACATTCTTTCATTAGTCACTTCAACAAAAAAAGACCTTACTATCGCAAGATCTTTTATGCACGTGCACAATTATGAAATTTTAGATAACAGTAGTGCTACATACAGTTCAAGAAGGTCTTTTACTTTCCTTGGATCTTTTCCCGTGATATCTTGAATTTTATCTAAACGGTAGCTTAGCGTATTTCGATGAATAAAAAGCTTTTTAGCTGCCGTGCTTCCTTCGCCATTTTCTTCTATGTAGATCGTTAACGTTTCGATAAGCTCTTTTTTCTTATCATATTCCTTAAGCTTTTCATAGTATTGCAACAGATCATGATTTTCTTGAAAACCGGCGCGTTGACGTAACAGTACGGGAATTTGATAATCCGAATAGCAGTAGAAATCAGCTTCTGGATGAAGCTTTGAACCAACCGAAAGCGTATCTTCCGCCTGCTGATACGATGTATGAAGGCCTTTAAAATCAGCTTGAACAGATCCTGCAGATAATTTATAAAGGCAATCAGACGCACGAAGCTGCTTTTCCAGCTGTTCAGCATAGCTGCTAGCGCTGCCGGCTTCTATAGATTTTAATAGAACCACTCCGTCTGGAAGCATAGCGTATAGATCATTATTAGCTATGTATTTCTTTACAACCTTCATAACTTCATGGCGATTTTCAGCTTTAATAATTAGTGCCATTCTTGGAAGGTATAAGTTAATATTAAACCGATTCGCTCGTTCAAAAAATAAGGAATCAAGCAGCTCTTCTTGTTGAAGAAGCTGATGAACCACCTCTTCTTTTAATCGTTCATCCCATTGAATTTCCTCTATTAAAATCATTTCTTGAAAAATCATTTCAGCCGCCATGCGCACAAGCTCTCCGTAATTACGAATCTGTTCTGGCAGTCCTGTTAATCCCACGACTCCAACAATTTCTCCGTTAAAGAAAATAGGCAAATTCACGCCCGGTTTGGCTCCGCGCAGCAAGTCAGCCTGCTGCTGAGTGATTTCGTAGGAACTGCCGCTTTTTAATACCATTAACGCTCCTTCGTGGATTTGATTCATTCGATTTTTGTCACCCGAACCAATAATGACTCCTTTTTCGTTCATTACGTTAATGTTGCAATCAATAATCTCCATCGTTCTACACACAATTTTCTGAGCTAATTCTTTTGTTACGTATCTCAAGCCTGCTCCTCTCTTTCTTTACATTCCCATCTTTTTAGTTTCTTTATCAAAGTAGAATGATCGATACCTAATTCTTTCGCTGCTTGCCGGAGTGATGAACAATGTTGGATAGTTTCTTTAACGAGCCGCTGTTCAAACTGCTCCACTTTCTTTTTTAGAGGTAAATAATCACATTTTTCATCTTCGTTATAAGTATGAAAAGGTAAATGATGGGCTTCAATTATTTCACCAGGAATAGATACAATCATATTCTCAACCATATTTCGAAGCTCTCTTACATTTCCCGGCCATTGGTACGCTTCTAGCATTTGCTTCGCTTTATTTGATATGCGCTTTTGGACGTAATACAAGCTGCAAAAGTAGGAAACGTAATGATCAACTAGTAAACCAATATCCTCTTTACGTTGAGATAAATGCGGAAGGGTGATTTCAACTACCTTTAAACGATAGTATAAATCTTCACGGAACCTCCCCTTTTTAATAAGCTCTCCTAGATGTTGATTTGTTGCCGAAATGATTCGTATATCGATACTTTTTGTTTTAGTTCCTCCAATTTTCTGTACCTGCTTTTCCTGTAACACTCGAAGCAGTTTTACTTGCAAGGAAATTGGCATTTCACCAATTTCATCAAGCATCAAGGTTCCGCCATCAGCGAGTTCTAACAGTCCTATTTTCCCTTCTGTTCGAGCGCCAGTAAAAGCTCCCTTTTCATAGCCGAATAACTCTGATTCTAGCAACGGTTCAGGAATGGCTCCGCAGTTCACTTTAATGAATGGCTGATTGTTTCTATCGCTTGAATCATGAATAAGATTAGCGACTACTTCTTTTCCCGATCCTGAGGGACCTGATAGAAGAATACTTGTAGGAAACGGGGCTACTCGTTTGGCTTGCTGATAAACTAAGTTCATCCTATTGCTTTGAAACACTAGGGGCTGTTCCGACCCATTCACTTTTACAGCGTATTTATTTGCATTCATATGTGAAAACTCTTTTACCTTTAACAGCTCTTTTTTAACTGCGTTTAACTGTGTAATATCCTGTACAGTGGTAACAACGAGCTCTATTTCACCTTGTTTGTTAAACACTGGATTTCCTGTTACCATAACGTCTCTTCCGCTTGAAATCGTTTGCATAATAGAGCGCCGTTTTTTTTCTTCTAACACAAGTAGGGAAACAGATTGATCAATATATCCTTCATCTATAACGGTTTGCATATGCTTTCCTAATACGTTTTGTTTATTGGTTCCTGTGATTTTTTCATAAGCTTCATTTACATATATCGTTATTCCCTTTTTATTTACTACATATATTCCGTCCGTAGAGAATTCAATAATGGCCTGTAACGTTTCGTTCGTCAAATCTTTTTTTTTTTAAAAGAAGTCATTATTTCATGTTCCTTTCTTATGGTGAATTTCCGCCAATATACGGTGAAACTTTTCACCACTATCCATTCAATGTACAATAGGCTTTTTCCTTCTAAAAGCGGTGAATTTTTTCAGCACATGGTTATAAAAATCAAGGAAAACTGAGCTAATATTTACTTTTCGAATATTGGCATAGAAATTGCAGTTTAGTATGTTGAAAGAACAGGAGAGAGTCTCCCCCTTCTAAAAAGGATTATTCTCTCCAGAATATAGGGTAAATGCAGTACAAAGTCATTTTAGAAGTACAAATAAAAATCCCGCTACGTTTAGGAGGCTATTGTATGTGTAATATTATTAAACCTAACTCAAAGCTTTATGTGATGGATAACGGCTCGATGCAAATGGATAAAAACTGGATGCTTGCAATGCATAACCCAGCAACTGTTAAGAACCCTCATACACCTACGGAATTTGTAGAGTTTCCAATTTATACTGTATTAATCGATCATCCGGAAGGGAAAATTCTGTTTGATACAGCCTGCAATCCTGAATCAATGGGACCACAAGGACGCTGGACTGAAGCAACTCAACAAATGTTTCCTTACTCAGCTACAGAAGAATGCTATTTACCGAATCGATTAGAACAATTAGGGGTTGATCCTAAAGAAATTAAATTTGTTGTTGCTTCCCACCTTCATCTTGATCATGCTGGCTGCTTAGAATTGTTCACTAACGCTACTGTTATCGTTCATGAAGATGAGTTAAATGGCACCCTTCAGTCTTATGCACGCAATCAAAAAGAAGGTGCTTATATTTGGGCTGACATTGACGCGTGGATAAAAAATGACCTTCATTGGAAAACGATTAAACGAAACGAAGATACCATTAAACTGGCAGAAGGAATTAATATCTTGAACTTTGGAAGCGGACATGCTTGGGGTATGCTTGGCCTTCATGTTCATTTGCCTGAAACAGGTGGCATTATCTTAGCATCTGATGCAATCTATACAGCTGAGAGCTATGGTCCTCCTGTGAAACCACCCGGTATTATCTACGACTCTCTCGGGTATGCAAACACGGTTGAACGTATACGCCGTCTAGCCTACGAAACGAATTCGCAAGTTTGGTTTGGTCACGATGCAAATCAATTTCAGCAGTTCCGCAAATCTACTGAAGGTTATTACGAGTGAAATCAAGCAACTGCTTAAGATAAAAAATTTTTCTATAAATTGGAGGGCAAACAAATGACCATCTCAAAACTAGTTTTCACCCCTCTCAGCTATACAGGATGGGGATCACTTCAACAACTGCTTCCGGAAGTGAAAAAATATCACCCTGCTCATATTTTAATTGTCACAGATCCCGTATTAAAAGACATTGGACTTGTAGATAAAGTGAGTGCTCCTCTTATCCAAAATGGATATGAAGTAGATGTATACGCAGATACGGCACCAGAGCCGCCTTTAGCGCTTGGTGAAAAACTCGTATCTTACGCAAAAAGCCGAAAATTTGATTTAGTCATTGGAGTTGGTGGGGGTAGCGCATTAGATTTAGCAAAACTTACGGCCGTTTTAGCCGTTCACGACGGAGCTGTGGAAGAATATTTGAACTTAACTGACACGAAACAAATTACGGAAAAAGGGCTTCCAAAAATTTTAATTCCCACGACCTCCGGCACGGGCTCAGAAGTAACGAATATTTCTGTATTATCTCTTGAAAGCAGCAAAGACGTTGTGACCCACGATCATTTGCTTGCGGACGCCGCGATTGTAGATCCCGAGCTTACGCTGAGCGTTCCTTCTAAAGTAACGGCGGCTACAGGGATTGATGCATTAACTCATGCCGTTGAGGCTTATGTATCGGTGAATGCAAATCCAGCAACGGACGCCTTAGCCCTGAAGGCTATACGCATGATCAGCTCTTCTTTAAGGGCAGCTGTAGAAGATGGCCAAGATAAAGAAGCACGAACTCAGATGAGCTATGGAAGCTATTTAGCAGGTCTTGCTTTTTTTAACGCCGGTGTTGCTGGTGTTCATGCACTTGCATATCCGTTAGGCGGACAGTTTCACATTTCTCACGGTGAATCAAACGCCGTATTGCTTCCATATGTGATGGGTTACATACGCAGCAGCTGCGTGGCGAAGATGCGTGATATTTTTGAAGCACTAGGCGGAAACGTGACCTCTTTATCAGAAGAGAAAGCTTCTTATCAGTGTGTAAAGCAGCTGCAGTCACTTGTTAAAGACGTCGGCATTCCTCAGACTCTTCGCGGCTTTGATATTCCAGAAAGTGCCCTTCAAAAGCTGACAGCAGATGGCGTCCAGCAAAAACGAATTCTCGCTCGCAGTCCTTTGCCTCTTCATGAAAAAGATATACGAGCTATTTACCAATCCGCTTATGATGGAGTCATAGTAGAACCTCTGCACTAAAAAACTCCCCCTTATATAAGGGGGAGTTCTATTTATGCTGCTTTGACTGTTGTACCGAAACGATTTTCTCTTGGATCGCTAGGCTGGCAGAATAAAATAATTAGCCAAATACCGCCAATCAGTGGAACCAATGTAATGAGCTGCCACCATCCGCTTTTTCCCGTATCGTGGAGCCTTCTTGACCCTACCGCTAACGAAGGAACGGCAACCAATAACGAGTAGATTACCGGCAGAAAAAGAGGCTTATCAATCACGAACTGAATGAATGAACGAAAGAATAAATGAAATAACAAAGTTAACTAACACAAACATCCAGTATTCAGTTCAACTTTATCACTCCCCTTTTTTATTATAAAATTGTAAATTTATAGTTTATATATCCTTTTTATTCAAAAAACAAACCGTTCAACGAACAAATAACGACATTTTTATGCAAAAGAAAAAACTTCTTTCAAAAAAGAAGTTTTCTTCATGTATTATGCTTTTCTATTTAATCAAATCATTTCGGTCTTCCATACTTGGCGGTTCCTCAAGCCACCCGTTTTTGGCCATGATTTTTCCCCCGTCTTGCCCGTATGTTAAAATGTCTTTGGCCGTACTGACAAGAGTAAGAGGAAGATCTCCACGTAAACTAAATGCAGTGCCTAGAGCGTTGCTTCCCAGCCCAAAACTGCAGAACAAACTCACGCAGTACATCATTAGTTTATCTGAAAAAGGTGCTACTTTTGACTCGGTCGCTTTCGCTCCCCACGTTGCAGGCGTCTGAATATCGCTCTCTAAAAGAATTTTACTATAATCACTTACAATTTTTTTAGCCAGCTCTTTTCCTTTTACAAAATACTTCTTCACTTCAGGTTCATTTGCTACTTGAGCAAACCCTGTGATCATTTGCATGCCAAGAATGTTGCTTTCAATAGCGTAATAAATATGTGCTACCTCTACAGTATTTAATGCACGTTTACTGGAAAATAAATGGAGGCCATTCATGTAATCTGTACCTTCAGCAAACTTCGCTGTTTTAGGTACTGAAACAGCTGGAGGCCTTGGAAGCACGTTTTTTTCCTGAAGATAATCTACACATTTGTCATAGCCACTTTGCGTGAAAGCGGTAAGCTCTTTATATAGAGAGATCATGTCTTTTCTGTAGGACATGGTTAAATGAAGCGTATGTAGCCCCATGCTAATTTCTTTTAAAAGGCGAAGAAACATAATATCAAACATTTTATCATAAAGCTTAGGAACACCGACATTTACGTCTTTTTCTGTGTATCCTACCGGTATGGCTGCCCCTTCATTTTTTAGAATCGTTTTGATATCTTCAATATAGTTCACCACTTGCATATGCGTATCTTGCATAATTTCTTTTGCCCCGTCATCTTCTGCGTGCGCAATAAAATATTCTAAAATTCTTCGGATCATTGTCTTTTGCTGATAGGTCATCCAAAGAGTAGCAATTTCACTTGAACTTAACGGTATTTCTTGACTCATACACTAAACCTCCTGCTAGGGATACATACGTAAAGCGCTATTTATTCAAAAGTCGGCATCTGTACAAGTGAAGGTTGTATTCTACTTTAATGTTCATTCACGTAATCAGATACAAAACTCTGTCTCTTCCTCAATTAATTCTGCTTCATTTACTATGCACAAACTGGAAGAATTCTATGTATTTACCCTCACTTTTAAATAGAGGAAACAAAAAAAGCCCCCTTCTCATTAAAGGCGCTTTTTCAAAGAAAACGTTTTTATTCCATCGTATCAGAAATTCTTTTGTAGCTTCCGCACTTTTTTAGATATTGAATGATATCTTGATCTTTTACACGCTGAATAGCTGATCCGAACAGTTCTGCTGCTACCTGCATGCGTTCATGTTTATGTTCAATGGTCATAATATATCGAAGCGCATCCACAACCGGTGCATTGTGACGTGTACGACGAGTTATGTACTCGTGGATGGCTTCATTTAACCCTTCCGATTCCGCTTGTTGAAACTCAGGTTTTCTTACTGCTTGACTATATACCACTTTTTTGCCACTCCTTCTCCTCATTTTTAGTCATTTTTTATCTTTCTTTTATTTCCATTTCCCTAACAAAAAGGAAACAAAACATGAAATCTTAACTTTTTTTATAAAAAACAATTATTTTTCATAAAGCTCTAACAAGCGTTTGTGTATCCAAATAGCTGCTTGTAAACCTTCTCCCATCGCTACCGTAACTTGTTCAGAATGAGCCACAATGTCTCCTGCTGCCCACACGTTTGAAACATTCGTTTCTTTTGTACGTGAATTTACGATAATGTGCTGATTTTCTAGGAGTTCTACTCCGAGCCCATGCGCTAATTCTGTTCGAACTTTATTTCCTCCAAACGCTAAAAAACCTCTTTCTCCATAGATAAATTCATTGTTTTCGAGGATGACTCCTTTTAACATTTCTGCTTCAGTTATGACTTTTTTTATTGCCTCTTCTTTATAGGTAATTCCCTTTTGCATCAAAGCATCTGCTAAAGGTCCAATCTCTTTTTTGTCATGATTAATGTACGTAATGTCATTTGTCCAATATGTTAACGTAAGAGATAAACTGGCTCCTGCTTTTCCCGACCCTAGTACTAATACCCTTCTATTATTTACTTCGTACCCGTCGCAGTCGGGACATACATATACGGTTTTTCCCATACACGGATATAGCTCTTGCTGAAGTTCAGGCGGAACCCGGTCTACTACTCCCGTCGCAAACAGTAGAGTAGCTGCTTTGTAGTTAGCAGAGTTTGTGATGACGTTAAACCCTTCTATTTCTTTTTCACACTGAAGGACACGCTCTTCTGCAAATTGAATGCCGTAGCTTTTTGCTTGCTGCCTTCCCGTTTCTCTTAGAGTTTGCCCGCTTATTCCCTCAGGCCATCCCAATATATTTTGATAATTTTTGCAAAGATTGGAACGTCCATCGTTTGAATCAATAACCAATACACTGCGCTTATATCTTCCAAGCTGAATAGCAGCTTGAAGTCCTGCAATTCCTCCACCTATAATGACGCAGTCATGCTTTTCTGCCACAGCACATCACCCCAGCTTTTACTATTTTCTAAACGAAAGCTTCAGTTCTTCATTATCTGTTCTTCTATTATTTTTATACGCTTTATTGTCTTTATTTTTTGAAGTCATTCTACATACAAAAAAACCGCCTCGGCAGCTGCCCTGCCTAGAGACGGTTTTGTATAAAATGAAGAAAGACGATATTACTCATTTTTCTTTCCTGCTTCTTTTTTATTAATTTTAGTAATCAGCTCTTCTTTATGTACTTCACTACCTTTCCCGTAGCGTAGACGGCTATGACAGTTGGGACATAGTGCCGCAGCGTCCTTTGGCTTAGCGAGTCCGCTCTCTGAAAGCTTTGAAAGATAATACATTTGCAAAAAGGCGCTTCCATCTTTTGCGATAAACGGCGCGCTTTCTCCGCAGGCTTCACAAATACCAGCTGCGCGTTTGTGAACATATTGTTTAAGAGCTGCCGTTTGCTCATAAACACTTGTCTTTTTTTCTTTCCCTGATGCCATATGATGAAGCTGTTCAGTTGAATAAAGTGAAACATCCAGCTTTGCTGCTTTTTCCTCGATCACGGGATTTCGTTCAAGTTCAAAAATAATGGCTTCACGAAGCTCTCCGTCTGAGTCCCACATAATTTCTAATTGATGATTAATATACGTCACTTCATCAATAAACTCGACTACTCCAGGCTCCACGTAGTGAAACAAGTAAACGGCTTTTCCTGATAAAAAATGTTCACGAAGCGCTTTATTGCCTTTAATGAGCTGCATCGATCCTCTTTGACCTTCTCCCGTATGGAAAAAAGCGGTTTTATCTCTATTCCACCCGTGTCCTGTTCCGTATTCACTTCCGCTTTCTTTTGTGAAAATAAAAATATATGGATGCACTTTTGGCGTTGATATTTCGCTTTGTTCCTGTCCTTTATAAAGCTTATGAATTTGTTTTCTGCGATAACGATGTCCTTTTTGAAAGAAATCTCCGCGCTGTAAATCCGTAATCAATGAATTGCCTCCTACTGCGGTCCTGCTTTTATAGTACTTATAGCTCTACTATACACTAATTTTTGTTTTCTTTGCAGATCGTTTCTTCTATCTATTGGATTTATATCATACAAAAAAGCAGCTGTATGGGCAGCTGCTTTTTTGCTATAGTCAATTTTGCACGGTATAGTCTTCTCCTAGCCATTTTGTGCTGAGTTTTTTTAACGTACCGTCTTTTTTCAGCTTTTTAATCGCCTGATCAACTTCCGACTTTAACTTTTCGTCTTTTTTGTTAAACATAAAATACACTTTTGAATTAATCACAATATCTCCAACCGTTTTTTGCTGAAATTTCAGCGCTTGATTGCTAAAATTAATGGAAAATGGTGTCGCAAGCGTAGCATCTGCTCGGCCTGTTTTTAATTGAGTGGTAGCATCATCCGCACCTTGACCGGCGTAAACTACATCGATTTTATTGCCGTGTTTTTGATTGTATTTGTCTAGATAAACAGCCGCATTGCTTGTAGCTCCTACAATCATTTTTTTACCTTCTAAATCTTTTAAGGAATGAATATCATTTCGAGTTTTAGGAACTGTTACATAAAGCGGAGAATAATTATATGTTTCATCATTAAATAAAAACTTTTTCTTTCGCTCAGCGTTTTGAGCCATATTATGAGCAATCATATCAATTTTATTACTTTCTAAGCTCAGAAGCAGATTTGAAAATTCCATCGTTTTAAATTCAAATTTATAATCCTGTAGCTCTTTGTCGATTGCTCTTACTACTTCTATATCATAGCCGGTCAGTTTGCCTTTATCATTGATAAAGCAAATATTAGGAAACTGAGTGCCTGTTCCAACAACAATCGTTTGAACATCTTTTTCTTTCTTTTCTCCTGCACTTGAAGATACGTTTGTTCCGCAGCCTGCCACGCTAACAGCTACTACAATTGAAAGTAAAAACAGCCAATATTTTTTCATACGTTCCTCCCCTAAATCCCTATATTATCTAATAAAAAGAGGCTCTTGATAAAGCACCTGCTTCATCAAGAGCCTCTGGTTAACCAGTCGGCATACTTTGTGTAAGATTATTCACATCATAATACTAGTTAACCGATAAATCAAGTAGGTTTTTAGAAAAAGATTATCTTGACAGCTCGGTGTCTACCGCTTAAGATACAACTAATAAAACAATAAAACTACATATCTACCAGTCAACTGGAGGCAAATGGACACGATAATAAGTGTACGTTTGCTTTTTTTATTGTCATCCATCATTTTATCTTTTGGAGGTAAAACGTATGAAATTTGCTTTATTTAGCCTTATTCAAAACATTCCGAACCCGGTTACTGGAGAAACATTAACTGCTCAAGAAAAATTTCAGCATGTGTTAAATCAAGCAGTGCTGGCAGAAAAATTAGGTTTTGATGCTTACGGGGTCGGCGAAAGACACGGAGCTCCTTTTTTGTCTTCTTCTCCTCCCGTTGTTTTAAGTGCAATCGCTGCTAAAACGTCACACATTCGTCTCCTTACTACCGTTACCGTTCTAAGCATTTTAGATCCTGTACGAGTAGCTGAAGATTATGCAACGCTTGATCACCTGTCGGGTGGACGCCTCGAACTGATTATTGGAAAAGGCAATGATCCCCGTCATTATCCGCTTTTTGGCATTACAGAAGAAGAACAATGGGAGTCTCTTGCTGAAAGATACGCTCTTTTGAAACAGCTTTGGACAGAAGAAAATGTCACATGGAGCGGCCGTTATCGTCCGCCTTTAACTAACGTTACCACTCAGCCTCGACCGTTTCAGCCTTCTATTCTCGTTTGGCATGGAAGCGCGTCAAGCCCGCTGTCTACAGAACTTGCAGCTAAATATGGAGAGCCATTATTTTCATCTAATTCCTTTCACCCTCAGGCTAAATATAAAGCGCTGATTGACCACTACCGCGAACGTTTGGCTTATTATGGCCATGACCCACGCAAGGCCATCGTCGGTTCGGGGGCTAGCAGCCTATATATTTCTGATACAACGGAAGAAGCGATTCGCCGCTATCGTCCGTACTATAACGCATTTAGCAATACAGAAGCAGCAAAGCATAATCAATCGCCGTTCACGTCACTAGAAGATATCGTTCAACACGGCCCTGCTTTAGTAGGAAGTCCAGAGCAAATCATTGAAAAAATAATAGACTATCACCATGCTTATGGAAATGAAGTGCTGAGCATCAGCGTAGACGGTCTAAGCGAAGCAGAGCAGCGCGAACAGCTAGAGCGTTTTGCACGTGATATTGCACCTGTTCTTCGAAAAGAAATTCCCAGCAGCGTGTGGGAAAATAAAAAAAAGAAAACTCCTTTTTAACAGGAGTTTTCTTTTTAGCTAAAAATAATTTGTCTATTAATTTATCAACTTTTAAACTAATAAACTACTCTGGTTAAGATGCCTGCGTGTCTGTGTCGTAAATATTGGCCGTTACTTCACTTCTTTGACAAAGTAAGATGAGCAGCCAAATGCCTCCGATAACTGGAACAAAGTTAATTAAATACCACCAGCCGCTTCTTCCTGTATCATGCAGTCGGCGAACAGTAACGGCAAGTGAAGGCAGAATCATTGCTGCTGCGTATAACCATATTAAAATAGGTGCAAAGACTGTAAGTGAATCAATGAAAATAAATATAAATGGAACAAGCGCAAAGATATAACTAAACAATGTAAACATCCAATACTCTTTACGTGTTGCTCTTCCTTGAAACGTTGCATAGTTTTTTAGTGCATGTAAATACCACTTCATATAAAAACCTCCTTTTTAAACCGAATTTTGTAAGACAAGCTTACTAGCAGTAATTACCTTAGCATACAAAAAATTAATTTTATATCCTATTTTTTGAAAAAACCCGAAATGGTAATATAGATACAGGAGAGAGATGGATAATAATTGGTAATAAATATCCGAAATTTTTAGAAAAAAACCATTTTATACCTATAATTACTTTTAATTAATAAAATGTTCTTTTATAACAAAAAATCTGCCGTATTAATAAACACGGCAGGCTCTATCTTTACTTACGTGCGGTAAAAGTAAGGTCCACATGAGCTTTCATGGATAATCACATAAGTCCATGTGAAATCTTTATCCACCACGTATAAATCTTCTAAATACATATTTGTATTTTCACTTAAATCAGCAGTTGTTAGATGCTTACATTTAGATAGCTGCAGCACTCGTTCATCATCCTCAAACAGCAAATAACAGTCGTTCTTAACTTGGTGCTTAAACGCTTGAACCGCTTGTTCTCCTTGTAAGCAAGGGAGCTTTTCATAGCTAAATGCATGCCATAAAAATTGGTCCATATAAATTTTCTTTTTTTGCGATGCGCTTAAAGCACTTGCAAATTCATTTTCCCATCGCTTTCGAAAGAATTCACCTTGATTCGATAATTTTTTAACAAACATTCCTTTTTTCTTTAACGCATCTTTCATTTTCACTGTGCTTTTCCATCCTTTATCCTGTATTCATTTCTTTTTATCGGCTTCTTAGCTTATTTGACCACTAGTACCCGTGCGTTAGATTCTTTGCTTTTTGACCAAATTCACTTTATAAAACGTCGGCTTTAACGTGCACAAAAACAATACAATTGTACTTAAAAGCATGATCAGGCTTCCACCAATTACAGCTCCTTGAATCGAAAAGATGTGCGCAGCCATGCCGCATAAAAAAGTCATGATAAGGATCAGGAGTGACTCAAGCAGTCCATATATACTTCCTACTCGACCCATCATGTCAACGGGAATACTGTTTTGATAAAAGGTTTGAAAACCAGCACTTGCAAAAGCTAAAGCAAAGGATAAGCTAAAAAACCCTGCGCCGATGGTTTGAAAAGAAGACGAACACGCATACAGCAAATAGCCAAGCGATACTCCTACACTGCCGGCCCCTATTAGAAAATTCGGTGACAGCTTCTTAGCAAACAGTGTATTAACAACTGCGCCAATCATAATACCTGCACCTGCTACGCTTACTAAAAACCCGTACTCGCTTTCGGACAAATGAATGACTTTTGTTGCAAATGCGACTTCAAGCGAATCAATTGCCGTGGCCATGACCATTAAGAAACTGGATAATACATAAATGGTGATAATGTATCTGTTGGCTCTACTGAAACGAAACACCGCTTTCCAGTCTTCTCGAATGGTGTTTACAGACAGCTTATTTTCTTTAACTTCTGTGTTTGTATCCAGGTTCGGCATAAACAAAGTAACCACCCCTGACAATACCAGCGCTGCAGCATTGGCATAGATAGCAAACGCAGGCGTTCCAATCATAAATAACGCACCGGCTGCGGCCGGACCAAGAAGAAAGCCTCCTGAGTCAATCAAACTGCGCAGCGAATTAAATCTTTTTCGCTTTTCAGTTGGAATAAGCTTTGTGATATAGACCATCGATGCCGGACGAAACATCGAACTTGCCATACTGATGATAAATACAAGCACATAAATGATCAGTATAGATGAGAAAAACGGAAAGCAAGCAATAATTCCAGCGCGCGTCCAATCTAAAACCATCATAAGCTTCCGTTTGTTCATGCGGTCAATTAAGCTTCCAGACCATATATTTGTACATAGCGCAGCAAGCGGCTTTATCATATATAGCCCTGAAACCGCAAGCGGCGAATTCATCATATCAAGCATCATTACATTTAAAGCAATTAAATAAATCCAGTCGCCGATATTGCTAGTGCCAATTCCAAACAGCAATAAACACGGGTATTTCCAAGACAACAGCTTATTTTTCATAAAAGAAAGGCCTCCGCTTCACTATTGATTTTTGTCAATAAAAAAATCCCACCCCCAAGACATTTGTCTTAGGGGCGAGATTATGAGTCACGGTGCCACCCTAGTT
>Ga0209147_100308_pt1 | contig 38671 bp, 37 predicted proteins | sample AraplaCol_mLB_r2_FD_184278 | JGI IMG/M metagenome (GOLD analysis project Ga0209147, IMG submission 184278) | Arabidopsis root microbial communities from North Carolina, USA - plate scrape CL_Col_mLB_r2 (SPAdes) (version 2) | ecosystem: Host-associated > Plants > Roots > Endosphere | place: USA... | reverse complement strand
GGCGGCGCGTCGCATCGTCGTCGACTGGGAAGCCGATTACTGAAATGAACCAGGTTACCGAGAGCGCGGTGCAGTTCGACGTCGTCACGCTCTTTCCCGAGATGTTCCGTGCACTGACCGACTGGGGGATCACCAGCCGGGCCGTCAAGCAAGGGCGCTTCGGGTTGCGCACCTGGAACCCGCGTGATTTCACGACGGACAACTACCGCACGGTCGACGATCGTCCGTACGGCGGCGGTCCGGGCATGGTGATGCTGGCCAAGCCGCTCGAAGCCGCGATCGATGCCGCGAAAGCGGCGCAGGCGGAACAGGGTATCGCGAGCACGCGCGTCGTGATGATGTCGCCGCAAGGCGCACCGCTCACGCACGATCGCGCGGTGCGGATGGCGCAGGAACCCGGCGTTGTCGTGCTGTGCGGCCGCTATGAAGCGATCGACCAGCGCCTGCTCGATCGTTGCGTCGACGAGGAAATCAGCCTCGGCGATTTCGTATTGTCGGGCGGCGAACTGCCGGCGATGGCGATGATGGATGCGGTCGTGCGGTTGCTGCCCGGCGTGCTGAACGATTCGCTGTCGGCCGTGCAGGACAGTTTCGCCGACGGCCTGCTCGATTGTCCGCACTACACGCGCCCCGAGGAATACGATGGCATGCGCGTGCCGGACGTACTGCTCGGTGGGCATCATGCCGAGATCGAGCGGTGGCGGCGCCAGGAAGCATTGAGGAATACGTTGCGGAAGCGACCGGACCTGATCGTCCGGGCGCGCCGCGAGAAGTTGCTGAGCCGGGCCGACGAGGCGTGGCTTGCGAACCTCGCACGCGAAGCGAAGGACGCCTCCTGAGGCGGTGTCGCGGGCGGGAATTGGCGGTGTCGTGCATGCGTGTGCGGCGCCTGATGTGAATCCATCCTCTATCGGGGCCAGGCCTGGAAGCAGGCGGGTGCCAACGCCGACACGATGGCATAAGGAGTCAGTAATGAATCTGATCGCAAAACTTGAGCAGGAAGAAATCGAGCGCGCGCTCGCCGGCAAGACGATCCCCGAATTCGCCCCGGGCGATACGGTGATCGTGAACGTGAACGTGGTTGAAGGTAACCGCAAGCGCGTTCAGGCCTACGAAGGCGTCGTGATCGCTATTCGCAACCGTGGCCTGAACTCGAATTTCATCGTCCGCAAGATCTCGTCGGGCGAAGGCGTCGAGCGTACGTTCCAGACGTACTCGCCGCTGCTGGCAAGCATCGTCGTGAAGCGCCGCGGTGATGTGCGTCGTGCGAAGCTGTACTACCTGCGCGAGCGTTCGGGCAAGTCGGCTCGTATCAAGGAAAAGCTGGTGTCGAAGGATCGCGCCGCAGCAGCTTCCCAAGAGTAAGAGCTGTAAGGAAAAAGCACCCACCCGGGTGCTTTTTTCATTCTGGCGCGACAATATGCTCGATACGACACAAACACGAGAGCCCCATTGAATCGCCGCCCCATCATCGATCCCGAAGTCCTGCCGGTCGAAGGCACCGGCGCCGGCCTGCCGGCCATCGATTCCCGCCTGATGACACCGTCCGGCCTGCGCGACCGTTTCGCGCGCACGCTCGAGTGGAGCGTCGAGCCCGACGAGGCGAGACTGCAGGAGGGCGTCGATCCGCGTAGCGCGGCCGTCCTCGTCCCGCTCGTCGTCCGCGAGTCCGGCCTCACCATGCTGCTGACCCAGCGCGCCGACCACCTGAACGACCACGCCGGACAGATCAGCTTCCCCGGCGGTCGCCGCGAACCGTTCGATCGTGACGCGACCGCAACCGCGTTGCGCGAGGCGAAGGAAGAGATCGGGCTGGCGGACGAGCGTGTCGAGATCCTCGGCGCGTTGCCCGACTACCTGACCGGCACGGGCTTCTGCGTGACGCCGGTGGTCGGCCTCGTGCATCCGCCGTTCACCGTGCAGGCCGACACGTTCGAAGTGGCCGAGATTTTCGAGGTGCCGCTCGCGTTCCTGATGAATCCCGCGAACCATCAGGTCCGGGTGTTTCGCTGGGAAGGCGGCGAGCGTCGTTTTTTTGCGATGCCCTATCCGAATGGCGAACCTGGCGGGCATTACTTCATCTGGGGCGCAACTGCCGGCATGTTGCGCAATCTGTACCGCTTCTTGGCCGCCGGCTAGGCGCGCACGGCGGCTGGCGCGCGCGGCCGGCTGCCGCACGACCGCGCCGGCAGCCATCCGGTGCTTACGCTGTGCTATCGTTATGCAAAAAATGACATAACTCCGAAGACGGCGCCACGCATGACTTTCTTTTCGGTTCTCCTCGCCCTCATCATCGAACAGGTCCGCGCGTTGTCGCCGAACAATCCGGTGTTCGCGCTGTTCCAGTTTCATGCGGAAACCGTCGCGCATGGTCTCGACGCAGGCAAGCAGAAGCACGGCATCCTCGCATGGCTCGCGGTCGTGCTGCCGTGGGTGCTGATCGTCGCGCTGATCTATTTCCTGCTGTACAAGGTGAGCTTCGTGCTCGCGTTCATCTGGAACGTCGTCGTCGTGTATTTCACGCTCGGCTTCCGCCAGTTCAGCCACTACTTCACCGACATCCACCTCGCGCTCAACAACGATGACGTGCCGCGTGCGCGCGAAATCCTGCACGAGTGGACGGGTATCGACACGGTCGACATGCCGGTCGGCGAAATCGTCCGCCATACGCTGATTCACGCCGTTGTCGCATCGCATCGCCACGTGTTCGGCGTGTTCTTCTGGTATGTGCTGCCGATCGGCCCGGCCGGTGCCGTGCTGTACCGGATTTCCGAATACCTCGCGCGCAGCTGGTCGACGCCGGGCGACGACCGCACGGCGGCCTTCTCGACGTTCGCGCAGCGCGCGTTCTTCGTGATCGACTGGATTCCCTCGCGACTGACTGCGCTCGGCTTTGCAATCGTCGGTAACTTCGAGGACGCGATCTACGCGTGGCGCAACCATACGCGCCAGTGGCCCGATCCGAACGACGGCGTCCTGCTCGCAGCCGGTAGCGGTGCGCTCGGCGCACGCCTCGCGGGGCCGCTCGCAGAACCGTCGAGCCTCGATGCGCTGGCGGTCGGTGACAGCGGTCCGTTGACGGTCGGTGACGATTGCACGCCGCGTACGCTGCAATCCGCGGTTGGCCTTGTCTGGCGCGCGGTGATCCTGTGGATGATTCTGCTGCTGATGCTGACACTCGCCGTCTGGGTGTCGTGACGGGGCAGTGCGGTGCCCGATGAAAGACAAAAGGCCGGCTTGATGCCGGCCTTTTTTGCTGTGCGGGTCAATCGTCGCGTGGGTCGCGCACGGCGCCGCATTGCCAGCAGGCCGTGAACTGGGCCTCGAGCGCCTCGCCGCACTGCCGGCAGCGCCAGGGCGCGGCGCCGGCCGACGGGCCGTGCGAAGCGGCATCGAGGAGCCGGCGCGCGAGCGCGTCGTCGCGTTCGTCGTCGAGCCACAGCTCGGGCGTGCACGCGTCGGCAGGCAGGCCGCCGAGTGCGCCGGTCGCGTAGCAGTTATGCAGCTCGCAACCGATGCCGGCCACCTGGAGGACGTTGGCCCAATGCTGCGCCGTCGCGAGATCGGGTGCCTTGAAACGCATCGCGGCTCCTGTCGGTGAGGGCCGGCCCGCATGGCACCGGCTGGCCGCCGCGCGCGTGCCGCGCGATCAGCGGACGATCTGGCTTGCCTCGTGCACGAGCTGCGCATACAGCGCATGCCGTGTCGGCGCGATGCGGCCGTCGGCGACGGCTTCGAGAATCGCGCAGCCGGGTTCGTGCAGATGATGGCAATTATAGAAACGGCAGTCTGCGAGCAGCGGCCGGAACTCCGGAAACGCGCGCTCGAGACGGCCTTCCGTCAGGTGGTAGAGGCCGAATTCCTGGAAGCCCGGCGAATCGATCAGGGCACCGCCGCCTTCCAGCGGGTAGAGGCGCGTGAACGTCGTCGTGTGACGGCCGCTGTTGAGCGCGGCCGAAATCTCGCGCGTGGCGGCTTCGGCGTCGGGAACGAGCAGATTCACGAGCGTCGACTTGCCCATCCCGGACTGGCCGAGCAGGATCGTCGAATGCCCGGCGAGGTGCGGCATCAGTTGTGCGCGCGCGTCGTCGGGCGAGCCTTTCACCGACAGCTCGAGCACGTCGTAGCCGAGTGCGCGGTAGGGGGCGAGGCGCTCGCGCGCGACCGGCAGCGCGGCTTCGACGTCGATCTTGTTCAGCACGACGAGCGGCTTCAGCTCGTTCGCCTCGGCGGCAATCAGCGCGCGGCCGAGCAAGTCCTCGCTGAAATAGGGCTCGGTCGCGAGCACGATCAGCAACTGGTCGAGGTTGGCCGCGAACAGCTTCGACTTGAACTGGTCGGAGCGGTACAGCAGGTTGCGCCGTTCGCCGATCTCGACGATGACGCCCTGGTCGGCCGAGGCGAGTTCGTACGCGACACGGTCGCCGACCGCGATATCGCTCTTCTTGCCGCGCGGGAAGCACTGCAGCATCGGGCCGCCATCGTCGGGCGCGACGATGTAGTGGCGCCCGTGCGCCGCGATCACGCGGCCTTCGGCACGCTGCGCGCCCGACGCGCGCGGCGCCGGCTTGCGGGAGGTCGGCCGGCTCATGCGTGCTGCAGCAGGCGGTCGATCCGCTGCGAGGCGGGCGGATGCGAGTAGTAGAAGGCCGTGTAGACAGGGTCGGGCGTCAGCGTCGACGCATTGTCCTCATAGAGCTTCACGAGCGCGCTGACGAGATCCTGCGCGTCGGTCTGGCTGGCCGCGAATGCGTCGGCCTCGAATTCGTGCTTGCGCGACGTGAGGCTGCCGAACGGCGTCGCGAAGAACAGGAACACGGGAATCGCGAGGAAGAACAGCACGAGCGCGGCGCCCGCGTTGCTCGTGTCGAGCGACGGCGTGACGCCGAGCCCCGTGTAGAACCACGTGCGCTGTGCAAGCCAGCCGAGCAGCGCGAGCAGCACGAGGCTCAGCACGAACGACACGAGCATCCGCTTCATCACGTGGCGGCGCTTGAAGTGGCCGAGTTCGTGCGCGAGCACGGCCTCGATTTCCTGGCCGGACAGCCGCGCGAGCAGCGTGTCGAAGAACACGATCCGCTTCGAGGCGCCGAAGCCCGTGAAGTACGCGTTGCCGTGCGCGGAGCGGCGGCTGCCGTCCATCACGAACAGGCCCTTCGCCGCGAAGCCGCAGCGCTTCATCAGCGACTCGATGCGCGCGCGCAGCGCGTCGTCCTTGAGCGGTTCGAACTTGTTGAAGATCGGTGCAATGAAGGTCGGGTAGATCAGCAGCACGAGCATCTGGAACGCGACCCAGACGATCCAGGTCCACAGCCACCACAGGCTGCCGGCCTGGTTCATCAGCCACAGCACGACGAACAGCAGCGGCAGGCCGAGCGCGGCGCCAAGCAGCGAGTTTTTCAGCATGTCGGTGAAGAACAGCCGCTTGGTCATCCGGTTGAAGCCGAAGCGCTGTTCGATTCCGAACTGGCGGTAATACTCGAACGGGACGTCGATCGCGCTCGTGATCACGAGCACCGCGGCGACGAGCGCGACCTGCTGCCCGTAGCCGCGGCCGAGCCAGCCGGTGAGCAGCGTGTCGAGCGCGCCGACGCCGCCGAGCAGCGTGAGGCCGACCAGCACGGCCGCGCTGACGACGATCTCGAGCATCGTCAGCCGGGTGCGCTCGACCGTATAGTCGGCCGCGCGCTGGTGGGCGGTCAGCGGGATGGTCGCGCTGAACTGCGCGGGGACGCCGTTGCGGTGCGCGGCGACGAAGCGGATCTGCCGCGACGCGAGCCACAGCTTGGTGACGACCATCGCGAGCACGGCGAGCGCGAACAGCAGGGTGAACGAAAAGGGTGACATCGAAGGCGCCAAAGGGTTCTATGCGAGAATTATATGTTCTTGCGGACCGGGCCCGCTGATGCGATGCCGGCCGCCCGGGCGGCGCCGCGCGCTGCCCGCCATTTTCCAGGATGACTCATGACCGATACCGCCGCTTCCACCAGCCAGCCCGCGCTCGTGCGCAACGAGTTGAACCTCGTCTGGCTCGACATGGAGATGACGGGCCTCGACCCGGATAACGACCGCATCATCGAGATCGCGGTCGTCGTGACCAATTCCACGCTCGACGTCGCCGTCGAAGGCCCCGTGTTCGCGATCCACCAGAGCGACGAAACGCTCGCGAAGATGGACGACTGGAACAAGTCGACGCATGGCCGCTCGGGCCTGATCGACCGCGTGCGCGCGTCGACCGTGACCGAAGCGGACGCCGCCGCGCAGCTGCAGGCCTTCCTCGCGCAGTACGTGTCGCCCGGCAAGTCGCCGATGTGCGGCAACTCGATCTGCCAGGACCGCCGCTTCATGGCGCGCTGGATGCCCGAATTCGAGCGGTTCTTCCACTACCGCAACCTCGACGTCAGCACGCTCAAGGAGCTGTGCCGCCGCTGGCAGCCGGCGATCTACAAGGGGTTCCAGAAGCGGGCGATGCACACGGCGCTCGCGGACATCCACGAGTCGATCGACGAGCTGAAGTACTACCGCGAACATTTCCTGATTCCGGCCGCGTCGGCTCCGGCAGGCGAGTCCGCGCCGGCCGCCTGAGCGGGCCGGCACGCGCCCGGCGCCGGGTACAGGCTCAGCGCCGCGCGCTTTTCGGCCGGAACGCCGCGACCACCGCGGCGTCGGTCTCGATATACGGGCCGCCGATCAGGTCGATGCAGTAGGGCACCGCGGCGAAGATGCCGGGCACGGTCGACTTGCCGTCGGCATCGCGCAGCCCTTCGAGCGTTTCCCGGATCGATTTCGGCTGGCCCGGCAGGTTGATGATCAGCGCCGCATGGTCGGCCCGGGCCGTTTCGCGGATCACCGCGACCTGCCGCGACAGGATCGCGGTCGGCACGAAATTCAGGCTGATCTGCCGCATCTGTTCACCGAACCCGGGCATTTCCTTCGTCGCCACGGCCAGCGTGGCCTCGGGCGTCACGTCGCGGCGCGCGGGGCCCGTGCCGCCGGTCGTCAGCACGAGGTCGCATCCCGCGACGTCGACGAGCTCGACGAGCGTGGCGGAGATCGTGGGCGCATCGTCCTGGATCAGGCGCGTTTCGGCGCGCCACGGCGACGTGAGCGCGCCGGCGAGCCATTCCTGCAACGCGGGAATGCCCTTGTCTTCGTAGACGCCCGTGCTTGCGCGGTCGCTGATCGACACGAGGCCGACGACGAGCTCGTCCGGGTGGTTACGCTTCGTCGTCATGGTCGTCTCCGGCGTCGTCCGCCGTTTCGTCGTCCGCATCGGACGCGCCGCCGGCGGCCTTGATCCACTGGAACAGCTCGCGGAAATAGCGGGGCGGCTTGCCCTGCTGCGCTTCCTTGCGTGCGTTGCGGATCAGCGTGCGGCCTTCCTGGATATCGGCTTCCGGGTGCTGGCGCAGGAATTCGGTCAGCGCGTCGTCGTTCGCGAGCAACTGTTCGCGCGTGCGTTCGATCCAGTGCAGGCGGGCCGTCGCGGCCTTGTTCACGCCGCGCTGCGCGTCGAGCGCGGTGCGCAGCGCGGCCGTCTCGTCGTCGGTCAGCGAGCGCATCACGCGGCCGACGTACTGGAGCTGGCGGCGCTTGCCTTCGTGATCGGTGATCCGGCGGGCTTCGCGCACGGCGTCCGCGAGATCTTCGGGCATCGGCATGCGCTTGAGGGCGTCCTTCGGCAGGTCGACGAGCGCCTGGCCGAGCTCCTGCAGCGCGTGCATTTCGCGTTTCAACTGGGATTTGCTGGGGCGATCGTAGCCATTGTCGTCGTCCTCGACGGCATGCTCGATCGGCTGGATTCGGGTTTTGCGTGTCATGGACGGCATTGTATCGCGCCGCGGACACGCCAAGCTTGTCGGTGTCCGGCCCCGGACCTTGCTATGATCGCGGGATACGCAATATTTTGAACATGCGGGCGCCCGCCCGCCACCGGATATCAAGACGATGGCAGCCAATCTCGACGTACAAGCGCGCTATTTCCCGCACACGCAGGACCAGCTCAAGGAAATCGCCTCGGACATCCTTCGCCATGCGAAGGCCCTCGGCGCGACGGATGCCGCGACCGAAATCTCCGAGGGCGACGGCCTGTCGGTGTCGGTGCGCCGCGGCGAAGTCGAAACGATCGAACACAACCGCGACAAGATGGTCGGCGTGACCGTGTTCATCGGCAAGAAGCGCGGCAACGCGAGCACGTCGGATTTCTCGCCGGGCGCGATCAAGGATACCGTCGCCGCCGCCTACAACATCGCGCGCTTCACGGCCGAGGACGAGGCCGCCGGCCTCGCTGAAGCCGAGCTGCTCGAAACCGACCCGCGCGACCTCGATCTGTACCACCCGTGGGCACTGACGGCCGACGAGGCCGTCGAACTCGCCCGCCGCGCGGAAGATGCCGCATTCGCGGTCAGCCCGCAGATCCGCAATTCGGAAGGCGCGAGCGTGTCGGCCCAGCATTCGCAGTTCGTGCTCGCGACGTCGCGTGGCTTCCTGTCCGGCTACCCGTACTCGCGCCACTACATCGCATGCGCGCCGATCGCGGGCAGCGGCCGCCACATGCAGCGCGACGACTGGTATTCGTCGAAGCGCAGCGCGACCGATCTCGCGGCGCCCGAAGCGGTGGGCCGTTACGCGGCCGAGCGTGCGCTTGCGCGGATGGGCGCGCGCCGTCTCGACACCCGCAAGGTGCCCGTGCTGTTCGAGGCGCCGCTCGCGGCCGGCCTGCTCGGCGCGTTCGTACAGGCGGTGAGCGGCGGTGCGCTGTACCGCAAGACGTCGTTCCTGGTCGACAGTCTCGGCAAGCCGGTGTTCGCGCCGCACATCCAGGTCGTCGAGGATCCGCACGTGCCGCGCGCGATGGGCAGCGCGCCGTTCGACGAGGAAGGCGTGCGCACGCGTGCGCGCAGCGTCGTCAAGGATGGCGTGGTCGAAGGCTACTTCCTGTCGACCTATTCGGCGCGCAAGCTCGGCACGCAAACCACCGGCAACGCAGGCGGCTCGCACAACCTCGCGCTGCGCAGCTCGAACACGCAGCCGGGCGACGATTTCGACGCGATGCTGAAGAAGCTCGGCACGGGCCTGTTGCTGACCGAGCTGATGGGGCAGGGCGTGAACTACGTGACGGGCGACTATTCGCGCGGCGCGGCGGGCTTCTGGGTCGAGAACGGCGTGATCCAGTATCCGGTCGAGGAAATCACCGTCGCAAGCACGCTGCAGGAAATGTTCCGGCATATCGTCGCGATCGGCGCCGATTCGATCGTGCGCGGCACGAAGGAAACGGGCTCGGTGCTGATCGAGCAGATGACGATCGCCGGGCAGTAAGCGGCGCGCGGCATCGGCCGCCATCAAACAAAAAAAGCCCGACGGCGTGAGTGAGCCGGTCGGGCTTTTTTATTGCGCGCGATGCGTCAGCCGCGCTTGCGCTCGTAGACGACGAACGCATAGCCGAACGTGTTCGGCGCGGCCGCCTGGTGCGCGTCGCGCGACACTTCCTGCCAGTGCGCGGCGTCGGGTGCCGGGAAAGACGCGTCACCGTCGAAGTCGGCATCGATCTCGGTGACGACCAGCTTGTCGGCGAGTGCGAGACCTTCCGAGTAGAGTTGCGCGCCACCGATCAGGAACGCCTCGGGCACCCCGTCGCGCGCGGCGAGCGCCAGCGCATCGGCGAGCGACGTGACCGTGTCGCAGCCGTCGAAGCGTCGCGCCGCATCGCGCGTGACGACGATGTTGCGGCGGCCCGGCAGCGGCCGGCCGATCGACTCGTGGGTCTTGCGGCCCATCACGATCGGTGCGCCCATCGTCGTGCGCTTGAAGAAGGCGAGATCCTCGGGAAGTTTCCAGGGCAACTGGTTGTCGCGGCCGATGATGCCGTTGCGGGCACGCGCGACGATCAGGGTCAACGTCGTCATGAAGGTGGGGAGAGGAAAACCGGAATGGCGCCGATTCTACCGGAACGGCGGTGCGCACCGGTTCCGGGTGCGCACATCCGCCTTCCGGCGCTGCGCGCCGCGACGGTCGAAGCCACGCGGCGCGGCGATGGAATGAATAAAAAGCGTGCCCGCCGGGGGACGGAGCACAAAACCGTTTCGTGTCGAGAGATCGCGAATGCAGCCTCTGATCGATGCTCTCCGGCCTGCCCGGATCAATACGTCATCCTGATCAAATGATTCGATCGACGGTCACTGGTGCGTACTGCCTTGTGCGGTGCCTTCCATCGCGTGCTGCACGTCGCCCGGCTGCGGTATCGGGAGCGGCATCGGCAACTGGGGCGGCGGGGGGATCTCGTCCCACAAGGTCACCGATGTCCTGCCGGCCGGCAGCGGTTGCGGCGCCGACACGGTCACGATGCCGAACCCGACGCCGTGCTGCATGCCCGGCGCGTTCGATGCAAGCAGCATGGCGTGATCCGGCTTCGAGCTTTCGTCTGCGTGTACGGGTGAGGGCGGGCCGGCGGCCGCGACCGCAATGGTCATCGGCACGAAAGAAAGTAAAAGATGTTTTCGCATGGTCGCTGTCTCCGACGGTTTCCCTATTCAGCGAAATGCATGCCATCGCGCTGCGACCGTTGTCGAGACTGCGATTCGTGCGCAAGCGTTGCGAATTGTGGCGGAAAACGGCTGAAAATGTTTCAGGCCTGAAACGAGGGGGCTCGGGAATACTGCGGATTCAATCGATACGCTTCAAGGATGAAAATCGTCGCATGCATCGATGACTGCACGCATTGCTGCACAGGTGCTATGTGCAGACGATTGACATACATCGACCTCCTGAGCGATCCGGCCGTATCGCCCACGGCACTGAAATCGGATTGTCGTATTCAGTGCCTATAACTAAGCTATCTTGATCAAAATAACTGGACGCGAGATAAGCGCCATCATGCGAGGCTTTGTCGTTGCCGAGCATCGGCATGGCGAATCGAGCCGCCTTCGGCTGCCCCGATTCGATCCTTTCGCACGCATACTGACGTGCACGGCAATCGTTAGACGGTTGAGGAACGGGGTGAGCATATGGGAGTCGATCAGCGGCATGTGATCTACTATTCGCGCGAGCCGAATGACGCGTTGCGCGGCCATTTCGACGAATGCGGCTGGCGTGTCGATCTCGCGGAGACCGTGCGGGACGTACGGCGCGTCGTGCAGCACGGTGTCGCAACGGCGGGGCTGCTCGATTTTTCACCGGGCTTCAAGCCCTCGGACCTGCGCGAACTTGAATCCTGTCTGAGCATTCAGCACATCGGCTGGATCGCGGCGACGCGCCGCGGCCAGTTGCAGGACGCCACGCTGCGCCATCTCATTCGTGACTACTGTTTCGACTACGTGACGATGCCGTACGAGACGGCGCGGATCGTCGAGACCGTCGGTCATGCGCACGGCATGGTCGCGCTGACCGAAACCGCTGCGCCGCCCGTCGGCACGGGACGCAGCGAGGGCGAAATGGTCGGGACCTGCGATGCGATGCTCGGGCTCTTCAGGACGATTCGCCGCGTCGCGGCAACCGACGCACCGGTGTTCATCTCCGGCGAATCGGGTACGGGCAAGGAGCTGACGGCGGTCGCGATTCATGAGCGCTCGTCGCGCGCGCACGCGCCGTTCATCGCGATCAATTGCGGCGCGATTCCGTCGACGCTGCTGCAGGCCGAGCTGTTCGGCTATGAGCGCGGCGCGTTCACCGGCGCGAACCAGCGCAAGATCGGCCGCGTCGAGGCCGCCAACGGCGGCACGCTGTTTCTCGACGAGATCGGCGACTTGCCGCTCGAAAGCCAGGCAAGCCTGCTGCGCTTCCTGCAGGAAGGCAAGATCGAGCGGCTCGGTGCCCACGTATCGGTGCCCGTCGACGTGCGCGTGATCTGTGCGACGCACGTGGACATGGACGCAGCGCTGCGCGAAGGGCGGTTCCGCGAGGACCTGTTCCATCGCCTGTGCGTGCTGAAGATCGAGGAGCCGCCGCTGCGCGCGCGCGGCAAGGATATCGAGATACTTGCGCGCCACATGCTCGAGCGTTTCAAGGGCGACGCACATCGCCGCCTGCGCGGCTTTTCGCCTGATGCGGTCGCGTCGCTGTACGGCTATTCGTGGCCGGGCAACGTGCGTGAACTGATCAATCGCGTGCGCCGCGCGATCGTCATGTCGGAGGGGCGGATGATCACCGCCGCCGATCTCGAGCTGAACGAATTTGCGACACTCGCACCCGTGTCGCTGCTGGAGGCGCGTGAGGCGGCCGAACGGCAGGCGATCGAGCAGGCGCTGTTGCGCCATCGCGGCCGTTTCGCGGATGCCGCGCGCGAACTCGGCGTGTCGCGCGTCACGCTCTACCGGCTGATGTGCGCGCACGGCATGCGCGATCGCGGCGACACGCTGGCAGGGTTTTCGGCGCCGTTGCAGGAGCTTCCGCATCACGCTTGCTAAAATTGGCGGGTACGGCCGCCCTCGCGGCCGAAGGAACCCGCATGAAACAGTATCTCGATCTCGTTCGTACCATTCTCGATACCGGCACCTGGCAGGAGAACCGCACGGGGATCCGCACCATCAGCATGCCGGGCGCGATGCTGCGCTTCGACCTGCAGCAAGGCTTCCCGGCCGTGACGACCAAGAAGCTCGCGTTCAAGTCGGCGATCGGCGAACTGGTCGGTTTCCTGCGCGCTTCCCGCAGCGCGGCCGATTTCCGCGCGCTCGGCTGCAAGGTGTGGGACGCGAACGCGAACGAGAATGCCCAGTGGCTTGCAAACCCGTATCGCCAGGGTGTCGACGATCTCGGTGACGTGTACGGCGTGCAATGGCGCCAGTGGCCGGGCTACAAGGTGCTCGACGCGGGCGCCGACGCGCAGATCACCGATGCGACGCGCCGCGGCTTCCGGATCGTTACGCGTTTCGACGAAGACGGCGCACCGAAGGTGCTGCTGTACAAGGCGATCGACCAGTTGCGCCAGTGCCTGGACACGATCATGGAGAACCCGTCCGATCGTCGCATCCTGTTTCACGCGTGGAACCCGGCCGTGCTCGACCAGATCGCGTTGCCCGCGTGCCATCTGCTGTACCAGTTCCTGCCGAACGCTACGAAGCGCGAAATCTCGCTGTGCCTGTACATCCGCAGCAACGACGTCGGCCTCGGCACGCCGTTCAACCTGACGGAAGGGGCCGCGCTGCTGGCGCTCGTCGGCCGGCTGACCGGCTACACGCCGCGCTGGTTCACGTACTTCATCGGCGACGCGCACATCTACGAGAACCAGCTCGACATGCTGCAGCGCCAGCTCACGCGCGAGCCTTACGACAGCCCGCGGCTCGAGATTTCCGAGCGTGTGCCGGATTACGCGAAGACGGGCGTCTATGAGCCCGAGTGGCTGGAACGGATCGAGCCGTCGGATTTCTCGCTCGTCGGCTATCGTCACCACGAGCCGCTGACCGCACCGATGGCCGTCTGATCGCGCGGCCCGGGCCGCGCGGAGGCATCGATCCGCTTCCCGCAGGAAAATGGCCCGACCGGCTGATACCGGTCGGGCCATTTTGTTTCACGTTTGCGGCGCCTACTGGCGGTGACGCTCTTCGTGGCCGCCTTGCGGCGGCGGGTTGCTCGGGTGTGGCGCCTCGACGTGAGGCGCCGGTTGCGGCCGCGGTTCCATGTGCGGTGCGGGCATCGACGGGCGCGGCTCCATGCGTGGCGCCGGTTGCGGTCTCGGCTCCATGCGCTGCGCCTGCGGTTGCGGGCGCGGCATGTCATGCACGGCGGGGGCCGGCGGCCGGTACTCGTTCACACGTGGCGGGGCGACTTCGCGGTGCGGCGCCGGTTGCGCGAATTCGGGGTGCGGTTGCGGCGCGGGCGCTGCCCGCTCCGGTTGCGGTTGCCCATGCTGCGCCGGTGTCGGGAATTCGGGGCGCGGGCGCGGCTGCGGAATCTGCGCCGTATTGTCGAGCCGTGGTTGCGGCAGTGCGCGCGGCGTTTCGTTCCGGCTACCGGGCTGCGCGCCCTCCGGATGCGGGATCGCCGCGCTGCGCACCGGCGGGAGCGCGTTCTGTCCCGCCGCATGCAGTGCAGTGGGCGGAGCGGGGCGCTGGCGCTCCATCGGTGTGTGCGGCTGCATCCACGCGGGCGACGGCGCCTCGGCCGCGTGCGCATTGCCGATGCCGGCCGGACTGTTGTTCGCTACCGGCGGATGGGGGACACCGTTGCCGGGCCCGAACGCCTGATGCGGCGCCGGGTTGCCGGGTGCCTGCGGCATGCCGCCGTTGGCGAAGTGCGGTGCGCCGGGGTTTTCGCCGTTCGTGGGCCGCGTGGCATTCGGCACGCCGGGCATCGGTGTTCCCGGCCGCCCGGCCTGCAAGGCGGCCGGCTGGCCTTCGCGAGGCGCGCGAGCCGGCTGCACGACGGGGCCGTGCGGATTCACGAGCTGCACGTTGTGCATCGCCCATGCGCCGCCACCCGGTTTGCCCGGTACGCGGACCGGACGCGCCGTATAGTCGGCCGGCACGTTCGTCTTCACGACGGGCGCGCCGGCACCCGGCACGCGCCCGCCTTGCTGCGCGAGGTGGGCAGCGGCCTGGTCGCGATACGCGGCCGGCACGGCGGGATTGCGCGTGGCGACGTACGGATGCTGGGCAATTGCCGCCGGCGGGCGGTAGCTCGCATTGCGCAGCCCGCCGGTGAAGCTCTGGCGCACCGGCGCAATGCCCGGCGTACCCGGCGTGACGTGCGCATTGCGCCATTGCTGCGGGTCGACGTGCTGCGAGAAGTGCGCGACAGGCTGGCCGTGCACGAACGCGGAAGCCGGTACGGCCGTGATCGCGTGCGGCGCACGGAAGTTGACGTAGGTCTTGTTGATGTTGGTGATATTGGTGATGTTCGTCACGTTCACGGTCTTGTTCACGTTGACGTTGTTCACCACGATGTTGCGGTTCACACGGTCGTAGTAGTGCGGGCTCCAGCCGCCCCAGCCCGGATGCCACGGTTCGCCCGGGCCGAGCGCGAACCACGCGCAGCCGGCCGCGGCGACGCCGCCCACCGTGAGCGCGACACTCCAGTCGGGGCCGCCGCCACCGCCCACGAACGCGACGAGTGCCGGTGCATAGGCCGGCGGCTGGCTGACGGCCAGCGGGCCCGGTACCCAGGCCCAGCTATCGTCCACGTACGCCCAGCGGCCGTAGTGATACGGCGCGAAACCCCATGGTGCGTCGTCGACCCATGTCCAGCCCCACGGGGCCTGCCAGATCCAGTGGCCGTCGTGATACGGCGCCCAGTTCGCCGGCGTATCGTTCGGCACCCATACCTGGCCGTAATTCGGGGTGTCGCGCCACGTGCCGTTTGCGTCGAGATCCTGGTAGCCGGGAATGTCACGGGACACATAGCGGGCCGACACCGAGCGTTCCTCGGCCGCGTCGCGGCTGGCGGCCCACCGGTCGAGCGCATCGGGGCCGGGGGCGGCGGCTTGCTGCGCGACCTGCAGGTCGGTGCCCGTGAACACGACCTGCTGCCCCGGTGACAGCGGATACTGGCCGTTGCTGCCGTAGACGGTCGCACTGCCGCTGCGCACCGTGACCGTCGTGCTCGCGCCGTTCGGTGCGACGTCGACGCGATAGTCGCCGGGGCCCGTGATGCCGAGCGCGAGGTTCGGCGTGTCGATTTCGTACGATCCGCCGGCCGGCAGATCGCGTACGTGAGTCGATACGGTGCCGAGCCCCACTTTCAGCTGGGTCGTCGTGTCGTCGAGGTTCAGCACCGACAGGCTCGTCGACTCGCCGAGCCGCACCGCGGTCGAGCCGATGTGCAGTTCCGAGCGCGCACCGGTATCGTTCCAGAGCTGGTCGCCGGTCGTCAGCGGCCGGTTCACGGCGGCATACGACCACGTGTCGGTGCCGGCCGGCTCGGTCGTCACGGCGCCCGACAGGTAATCGAGCCGTGCGACACGGCTGGGCGGATCGCCGCCCGGTTGCCGCGCCGCGGCCGCATACGGAGGGGCGTCGGCCGATTGCGCGAATGCGGGGGACAGGGCCGCAAGCGCGACGAACGCGAGCAGTGTGCAGCGGGCGGTTCGCTTGAGCGTGAACAGGGTGGCCATGGTGAGCGTCTTCGTCATTGTCGCGGCGCGTCGATTCGTGCCGTTGAGTTCACAATATCCGCTCGGCCTGTTTCAATGCTCGGTGTTTTGTAAGTCGAATGGCACGCGATGTAACAAAACCTGTCGATCGCGCGCCGTTGTCGTGCAGACGCAATGCTGGCGTCAAGCGGACGTAAGCCACTCGTCGAAAACCTGCTGTCCGGGCACGGTGACGCGCAGCACGCGCGGCCGTGCCGCACGCTCGATCCAGCCGTGCGCGCAGAAGCTCTCGAGCAGTGCCGCACCGAGCGCGCCGCCGAGGTGTGAACGCCGCTCGCTCCAGTCGAGGCATCCGCACGCGAAGCGGCGCCGGCGCGTGCGCTGCTGTGCGACGTCGATGCCCCATTGCGCAAGCGCCTGGGTGCCGAGTTCGGTGGTCTCGATCGCATCGCCGTCCGCCTGCAGCCAGCCGCGCGCAGTGAGCCCGTCGAAGATGCGCACCGCGAGTTCGCCGGCCATGTGGTCGTAGCAGGTGCGCGCATAGCGCAATTCGGCCGGGACCGTGCGGGACGGCGGCGGAGCCGCGCGATGCGGCGCGGCCGCGCGGGCGACGTTCGCGAGTGCCTCGAGCGATGCCGCGATGTCGGCCGATGCGATCCGGTAATAGCGGTGCCGGCCGCGCACGTCGAGCGCGAGCAGGCCGCCTTCGGTCAAGCGCGAGAGGTGGGCGCTTGCGGCGGAGGGCGACAGCCCCGCGATCATCGTCAGCTCGCCTGCCGGTCGTGCGCTGCCGTCCATCAGCACCCACAGCATCGCGGCGCGTCCTGGGTCGGCGATCAGCGAACCGATGCGGCTCAGGCCCGGAAAGTGGTGGTCGTCTTGGTCGGTCATCGTCGTGTCTCGTCAGGCGGGATGCTCTCCAGTGTAGTGGGCGCGCGCATTCGATGTTTCGGTTCTGGCTGAAATGTCGGATGCAGACGTGCCGGCGACGTCGATGCGGCGAACCGGGCCGCGGCCGCGTGCGGCGCGCGCGTAGAATGGCCGAAAGCGGCGGCAGCGGGCTGCCGCACGTGACACGACGCGACGATGAAGACGATTTTCTGTTTGCTGGCGGCGGCGCTCGTCTGCGCGGCCTGTGCGCAGGGCGGTGCGGGCGCGGCCGGCGAGCGCGGCGGCAGCCTCGAGATGTACGGGACGATCGATCAGGGCATCACGGTGCGCCGCTGACCGGCGCCGGCCACAGGCACGCCGGGCACGGCCCCCACAGCCGCGCCACACCGGGCGCCCCGCGACGCGTTGCCGCAGTGCAACGTATAATCGGCCGATTACAGCGCCCCTGCCGCCTGGAGCCAACACGATGTCCCAACCGTCCCCCGTACCGGCCGCCCTCGACCGCACCGAAACCGTATTCCGCTTCCTCGCCGAACCGTCGTCCGTGAACTTCGGCGGCAAGGTGCATGGCGGCGCGCTGATGAAGTGGATCGACGAAGTCGCGTATGCGTGCGCGGCCGTCTGGTCGAGCCGCTATTGCGTGACGGTCAGCGTCGGCAACATCCGTTTCCAGCGTCCGATCCTGGTCGGCAATCTCGTCGAGCTGAAGGCCCGCGTCGTTGCGACGGGCCGCACCAGCATGCACATCCATGTGTCCGTCCATGCCGGGGATCCGAAGGGCGGCGTGTTGCGCCAGACGACCGATTGCCTCGTCGTGTTCGTCGCGGTCGACGAGAACGGCAACCCGGTGCCGGTGCCGCCGTTCGTGCCCGAGACCGACGAGCAGAAGGTGCTCGCGAAATATGCGGCCGACGTGCGGGCCGCGCTCGACAAGATCGTCGAGATGAAGCCGGAAGAAGTCGCGAAAGGCGCGGTCTGACGGCGGCGGGCGCCGCGCATCGCGCCGCGCCCGCGATTCCGTAGATCGTCGTACCGCCGGTCGTCGTTCCGTCAGCGCGACCCGATCATCTGCTCGGGGCGCACCCACGCATCGAATTCCGCCTCGGTCAGGTAGCCGAGCGCGAGCGCGGCTGCCTTCAGCGTCGTGCCTTCCTTGTGCGCCTTCTTTGCGATCTGCGCCGACTTGTCGTAGCCGATGTGCGGATTGAGCGCCGTCACGAGCATCAGCGATTCGTTCAGCAGCAGGTCGATCCGCGAGCGGTTCGGCTCGATGCCCACCGCGCAATGGTCGTTGAAGCTCTGCGCGCCGTCGGCGAGCAGCCGCACCGACTGCAGCACGTTGTGCGCGATCATCGGCCGGAACACGTTCAGCTCGAAATTGCCGCTCGCGCCGCCGACGTTGACCGCGACGTCGTTGCCGAACACCTGGCAGCACAGCATCGTCACGGCTTCGGACTGCGTCGGGTTCACCTTGCCCGGCATGATCGAGCTGCCCGGCTCGTTTTCCGGAATCGACAGTTCGCCAAGCCCGCAGCGCGGCCCGCTTGCGAGCCAGCGGACGTCGTTCGCGATCTTCATCAGGCCGGCAGCAACCGTCTTCAGCGCGCCGTGCGCGAACACCAGCGCATCGGCGGCCGCCATCACCTCGAACTTGCTCGGCGCCGTCACGAACGGCAGCTTCGCGAGCCGGCCGATTTCATCGGCGACACGCACTGCGAACTCCGGATGCGCGTTCAGCCCCGTGCCGACCGCGGTGCCGCCGAGCGCGAGCTCATACAGGTGCGGCAATGCCGATTCGACGTGACGGATGCCCTGGTCCAGCTGCGCGACATAGCCGGAAAACTCCTGGCCGAGCGTGAGCGGCGTGGCGTCCTGCAGGTGCGTGCGGCCGATCTTCACGATGTCGGCGAAGGCCTTCGACTTCGCGTCGAGCGTCGTGCGCAGCGTGCGCAGCGCCGGCAGCAGGTGGTTGACGATCGCGTACGCGGCGGCGACGTGCATGGCGGTCGGGAACACGTCGTTCGACGACTGGCCGCGGTTCACGTCGTCGTTCGGATGAACCTTGCGCGCTTCGCCGCGCTCGCCGCCCATCAGTTCGCTCGCGCGATTCGCGATCACCTCGTTGAGGTTCATGTTGGTCTGCGTGCCGGAGCCCGTCTGCCACACGGCGAGCGGGAATTCGCGCGGATGCTTGCCGGCGATGATCTCGTCGGCCGCGTCGATGATGGCGCGTGCCTTGTCGTCGGCCAGCACGCCGAGCGACTGGTTCACGGCCGCCGCGGCGCGCTTGACGATCGCGAGCGCGTGGATCAGCTCGGGCGACTGCTTCTCGGTCGAGATCCGGAAATTCTGCAGCGAGCGCTCGGTCTGCGCGCCCCAGAGCCGGTCGACCGGTACGGCGATCTCGCCGAACGTATCGCGTTCCATCCGAACTGCTTCGTTCATGATCCACTCCTCCAGGAAAGGGGAAAGGCCGCGCGTCGTCGCGCGGCATCAGGCATAACCAGACGTATCGTGAGGCAGTCGCGCCGCTGGCGCGGCGTCTCGAGGTCTTCAGCCGACTAGCATAGCGCCGGCCGGGATTTCGCGTCGTGTCGCGCTCAGTGCGGCGACGTCATGAGCGACGCGCTCTTCAGATGAAAGCGCCACCCCATCAGCACGGCCACGCTGGCAAGGCCGGCCGCGAGACCCCACCAGAGGCCGCGGGCGCCAAGGCCCACGTGGAACGCGAACCAGTAGCCGGTCGGGAAACCGATGCCCCAGTAGCCGAGGGTCGCCGCGAGCATCGGGATGCGCGTGTCCTTCAGGCCGCGCAGCGCGCCCGACGCGACGGTCTGCGCGCCGTCGACGATCTGGAACACCGCGGCGATGCCGAGCAGCGACGCGGCGAGCGACACCGTGGCCGCGTTCGACGGATCGTCGAGGTTCAGGTACAGGCCGACGATCGCGTGCGGTGCGACGATCAGCACGATGCCCGACAGCGTCATGAACGCGACACCGAGACCGAGTGCGACGAAACCCGCGTGCCGCGCGGCGACGGGCGCTCCGGCGCCGACCCAGTAGCCGACGCGCACGTTGGCGGCCTGGCCGATCGCGAGCGGCACCATGAACGCCACCGACGCGACGTTCAGCGCGATCTGGTGCGCGGCCAGCGACGTCGCGCCGAGCACGCCGATGGTCAGGCCGGTTGCGAGGAACAGCGTCGACTCGACCCCGTACGTGATCGCCACCGGCCAGCCGATGCCGATCAGCTCGCCCATCATGGGCAGCTTCGGGCGCGCGGCGGTGACGAAATGACGGAAACGCTGCCGGCCGTGCAGCAGCCAGATCAGGGCGAGCGCGGTGAGCCAGATCGTGATCGTCGTCGCGACCGCCGAACCGAGGAAGCCGAGGCGCGGCAGCCCGAACGCGCCGTGGATCAGGCCGTAGTTCAGCACGGCGTTGACGCCGACGCCGCCGATCGACACCCACAGCAGCCGCCGCGCCGCGCCGATCGCCGGAAGGAACGCACGCATCAGCCCGACACCGATCAGGCTGCCGAGCGCGGCGAAGCGCAGGATGCCCGTGTATTCGCCGACGTGATGCGCGAGCAATGGCGGCTCGTGGAACATCAGCAGGATCGGTTCGGACAGCGACAGCGCGATGATGGCCGGAATCGCGAGCAGCACGGACAGCGCGAAGCCGGTCCAGTAGATGTGCGGTACGCGCTCGTCGGCCTTGGCGCCGCGCGCGTGCGCGACGCTGACGCTGACCGACGACAGCACGCCTTGCAGCACGGTCACGATGACGAAGAAGAAGTTCGCGCCGAGCCCGCCGGCGGCGAGCGAATCGGGGCCGAGCGAGCCGAGCAGCACCGTGTCGGTGACGCTCATCGCCATCTGCGAGAGCTGCGCGATCGCGAGCGGCGCGGCGAGGCGGGCGGTATCGGCGGCATGACTGGACAGGGACGGCGGCGCGGCGGCCGTCCGCGTAAGACCGGAATGCGACATGGAATGGGCGCTCGCGCGGGTGCGGGCCCGCGCTATATGTATTTATTTTGAGAGACGGCTAGCTTACGGCTTTATTCGAACCGTGTCGAACGCGCGCGCCGATGGCCATGTCGCAGGCAGGGGAACCGTCGGCCCTAGGCTTCGCGCACCGCAATGCGCGTGTCGCCGAGCAGGACGACCTGGCCCGCGCGGATCTTGCAGGTCTTGCGCAGTTCGACCGCGCCGTCGACTTTCACCGCGCCGGACGCGACGATCAGCTTCGCGCTGCCGCCGCTGTCCGCGAGGCCGGTGATCTTGAGAAGGTTGTGCAGCTCGACGTATTCGCCGGTCAGCGTGAAATCCAGGTTGGGCATGACGAAGAAGGTGCGCAAGGCGCGGGAGGAAACGCTCCGCATCATACGGCACCACGGGCCGGCACGCGAGCGCGGGCCGCCGCGGCATGCAGTTGTTAAGGACTGTGAGCGACTCGTCAGCAAATGAAACGGTGGGTAACAGTCTGAGAGATTCGAGAACCGGCCGGGCGCGCCGCGGGTCTTTTTCGTACCTGCTGCGTGTTGCGGCAGGGGAAGCGACGGACCGCATCGCTGCGGTTCGGGCTCACAACTTCCTGAGGAGAATTGCCATGTCCAAGATTCGTACGATGCTGATCGGTGCCGCGCTGACGGCGTTCGCTACTTCGGCCGCATTTGCCCAGACGGGCACGGCGGTGCAGGGCACGGCCGGTGCCGGCGTGCAGGCGCAGACGCCGGCGGCGGGTGTCGGTGCCGGCATGCAGGGCAGTGCGGGCGCGAACGCGTCGGGCAATGCCGCCGGCGGTGCAACCGATGCGGTCGGCGCGGCAGCCGACGGCGCGAAGGATACGACGTCGTCGGCCGTCCACTCGGCCAAGAAGCACACGAAGCATGCCGCGAAGTCGGCCAAGAGCCATGTCGGTTCGGCCAAGGCGAAGGCCGGCGAAGCGACCGAAGGCGGCGCATCGGTCGGTGCGGAGGGCGGTGCATCGGCCCAGGGCGCCACGCAGTAAGCGGTGCCTGGCGCCGCGCGACGCTCGTCCCTGGCGGTGCGTCGCGACGGCGGTCATCCAACGGCCCGGTTCGCATTGCGCGAACCGGGCCGTTTTCGTGTGTCGATGCGCATGGGGGCGCCGTTACGGGCGGCGCTGTCCTTGCCCTTGTCCCGGACCCGGTGCCGGCCGCGCGGCAGCCGGGGTGAATACGCTGCGCAGCCACGCGGCGAGCCGTGCGAAGACGTCGTACGGCTCCTCGACGAAGATCTCCGGCTTCAGCAGCCGCAGGTATTCCATGATCTGCTGCGCTTCCTGTTTCTGGAACGAGCCGTGCGCGAGCCCGAGCCGCAGCAGCCCGCGCAGTTCGCCGAGCTTGTCGCGCGCGGTGCTGCCGACGCTCATCTCGCACGCGAGCTTGGCCTCGTAGACCCGTTGCCGCAGCGATTCCGCGAGCCGCCACGCCGGCGTCTGCATCAGTTCCTCGAGTGCCTGGATGTCTTGCGCCGCTCCCTTGATCTGCGACGCGAGCGGGTCGATCAGCGACGGGTCGCCCTGCGCTTCGGCGACGATCGCCTTCGCCCAGTCGCGGCACGCCTTCGCGAGTTCGTCGGGGGTCCATTCGGAGCGGGACGCGAAGCCGAAGCCGAATTCGCCGGCCTGTCGCATCAGGATCGCGACGACATCCGGGAATTCCTTGTCGAGCGTGCGTTTGGCCCACGCGTACTGGCCGCCCTGCAGCATCCGCTGCACCGCGTGCTCGGTCAGCGGCACCATGTTGTCGAGCAGTTTGGCGCGCAGGAAATCCTCGAACGACGGCGTCGCGAACTGCGGGTCGAGTTTCAGCGACACGCGGACGAACGCGTCGTAGTCCTTGCGCAGGGACTCGAGCGTGTCGTCCTTGAGGGAAAGGGTGATCTGGCCCATGAATCGTCTCGATGGCGGCCCGCGCAAGCCGGCGGCCGGCACGGCGCACCGGGGCGGGCGCAGCGTCGACTGACCGGTGCGCGCCGAGGCCGGTGGCGGGTCTTCATCCCCTATATCGGCCTGCCGGGCGGAAACTTGAGCGCACGTGACCGAGCGTGTGCTCAGGCGGGCAGCCAGTGGGGCAGCACGACCCCTTGCCAGAAAAAGAACACCGCGAGCCCTGCCGCGATCGTCACGAGCGGGCGGCGGGTCGCTGCCGACACGAGCACGGCCGCCAGCGCGCCGACGAGCTGAGGATTGCGCCAGGTCAGCTCGGCCGTGCCGCCGTGCGGCGAGACGGTCATCGGCACGATGATCGCGGTCAGCACGGTGACGGGCACGAAGCCGAGCGCGGTCCGCACGAGCGGCGGGAAGGCCAGCCGTTCGCCGAACAGGAACAGCGTCGAGCGGATCGCGTACGTGATGACGGCCATCCCGAGAATCAGCAGCGCGTAGCTCACGATGCGGCCTCCGTGCGCGAGCCGGCACGCGATCGTTCGTGCAGCAGCGTGAGCGCGACGCCGATCGCGACGCCGGCGGCGACCGCGCCGAGCAGTCCGAGCTTGTACGGCCAGCCCTGCCAGAAGTACGCCAGCGTGCCGGCCGTCACGGCCGCCGCGAAATAGCGCAGGGTGCCGAGCTGCGGGACGACGATCGCAATGAAGGTGGCCGCCATCGCGAAATCGAGGCCGAGCGACTGCAGCCCCGGGAACGCCGCGCCGAAACCGATGCCCGCGATCGTCCAGACCTGCCAGTTCAGGTACATCGCGAGCCCCGAGCCGAAGAAGTAGTGGGGGCCGATCGCGCCGGGCGGGAAATGCCGGTAGTGCGCATAGGCGACCGCGAACACCTCGTCGGTCATCAGCGCGCCGAGCGTTGCGCGCCAGCGCAGCGGCAGGTGCGCGACATAGGGCGCGAGCGTCGCGCTGTACAGCAGGTGACGCAGGTTCACGATCAGCGTGGTCGCGAGCACGACGACGAAGCTTGCGCTACCCGCGATCAGGCCGAGCGCGATGAACTGCGCGGAGCCCGCGAACACGGCGAGCGACATCAGCGTGCCATGCCACGCGGCGAGCGGGCCGCCGCCGACGAGCGTGCCGAAAATCACGCCGAACGGGGCGGCGCCAATCATCATCGGGATCGTGTCGCGCGCGCCGTCGAGCCATTCGTTGAACGGGCGGCGAGCGGGCGATGCGGGTGTCGGGTTCAAAGGGTGCTCCTCCATGAACGGGAGGATAGCGGGCGGGGGGCGAGCCGGCTTGTATGTTCTTGCGCTTGGGCGACGAGCCGGTGCTTGCCTGCTTGCAGGCGCCGGCGGCATCGCGTTGGCGGGCCGGACGCCGCGCGTCAGCTCGCCTGCCAGCGCCCGGGCGGTACGCCGAACATGCGTTTGAAATGCCGTGTGAAGTGGCTTTGGTCGACGAAGCCGCTGGCCGCGGCGACATCGGCGACGGGCACGCCCGCGCGCAGCGGCGCCAGCGCGCGTTGCAGGCGCAACTGGTTGCGCCACGCATGCGGCGGCATGCCGTTCGTGCGGGTGAACAGGCGCGCGGCGTGGAACGGCGACAGGCCGGCCGCCTGCGCGACTTCGTCGAGCGTCACCGTGCACGTCAGATCGGCGGCGAGCCGTTCGCGCATCGCGTCGACGCGGGGTTCGTCCGCCGCGAGCGGCGCCGGTCGCGGCAGGGCGTCCGCATGGCGCACGATCAGCGTCGACAACGCATCGAGCATCGCCGTTTCGGCGGCGAGCGGATCGTAGATGCGGGGTGCGCCCGTCGCCGGAACGTCAGCTGCCTGCCCGTGCGCCTGCGAGGGCAGTGCGTGCTCGCTGCCGGCCTCCATCATCCGGTGCGCCAGCGTGAGCCGCGCCGCCAGGTCGGCGTCGCGAATCACGTCGGGCGCAAACCACGGCGCGTCCTGCGGGCGGCCGGCGATCGCGCTGGTGAGTTCGCGGATGAAATCGACCGGCATGTAGCTGACGCGATAGCACCAGCCCTCGTCGGCCGCACGCGACCCCGTATGCACTTCGCCGGGATTGATCACGGGCACGGTGCCGGTTTCTGCGACATGGCCGCTGCCGCGATAGGTGAAGCGTTCCGCGCCTTCGAGAATCACGGGGATCGTGTACGCGTCGTGCCAGTGGGGCGCGAACGTGTGGTCGCGATAGGTGGCCGTGACGAGATCCGCATCCGGCAGCAGCGGCGTGCGCCAGTAGCGTGCGGAGTCGGGAAGGCGGGTGGCGGACATGATCGGGCGCGGAGCGGTCGAACCGACAGTGTATCGCTCGCGCGCCCGGCAGGCGCGGGCCTTACTTGACCGGAATCGTCGTGCCGGCCGGCATCGGCACCGCGGTGACGGCGTTCTTCGGGCTGCCGCTGACGATGCGGTCGCTGTAGGTCAGGTAGACGATCGTATTGCGCTTGGTGTCGACCACGCGCACGACGTGCAGGGTCTTGAAGATGAACGACATGCGCTCGCTGAACACGTCGGTCTGCTGCTTGAGCGGCTCCTTGAAGCTGATCGGGCCGACCTGCCGGCACGCGATCGACGCTTCGCTCGGATCCTCGGCGACGCCGAGCGTGCCCTTGATCCCGCCGGTGCGCGCGCGCGACACGTAGCAGGTCACGCCGTTCACGACCGGATCGTCATACGCCTCGACGACCACGCGATCGGAGCCCGTAACGCGAAAATGGGTGTTGACGCTGCCGACTTCCTCCGCGTGCGCGAGCGGTGCCGCGGCGAATGCGGAAAGCAGGAGGGCGAGTGGTGCTGAGCGGAGGAGGCGGTGCTTCATCGACGGAACCGGATGCGAATGCGGGACAGAGACTCTAGCATGCGCGCGACCGGGCGACGAAAGCCGAAAGGCGGGCCGGAAAAACAAAAGGCCCGTCGAATGACGGGCCTTTCGCTATTTGGCTCCCCGACCTGGGCTCGAACCAGGGACCTACGGATTAACAGTCCGGCGCTCTACCGACTGAGCTATCGGGGAATAAATCGGTACATCTGCTTGTTTGTCTACCAGCAAAAAGCCCGTCCACTTTCAACGGGCCTTTGCGTTTTTGGCTCCCCGACCTGGGCTCGAACCAGGGACCTACGGATTAACAGTCCGGCGCTCTACCGACTGAGCTATCGGGGAACAAACAACAACAGCAGAGAAACGAGATTGTATGGAGCGTTGATCAACCTGTCAACACTTTTGGGCCGCGGCGCACAAAAATTTTTTGCGGCCGCTGCGCGATCAGCGCTCGAGCAGGTGCAGTTTGTCCTGCACGTCCTTCCACTCGTCCGCGTCGGCCGGTGCCGGCTTGGTCTTCGTGATCGACGGCCAGTCCTTTGCCAGCTCGGCGTTCAGCGCGGTGAACTGCTGCTGGTCGCCCGGAACGTCTTCTTCGGCATAGATCGCATTGGTCGGGCACTCGGCGACGCACACGGCGCAGTCGATGCACTCGTCCGGATCGATGGCGAGAAAGTTGGGACCTTCACGGAAGCAATCCACCGGGCACACATCCACGCAGTCCGTGTATTTGCACTTGATGCAGCCTTCGGTCACAACGTGAGTCATTAAAACGCTCCTGCTTGGCGGTATATATGGGGTGGCGTTTGCGCCAAAACCGGCATTGTAACTGAAGCGCAAAACCCGCATGGCGTGGTCGGCTATCCGGCTTATATCGTTTCGTGATTAGTTTATGGCGGCCCGCAGAAGGGACTCGCCGACGGGGTGCGTGCACTGTACGGCGGCGCGGCCGGGCAGGGCGGCAGGCGGTTTCGCGATGGTCGGGCCCGCATTCGGGTAACATGGCCGGCAGACCGGGCGGCGCGCGGTGCGCCGGGGCCCTGTCACGATACTGGCGGTGCCGTAATCATGATCATCACTTCGCTGCTCGACACGGATCTCTACAAGTTCACGATGATGCAGGTCGTCCTGCATCACTTTCCTGCCGCAAACGTCGAGTACCGCTTCCGGTGCCGTACGCCCGGCGTCGATCTCGTGCCGTACATCGACGAGATCCGCGACGAGGTGCGCGGCCTGTGTTCGCTGCGCTTCACCGACGTCGAACTCGACTACCTGCGGCGCATGCGCTTCATCAAGAGCGATTTCGTCGACTTCCTCGCGCTGTTCCACCTCAACGAGAAGTACATCTCGATTACGCCGTCGCCGAAGGGCAACGGCGAGATCGACATCGTGATCGAGGGGCCGTGGCTGCACACGATCCTGTTCGAGATCCCGGTGCTCGCGATCGTCAACGAAGTCTATTTCCGCAACACGCAGCGCGAGCCCGACTATCGCGAAGGTCGCGAGCGGCTGTGCGAGAAGATCAAGCTGCTCGGCGCGAAGCCCGAGTTCGCCGACTGCAAGATCGCCGACTACGGCACGCGCCGGCGCTTCTCGAAGGTGTGGCACGAGGAAGTCGCCCTCACGTTGCGCGACGGGCTCGGCCCGCAGTTCGCCGGCACGAGCAACGTGCTGTACGCGATGAAGCACGGCATCACGCCGCTCGGCACGATGGCGCACGAGTATCTGCAGGCGTGCCAGGCGCTCGGCCCGCGGCTGCGCGATTCGCAGATCTACGGCTTCGAGATGTGGGCGAAGGAGTATCGCGGCGACCTCGGGATCGCGCTGTCGGACGTCTACGGGATGGACGCGTTCCTGAATGACTTCGACATGTACTTCTGCAAGCTGTTCGACGGCGCGCGCCACGATTCGGGCGATCCGTTCGAGTGGGGCGAGCGCATGCTGCGCCACTACGAGGCGAACCGCTGCGACCCGCGCACCAAGGTGCTCGTGTTCTCGGATGCGCTCGACATCCCGAAGGTCATGCAGTTGTACGAACGGTTCCGCGGCCGCTGCAAGCTCGCATTCGGCGTCGGCACCAACCTCACGAACGACCTCGGCTACGTGCCGCTGCAGATCGTGATCAAGATGGTTCGCTGCAACGGGCAGCCGGTCGCGAAACTGTCGGACACGCCGGGCAAGAGCATGTGCGACGACAAGGCGTATCTCGCGTACCTGCGCCAGGTGTTCGGCATCGCGCAGCCGGTCGAGGAAGACGCGTCGAAGTAGGCGTCGGCCGAACGGCCAAAACTGCGTCGCGGCGGGGCCGGCCGGTATAATCCGACGGTATCGCCCGCCAACGTCACGAGGACCGTTCATGGACACTTCCGCTGCCCGTCGCCAGATCCTCGCGCGCATTCGCGCGGCGCAGGGGCGTGCGGCCGAACCCGATGCGGCCGAGCGCGACGGCGTTGCCGACTATCTCGCCCGTCATCCGGAGGGCCCGCGCCCGCCGGCGCCGGCCGACCTCGTCGCGGCATTCGTCGACGAAGCGGCCCGTCTGTCGACGACGGTCGACGAAGTCGCGGCGCTTGCCGATGTGCCGGCCGCCGCGGCCCGCTACCTGTCCGCTCACGGCCTGCCGACGCAGGCCGTCGCATGGCGCACGCTGGCCGATTTCGACTGGGCGGGCGCAGGCCTGTCGGTCGAATGCCGCAAGCCGCGCGACGGCGATCTGGTCGGCCTTACCGGCTGTTTTTGCGCGACCGCCGAAACGGGCTCGCTGGTGCTGCTGTCCGGCCCCGACACCTATGCGTCGGCCGGCCTGCTGCCGGAAACGCACATCGCGATCGTTCCCGCGTCGCGGATCGTCGCCGGTCATGAGGACGCCTTTGCGCTGATCCGCGTGGAGCGCGGCGAATTGCCGCGCGCGGTCAATTTCGTGTCGGGCCCGTCGCGCACGGGCGATATCGAGCAGACCATCGTACTGGGCGCGCACGGCCCGTACCGCGTTCACGTGATCGTCGTACGGGGCGCATGACGCGCCCGCCGCATCCACCACCATTCGAACAAGGAAGTTCTGCATGAAACGACATGCCGCCTGGGCGGGCATGGCGTCGGGGATCGCGCTTGGCGCCGTTCCCGCGCTTGCATCGGCCGCAACGCTCGACGGTGCCGCGCTGTCTGCCCTCTGGGGCATCCCGTTCGCCGGAATCCTGCTGTCCATCGCACTGTTCCCGCTCGTCGCCCCCGTCTTCTGGCATCACCACTTCGGCAAGATTGCCGCCGCGTGGGCGGTCGTGTTCCTGATCCCGTTCGGATTCGCGTTCGGTGCGGGCACCGCGTTCGGCACGCTCGTGCATGCGCTGCTCGAGGAATACATTCCGTTCATCGTGCTGCTCACCGCGCTCTATACGGTCGCGGGCGGCATCTGCGTGAACGGCAATCTGCATGGATCGCCGAAGCTCAATACCGCGATCCTCGCGCTCGGCACGCTGCTCGCGAGCGTGATGGGCACGACGGGCGCCGCGATGCTGCTGATCCGGCCGCTGCTGCGCGCCAACGACAATCGCAAGCATGTCGTTCACGTCGTGATCTTCTTCATCTTCCTCGTCGCGAACGCGGGCGGCTCGCTGTCGCCGCTCGGCGATCCGCCGCTGTTCCTCGGTTTCCTGAACGGCGTGAGCTTCTTCTGGACGACCACGCACCTCGCACTGCCGATGCTGTTCATCTGCGCGGTGCTGCTGACGCTGTTCTTCGTGCTCGATACGTACTTCTACCGGAAGGGCGGCGAGGAGCGGCCGGCCGTGCTCGACCCGACGCCGGACGGCGCGGCGCTGTCGATCGACGGGAAGATCAACTTCGTGCTGCTCGCGGCAGTGGTTGCGCTCGTGCTGATGAGCGGCATCTGGAAGCCGGGCATCGCGTTCGACGTATGGGGCACGCACGTCGCGCTGCAGAACCTCGTGCGCGACGTCGCGCTCGTGGGCGTGACGCTCGCGTCGCTCGCGCTGACGCCGCGCTCCGCGCGCGAGGGCAACGCGTTCAACTGGGCGCCGATCGAGGAAGTCGCGAAGCTGTTCGCGGGGATCTTCGTGACGATCGCGCCGGTGATCGTGATCCTGCGCGCCGGCGCCGACGGCGCGTTCGCGCAGATCGTCCACCTCGTCACGGGGCCGGACGGCAAGCCGATCGACGCGATGTACTTCTGGGCGACAGGCATCCTGTCGTCGTTCCTCGACAACGCGCCGACCTATCTCGTGTTCTTCAACCTCGCGGGCGGCGATGCCCAGTCGCTGATGACGACCGGCGCGTCGACGCTCGCCGCGATTTCCGCGGGCGCGGTGTTCATGGGCGCGAACAGCTATATCGGCAACGCACCCAACTTCATGGTGAAGGCGATCGCCGAATCGCGCGGCGTGAAGATGCCGAGCTTCTTCGCGTATCTCGGCTGGGCGCTGGTCGTACTGATACCGGTATTCCTGCTGACGTCGTGGCTTTTCTTCACGGCGTAAGCTGACGATTTTCAACCTTGAGCGGGCGGTCCCGGCGGCGCAAGGCGCGCTTCGATCCGCCCGCGGCATGCGGAGATGGCGATGCAGAAGATCCTGGTGGCGCGTCCGATCTTTCCGGACGTGATCGAGCGGCTCAAGCAATATTTCGACGTCGACTGGAACAACGGCGACGCACTCGCGCCCGGCGCGCTCGCCGCGCGTCTGGCCGACAAGGACGGCGCGTTGACGGCCGGCGATCCGGTCGGCGCGGCCGAGCTCGCCGCGGCGCCGCGCCTGCGCGTCGTGGCGAACATGGCGGTCGGCTACAACAACTTCGACATGGCTGCGTTCAACGCGGCGAACGTGCTCGGCACCAACACGCCCGACGTGCTGAACGAGTCCACCGCCGATTTCGGCTGGGCGCTGATGATGGCCGCCGCTCGCCGGATCGCCGAATCCGAGCACTGGCTGCGCGCCGGCCACTGGCAGAAGTGGGCTTACGACGGGTTCCTCGGCAGCGACATCTACGGCTCGACGCTCGGCGTGATCGGAATGGGGCGCATCGGCCAGGCGCTCGCGCGCCGCGCGCGCGGCTTCGGGATGCAGGTGATCTATCACAACCGGTCGCGTGTCGCGCCCGAGATCGAGGCCGAGCTGAACGCCGAATACGTATCGAAGGATGCGCTGCTCGCGCGCGCCGATCACGTCGTGCTCGTGCTGCCGTACACGCAGGAAAACCACCATACGATCGGCGCGGCCGAACTCGCGAAGATGAAACCCACCGCGACGCTGACCAACATCGCGCGCGGCGGGATCGTCGACGACGCGGCGCTGGCCGTCGCGCTGCGCGACGGGACGATCGCCGCCGCCGGCCTCGACGTGTACGAAGGCGAGCCGACGGTGCATCCGGCGTTGCTCGAGGTGCCGAACGTCGTGCTGACGCCGCATATCGCGAGCGCGACCGAAAAAACGCGCCGCGCGATGGCGAACCTCGCCGCCGACAACCTGATCGCCGCGCTGGGCGAGGGGCCGCGCGCGGGGCGGCCGCCGAATCCGATCAACCCTGACGTGATCGGGAAGCCGCGCGCATGACGATGACGTTGTTGCTTGCGGCGGTCGTCGTGCTGGCCGTCGCGCTCGCGGTGGCGATCGTCGAGCTCATGCGTGGCGCTGGCCGTCACGACGATACGGCGGTACTGGGCGACCAGATCGAGGACGCCGCGCACGCGCAGGCGCGTGCGGTCGAGCGGCTCGAACGCGAATTGCGGGGCGAGATCGTCGAGAACGCGCGCGGCTCGCGCACCGAGCTGGCCGGCAGTTTTGCGCAGCTTCAGCAGACGCTCGCCGCGCAGCTGACGAGCGTGGCGACCGTGCAGAACAACCAGGTCGAAGGTTTCGCCCAGCAGCTCGGCAAGCTCGTCGCCGGCAATGCGCAGCAGTTCGACGCGATGCGCGAGAGTTTGCAGCGTCAGGCGCAGCAGGCGCGCGAGGAGCAGACGGGCGCGCTCAGGCTGTTCGGCGACACGTTGAACCGGCAGCTCACGCAACTGACCGAGGCGAACGATCGCCGGATCGGCGAAGTGCGCGCGACGCTCGAACAGCGGCTGAAGGAAATCGAGACGAACAACGCGGCGAAGCTCGAGGAGATGCGCCGCACCGTCGACGAGAAACTGCACGCGACGCTCGAGCAGCGGCTCGGCGAATCGTTCAAGCTCGTGTCGGACCGGCTCGAGCAGGTGCATCGCGGGCTCGGCGAGATGCAGACGCTCGCGGCGGGCGTCGGCGATCTGAAGAAAGTGCTGACCAACGTGAAGACGCGCGGCACCTGGGGCGAAGTGCAGCTCGAGGCGCTGCTCGAGCAGATGCTGACGCCCGAGCAGTACGCGAAGAACGTCGCGACGGTGCCGAAGAGCAGCGAGCGCGTCGAGTTCGCGATCCGGCTGCCGGGGCGCGATGCCGGTACGCGCGACGCGCCGCCCGTGTGGCTGCCGATCGACGCGAAATTTCCGCGCGAGGATTACGAGCGGCTGATCGACGCGCAGGAGCGCGCCGATGCGGTGGCGGTCGAGGAAGCGGCCCGCGCGCTCGAAGCGCGCGTGCGGCTCGAGGCGCGCACGATCGCCGAGAAGTACGTCGCGCCGCCGCACACGACCGATTTCGCGTTGTTGTTCCTGCCGACCGAAGGGCTCTATGCGGAGATCCTGCGCCGCCCGGGGCTGACCGACCTGCTGCAGCGCGACTATCGCGTGACGGTGGCCGGCCCGACGACGCTCACCGCACTGTTGAACAGCCTGCAGATGGGTTTCCGCACGCTCGCGATCGAGCAACGGTCGAGCGAGGTGTGGCAGGTGCTCGGCGCGGTAAAAACGGAATTCGGCAAGTTCGGCGACGTGCTCGCACGCACGAAGGCGCAGCTCGAAACGGTCACGCGCTCGATCGAGTCTGCCGAGCAGCGTACGCGCGTGATGAACCGCAAGCTGAAGCAGGTCGAGGCGCTGCCGGGCGACGCGGCGGCCGGGCTGCTCGGTGCGGAAGGTAGCGACGGTGCCGATGCGGACGACGCGTGACGCGCGTTGCCGATACCGGCCGGAACGAAAACGGGCGCCGCGGCGCCCGTTTTTTCATGCAGCGATTGCCGGTGCGGCCGCGATGCGCTCAATGCCCGGCGAGCGTGTCCAGCGCGTCGCCCGTCACGCGAACGATGCGCCAGTCGGGCAGCACGGTGGCGCCCATCTTCTCGTAGAAATCGATCGCAGGCTGGTTCCAGTCGAGAACCGACCATTCGAAGCGCCCGCAACGGCGCTCGACGGCCAGGGCCGCGAGGTGACGCAGCATCGCGGTGCCGAGGCCCGTGCCGCGTTGCGACGGCTGCACGTACAGATCCTCGAGATAGAGGCCACGACGGCCGAGGAACGTCGAGTAATTGTGGAAGAACAGTGCATACGCGACGATCGCGCCGTCGTGTTCGGCCACCCGTGCTTCGGCGGCAGGCCGCGCGCCGAACAGCGCGTCGGCGAGATCGGCCTCGGTCGCGACGAACAGATGCGTGAGCTTCTCGAATTCGGCGAGCTCGCGCATCAGCGCGAGGATCGCACCGACGTCGCTCGCTTGCGCCGCACGGATCAGCGGTGTGCCGCTCACGCTTCCTCCGGCGGATCGGACAGCACGATCTCGATGCCGCCGAAGCGCGATGCGACCCAGTTGTACGCGTGGCACGCGATCCACAGCAACACGAAGCCGAGGATGGCGTTCAGCAGCAGCGCGCTCAGGATCGTGCTCAGTTCGACCATCCCGTAACGAACGTAGGCGACGAGAATGCCGAGCAGCACGATCGGCACGCTGAACGTCAGGTAGACGAGGATCAGCGCCTTGGCGGTCTGCCCCGCGGCGATCGACGAAATTTGTTTCTTCATGTGCGGATTGCCCCCGTAGAGATATACCGATAGTGGAATTCAGATCAGGCCGTCGAACGGCAGGATGTCGACCGGGGTGCCCGCGTCGACTGCCGCGGTATCGTGGCCCAGGACGATGAAACAGTTGGCGGCCGAGAGGCCGCTCAGCGACGCGGAACTCTGCGAGCCGGCAGGTGCGACGTGCCAGCGGCCGTCGGCGGCGCGTGTCGCGATGCCGCGCAGGTAGTCGGTGCGGCCCGGGCGTGTCTTCAGCGCATGCGTGCTGAGTGCCGTATGCATCGCCGGCGGCTGGGCCTGCGCGCCGGCCAGCGTCAGCAGTGCGGGGCGCACGATCGCGTAGAACGTCACGGCGGACGCGACCGGATTGCCGGGCAGGCCGAAGAACAGCGCGTGACCGGTGTCACCGGGCGCGCGTGCGAGCGTGCCGCACGCGAGCGGCCGGCCGGGACGCAGCGCAAGGCTGGCGAACGTCACGTCGCCGAGCCGTGCCATCACGTCGCGCGTGAAATCGGCTTCGCCGACCGATACGCCGCCGGACGTGATCACCGCGTCGGCCTGCGCGGCGACGGCGTCGCGCAATGCGGCTTCGAGCGTGGCCGGGTCGTCGCGGACGATCCCGAGGTCGATTGCGTCGACATGCAGTCGTTCGAGCATCGCGATCAGCATCCCGCGATTGCTGTCGTACAGTGCGCCGGGGCCGAGCGGCTCGCCGGGCTCGCGCAGTTCGTCGCCGGTGGAGAACACGGCGACGCGCACGCGCCGGCGCACCGTGACCTCGGTGATGCCGAACGACGCGAGCAGGCCGAGATCGGACGGTCGCAGGATGCGGCCCGCGGCGAGCGCGCAGGCGCCGCGCGCGAGATCCTCGCCGGCCTTGCGGCAGTTCGCGCCGCGCGCGATGTCATGCGCGACGAAGCGAATCGTGTCGCCGTCGGCGCGCACGCGTTCCTGCGGAATCACCGTGTCGCATCCGGCCGGCATCGGCGCGCCCGTCATGATGCGCACGCATGATCCGGTCGCCACGGTGCCGTCGAACGGATGACCGGCGAGCGCAGTGCCGGCGACCGTCAGCGCGACATCCGCTTGCGGCGCCGCGTGCGTGCCGGTGCTGCCGTCGAACGCGTAGCCGTCCATCGCCGAGTTGTCGTAGGCGGGAATGTCGAACGGTGCGTTCACGTCGGCCGCGAGCACGCGGTCGAGCGCATCGCGCAGCGCCACCGTCTCGCACGCCGCGACGGGCACCGCAAAGCGGCACGCGAGTGCCTGCGCGTCGGCGAGCGACAGCGGGGCATCGGAATCGGGGGCGCTTCGGGAGGCGGGCGAGGATTGCGTGATCATCAGTCGGACTGCGCCGCAAGGCGTATCGGGTTCGTGGCCGGTGGCGCGAGGAGGGTGCCTGGGCGCGGGTTTCGCGTGCGGCGGGCGGGAACCGCGCGAGTGCCGTCAGCGGCGGGCCAGCGCGGCGAGTTCCTGCCAGGAGTTGGCATTGTAAAACGCACGCTCGTCGTGAAACTCGACTTCGACCGTCTTGTGGCGTGCGTACCACGCACGCACCTTGCGGTCGCCGGCCGCGAGCCGGGCGGCGAGATCGTCGGCCAGCGACGTGCGCAGCAGCGCAAACGTCGGTTGTGGCGAGCGCGCCTGCTGCGCGTCGACGGTCACCGCCATGGCGATGTCGGCCTGCTGCGCGTCGAGCGCCGCGTGCAGCCGTGCGACGAGGTCGGCAGGCAGGTAGGGCGTATCGCATGGCGAGCACGCGACGAGCGGCGCGCGTGCCGCCCGCATGCCGGCGAGCAGGCCCGCGAGCGGGCCGGGGAAGTCGGGCGTTTCGTCCGCGACGATGCGCGCGTCGAACGGCGCACCGAGTTCGGCATAACGATCGGCATGGCGATTCGCGCTGATCAGCGTTTCGTCGACCTGTGGCGAGAGACGGCGCAGCACATGCAGCGCGAGCGGCGTGCCGTCGAGCAACTGCAGGCCCTTGTCGACGCCGTCCATGCGTGTGGCCCGCCCGCCTGCGAGCAGCAGGCCGGCGATCGAGGGAGAGGTGGAGGCGGGCATCGCGAGAAGGCGGAAGGGGAGCGTGCGTCAGCCGCCGATATACGACATCTCGACACGCTTGCCGGTGCCGTCGGGCACGGTGTCGGCAGACGCGCTGCCGCGCAGCTGCGAATAACGGTCGGTGCGGGCCTGCCAGATGCGGGCGATCGCGGTCGCGATCTCGGCGTCGCTCGCGCCGCCGCGCACGAGTGCGCGCAGGTCGTGGCCCGTCGACGCGAACAGGCACAGGTACAGCTTGCCTTCGGTCGACAGCCGCGCGCGCGTGCAGTCGCCGCAGAAGGCCTGCGTGACGCTCGAAATCACGCCGAGCTCGCCGCTGCCGTCCGCATAGCCCCAGCGCTGCGCGGTTTCTGCCACCGTGTGCGGCTCGAGCGGCACGAGCGGGAAGTGTTCGGCGATGCGTGCGATGACGTCCGCCGACGGCAGCACCTCGGTCATGTTCCAGCCGTTCGACGTACCGACGTCCATGTATTCGATGAAGCGCAGGATCACGCCGGTACCGCGGAAACGCTCCGCCATCGGCAGGATCTCGCTATCGTTGGTGCCGCGCTTCACGACCATGTTGACCTTGACCGGCGCGAGGCCGGCGGCCTGGGCGGCGAAGATGCCGTCGAGCACGTCGGCGCTTGCGAACTCGGCATCGTTCATGCGCTTGAACAGCGTATCGTCGAGCGCGTCGAGGCTGACCGTCACGCGCGTGAGCCCGGCGTCCTTCAGCGCGCGCGCCTTGCGGGCGAGCAGCGAACCGTTGGTCGTGAGCGTCAGGTCGAGCGGGCGGCCGTCATGCGTGGTCAGGCGTGCGAGGCGCTCGATCAGGAATTCGAGATTCTTGCGCAGCAGCGGCTCGCCGCCCGTGATGCGGATCTTCTCGACGCCATGTGCGACAAAGAGTCGCGCCACGCGTTCGATTTCCTCGTGCGTGAGCAGCGCGCTGTGCGGCAGGAACGGGTAGTCCTTGTCGAAGACGGCGCGCGGCATGCAGTACACGCAGCGGAAGTTGCAGCGATCCGTCACCGAAATGCGCAGGTCGCGCAGCGGCCTGGCGAGCGTGTCGGCCAGCGTGCCGTCCGGGGCGTGCGCGACGCCGGAGACGTCCGGCATCCCGCTGACGTCGGCGAGAGGAATGATGCGTCGGGACATGTTGAAAGAAGTGCGAACCAGACCTCTATTTTAGCCGCAAGCGGCGGGCCGGTCCGGTGGGCGGAAACCCGCAGCGCGGACGTGAAAAAGCCCGCCGGAGGCGGGCTTTTCCTGGTCGGGCGATGTGCCGGTCAGTGATGCGTCGTTTCGACCTGCTGCATCGGGGCCGTATCGACCGGCGGCAGTGCCTTGCGTTCGCGCGGCACGCGAGCCGGACGCGGGAGTCGCGACGCGGCTTCCTGCGCGGCGGCGAACTTGTCGGCGTCCGTGTTCACCCAGACGAGACCGGCCTGCTCCAGCACGACATCCAGGCTCGCCGAAGCGGGCGCGGCTGCCGGTTGTGCGGGAACCGGTGCCGGTGCCGGTGCTGCGACGGCCTCGACCGGCGCAGCTTCGACCGGTGCCAGCTCGACAGCCGCCGGAGCGGCTTCGATCGCCACGGCCGGCGCGGCTTGCTCGACGGGCGCGGACTGCGGTGCTTCGACCGCGGCAGGCGCTGCCGGCACTTCGAACGCGTCCGTCGGCGAAACCGCGACAGGAGCCGGACCGGCTTCCGTTTCGACGGCCGGTGCGACCGGAGCCGGTTCTGCCGCGTGGGCAACAACCGCCGGTTCGACCGGCGCCGCTTCGACGTGTACCGGTGCCGGCTGCGGCTCGACAGCGGCCGGCGCAACCGGTTCGGCGTGGTGCTCGACCGCTGCTTCGGCGACGACGGCGCCTGCCGCAGCCGCGGCCGCGGCCACGACGACTGCCGGTGCGGCCGTGTGGGCCGGTTCGGCAGCGGCCGGTGCTTCCGGCGTCACGGCTTGCACGGCGGCTTCGCCATCTGCGCCTTGCTCGGCGTGGTCGACGACTGCGCCGTCTTCCTCGCGCTCGCGGCGACCGCCGCGGCGGCCGCGACGGCGACGGCGACGTTCCTCGCCATCACGCGCGCCGGCTTCCGCGTCGGCTGCCAGCTCGGCGCCGGGCAGGGCCTCGGCGACGGCCTTGTCGGCTTCCGGTTCCGGATGCGTTTCGCCACGGTTGACCGTTTCGAGCGTAGCCGCATGCTGGGTCGGCTTGCGGCGCTCGCCGCGCTCGCGACGTTCCTGGCGCTCGCCACGGGCGGCGGCTTCGACGCCTTCCGGCTGCTCGGCACGCTCGCGCGGCTCACGGTTCTCGCGCGGTTCGCGGCTTTCACGCGGCTCGCGGCCTTCGCGCGGGCCACGGCCCTCGCGACCCTCACGGCCTTCGCGGATCTCGCGACCTTCACGCGGCTCACGGCCCTCGCGCGGTTCGCGGTTCTCGCGCGGCTCACGTGCTTCACGCACTTCCTTGCCTTCGCGTTCCTGGCGTTGCTGCTGGCCGCGGCCTGCCGCAGCCTGGTCGCGTCCGCCTTGTGCCTGCTGGGCGCCGCCGCGACGGTTGCGGTTGCGATCGCCGCCGCGTTCGCCGCGTTGCTCGGACTTCTCGGCGCGTTCGCCGCGAGCCGGACGGGCTGCCTGCTCCTTCGCCGGTGCCGGGGCAACCGGTGCGGGCGCCGGAGCCGGCGCCACGCCGAACAGGCCCTTCAGCCAGCCGATGAAACCGCCGCTTGCCGGCGCGACGGGCGCGGGCGCGGCAACGGGTTCGACCGGACGCTGCGGTGCCGGGCTCGGCGCCGGACGCTCGGGCGTGATGCCCTTGACCGCGGCTTCCTGCTTCGGCTTCACTTCCGCCGCGCGCTTGCTGTAGCCGGTTTCCGACTCGAGTTCGCGGGCCGCTTCCTCGGCCATCTTCCAGGATGCGCGCGGATCGTCGAGACGTGCGTCGTCGTGGCGCAGGCGCTCGAGCTTGTAGTGCGGCGTATCGAGGTGCTTGTTCGGGATCAGCACGATGCCGACCTTGAAGCGCGACTCGATCTTGTTGATTTCCTGACGCTTTTCGTTGAGCAGGAAGGCGG
>Ga0209147_100305_pt1 | contig 39241 bp, 45 predicted proteins | sample AraplaCol_mLB_r2_FD_184278 | JGI IMG/M metagenome (GOLD analysis project Ga0209147, IMG submission 184278) | Arabidopsis root microbial communities from North Carolina, USA - plate scrape CL_Col_mLB_r2 (SPAdes) (version 2) | ecosystem: Host-associated > Plants > Roots > Endosphere | place: USA... | reverse complement strand
GGGGATATGATCCTCGGCGAACTCGAGCGGCGTGCGCACGTCGATGATCTCGTCGAACTCGCCGGCGCGATCGAGGGTGACAATCAGGTTCTTCAATTTGGCGTCGAACAGGGGCGATGCGGCTCGATGAGCCACATGGGCACGGAAGGCGGATTGGCGATTATCTCACGGGCCGGCGTCTCGGGCCGCGCGCGGCGGCCGGCGGCGGCGATGCGGCCTGCATCGCGTCGATCAGATGGTCGCGGAACGCGCGAACCGACGCGGGCAGATCGCGCCCCGCCATCGTCTGCACCTGGATGCTGCGCTCGCGCAACTGCGGGTTCGTCACGGGCACGACGACGAAGCCGTCCGCGGCGCAGCGGTCGCGCACCGACAGCAGCCCCGTGAACATCACCGCGCCCGTGCGCCGCGCATAACCGTACATCGCCGCCGTGTTGTTGCTCGTCAGTTCAGGCTCGAGCAGCAGCCCGTCGAGCGCGCATGCGATGTCGATCAGCTGGCGCACCGTGGTGCCGGCCTCGGGCAGCACGTGCGGGTGACGCGCGACATCGGCGAGCGACACTGCTTCACGCGTCGCGAGCGGATGGTCGCGCCGCACCAGCGCGAAGATCGGCGCGCGCTCGGTATGCTCGACGCGCACGCCTTTCTCCGGCGCAAGGCTGAAGCTCAACGCGATGTCCACGTCGCCGTCGCGCACGCGCCGCGTCGCTTCCGCCGGCGACACGACCCACACCGAGAAATCGACGCCCGGATGGCGCGCCTTGAAGCGCGCGAGCGTGCCGGGCAGGAAATCGATCGCGAACCCTTCCGAGCAGGCGATCTTCAGCAGGCTGCCGTGCAGCGCGTCGAGCCCGCCGATGTCCTTCATCACGTGTTCGGCCTCCAGCAGGCTGCGCTGCGCGAACGCCAGAAGCCGCTCGCCGGCCTCCGACAGCGCCATCCCGCGCGGCCGGCGCTCGAACAGCGGTGCGCCGAGCTCGCTCTCGAGTTTCGCGATCTGGCGGCTGATCGCCGAGACAGCCACGTGCAGCCGCGCGGACGCGTCGCTGATCGAACCGGTGCGCGCCACCTCGACGAAATACCGCAACGCCAGGCCATGCAGGAAAGCCGCCATTGTTCTGTCTCCACCCGGCTGCCGGCCGCGCTGCTTTGCCTTTTCGGCAAAGAAAGGTTCGAAATTCGATCATTGTGACAAAAAAAACGGCTTTCTAGAATCGGTCGCACTTCACCCTGCACGCACGATCCGCCACGTGCAGCGAACCCGACAGAGGAGACACGACTTGAGCCGTACCGCCGCCATCCAGCACGCGCTGAACCAGTTCGAATCCGGTGCGTTCTTCACGACCCTGAGCCGCCGCGTCGGCTTGCGAACCGAAAGCCAGGAGAGCGGCAACGGTGCCGCGCTGCGCGCCTACCTGACCGACGAGATCGCACCCGAGGCCGCGCGCCTCGGCTTCACGTCGCGGATCGTCGACAATCCCGTCGACGGTGGCGGCCCGTTCCTGCTCGCATCGCGCCACGAAGACGATGCACTGCCGACCGTGCTGATCTACGGCCACGGCGACGTCGTGCGCGGCTACGACGCGCAGTGGCGCGCACCGCTGTCGCCGTGGACGCTGACGGCCGACGGCGACCGGTGGTACGGCCGCGGCAGCGCCGACAACAAGGGCCAGCACTCCATCAACCTGGCCGCGCTGGCGAGCGTGCTCGACGCGCGCGGCGGCCGGATGGGCTTCAACGCGAAGCTGCTGATCGAGATGGGCGAGGAAACGGGTTCGCCGGGCCTCGACGCACTGTGCCGTCAGGAGCACGATGCGCTCGCGGCCGACGTGCTGATCGCGTCCGACGGCCCGCGCATCGCCGCCGCGCGCCCCACGGTGTTCCTCGGCTCGCGCGGCTCGGTCAATTTCAAGCTGAGCCTGCGCGCCCGTGACGGCGCGCATCACTCCGGCAACTGGGGCGGGCTGCTGCGCAATCCGGCGATCGTGCTCGCGCACGCACTCGCGAGCCTCGTCGACGCGCGCGGCGCGATTCGCGTCGCGGGGCTGCGTCCGCCGCCGATCCCGGCCGCCGTGCGCGAGGCGCTCGCCGATCTCCGCGTCGGCGGCGGCCCCGGCGATCCGGCGCTCGACGCCGACTGGGGCGAGCCCGGCCTTACCGCGCCCGAGCGCGTGTTCGGCTGGAACACGTTCGAGATCCTCGCATTCAAGGCCGGCAACCCCGAGCACCCCGTCAATGCGATCCCGCCCGCCGCGTATGTGCACTGCCAGTTGCGCTTCGTCGTCGGCACCGACTGGCAGGCGCTGCATGCGCACCTGCGCACGCACCTCGATGCGCACGGCTTCGCCGACATCGAGATCGACGTCGAGCGCGGTGCCCCGGCGACGCGCGTGTCGCCGGACGATCCGTGGGTCCGCTGGGCGGTCGCGTCGCTGGCGCGGACCACCGGCAAGAAACCCGCGATCCTGCCGAATCTCGGCGGCACGCTGCCGAACGAAGTGTTTGCCGACACGCTCGGGCTGCCGACCCTGTGGGTACCCCATTCGTACCCTGCGTGCTCGCAGCACGCGCCCGACGAGCACCTGCTCGCGAGCGTCGTCAGCGAGGGGCTGCAGATGATGGCCGGCCTCTTCTGGGATCTCGGCGACGACGCACCGACCGTTCGCCGCGCGGCGCCCGCCGCGGCCGGCGCCACCCTGTAACGCGCTTCGCCCCTTTCACGGGACCTGCCCACACGATGAACACGACCACCCTGACCTCGCAGGAAGCCGCCCTCCCCAGCGCCGCGAAGATCCGGCGCATCATCTTCGCGGCGTCGATCGGCAATGCACTCGAATGGTTCGACCTGATCGTCTACGGCTTCTTCGCGGTGACGATCGCCAAGCTGTTCTTCCCCGCCACGAGCGAAGCGACGTCGCTGATGCTCACGCTCGGCACGTTCGGCCTGTCCTACCTGATCCGGCCGATCGGCGGCTTCGTGCTCGGCGCGTACGCGGATCGCGCGGGCCGCAAGGCGTCGCTGCTGCTGTCGATCGCGATGATGATGGCCGGCACGCTGCTGATCGCGTCGATGCCGACCTACGCATCGATCGGCATACTCGCGCCGCTCGGAATCATGCTGTCGCGGCTGATGCAGGGCTTTTCCGCGGGCGGCGAATTCGCGAGCTCGACCGCGTTCCTCGTCGAGCACGCGCCGCAACGGCGCGGTTTCATGTCGAGCTGGCAGTTCGCGAGCCAGGGCCTCGCGACGCTGCTCGCGTCGGGCTTCGGTGCGCTGCTGACGTCCACGCTGACAACCGCGCAACTCGAAAGCTGGGGCTGGCGCGTGCCGTTCCTGTTCGGGCTCGCGATCGGCCCGGTCGGGCTGTACATCCGCCGTTACGTCGACGAAGGCGTCGAGTTCAAGACGCAGGCACGCTCGGAAGCGCCCGTGCGCGAACTGTTCGCGGATCAGAAGCTGCGGCTGCTGCTGTCGATCGGCGCACTCGTGATCTCGACCGCGATCAACTACATGGTGCTGTACATGCCGACCTATGCGATCAAGCAGCTCGGCCTGCCCGCGTCGACGGGCTTCGCGGCGACGCTCGCGACCGGTTTCGTGCTCACGCTCGTCACGCCGGTCGTCGGCCACCTGTCCGATCGCACGGGGCGGATCCGCATGATGGCGGCCGCGGCCGTGCTGATGCTCGTCAGCGTGTGGCCGACGTTCGCCTGGCTCACGCGCCACGCGTCGTTCGCGACGATGCTCGCCGCACTGGTCTGGATCGGCGCGCTGAAGGCGATGTACTGCGGCGCGCTGCCGGCGCTGATGGCCGAGCTGTTCCCGTCGCAGACGCGCGCAACGGGGCTCGCGGTCAGCTACAACACGGGGGTCACGCTGTTCGGCGGCTTCGCGCCGTTCGTCATCACCTGGCTGATCAGCGCGACCGGCAACCGGCTGTCGCCGGCGCTCTACCTGATGGGGTGTGCGGTGCTGAGCCTCGTCGCGCTGTTCGTCGCGCGCACCCGGCTCAAGATGCGATAACGGAAGAAACAACGGCGCGGCGACGCGCCGCCGGTGCGGCCCGTCGCGGCATCGTCGCCGCGCGGGCCGCGCGCCGTTTACGGCGCCGGGTTCGGCTGCAGCTCATGCAGCGCATCGATTTCGGCGAGGATCTCGTCGGACAGCATCACGTCGACGCTGCCGATGTTCTCCTTCAACTGCTCGAGCGACGTCGCACCGACCAGGTTGCTGCGCACGAATGGCCGGCTGTTGACGAACGCCAGCGCGAGCTGCGCGGGCGACAGCCCGTGACGCCGTGCGAGCGCGACATAGCGCGACGTCGCCTCGACGGCCTGCGGCTTGCTGTAACGCTGGAAGCGCTCGAACAGCGTGATGCGCGCGCCGGCCGGACGCGCACCGTTCTCGTACTTGCCGGACAGCCAGCCGAACGCGAGCGGCGAATACGCGAGCAGGCCGACGCCGTCACGATGCGTGAACTCCGACAGCCCGTTCTCGAACGTGCGATTCACCAGGCTGTACGGATTCTGGATGCTTGCGATGCGCGGCAGCCCGAGCTTCTCGGCCGCGCGCAGGAACTGCGCGACGCCCCATGGCGTTTCGTTCGACACGCCGATCGCGCGTACCTTGCCGGCCTTCACGAATTCCGCGAGCACGCCGAGGGTTTCCTCGATCGGCACCGTGTAGGCGTCGTCGACCCACGGATAGGCGGGACGGCCGAACGTCGTCGTGCTGCGGTCGGGCCAGTGCAGCTGATAAAGATCGACGTAGTCGGTCTGCAGGCGCTTGAGGCTGCCGTCGAGCGCTTCGGTGAGGTTCTTCCGGTCGAACTGGTTGCCTTCGCCGCGAATATGGCGCGGATTGTGCGGCTGCCGCGCCGGCCCCGCGATTTTCGTCGCAAGCACGATGCGCTCGCGCTGCGTGCGATGCTGCGCGAGCCACGTGCCGATGTACTGTTCGGTGCGCCCCTGCGTATCGGGCTTCGGCGGCACCGGATACATCTCCGCGGCATCGATCAGCGTCACGCCTTGCCCGATCGCGTAGTCGATCTGCTCGTGCGCATCGCGCTCCGAATTCTGCTCGCCCCACGTCATCGTGCCGAGGCCGATCAGGCTGACCTCGATGCCCGAATCGCCAAGTGTGCGGTATTCCATGCTGTTCCTGTCGCGTCGGTGGAAAGCAGGAACGCTATCACATTGAAGCGACCGCTTCAGACAGGTGCCATACACGCTTACAGGCGGCCTTCGGTACGGGTGCGAGCGTTCACGCGCAGGGCCCTGACGAACGCGTTGCGGCCCACCGTTACTGCGGCCGCTGGATGAAACAGGTCGCCGACGCATGCGCGACGATCTTGTCGTCCGGCGTCTTCAGCGTGCCCTCGGCAACGCCCAGCGAACGCGACAGGTGAATCACGCGCCCTTCCGCAACCAGCTCGACGTCGCGCGGCACGGGTCGCAGCATCTTCACATGCAGATCGACCGTACCGTAGCCGACGCCCGCATCAAGCATCGAATGCACCGCACACCCCGTGACCGAATCGAGCACCGTCGCCGCGAACCCGCCGTGCACGCCGCCGAGCGGGTTCAGGTGCCGGCCGTCCGCCCGCGCCGAAAATTTCACATACCCGAGCTCGACGTCGAGCGGACGCATCGGGATCGTCTCGGAAATCGACGCGAGCGGCGCATCGCCCGATACCGCTGCGCGCAGCAGATCGAGACCAGACAGGGAAAGCGGGTTCATCGGGTTGTCTCCGGGTTGAAAGCGCGTCGCCGCGCGAGTAAGTTCCAAATTGGAACTCATTATTCACAACGATCACGGTCGTTGTCAACGTGGCCGGGCTCGTTGCAGTCGAAGGCGGGTTCTATAATCGAGCCCGCTATTTCGCTGAACCGCCGCAAGAGACTCGACGATGAAATGGGATGACATCGGCACGCTGAACTGTTCGGTCGCGCGTACGCTTGCCGTGCTCGGCGACCGCTGGACCATGCTGATCCTCCGCAACGCGTTCCTCGGCTGCCGCCGCTTCGACGCGTTCCAGACCCAGCTCGGCATCACGCGCCATGTGCTGGCGGAGCGGCTCGCGCGGCTCGTCGACGAAGGCGTGCTGGTCAAGCACGCGTATCAGGAACGCCCGCCGCGTTTCGAATATCGTTTGACGGACAAGGGCCTCGACCTCTACCCGACCCTGCTTGCGCTGACCGCATGGGGAGACCGCTGGAAAGACGACGGCCAGGGGCCACCGGTGCAGTTGCGTCACCGTACCTGCGGCCACCTGATGCACGCGGTCACCGTATGCTCGGCGTGCGGCGAGCCGCTCGACGCGCACGACGTGCAGCCGGAGCGTGGCCCCGGATGGGTCGCAGCCGAAGGCGCCGGAACGGCTTCGGCCGAGGACTGACGCATCGCGCATACGGGAACGCATACGGGAGCGCGTGACGCACACGGATCGTTCGTTGCGTTCGCGCTGCTGTCGCCGGTTCCAGCGAGCCGACCTGGTTGCACTCTCGCACGGCTTGCGCGCCGACACCCTGCCGCGCATGCGCATTCACGCGCCGCCATCGCCCCCATCCGCCGATCGCCCCGATCGCACGCACGGATCCCGCACAACGCAACTTTGCGTCACCGCCTCTGCCCTCGCCGGTCTTCGCGATGCGTCATCCCTTGGCATCCGCACGTGACCGGGCCGCCACGTGTGCGTTACACTCACGGCCCGCTGTCTCGAAATTATTCGCTGTCCAAGATGTTGTCGCGCAATCGCCTCGCCGCTGCCTGTCTCGCCGCCTCCCTGCTCGCCACACCGTTCACCGCTTTCGGCAAGACGCAAAGCGAATCGCTGCTCCAGCAGGCGATCGACTTCGTGTCGCGGTGGCTACCGGCCCCCACTCACGAAGCGCCCGCAACGCAGGTCGTCGAATCGGCGTTTTCGCCCGATGGCGGTGCCGAAGCGCTGGTGCTGAAAGCGATCGGCGCCGCGCGCAGTTCGATCCGCGTCGCCGCCTATTCGTTCACGTCGCCGCCCGTCACGCGCGCACTGCTCGCCGCCAAGCGACGCGGCGTGAATGTCGAGGTGGTGGTCGACGACAAGGGCAATCGCGCGAAGAGCAGCAAGCAGGCGTTGAACCTGCTCGTCAACGCAGGCATCCCGACACGCACGATCGACGCCTATGCGATCCATCACGACAAGTACCTCGTGATCGACGCCGAGCACGTCGAAACGGGCTCGTTCAACTACAGCGCGTCGGCGGCCAGCCGCAATTCCGAGAACGTCGTCGTGGTGTGGAACAACCCGCAACTCGCGTCGCGCTATCTCACGCACTGGCAAAGCCGTTTCGATCAGGGCACGCCGTACCGCTCCAGCTACTGACACGCGCCGCGCTCACCCCCGTGTTCGAGCCGCCGTGTTGCAGATGATCGGCGAGCATCGCGCGAAGCTCAATTCGGCCGAATGGCCAACGCGTTGCCTGCTTAATGGATTTCAGCCGTCCGCCCCGTCGCGGCACCGGCCTGCGTCATCGGCGTGCAGCGATTCGCATGCGCACCCGCGCCGCGTGCCGACGATGTCGACAAGCCGCTGGCGCCGCCCGGCAACGCGTTGCTCACACATGCGACGCCGAATACCAGCGTGTTCTGGACCATCGGATAAAGAAGATACAGCGCAAACGCGAGATAACCCGCGTACAGAATTCGAACCATGGTGCAATGGAAGGCGATGAACGATTGGACTCGCCCTGTTTACGGCACTGCGCCGGGCACCTTGAGACGTCGCGCACCGGATTGCGCATCGGGGCGAAACGCGGGCCCATGACGCCCGCTTCTCACCGCATCCGCAACGATCCGGGCCAGGCCGAAACCACCCGCTTCCGGATTGCCGGCATGGCGATGCGCCGCGCAATGCGCGATACTGTCCGGCATACGATCCCGTGACCGGCCTCGCAGCCGGGACAAAGGACACGACCCATGCAAATTGCACCGAAGCCGGCCGACGAGGCCGCCCGGCTCGATACGCTTCATTCGCTCTCGATCCTCGACACGCCGCCCGAAGAACGCTTCGATCGCCTGACGCGTCTTGCGCGCAGGCTGTTCGACGTGCCGATCGCACTCGTCAGCCTCGTCGACGACGATCGCCAGTGGTTCAAGAGCCATGCCGGGCTCGACGTCACGCAAACGTCGCGCGACGTGTCGTTCTGCTCCCATGCGCTGCTCGCGGGCAATACGATGGTGATCCAGGATGCGCTGAACGACGATCGCTTCCACGACAATCCACTCGTCACCGGCGCGCCCGGCATCCGCTTCTACGCCGGCCGGCCGCTCGCGGCGCCGAACGGCGCGCCCATCGGTACGCTGTGCCTGATCGACACGCGGCCGCGCTCGCTCGAACCCGACGAGCTCGCGCTGCTCGGCGATCTCGCCCACATGACCGAACGCGAGATCGCCGCGCTGCATTTCGCGACCACCGACGAGCTCACCCAGCTGACGAACCGCCGCGGCTTCGAGATCCTGGCCCGCCACGTGCTGAGCCTGTGCGATCGCCTGGGTCGTCACGCGGTGCTGCTGTTCTTCGACCTGAACGATTTCAAGGCGATCAACGACCGCTTCGGCCATGCCGAGGGCGATCGCGCGCTCAAGGCATTTGCCGACACGCTGACGGGCGCACTACGCGACAGCGACGTGATCGCACGGCTTGGCGGCGACGAGTTCGTCGTGCTGCTGAGTGCCACCGATCCGGCCGACGTCGCCGAGCCGGTCGACCGCGTGACGCAGGCGCTTGCGCTGCGCAACACGGCCGACGCGCGCGGCTACGACATCCGGTTCAGCGTCGGGCACGTCGACTACGACCCCGCGCACCATCACGACGTGGCCGGCCTGCTCGCATCGGCCGACCAACGGATGTACGAGCACAAGCAGCACGGCAAGACGGCCGGCGCGTGAGCGCGGGCGCATGCCGCCGCCCTGCCGTTCAATTGCGGTGGCGCGGCTGTGTCAGCTGCCGCACGGCGGCGCGCTGGCCATCGCCTCCGCGATCTGCTCGGGCGTCAGGTCGCGCTGGTGCGTCGCGAGCGACCAGCGATGTCCGAACGGATCCTCGACCTGTCCGTAGCGGTCGCCCCAGAACATGTCTGCGGCAGGAATCGTCACCGTCGCGCCGGCCGCGACCGCCTTCGCGATCGCGGCGTCCGTGTCAGGCACGTACAGGTGCAGGCAGACCGGCGTGCCTTTCAGGGCCTTCGGCCCGAGCGCGCCGTGTTCGGGCATTTCATCCACCAGCATCAGTGTCGAATCGCCAATCACGAGGCACGCGTGCGCGAGCCGGCCGTCAGGCATCGCCAGGCGAAATTGTTCGCTCGCATTGAACGCGCGCTTGTAGAAGTCGATGGCTGCGGTTGCGCCGGCGCAGATCAGGTGCGGCGTCAGCGTACGCATCCCTTCCGGGATCGGTTTGACGGACGTGGACATGGGTGTCGCTCCTTCGTTCGGTTGTCGTATCGGAATCGGGACGGACGCGCGATGCGCACGCCTCCGATGCTACGACGGACGACCCCGGCGGAAATCGACACGGCGCCCTGCATTTTTTTGTTTTCTCGAGTATCAGGGCGCTCGGGGTCGCCGCATCGGGCGTCACCCGCCCGTTCGGTCGGCCTCGTTGTCCGGCGTGCCGAACTGCCGGCGACATGCCTCGAGCAGTCCTGCCACCGCATCGAGTGGAAGATCGGCAAACCGGGCAATCGGCAGCATCACGCCGCCCGGCACCCTGGTGCGCGATGAATGCGCCGAGAACTGGTAGGCGATGTAGCGATTGCCTGCGACGCTGATGATCCGGAATTCGGTGACATCACGCCATGGCGTGGCGGGTTGTTCGCGTAAGCCTCCGATCAGCCTGAAACCCGTCTCGTCGACATGCAGCACCATCCTGCGTCGCGACGACACGAAGAAGGCGGCCCCCGCCAGCGCCAGCAATCCGGCCAGCGCCGCTACCGGCCAGAGTGCCGGAGCGGCCGCATAACCGCACAGGCTTGCCGCGGCCAGCACCATGCACGCGATCGCCCTTCTTTTCAGGCTCCGGCTGTCAACCGCCAGCGTCACCGGCAACTGGCCGGCGATCGTTCCCGCGACCGGATCGACGTGCCAGCCGGAACCGGTGGATTCAAGTGCGTCTTTCATTGTGCGATCGCTCACCTCGACGGCCGCCGGGTGATCGAAGCCGGACACCCTGTCGATGCGCAGAAAAGGTCGGCGTGCCGACGGGAAATGATCGTGATCGAAAAAGGTACGCATCGACCCACGGCAGCACGCACTCGTCCACGCGGAACGGGCAGTGCCCGGCCGGCACCGGTCATGTTCAGTTGCACACCTTGACGGTGCCGTTGGTCGTGCATTGACCGGTGGCCCAGTGACTCTGCCCTGCCAGATGAGGCGCCAGACCGATGCCACGGATCGGCGCGGCTGGCGACGATGCCGGAACGGCTGCGGCCGCCGACGCGGTGTCGGGCGACGGCCGCAGAGGCGGCCCGGACGCCGTCTGGCAAGCCGAAAGCGCCAGACAAAGTGCGGATGCCCACGGGGCGATGAGGGATCTGGACATGATCTCGTACGCGTTTGCGAAGTAACGGCTCGCTGAAGATCGCGTGACCCGCCAAACCGTTCGGCACAACCGGCCATGCGGCATGACGATCGTCCAATACTACTCCTCGTGATCGACGTCGTGCGAGCGACCGTTCGGCCAGGTGCCGCCATTCATGCGACGGCGCATGCCTCTTCGGTCAGATTTGCGGCAGATCGCGCAACGTGCGCGATTCGTTCGTTGCATCGATGTCAAGCTCGATGCCTTCCGATGCATCGCGATACAGCACGCGTTTGAGCCGGGGCCCGATCGCGGTGGCGTCCGATGCCGAAAAGATTGCGCGGACATCGTTGCCGGACGCGAGCGCGCGCGCCACGTCCGCTACCGGCGCCTCGCTCGGCGTCGCCCCCCACGACCGGTCGGACGGATTCACGGCCGCCCAGCGCACGTGCGTCACGCGCGCGCTAAGCGGATCGATTCGCACACCATTCACCGCAAACATCGACATCGGCATCTCCTTCGAATATTTTTGCGGCCCGCCGTACCGATGCACGGTCACGGACGGCCCCAGATCTCGCAGACGTTTCCCGCCGGGTCCGCCACGGAAATCGCAACCGTGCCGTCGCCGTAGTCCCACTCGTTCAGGATGCCGACGCGGCACGACTCGAGCCGTGCGACGGCTTCCGACACATGCGCAACTTCGACGGCCAGCGCAATGCCATGGCCGGTCGGCCGAAACTCCGGATACGGAAACCTGCCGCCGCTGCCGGTGTGAACGGTCAGCGTTGCTCCGCCCATCACAAAGCGGTGCCACGGATTCCCGGCAGCCGACACGCCTTCGGAGTGAACCGGCAGCGCAAGCGCCAGACGGTAGAAATCCACCACCGCCCGAAAGCGATCGTCTTCGACCGGCACCAGGATGCCCAGACTCGCGATCATGTGCGCCCCTCCGGTCAACGCGATTTTCGATGATACATTGGGACGCTTTACAACCGTCAACAGACAATCGTGCACGGGAGAAACACATGACCGACGCCTGGGGAACCTTCCCTGCCAGAATGGGCGACCATCAGGCTTTCATCAGCTTCAACCACGACTTTGCGGAAATCGCGGAAGGCGATCCGCGCACGTCGCTGCTCAGCGTGCGCGTCCCCTTTGCGCATCCGACGCCGGAAGGCCTGCCGACCGGCGACGAATTCGCCGATCTCGCGAAGATCGAGGACCTGCTGGACGCCGCGATCACGGCGAAAGGTGGTGTGCAGGTCGGCCGCATCACCGTCGACGGCCATCGGGATTTCCTTTTCTACGTATCGCTCGACGAAGAGGCCGCGGCGGAGATCATCGACGCGCTGGCCGATCAGACGACCTACGCGTTGCAATACGCGCACCAGGACGATCCGGACAAGGAAGCGTACTGGCAGACGCTCCACCCGACCGACGACGACCGGCAGATCATGCGCGACATGCGCGTGCTGGACGAATTGCGGAAGAAAGGCGACGCCGGCGATGTCAGCCGGCGCGTGATGCACTGGGCGTACTTCCCCGACCAGAGCGACGCGCATCAGTTCGCGGACTGGGCCGAAGCGAAAGGCTATCCGGTCGAATCGGTCGCCCCTACCGAGGACGGCAAGTCGGCCGTACGGTTCTCGCACGAGGGCACCATGGCACTGGCCGACATCACACGCCATACGGTCGCGATCAATCGCGAGGTACATTCGTTCGGAGGGGAATACGACGGATGGGAAACCAGCGTCGAACAGGCTGGCCGAGCGGGTTGACCTACCCGCCGCAAGCGACGTGATGCAACGCATCCGGCGCAAAAAACATCCCGGCGGCATTGATGCGCGCCGCCGGGACCAAGGCATCACCGGCCGAAACCGGCGATGGGCCTGAGGGTTCGCTCAGGCACGAGGAAAGCGATACGTGCGGACCAGGCGATCGGATGCAGGGACACGCAACCGGTGCGATTGCGCTGCCCGCCGAACGCCTGTCCGGTTCCGCCGACGCGGCCTTGCGGCGTCGGACGGGCAAAAAGCCCCCGCTCCTGCACGAGCGAGCGGGGAAATAGTTGACCGGGCCGGGGAAGAACGGTCAACCGGCCAGATTGTGAGCGCCGGCCGCGCAACGATCTGTGCGGCAACTCACCATTTGGTGACGGTGCCGCGGCAACCGGCACGCTCGCGTGCCGCGCGGATCGCGTCACGGCCCGAGCGCGACGCCCGCGACCGGCGCGAGCAACACCACGATGACAGGCGACAACACCACCGCCCCGATCATCATCACGCCGTCGGCCGCGAGCGTGACGGGGGTCGCGAGCACGCGCACGGCCTTGCCCGCCGTGGTGATGCGGTCGGTGACGTCGATCTTGTACGAATGCGCAAACGACGACCACGTCTTGCCCTGTGCGAAACCATCGGCCAGATAACGCGAACCGGCCAGTTCACCCTTCATCTCCAGATCCCTGCTCCCGCGCATCGTGAAGCCGTCCTCCAGCGCGCGGTCCCAGCCCTCGTCGGTCATATCGGCGCGACGGAGCCGGAGCCGGAACTTGCCCGAGATCTTGCTGCCCTGCGCGACGAATTCATAGAGCGACGCGTTGATCGACTTGCGGTAGGGCGATGCCAGCACGGCACCGAGATGCTCGGGCATATCGAAGATGTAGTGATATTTCTCGCCGAGCACGACGAATTTCTTGCCGTCCTCGCTGACGAGGAATCGGTCGACCGTCTCTTCGTATCGGCCATCTTCGAACAGCATTGCCGTGCAGCCTGTCAGGCCGGCGGCGACAACGATCGCGCCCGCCGTCAGCAGCGCTCTCCTTTTCATGTCTGGAATTTGATCTTGTTTTAATGCAAGCGGATATTTTCAGGCCCGGGGCAAGTCTCCGGCAAGTCGCGGCTGCTGTCAAAGCAGGTTTATTCTATTTTTCCGATCGACACGATTCAGGATTCATTTTTTTCCGCATCCTTTTTTGAAACCATGTTTCGCGAACACAAGAGCCCGCGTCATGACAACCGGGTTTCGTCCTCATGCCGGTCAGCTGAAAAGCCATTCGGCAACCATCTCGATCCAGTCGAGATCGACGGCGATGTCGATGACGGTTTCGCCGACGATTTCGGCAGTCGATGTGGGCGATGTAGTTGACGCGGCCGGTGCAGTCGATGCGCCCGCCGCCACCGCGCCGGCAGCGACCACATTCACCTTCGTCATTTGGGCGGAAGCATCCGATCCCGGAGCGGCCAGCCGCTCCAGCCAGTCGACGATATTGGCACGCGCATCCTCTTCATCCGCGAAATCACTCCGCTCGAGATAGCGGTCGAATACGATCCACGCAAGCGTCTTGCTTCGCGAGCCGGATTCGAGATGCCAATCGACAACGCCCGTCCGACCGGACTCCCTGACTTCGAGCGTCGCGGTGAAGCAGTAATCGAGATATTCGATCTCAAGTTTCGACGACATGGTTTTCTTCGGTCAATCCGCCCTCTCTATTCTTGTGATCATCCGCGCTTGCCGGGTTTCGCGACACAGTGTGAATTCTGCGTGAAATTCGCGCGACGGCGCATTCCCGCTGGCGGGATCACGATATTCTCATAACCTGTCGATAACGATCGCCGACACATGACTGTACTCGATTTGCCAGCCATTCCCCTCTGCGCTTTCGCTCGTGGTTCAGTTCCGCTGCAAGTCACCGCGCTTTCCTGTTCCGGGTATTGCCCTGCTTCGCCATCGCAACCGCACTGCTAAACTCCGGCCAGGACGGCCGCTTGCAATACCAGAGGAAAAAATGGCACTCGCCCGCGCACAACAGAATGGCGTAGAGGTCTGGATTGTCCAGCTTCCCGGGCACACTCCCTATGCCTATACGCACCTCAAGCGGGTATTCTCGTGCGACGATACGCGACACCGGGTCGTGACGATCGACCTGACGAAACTGCTGGCATGTGCCGACCGAGACACGACGGACTACGTGTTGCCGTCTGTTCTTTACTGGCCACCGGGAAAAGCCGCGGGCATTCGCGAATTCCTCGATCCTGAACAGGACAGGATTCCGGACATGCCGTACATCACGTTTCGCGAGACGAGAACGCGAACGCTGCTCGGCATCCCCGGGCTGTCGAAGGTCGGCGTCGCGTCGTTCCGGAACGGCCAGCATCGCGCGCGCTATCTTGCCTATGCAGGCGCAACGACCCTGCCCGTCGAAGTGCACGAGACGGAAGCCGATTTGCTCGTGCAGTACTGCGGCGAGTCACCGTGAAGTACGTTCGGCTTTCGCCCGGCGATGGCCGCGCATCATGCGGCCGTTCGCTCGAATGTGGCCAGGCGGCTAGGCCTGTATCGCATAGATCCGGTCGGTGACTTCCGTCTGGCCGATGCGGCTCGTTTCGATACCCGCCAGTTGCCATCCGTTGTGCTCGTAGAAACCGATCGCGCGCTCGTTGCCCGCCAATACCTTCAGATGGACCTGATGCACGCCGAGCGTTCGCGCCCATGCACGGACGGCTTCGATCATGTGCTTGCCGGTGCCGCCTCCGTGATGCGAAGGATGGACGTGCAGGCAGTCGAGCAGCACGCCCAGCGCCGGATCGACGGGGCGCTCGGCACTGACGAAACCCACGGGCTCGCCGTTCGCCTCGGCAATCAGCACCAGGCCACGCTCGTTTTCGTTGCGATCGAAATATTGCCGCCACCGGGTCGCGTGTTCCGTCGGCACCTCGTCGGCCAGGTAGGTTGCCGGCAAGATATGGCTGTATGCGGTTTGCCAGCTCAGCGTGTGCAGGCGAGCGATGTGCTGTGCGTCTTACGCTGTCGCGGCACGCAGCGTGGCACGGGTTTCCGGCATCGGTGGTCACTCCTTCCACTTGCTCTCTTGATCGGGACGTCTCGCCGCAAAATATACCGCGTGGAGGCATTCGCCTCCGTCACGTCTGACGCGATCGCGTCAGCAGTTGTCTGCCGGGCGCCATGTCGGGTTCATGCACCGCTGCAGTTCGTTGCCAACGCAACGAGGCACAGGCAAAAAAAATCCCGACACTGTCATTGGTTGTCGGGATCGAACGGCCCTGCAAAGCATGAGGGCACGAGGAAGTCGACACGTTACACCAATGTAAGACTGTTGCGCGCTGTCGGCTCGCGCCAAGTCCCTGTCTCATTCCGCCATAAACGAAAAAAGTCTGCTCACGCGAAACGCGAGCAGGCAAGAAAACGGATCAGCATTCGAGGCACGAGGGCTGTCCAGGAAAGATAACGGCACCGGGAGCGATAACCTTAGTCGAAAAAGGAAATTGCACAACATCACGTCGACTGAATACGGCCATACAATCTCGCGTCGACGATGGATTAACGAATACCGGCGGCACTGTGGCGATATCCTGTCGCGCTCAACCCTGGCTTTCCGTCAATCACGCGCTGTTCGACCTGGCTTGCGCTTGTCGGAGCGCCTGTCCGTTCAATCGGCCATGTATGGCAAACTTCGGCTCCGAATCGACGCAGCGCGCACTCTTTACCGCAGGGGAATCATGTACGTCTTGATCTATATCGCAGCGGTCGCCGTCGCCAACCTGATGGTCGCTCATTTCGGGCCGGCTGCAACACCGATCATCGCGTTCCTGCTGATCGGCCTCGATCTCGCGATTCGAGACCGGCTCCACCTCGATTGGCGAGGCCGCGCGCTTTGGTCGCGAATGTTTGCGTTGATCGCTGCCGCCGGTGTCGTCAGTTACGCACTCAATCCCGCCGCCAAGGAAATCGCCGTCGCGTCCCTGGTGGCGTTCGGTTCGGCAGCCGTGGCGAGCGCAGTCGTCTTTCAACTCGCACGGCGCTTTCCGATACTGGCGCGAGCAAACGGCGCGAACGTCGCAGGTGCGGCTGTCGACTCCATCATCTTTCCGCTTATTGCGTTCGGGGCCGTGTTTCCGACGATCGCCGCGTTGCAGTTCGTCGCCAAGGTGGCTGGCGGCGCCTTGTGGTCGTGGGTGGTGTTTCGAAACACTCGATCGGTTCAGGCGGGAATCGCGAGCAATGTGGTCGATCGTTGAGGACGGGTTTGCTTTTCGCAGCATTCGCTACGTTCGAATGCGCGTCTGGCCGGGCGCTCCAAAACGACAAACCCGATCTGTCGCGCCATACCCCATCGCCATGCGCTTGCCGTCCGAATAGCGGCGACGACGTTTTGATAGCTGAAGGTCGAAGCGCATCCGGCATCTTGCGCCAGCTTCAGCGCCTGACTCACCTGCTCAAGAAAGGGAAACAGCGCGATGACGTTGCGAGGATGACGCGGATCAGAACCTATCGGGCGGGAACCCTGGCCAAGCGTCTTGCAAGCAGCGTTGCAAGCACTTCCAGCTGATACACGATCGCCACGACGTTGCACGCGATGAGGGCAAAGTCACCAAAATCCACCGGGTGCATGTGATAACCGATTCGGTGGTTATCGACGATTTTTTCAAACGAGGCGATGGCCGACGGGAAGCTGACGACGCTCCCGCAGATCAAGAGAGCGCTGACTCCCGCAACGTGTTTGATCCGTGCCTTTTGCGGCAAAACGCAAGTTGCGAGAAGCAAGCCGATGCCGCCTGCGTTGGAAAAAAGGAAAGACCACGCTATAGGCCAATCCACGGTCCAATCCAGCAAAAAATGGATAAACACGAGCCACGACAAGATCAGCAGGGGCATCGCCGGTGCGACTCCAGCGAGCAGATAAAACGACGCCCTCGCCCCCCTGAGAGTCGTCATGACCGTAATCTTTGGCCTTGAATCGGTTTGCCGTTCCGTTGTCTGGGCAACGGGTTTACTCTTTGACCGCATGGATTCCCCGAGAAGCCTCGAATTCCAAATCCTGTGGAGCCCATCAATTTACCGTAGAACGCCGCTCCGCCAATAGCGCGCGCAAAACGCAACCGAAAATTTGACCGCCCGCTCCTTTCGGCGCATTGGCGCGGCTGCGTTCATTCACTCGGATTCCCGGCACCTCAATTTTCGACTGCACGAAGTACGACACGCGCCCTCCGTACAACACGCGGCATGTCTACGCGATCGCGATACCGTTGGCCGGAATGCCCCCGCTCGTGTGAGCGATGCAGCTCAAGCACGACTTCGAGTTGTTCCCGACTGAATGCGCAAAATGGATGGATGGCGAGCAGAACGCTCTGGAGACGACGAGGCTCGAATCGACGCTATTGCGCCTGATTGCCTCCCGCAAAGCAAAACAGGCGCCTAAGCGCCTGTTTTGTTAATGCATTCGGTGGGGTGGCTGATGGGACTCGAACCCACGACGACAGGAATCACAATCCTGGACTCTACCAACTGAGCTACAGCCACCACTGTTACTGCTTTTTGTTCTTCGCTGCTTTTGTGTTTCAGCAGCGAAGAACAAGATTATACGAACACTTTTGAATCTTGCAAAGCTTTTTTTTCAAAAACTTCTTCGGCCTCGTTCAGATGCGCGCGCGCCTCGTCGAACACGGCCAGATCGCCGCGTGCGAGCTTCTTGTTGTCCGACAGCACACGACGCCAGCCACGTGCACCGGGCATGCCGCGATACAGTCCGAGCGCATGCCGCACGATCGCGCCGAGGTAGGTGCCGCGCTTCAGTTCGGCCGCGCAGTATTCGATCAGCTTCGCCTCGGCCTCTTCGCGCGTCGGCGTCGCTGCCGTTGACCCATAGAAGCGTGCATCGACCTCCGCGAGCACGTACGGGTTGTGATATGCCTCGCGGCCGAGCATCACGCCGTCGACATGCTCGAGATGTTGCGCAACCTCGTCGAGCGTCGTGATGCCGCCGTTGATGACGATCTCGAGCGAAGGAAAATCGCGCTTCAACCGATACGCATAGTCGTACTTGAGCGGCGGGATCTCGCGGTTCTCTTTCGGCGACAACCCTTTCAGGATTGCATTGCGTGCATGCACGACGAACGTTTCGCAGCCAGCCTCGGCCACCGTGCCGACGAAGTCGCGCACGAATGCGTAGTCCTCGACCGCGTCGACACCGATCCGGTGCTTGACCGTCACCGGCACCGACACCGCATCGCGCATCGCCTTCACGCAGTCCGCGACGAGCTGCGGCTCGTTCATCAGGCACGCGCCGAACGCGCCGCGCTGCACGCGCTCGGACGGACATCCGCAATTCAGGTTGATTTCGTCGTAGCCCCACTGCTCGCCGAGCTTCGCCGCGCGCGCAAGATCGTCGCGCTCGCTGCCGCCCAACTGCAGCGCGACCGGCGATTCGTTCGGCGTGAACGCAAGATGCCGCTGGGCATCGCCGAACAACAGCGCGCCCGTCGTGATCATTTCCGTATACAGCCACGTATCGCGCGTCAGCGTCCGGTGGAACGAACGGCAATGACGATCGGTCCAGTCGAGCATGGGCGCGACGGATACGCGGCGGGGAGGAAGCGAGGACGGTACGGACATGGATTTCGGGCAACAGGCCAGACGGCGCGGGAACAACCCGGCATTTTACCGCAACAGCGGGCAGGCCTGCCCGGCATGCACGCTACCCCTCGCCCAGCTCCGCATCGACCGCCCGCCGCGCCTCGTCCAGCACGCGCTCGATCACGCGTCGCTCGGTCAGCAGGATCCCGTCCACCTTGACGAGGCGCCAGTCGATCCACACGGCATCGCCCTGCAGCACGCGGTAATGCGCATGCTCGCCGTCCCAGACCTGCTCGGTCTTCACCTCGATCTCGAAGCCGCGGTACGGCTCGCTGAAATCGCCGAGGTCGCTGCCTCTCGGTTCCATCGCACGCTCCGTGGCGACGCAGCACCAGGCCGCCCGCGCGGCCGGCGCCGTGCGCTCAATCGTATTCGTCGGACAAAAAGGATTTGCCATCGGCCGTCAGGTCGACCCGGTCGGCCGCCGCCTGATAGATCAGCCCCTCGTTCAGCAACGCGTAGACGACGTCGTCGAACGCAGCGGGAACCGGCCGGCTTTCACCGAACTGGTCGATCCATTTCAGCGCCTCGATGGCTTCGGGGGAAAGGATGGGGGTCATGCGTGGCCTCCGGCATCGGTGTCGCTCCATCCTAGCACTTCGTCCGGACGTCGAATACCAAGGCAAACGCGCTGCGCAAATGCCGGGCGGCGCCAACGGGCAGGTTGCCCGCGGCGCCGCACCGGCGCGGGACACGCGCTCAGAGGCGTGCGATCGATACTTCGGTCGATTTCACGAGCGCGACGACTTCCGCGCCGACCTTCAGCTCGAGTTCGTCGACCGAACGGGTCGTGATCACCGACGTGACGATGCCGAACGGCGTCTCGACGTCGACCTCGGAGACCACGGATCCGCGAATGATCTCCTTCACCTTGCCCTTGAACTGGTTACGTACGTTGATTGCAGTGATGCTCATCAGGTTGATCGCTCCGAAGAAAAAGATCTCAGAACGGGCGGCCGCTGCCGCCCGGATTTAAACGGCCCAGCGGATCTGCCCGACCGGTCGAACGTTGTCTGCCTCGTGCACCTCGCCCGGTGCGTCCGTACCGGGCCCGCCGGCGAGCACGCGTTTCAGCACACGGTCCTCCAGCGCCGCAAACGCGGCCGATGCGCGGGCGCGCGGCCGGTCGAGCGGCACCGGCTGATCCAGCGCCACGCGCCCCTGCTCGATGAGCAGGATGCGATCGCCGAGCGCGACGGCCTCCTGCACGTCGTGCGTGACGAGCAGCGCGGTGAACCGATGCTCACGCCACAACCGCTCGATCAGTGCATGCATCTCGATGCGGGTCAGTGCGTCGAGCGCGCCGAGCGGCTCATCGAGCAACAGCAGTTGCGGCCGGTGAACAAGCGCGCGGGCCAGTGCCACACGCTGCCGCTGGCCGCCCGACAGTTGCGCGGGCCAGTCGTTCGCACGCTCCAGCAGGCCGACTTCGTCGAGCACCGCGCGCGCTTTGTCGCGCGCGCCGCGTCCGAGGCCCAGCATCACGTTCTGCAGCACGGTCTTCCACGGCAGCAGGCGCGCATCCTGGTACATGATCCGCGTGTCGAGCACGCCGCCGCCTTCGCCACGCGTCACGAGCGCGCCGCTGCTCGGCTGCTCGAGCCCGGCGACAAGACGCAGCAGCGTCGACTTGCCGCAGCCGCTGCGGCCGACAATCGCGACGAAGCTGCCGCGTGCGATGCCGAGCTCGACGTCGTCGAGCACCGTGCGTGCGCCGAAGCGCTTGCTGACACCCGACAGCGTCACCGCGTCGTCGGGTGCCGGGCTTCCTGCCCGCCGCCGTGCGAGCGGAACGATGGACGCACTGCCGTCACGGTCGAGGATCGCCGCATCCCGCGCGTCGCCGTCCGTGACACGCGCCTGCGCCAGTTCGACCTCGAGGTCTGCGCCGGCAAGCGGGCCGTAGGCGGCCGCCGAAGTCGTCGCATTCATGCCTTTGCTCCTGATTGATAAGCCGGGTGCCAGCGCAGCGTCACACGCTCGAGCCATTTCGCCAGCACGTCGGCCAGCTTGCCGAGCACCGCGTACAGCAGGATGCCGACCACCACCACGTCGGTTTGCAGGAATTCACGCGCATTCATCGTCATGTAGCCGATGCCCGACTGCGCCGAGATCGTTTCCGCGACGATCAGCATCACCCACATCAGCCCGAGCGCAAAGCGCACGCCGACGAGAATCGACGGCAGCGCACCGGGCAGGATCACGTCGCGGTACAGCGCAAAGCCGCGCACGCCGTAGCTCTTCGCCATCTCGATCAGGTTGGCGTCGACCGAGCGGATCCCGTGGTACGTGTTGATGTAGACCGGAAAGAACACCCCGAGCGCGACGAGGAACAGCTTCGCCTTCTCGTCGATGCCGAACCACAGGATCACGAGCGGAATCATCGCGAGCGCCGGGATGTTGCGGATCATCTGGATCGTCGAATCGAGCGCGACCTCGGCCGCCTTCGACAAGCCGGTCGCGAGCCCCAGCGCGAGGCCGACACCGCCGCCGATCGCGAAACCGAACAGTGCGCGCCATGTGCTGACTTTCACGTTCGCCCACATTTCCCCCGACGTCACGAGCGACCAGGCCGCTCGCACGACCGCCACGGGTTCGGGCAGCACGCGGGTCGACAGCCAGCCGACGCGGGCGCCGACTTCCCATGCCACCAGCAGCGCGAGCGGCACGAGCCACGGCGCGACGCCGCGCCATGCGCGGGCGGCCAAGGCCGCGCCCGTCGTCGACGTTTTCGTTGTCATCACAGGCCTCCTGTCACTCAGCTCTGGGCTGCCTTCGGCAGATAGCTGTTGCCGACGATCTCGCCGAACGGGCCGGACAGCGGGCCGGTCGCCTTCGCCGCACCGTTGCCCTTGATCAGCGGGAACACGAGTTCCGCGAAACGGTACGACTCCTCCAGGTGCGGATAACCGGACAGGATGAAGGTTTCGATGCCGAGATCCGCGTATTCGCGCATGCGCTCCGCGACCTGCTCCGGATTGCCGACGAGCGCGGTACCCGCGCCGCCGCGCACGAGGCCGACGCCGGCCCACAGGTTCGGATACACCTCGAGTGCCTCGCGGCCGCCGCGCTTGCCGCCGTGCAGCGCGGCCATCCGGCGCTGGCCTTCCGAATCCATGTTCGCGAACGCCTTCTGCGCGCGGGCGATGGTTTCGTCGTCGAGACGGCTGATCAGGCGCTCCGCGTCGCGCCATGCTTCGTCCTCGGTCTCGCGCACGATCACGTGCAGACGAATCCCGAACTTGATCTTGCGGCCGCGGGCTTCCGCGCGGGCACGAATATCGGCGATCTTCTTCGCGACGGCCTCGGGCGGCTCGCCCCAGGTCAGGTAGGTGTCGATGTGATCGGCCGCGATCTGATGCGCGGCCGGCGACGAACCGCCGAACCACAACGGCGGATGCGGACGCTGCACGGGCGGATACAGCGCCTTGCCGCCCTTCGACTGCAGGTGCTTGCCGATGTAGTCGAATCCGCCGTTGTCGTGCGACGCGGACAGCAGCCCGCGCCAGATGTTCAGGAAGTCGTCGGTGATTTCGTAGCGCGTGTCGTGATCGGCGAACAGGCCGTCACCCTCGAGTTCGGCGGCATCGCCGCCCGTCACGACGTTGATCAGCAGGCGGCCACTCGACAGACGGTCGAACGTCGCGGCCATCCGCGCCGACAGCCCGGGCGACGCGATACCGGGGCGGATCGCGACCAGGAACTTCAGGCGCTGCGTCGCCGGGATCAGGCTCGACGCAACGACCCACGCATCCTCGCAGGAACGGCCGGTCGGCAGCAGCACGCCCTCGTAGCCGAGCGTGTCGGCCGCAACCGCCACCTGTTTGAAGTAATCGTAATCCGCGGCGCGTGCACCTTCGGCCGTACCGAGATAGCGGCTGTCGCCGTGCGTGGGGATAAACCAGAACACATTCATCTGCTGCTCCTGCTTGACTGTCCTTGCCGGAATTTGAAAAAACACCGCCCTGCTCGCGTCGCGGATCAGCGGCGCATGCATGGTGTGCGTTCGAATCGGGATGGTTCGCCGGTCAGGCCGTGCAGCGGGCGAGGACGCGATTGCACGGCTGTTTCTGGGAAATCAGTCTAGGGATCGGTACAGGGCTTTGGAACGATTTTTTTGAGCTTAGGTTTTCCGCTTTCGTGATTAGCACGACGCTGGAGCGAATATCACCGCGAGCGGGCCCTATAATGGCGCACCTATCCGAATAACTCCGCGCGTACAGCCCCGGCCGTGCGCGCCTGCGGTGCACTCATCGATGCAGAAAGTCATCCTGCCATTCCTGTCCGGCTTCCTGGCCGCCCTGTTCTTCCGCGAAGCCACGCTCGCACTCCTTCATACGGCCGACCTGATCGCCGCAACCGGCTTCTCCACGCAGCCGTTCGCGCCGCTCGGCATTCCTGAATTTGTCGCGAATGCGCTGATCAGCGCATGCTGTGCGATCCCGATGGCGTGGCTGCTGCGCGTCTCGCCGGAACGCGAGGCATCGTGGATCGGCGCGCTGGTGTTCGGCGGCATCGTGCTGACGGCCGCCCGCGTGTTCGCGATCGATCCGCTGCGCGGGATCTGGCCGTCGGGCAACATGATGCCCGTGCTCGCCGCCGGCTTCGCGGCAAACGCGGTATGGGGCTTCGGCGCGCTCGTGTTCATGCGCGCGTTCATGTCGGACGACGCCGGCGACGAGTAACGCGGGCGCAAGCGCCACGCCCTTCGGCCGCCGGGCGGTCGACATCCACGCAAAAGGCCGCCTGCACCTGCAGGCGGCCTTTTCGTTTCCGGCTCGCGCGTCGGTCGGCCCGACGTCAGTCCTGCAGATTCCGCAGCGGATGCGCGTCAGGTGTCCACGGGCTGTCGAACATCGCGAGCACGTCTGCACGATCGATATCGGCGGACGACTTGAAGCGCCAGACCGGCTGGTGGTCCTTGTCGACGATCAGCGCGCGCACGCCTTCGATCACGTCGCCGCGCGCGAACGTCGAGCGCGTGAGGTCGAGATCGCGCCGCAAGCAATCGGCCATCGTCGCGCCGCGTGCACGTTCGACGACTTCGAGCGACACGGCCATCGACAGCGGCGACAACTGTTCGCGCATCGCATGAGTCGCCTTCTCGACCCATCCGTCGACGGCCGCGCAATCCTGCTCGGCGTCGAGCGACGCGAGAATCGCGACGACGTCCGGCTGCGCGAAATGCCGGTCGATCCCCGCGCGCGCGTCGGCCAGCGCCGACGTGTCGGGCGTCGGCACGACCTTGTGTGCGGCGGCCGCTTCGGCTACGCACGCGACGGCCTGCGCGCCGCTGTCGATGCGCGCATGACGCAGCGTGTCGAGCAGCGCCGGCAGCGCGGCATCGGGCAGATAGACGTCGGCGAGTTGCGCGTACAGCGCGCCGGCCGCGTCGAGCGTCGCGCCGGTCACGGCGAGATAGCGGCCGATCGCGCCGGGTGTGCGCGCGAGGAACCAGCTCATCCCGACGTCCGGGAACAGGCCGATGCGCGTTTCCGGCATCGCCATCTTCGTCGAGTCGGTCACGACACGCAGGCCGCCCGTATGCCGCGCCGCCTGCGAAATGCCCATGCCGCCGCCCATCACGACGCCGTGCATCAGCGCGATGTAAGGCTTCGGATAGGTGAAGATCGCGTGGTTCAGCGTGTATTCGTCGATGAAGAACGTATCGACCGCATCGCGGTCCCCGCGCTGCCATGCGTCATGGAAGAAGCGCACGTCGCCGCCCGCGCAGAACGCGCGCGGATGCGGGCTGTGCACGACGATCGCGACGACCTCGGGATCGTCGCGCCACGCGTCGAGCGCCTGCTGCATCAGCCGGATCATGCCGACCGACAGCGCGTTCAGCGCCTTCGGGCGGTTCAGTTCGAGAAAGCCGATGCGGTTCGCGACATACGCGCGTACGTCGGGCTGTGCGGATTCGGCGGAACCGGCTGCGGAAGTGGAGGTGGAATCGGTCATGAGGGCCATCCGGCAAATGGCAGTCGCACGCTCAGTGCGCCTGCATCTTCGAAAACAGGTTCAGCACCACGACGCCCGCGATGATCAGGCCGAGGCCGATCACGGCCGGCAGGTCCGGCACCTGGCGATAGAGCAGCATCGCGACGAGCGTGATCAGCACGATGCCGGCGCCCGACCAGACGGCATAGATGATGCCGACGGGCATCGTGCGCAACGTGAGCGACAGGCAGTAGAACGCGATGCCGTAGCCGGCGACGACGAGCGCCGACGGCCAGAAGCGCGTGAAGCCGTCCGCCGCGCGCAGCGCGGACGTGCCGACCACTTCCGCGACGATCGCGATCGCAAGCCATGCGTAACCGGGAAGCTGCATCGTTCAGTTCCTTGCGAGGGCCAGCACGGCGTAGTCGTGGCCGAGCTCGGCACACAGCACCTCGACGACGAATTCGTGATCCGCGCGCTGCGGCAGCCCGGACGCGGTGATCGAGCCGATCACGCCGGCGCCGGCGACGGTCAGCGGAAACGAACCACCGTGCGCCGAATATTCGGCGATCGGCAGCCCGTGCTTGTCCGCCAGCGTCGCGCCCGCCTGCTGCATGCGCAGGCCGATGGCGTACGAACTGCGGCGGAAATGCGCGACGACGTTGCGCTTGCGGCGCACCCAGTCGGCGTTGTCGGGCGTGGCGCCGGCGAGCGCCGCGTAGAACAGCGGCTGGCCGAACGTGACGATGTCGAGCGCGACCGCATGGCCGCGAGACGCCGCGAGCGCATGCATCCGGTTGCCGAGCGCCCACGCGCGGGCCGGGTCGAAATGGGGAAACACGAGCGCCTGTTCCTGCGCGCCGATCGATTGCAGATCGTGAGCGATGTCCATGAATCCGTCGATGCAGTAATGAGAGTTGCAACGGCGCCGATGCGATTGCGCAGGGCGTCGCTGGCGAAGAGGCGAAACAAACCGTTCGATTCTAGCGCACGCGCCCGACGTACCGTCCCTACAAGACACGACACGCGATTGTCAGAAAGTGCTTGCACCCGTTCGGGTAACTCCTTATAATTCATTTCTTCGACGGACGCGGGGTGGAGCAGTCTGGCAGCTCGTCGGGCTCATAACCCGAAGGTCGTAGGTTCAAATCCTACCCCCGCAACCAACGTCCCGATTCATGCAAAAAGCCCGGCTCCGTGCCGGGCTTTTTGTTTTCCCGTCTCATTTCCCGCCCCTCTTCGCGCATCCGCACCTTCCGCTTCGCGCGACACGCGGCCGGCATGCGCAGGCGTTCGAGAATGCCGCGACCCGGTGATACACTCGCATCACCTCGTCCCTTCCACTCGACATGAAATTCTGCTCCGTCTGCGGTCACGAAGTCATCGCGCGCATTCCTCCGGGCGACAACCGCGAGCGCTTCGTCTGCGATCACTGCGGCACGATCCACTACCAGAATCCGCGCAACGTCGTCGGAACGGTCCCGGTCTGGGGCGATCAGATCCTGCTGTGCCGCCGCGCGATCGAACCGCGCTACGGGTTCTGGACGCTGCCCGCGGGCTTCATGGAAATGGGCGAGACGACGGCCGAAGCCGCCGCGCGCGAAACGCTCGAGGAAGCCGGTGCGCGCGTCGAGGTGCAGAACCTGTTCACGCTGCTCAACGTGCCGCACGTGCACCAGGTCCACCTGTTCTACCTCGCGCGGCTCACCGATCCGGGATTCGAAGCCGGCGAGGAAAGCCTCGAAGTGAAGCTGTTCGACGAAGCCGACATCCCGTGGGACGAAATCGCGTTCCCGACCGTCAGCCAGACCCTGCGATTCTTCTTCGCCGATCGCGCCGCCGGCGACTACGGCGTGCACACCGGCGATATCTTCCGCTCGCTGCGCAACGGCTGAGCCCTCGCCCCATGGTCCCCTGGCTCGGCCCGGACGATCCGTTTCCGCCCATCGAACGCGCGCTCGGCCCCGCGACCGGCGCGCCGGGGCTGCTCGCCGCGAGCGCCGACCTGCTGCCGTCGCGCCTCATCGACGCATACCTGCGCGGCATCTTCCCGTGGTATTCGGACGGCCAGCCCGTGCTGTGGTGGAGCCCCGACCCGCGCATGATCCTCGTGCCGGCCGAGTTCAAGGTGTCGCCCTCGCTGCGCAAGACGCTGAAGCGCGTGCTGCGCGAACCCGAATGGGAAGTGCGCGTCGACCACGACTTTCCGGGCGTGATGCGCGCCTGCGCGCAGGCGCCGCGCCGCGGGCAGCGCGGCACGTGGATCACGGCCGAGATCATCGATGCATACACGTCGCTCTACCGGTCCGGCAACGCGCACAGCATCGAGACCTGGCGCGACGGGCGACGCGTCGGCGGCCTGTACGGCGTGTCGTTCGGGCGGATGTTTTTCGGCGAGTCGATGTATGCGGACGCGACCGACGCATCGAAAATCGCGCTGGCCACGCTCGTCGCGCACCTTCGCGAGCAGGGGCTGGAAATGATAGACTGCCAGCAGAATACGTCGCATCTAGCGTCGCTCGGCGGCCGCGAGATCGCACGCAAGGCCTTTGTCGCTCACGTGCGCAGCGCGGTAGCCGAACCGCCGATTCCGTGGCAGTTCGACAAGCGCGTGCTCGCCGCGCTGACGGGCCGCGCCGAAACGGCGCCTCCCTCCGGGATCGAGCGCTAGCGCGGCACTCCCTCCCTGCAACGAGAGCTGCCCATGACTCATCCGACTGAGCTGCCGCTTTCACCGCTTTCGGCGCTGCAATTCTATGCAACGGCGCCCTATCCGTGCAGCTATCTGGACGGCCGCGTCGCGCGCTCGCAAGTCGCGACGCCGAGCCACCTGATCAATTCCGATATTTATACCGAGCTCGTGAAGGCCGGTTTCCGGCGCTCGGGCGTGTTCACCTATCGCCCATACTGCGACGGCTGCCGCGCCTGCGTGCCGGTGCGCGTGCCGGTCGGCGCGTTCAAGCCGTCCCGCACGCAACGCCGGATGTGGAAGCGGCACCGCGCGCTCGTCGCGACGGTCTCGCCGCTGCACTACGACGAGGAGCACTACGCGCTCTACATGCGCTACCAGTCGGCGCGCCACGCAGGCGGCGGCATGGATCGCGACAGCCGCGACCAGTACGAGCAATTCCTGCTGCAGAGCCGGATCAATTCGCGCCTCGTCGAATTCCGCGACCTCGACGCGCCGGGCGGCGAGCCCGGCAAGCTGCGCATGGTAAGCATGATCGACATCCTCGGCGACGGACTGTCGTCGGTCTATACATTCTTCGAGCCGGACGACCAGCACACGAGCTACGGCACGTACAACATCCTGTGGCAGATCGAACAGGCGAAAAGCCTCGGCCTGCCGTACGTGTATCTCGGATACTGGATCCGCGAGAGCCCGAAGATGGCCTACAAGGCAAACTTCCATCCGCTCGAAGGGTTGCTCGACGGCCGCTGGAAAGTGCTCGATCCGGATCGGGTCGACCTGCCGCCGGTCGACGCGGCACTCGCCCGCGCGCCGCTGCCGGGTGGGCATTCCGGGTCGGGCTGACGTGAGCGATACCGGCGCGGTTGCACGAGAGCGGCGCGCGTCCGTCCCGGTCATGAAGCGGCTGACGCGCGGCACGGCGACCGTCGCCGCGGGCCGCCATGAAGCGAAGCCCGCCCTTGCCGCACAACTCCCGGTAAAATAGCGGGTTGTCATTCATTCCGGCCGTCCGCCCAATTCCCGTGTTCAGTTCCCTCTATCCGCTGGCCCGCGCATCCCTGTTCAAGATGGATGCGGAAGACGCTCACCACCTCACGCTGCGCGCGCTCGGCGCGGCCGGCCGCACCGGCCTCGCCTGCGCGCTGTCGGCCCGCGTGCCCGATGCGCCGCGCACGGTGATGGGGCTCACGTTCCGCAACCCGGTCGGCCTCGCCGCCGGCCTCGACAAGGACGGCGCGGCCATCGACGGCCTCGCGGCGCTCGGCTTCGGCTTCATCGAGGTCGGCACGGTCACGCCGCGCCCGCAGCCGGGCAACCCGCGCCCGCGGATGTTCCGTCTGCCGCAGGCCGAAGCGCTGATCAACCGGATGGGCTTCAACAACCACGGCGTCGACCAGTTCGTGAAGAACGTCCAGGCCGCCCGCTATCGCGGCATCCTCGGCCTGAACATCGGCAAGAATGCCGATACGCCGATCGAACGCGCCGCAGAGGATTACCTGTACTGCCTCGAGCGCGTGTATCCGTTCGCGAGCTACGTGACGATCAACATCTCGTCGCCGAACACGAAGAACCTGCGCCAGCTGCAGGGCGCGGGCGAGCTCGACGCGCTGCTCGCCGCGCTGAAGGACAAGCAGCAGCGCCTCGCCGACCTGCACGGCAAGCTCGTGCCGCTCGCGCTGAAGATCGCGCCCGATCTCGACGACGAGCAGGTCAAGGAAATCGCCGACACGCTGCTGCGCCACAAGATCGAAGCGGTCATCGCCACCAACACGACGCTGTCGCGCGCAGCCGTGCAGGGCCTGCCGCACGCGGACGAGGCCGGCGGCCTGTCGGGCCGCCCGGTGTTCGACGCATCGAACGAAGTGATCCGCAAGCTGCATGCCGAAGTCGGCAGCGCGGTGCCGATCATCGGCGTCGGCGGCATCTTCTCGGGCGAGGACGCACGCGCGAAGCTCGCGGCCGGCGCGTCGCTCGTCCAGCTGTACACGGGCTTCATCTATCGCGGCCCTGCACTCGTCGCCGAATGCGTGAAGGCGATCGCGCACGAACACGCCGTGTAATATAGCTATAATCAAACGATATTTAGAGGTCGATTGTGTTTTTGCTATGATCGACCTCACATTCAGAATCAAGCGCCCCGCTGGGGCAAGGAAGCTCACACGATGAAAATTTCGCTGCTGAAGAAGCTGCTGGTCGCCGGCCTGATCGGTACGTCGTTCGCTGCCGCCACCGCGCATGCGGCCGACCTGCTCGACGAGGTGAAGCAACGCGGCACGCTGCGCGTCGGCCTCGAAGGTACGTTCCCGCCGTTCAACTCGAAGAATCCGCAAGGCGAACTCATCGGCTTCGACGTCGACATCGCGAAGGCCGTCGCCGCGAAGCTCGGCGTGAAGACCGAGTTCGTCACGACCGAATGGAGCGGCATCATCGCGGGCCTGCAGGCCGGCAAGTTCGACGTGATCGCCAATCAGGTCGGCATCACCGACAAGCGCAAGGAAACGCTCGACTTCTCGCCCGCGTACACGTACTCGTCGGCTCAGCTGATCCAGCGCAAGGACGACACGCGCCAGTTCAAGTCGCTCGACGACCTGAAGGGCAAGAAGCTCGGCGTCGCGCTCGGCACGAACTACATGGACATGGCGAAGTCGGTGCCCGGCGTCGACGTGAAGACGTACCCGGGCGCGCCGGAGTACCTGCGCGACCTCGCCGCCGGCCGTCTCGATGCGGCGCTCAACGACCGCCTGATGCTCGCGTACCTGACGAAGAACTCTCAACTGCCGCTGCGCCCGGGCGCGAACGTCGGCTCGGCGAACCCGTCGGGCATCCCGTTCAAGAAGGGCAACCCGAAGTTCCAGAAGGCGATCGACGACGCGATGGCGCAACTCGAAGCCGACGGCACGTTCACGAAGATCTCGGACAAGTGGTTCGGCATCGACGTGACGAAGCCGATCAAGTAAGCACGCCTCTGTTTCCCGCCTGACGGCGGGCCGGAAAGGGCGGCATCCGAAACGATGCCGCCCTTTGTTTTATCGGTCCGGTTTATGATTGCGCTTTCGCGCACGCATTCGCTTCGTATTCCATGTCGACAACGTCCCTGCTCGTCCAATCGCTGCCGGTGCTCGCCCAGGGTGCCGTGCTGACCGTCAAGTTCGCCGTGCTGTCGATGGTGTTCGGCCTGCTCGGCGCCGTCGTGCTCGCGATGATGGGCATCCGGCAAAGCGAGCCGCTCGACGGCTTCGAACGCATCTGGGTCAACGCGCTCGCGGGGCTCGCGCGCGCGTACGTGAGCCTGATGCGCGGCACGCCGCTGCTCGTGCAGATCTTCGTCATCTATTACGGGCTGCCAAGCCTCGGCATCTCGCTCGACCCAACGCCGGCCGGCGTGATCGCACTGTCCGCGAACGTCGCCGCCTACATGTCCGAAAGCATGCGCGGCGCGATCAACGGCATTCACCGCGGCCAGTGGCTCGCGTCCTACAGCCTCGGGCTGTCGTGGGGGCAGACGCTGCGCTACGTGATCGGCCCGCAGGCACTGCGCATCGCGGTGCCGAGCCTGTCGAACAGCCTGATCAGCCTGATCAAGGACACGTCGCTCGTATCGGTGATCACCGTGACCGAACTGCTGCGCAGCGCACAGGAAGTGATCGCGGCGACCTACCAGCCGTTGCCGCTGTACCTGGCCGCCGCCGCTGTCTACTGGGTGCTGTGCCAGATTCTCGAATGGGTCCAGCGCTGGTACGAAAAGCGCCTGTCGCTGCCCGCGCGGCACTGATCACGAAACACCTCCCGCCGGGCCGCGATTGCGCGCCCGGCTCCCGCCTTCCCTTCCTTCCCGCCTACTCGCCCGAATAGCGCACGCCGAGCGCCGCGCGTGCCGCGTCGGTCATCGCAATCATTCGCCGCGAATGGTCGTGCGTCATGATCGGGCTCTCCAGTTCGCCGGCGCGCAGCAGGTCGCAGAAATGCGCGGTCTCGTAGTTCAGGCCACCGCCATCGATCGGCGCATCGAGTTCGACCGTGCGCCCATCCGCATAGCGAATCGTCGCCCGCGCGGGGTTCCACCACTTCTCGTGAATCGTCACGTGCCCGCCTGCCGCGGCGATCAGCGCGTCACCGCGGCCCATCACGTCGAGCCCGCAAAAGAGCTGTGCGATGCCGCCGTTCGCGTGACGGCTGTTCAGGCTCGCGAACACGTCGACGCCCGTCGCGCCGATGCGGCCGAGCGTCTGCACGTCGACTGCCTCGCCAAGCCAGTCGACCGCGAGAAACGCTTCGTAGATCCCGATGTCGAGCAGCGCGCCGCCGGCGCGGTCGAGTCGATAGACGGAATGGTCGTCCGGCACCGACGACGACGCGCAGCCCGCGCGCACGAGCCGGATTTCGCCGATCGGGTCGTCGTGCAGGTGCGCGCGCAACTGACGATACAGCGGAAAGAACGGCGGCTTCATCGCTTCCATGAAGAGCCGTCCGGCAACGCGTGCCGCATCCAGCACGGCGTCGAGTTGCGTCGCGTTCAGCGTCGCGGGTTTTTCGCACAGAACGGCCTTGCCGGCGGCCAGCGCCGCTTGCGCGTAGTGCGCGTGACTGTCGTGGAGTGTCGCGATGTAGATCGCGTCGATGTCGCTCGCGAGGAGCGCGTCGAGGCTGGCGGCAGGCGCGCCGCCGCAGCTGTCGCAAAAGGCGGTTGCCGCGTCGGCGCGGCGTGCCCATACGCCGGCGAGCGTGGCACCCGGCACGTGAGCGAGGCTTTGCGCGAATCGGCGTGCGATGCTGCCTGCGCCGACGATGCCGAAGCGCACCGGGCGGTTGTCGAGGTCGTTCATCCGGATCTTCCGTGTCGGTCGTATGACGGTGGCCGGCACGCTGCCGGTCGGCCGTCATGATAAACGGCTCGCCGGCGCACGGATAAGCGACGCGTGTCGATTCAGGCGCGCACGGGTACGTCGACGGAGAAATCGCGCGAAATCTCGTCGGCGCTGAAATCGATCAACGCGAGCGAAGCCGCTTCGGCTTCGCGCGGGTCGCGGCGTTCGATCGCATCGACGACGCGCGCATGCGCCTTCACCGCGACGTCGTGCGCCCCCTCCTTCTGCGCAACGCGCGGATTCACAAGGCGAACCGCGCCGCGCACGATGGCCGCCATCTGCTGGAAAAACTGGTTGCCGCTCGCCTGAACGATCCGCGTGTGCAGCAGTTCGTCCGCCGTGTCGTATCCAGGGTCGCCCGGCTGCAACACCTTGAACGCTTCGAATGCCTCACGAATGCCCGCGATGTCGACCGCCGTCGCACGAACGGCCGCCTGCGCGGTCGCGCGCGGTTCGATCAGCATCCGGAATTCGATGACGTCGCGCATGAACTGCGGATCCGGCTTTGCACGGAACCGCCAGCTCACCACGTCTTCATCGATCATGCGCCAGTCGCGCATCGGTCGAACGCGCGTACCGACTTTCGGACGCACGTCGAGCATGTCGCGCGCAAGCAACATCGACAATGCTTCGCGCATCACCGTACGGCTCACGTCGAACTCTTTCGACAGCACGTCCTGCGGCGGCAAGATGCCGCCGTACTTGTCTTCGACGATACCCGAGACAAGCCCATCCATCACTTTGGCGACCAGTGACCGGTCTTTGCCCTGCTCCATGACACCTCCCCGTGCGTCGATTTGCGAACACCTGCTCCGCAGTTCCGCCGGCCCTGGTTACTACTGTTCTTATGATCTATAAGTTGATGAGTTCGGGGATATTTCGCTATCTGGTAAACACCTGACAGGGTTATCCCTCTTTCTGATGTGGTGATTTATAAGGCTTCAAAAAAAGCCCGGAAAGCGCGCTGCGCTTGCCGGGCCGGGCTTTCCGTCGAATTTAAACATGCAATCCATTACGGCATCCTGACGCCATTACGGACTGCTTCTCATTCAGTTTCGATTAATCGGGATAAACGATCGTTTCAACGCCGTTTGCCGTGCCGAGCAGGCACAGATTCGCGCCGCGCTCGGCGAACAGGCCGACCGTCACGACGCCCGGCCATGCGTTCACCTGCGCTTCGAAACCGCGCGGATCGGTGATCTGCAGCCCCTTCACGTCGATGATTTCGTTGCCGTTGTCGGTGATGTACGGCGCGCCGTCCTTCGTCACGCGCAACACCGGCACGCCGCCCAGCGCGGCCAAGCGCCGGCCGATCGCCGTGCGCGCCATCGGCACGACCTCGATCGGCAGCGGGAATGCGCCGAGCACCGGCACGCGCTTGCTGCCATCCGCGATGCAGACGAACGTATCGGCCACCGACGCGACGATCTTCTCGCGCGTCAGCGCACCGCCGCCGCCCTTGATCATTGCGCCGCTTGCGTCGATCTCGTCGGCACCGTCGACGTACACCTGCAGCGATTCGACCTCGTTCAGGTCGAACACCTTGATGCCGTGCGATTTGAGGCGTTCGGTCGTCGCGATGGAACTCGACACGGCGCCGCGGTAGCGCGATTTGACGGCCGCGAGCGCGTCGATGAAGCAGTTGGCGGTCGAGCCGGTGCCGACGCCGATCACGGCGCCTTCCGGCACGTTCTGGATCACATAATCGGCGGCTGCCTGGCCGACCAGGCGTTTGAGTTCGTCTTGAGTCATGGGGTGGGAATACAGCGGGATTGCGGAAAACCGGCAGTTTACCGGACTCGGATGACGACCCGGGCTTTTTCGGTGCGTGTTGCGGCACCGCGCGCCCTGATCGATCGTCAGGGCGCGCCCGTTGCGGCACCGTCCTCCGCAGGTGGCGTGGCGGGGAAATACTTGTCGAGCAGCGCTTGCGCGATCGCATCGGTCCCGGCGTCCGGGTTGCCCGCATAGTCGGATGGCCGGAAATGCATCTGAAACGCCGAGAATACGCGTTGCGTGCGCGCGTCGAGCACGCCGTCGGTTGGCACGTCATAGCCGTAGCGTGCAAGCTTCAGCTGCAATTCCCGCACGTCGACGAGCGCGTGCGGATCGCGACCGCCTAGTCGCGCGGCTACGGTCGCATCGTCCGGCCACGCGCCGACGCCGGCTTGCGCAAGCGCGTGCCACGGGAACAGCGGCCCCGGATCGATCTTGCGTTGTGGCGCGATGTCGCTGTGCCCGACCACGCGCGTCGGCAAAATTCCGTAGCGCGCGACGATGTCCTTCGACAAGCGGATCAGCGCATCGACCTGTTCGGGCGGATACGGCTGCCACGTGCGGTCTTGCGGATCGAGCGGGCCGCGGTTCACGTTCTCGATGCCGATCGACGCCGCGTTGAGCTCGGTCGTGCCCTGCCATTCGCTGATACCCGCATGCCATGCGCGTTTCGATTCGGGAACGAGCTGGTAGACGACTGGCATCCCGTGTTCGACGCGTGGTTGCGGCGGCACGACGTAGTGCGCGCTGACTGAATCGCCCGTCAGCGTGCTCAGCGATCTCGCTTCGTCGCTTTCTGTGTAATGCATCACGAGAAAGCGGATCCGCGAATCGGCGCCGCGCGCGTGCAGGCTCGTATCGGCGTAGTAGGCACCGCGCTCGACCAGCGACGGCGATGTACAGGCGGCCAGCAGGCCGAGGATGGCGCACAATGCGCCGAGGCGAAACAGGGTCATGGTCCGCGAGTTCCGGGAGCCGCGCGCCGCGCGCAGTGGCGGCACGCGTCGTTCGGGGCGTAACGGCCCGCGCATCGCGCGAGGCCGCGTGGGTCAGCCCGTATATCAGCCCGTGTATCAGCCCTTCACGCGCCGCTGCCGCACCGCTTCGTAAAGGCACACGCCGCTCGCGACCGACACGTTCAGGCTTTCGACGCTGCCGGCCATCGGGATACTCATCACTTCGTCGCAGGTGTCGCGCGTGAGCCGACGCATGCCTTCGCCCTCCGCACCCATGACGATGGCGACAGGACCATCGAGCTTCGTGTCGTACAGCGTCCCCGGCGCCTCGTCCGACGTGCCGATGATCCACACGCCGGCCTCCTTCAGCTCGCGCAGCGCGCGGGCGAGGTTCGTGACCGTGATGTACGGCACGGTGTCGGCCGCGCCGCTCGCGACCTTCGCCGCGGTCGCGTTCAGGCCGACCGCGCGGTCACGCGGGGCGATCACCGCATGCGCACCGGCCGAATCGGCGACACGCAGGCATGCGCCGAGGTTGTGCGGATCGGTGACGCCGTCGAGCACCAGCAGCAGCGCCGGACCCTGGATGCCGTCGAGCAGTTCGGACAGGTTCTGAGCGAGCGGAACGTCCTCGACGCGCGCGACGACGCCCTGGTGGCGCTCGGTATGCGCGAGACCCCACAGGCGGGTTTCATCGGCTGCGATCAGCCGCACGCCCGCTTCCTTCGCGGCGTGCAGGAAGTCCTGCATGCGGCGGTCGCGGCGCGTCTGGTCGTACAGCACCTCCGCAACCGTCGACGCATCGTGCCGCAAACGTGCGGTCACCGCATGAAAACCGTAAAGAACCTTCAGACGTGACATGACTGGAACAACCTTCGATCAAACGTGCGGCCGCGCGATGGGCGCAGCCGCGATCCATGGAAAAGGAAAGCGCCGCGTTGCCGGCCGGTGACCGGTAGAACGCGGCGTCTCTCGATACTGCAGGGGCACGCGCGTGCGCTGCCCCAAACGCTCAATACTTTTTGCGGGCGTGTACCTTCTTCGCGGCCGTCTTCGCCGCCACGCCGCCCTTCTTCTTCGCCGCACGCGTGTCGTTTACCGCGGCGGCCGGTGCGCTGGCCGTCCGCTTGCGACGCGGCGCGGCTTCCTCCACCGGCGGCAACGAGCGCACGCGCGGGCCGCCGCGATCGTTGCCGTTGCCGACAGCAACCGGCGCCGATGCGGGACGCGGCGCCTTCACCGGCGTGTCGCGCACGAGGCGGAAGTCGATCTTGCGCGCATCGAGATCGACGCGGCTCACCTGCACGCGCACGCGATCCGACAGGCGATAACGGATGCCCGTGCGCTCGCCGCGCAGCTCGTTCTTGATCTCGTCGTACTGGAAGTAGTCCGAGCCGAGTTCCGTGACGTGCACGAGCCCTTCGATGAACAGCGTGTCGAGCTGCACGAAGATGCCGAACGACGTGACGCCGTTCACCATCCCGCCGTATTCCTCGCCGAGCTTGTCGCGCATGAAGTAGCACTTGAGCCAGGCCTCGACGTCGCGCGACGCTTCGTCGGCACGCCGCTCGTTCGCCGAGCAATGCAGGCCGAGCTCTTCCCAGATCGCGGTGTTCACGCGCGAACGGCCGCGCGCTTCGTCGTCGGCCTGCTGCATCGCGCGGGCGCGTGGCGACAGCGCGGTGTTCAGCTCGAAGCCGTCCGGTGCCTTCGGCGTGTACTTCTTGCCCGACAGGATCGCGTAGATCGCGCGGTGCGTGAGCAGGTCGGGATAGCGGCGGATCGGGCTCGTGAAGTGCGCGTACGCCTCATACGCGAGACCGAAGTGGCCGATGTTGTCCGGGCTGTAGACGGCCTGCTGCATCGAGCGCAGCAGCATCGGCTGCAGCATCTGCGCGTCGGGCCGGTCGCGAATCTGCGCCATCAGCGCCGCATAGTCGCTCGCATGCGGCTTCTCGCCGCCGCCGAGCGACAGGCCCATGCCGCGCAGGAACGCGCGCAGGTTCTCGAGCTTTTCCGGCGTCGGCCCCGCGTGCACGCGGTACAGGCCCGCATGCTTGTTGCGCTTAAGGAAATCGGCCGCGCAGACGTTCGCGGCCAGCATGCATTCCTCGATCAGCTTGTGCGCATCGTTGCGCTGACGCGGCACGATCTGTTCGATCTTGCCCTGCGAGTTGCAGACGATGTACGTCTCGGTCGTGTCGAAGTCGATCGCGCCGCGCTTCTGGCGTGCGGCGAACAGCGACTTGTAGACGCCGTACAGATCCTGCAGGTGCGGCAGCAGGTCCGCGCGGCGCGCGGCCTCCGGCCCCTTCGTGTTCGACAGCACGGCCGCGACTTCGGTGTACGTCAGGCGCGCGGCCGAATGGATGACCGCCGGATAGAACTGGTACGCCTTGATCTCGCCGCGCGCAGTAATCACCATGTCGCACACGAGCACGCAGCGGTCGACCTGCGGATTCAGCGAGCACAGCCCGTTCGACAGCTTCTCCGGCAGCATCGGGATCACGCGGCGCGGGAAATAGACCGACGTGCTGCGCTCCAGCGCGTCGGCGTCGAGGCCGCTGCCCGGCTGCACGTAGTGCGACACGTCGGCGATCGCGACGATCAGGCGGTAGCCGTCGCCGCGCCCGACCTTGGTCGGCTCGCAGTAGACGGCATCGTCGAAGTCGCGGGCGTCCTCGCCGTCGATCGTCACGAGCGGCACGTCGCGCAAATCGACGCGGAAGCGCAGGTCGGCCGGACGGACCGCGTCGGGCAGCGCGGCGGCATCGTCGAGCGCCCGCTGGCCGAATTCGTGCGGCACGCCGTATTTGCGCACGGCGATCTCGATTTCCATGCCTGGATCGTCGATGTCGCCGAGCACTTCTACGACGCGGCCGAGCGGTTGCGAATGGCGGCTCGGGAAATCGGTCAGTTCGACGACGACGACCTGCCCGACCTTCGCCTTCTTCACGTTCTGCGTGATCAGGATGTCGTGGCCGATGCGCTTGTCTTCGGGTGCGACGATCAGCGCGCCGTTCTCGTTGAGCAGGCGGCCGATCACGCGCTTGTTCGCGCGCTCGGTCACTTCGACGACATGGCCTTCCGGACGGCCGCGGCGATCGTACCCGACGATCCGCGCGAGCACGCGGTCGTTGTGCATGACCTTTTGCATTTCGCCGTTCGGCAAGAACAGGTCGTCCTGGCCGTCGTCGCGGATCACGAATCCGTAGCCGTCGCGATGCCCCTGCACGCGGCCGGCGACGAAATTCGACGGATGGGTGAGCTGATAGTGGCCGCGCTTGTCGAGGCGGATCTGGCCGTCGCGTTCCATCGCGGCGACACGCCGGAAGAACCCTTCGCGTTCCTGGCGTTTGATCGACAACGCTTCGGCGATGTCGTTGGCTGCCAGCGGCGCGTCGCTCGTACGCAGCACGCCGAGAATTTCTTCACGGCTCGGAATGGGGTACGGATATTTGCTCAAGGGTTTGTCGATGATTGTTCTCGTTGCGTTGACTGATGGTGCACGGCATCAACATAGAGGTGTCCTTCAGACAGTTCTATATTGACGGCGGCGGGTCATTCTATCACCCGCCTGTGTCGCCAAATGACGGGGAATGCCGCCGGCAGGCGCGGCGGAGCCCGGTTTGCGGTGCATCGCAAAAAAGTGTTGACACGATTAATTGGGGCGCTATAATTTCGCTTCTTTGCAGCAAGCAGCTACTGCAAAACGTGCCCAGGTGGCGGAATTGGTAGACGCACTAGGTTCAGGTCCTAGCGGTGGCAACATCGTGGAGGTTCGAGTCCTCTCCTGGGCACCATCTGTTTTTAAAAAGGTCGGCTTCTAGCCGGCCTTTTTTCATTTCAAGCCCAGGAAGCAAAGCGCCTGCGCGCTTTGCGCGAGGACTCGAAAGGCTGCGCTTGCAAGCGCAGCCGGGGTCGCGCTTGTGTGACCGAGTCCTCTCCTGGGCACCATCTGTTTTCTAAAAAGGTCGGCTTCTAGCCGGCCTTTTTTCATTTCAAGCCCAGGAAGCAAAGCGC
>Ga0209147_100304_pt1 | contig 39912 bp, 35 predicted proteins | sample AraplaCol_mLB_r2_FD_184278 | JGI IMG/M metagenome (GOLD analysis project Ga0209147, IMG submission 184278) | Arabidopsis root microbial communities from North Carolina, USA - plate scrape CL_Col_mLB_r2 (SPAdes) (version 2) | ecosystem: Host-associated > Plants > Roots > Endosphere | place: USA... | reverse complement strand
ATTATGTCGCCATTGAGACGATCCATTCCCTTTGACGGGATAAGGATATTGTCCCATTATCGATCGGGTCGGGGCAATAAAATGGAAACGCCCAGTGTCATGTCGAGGGTTCAGTGCATCTTTTCCCGTTCGATCCTTGGCTCGGCGTCGAGCCTATACTTCTTGATGGGACGATGATCCGGCCTGCGCTTGATGACTCCATAAAGCAGGACGCAATCAAATACTTACCCGAAACAAATCTCCCTTCTCTCCTTCATTCCGACGGAAGCCCCGTTGTAGAAGTCAATTCGTTCATCACGTTCCTGCGATCCGATGGCGTGTCCCTTGCCAGCGCAGGCCACTATGCTCGAGATCTTCAGGTCTTTGCCCGTTACCTGCGGGATGCGCGTTCAAAGTCGTTACTCGACGCATCGAGTGCCGACGTAGGGAAATATCGCAGCCTTCGGCTCGAAGGGCCGGGCGAGCTCCGACTATCGGGATCGTCTTGGAAGCGCACCTCTGCGGCGCTAACGCGGTTCTATCAATGGGCCGCCAGCGAGGACGCAGGACTGATATCAGTTGCGCCGAAAACCAGATTCCGCCGTGATGGCGCGGTTGCCGAAGATACGATCCGCATGATCCCGCTCGAGGATTACGTTCTGTTCCGAGACCAAGGCCTGCTCGGTGGGGGTTACGCGAACGGCATCACTCACCGGCGGAATCCGATGCGCGATGCCGCGTTCGCCGAGCTGCTTGTGACGACAGGGGTTAGGCTCGAAGAAGGCGCAAGCCTTCTGATCGGTGAGCTTCCGACGACGAACGCCCGCGTCTTTCACGGCTGTCGCAGCACCATGATCGACCTGCCCGCCAGAATCACCAAAGGGCGCAAACCTCGATCAGTGCCGTTCCCGAGGCGGGTAGCCAGTAACTTCATCGACGCTTATATTCGCGAGGAGCGGAGCCAGTTGGTCGATCGCTGGCGACGCGCGGGTGGGGTCCGGACCATGCGGCAGCCGCTCATCGGCACGCTTGCAGGCGGGCAACGCGTTTTGATCAAGGGCGAGCGGCGCCCTCGATCACTGGCGACTCTGCGCATCGACGAACGACGCAACCTCCTATTGCTGCCCGGATCGGGCGCACCATTGGAAAGTGCGCAGCCGGCAGCATTGTGGCTGGCGCAGGACGGCCAAGCCCTCACCCCCGCGGCATGGCAGTCGATATTCCGGCGTACCAGCAAGAAGTTGTCGGAGGACATGGGCTGGGACCTACACGTATCGCCCCATACCCTCCGGCATACCTTTGCCGTCTACTGGCTTACACACCTCGTCAAAGCGGAAGTGATGAGGCTCGACGATCGATCTGTCCCGGATCGAACCGAGGAAATCTACATGAAGGTTGTCAGCGACCCCTTGCGCCGGGTCCAGCGATGGCTGGGTCACGCCAGCGTCCTGACCACTGAAAAATATCTCACCTACCTCGATGAAGCCTTCGAAATCGTAGATCAGGCGGCCGAGGCGCTGGACTCTCGTCTGATGGGCTTCTTCTAGCAGTGGGTCGCCCTCGCCTCTCGTTCCGCGATTTACCTCCGCAGCAGGATGAGGAGCCGCGAGCCGACGCGATCGTAGCCTATCATCATCGTGACGGTGTCGGGCGCGAAATGACCTGGTTGCTGCACGAGGTGGGGAACGAAGGCCTGGGTCGCGATCTTGCCTTGTACCTTGGGCCGATGATGAACGAGCTGTTCGCCGGCCTGGCCGTCCCGAGTGTCGAACAGTATCGACAGAGCTGGATCCCGCTCGGGAAACATCTGTCCTCCAGCGGGCGCCTCAACGGGGGGCTTCGCGTGATCACGGCCGCTGACATCGATGCCTGCGACGTTCGGGGTCAATACTCCCGGTTCCGTTGCCTTGTTCACGGCCTTCGCGCGATAGACGAACGAAACCCTGATCTGCTTCGTCCGGATCTGAAGGCGCGGATCAACTTCACGAGCCGGCACAACGGAACGGCATTACGGCCCCGCGAACCGTTGACACCGTTCGTCGCTCGCGTCCTGAAAGACGCCGCTGATCGCAGCGTGGTAGCTACACGCGAAAGGATCTTGTCGGGCCGCGAGCAGATCGAAGCTTTGCGAAACAAGCCGGAGAGGAGCCGCTTTGAGAATGTGTTCCTGAGGGTCGCCGACGGCACGCGCCCCGCTCGAAGCGAGTTCGACATGTTCAAATATCGCAAGGTTGCCATCGCCGCGGCCAGCGATCTTCTCGTTCTGACCCTGCCTGATGCGATCTGCTTCATCATCGCCATCGCGCTCCGGGTCGAAATGCCGATAGAATGCCTGCGGACCCTGCGGCGCGACTGCCTGAAGAACCCCGCGAGAGGGTACGTCTCCATTGAATACACAAAGGGACGAGGCGGCCCCCGCGCGAAGATCAAGCGCGAACGCGTGCGTGATGGTGGAATTAATACGCCCGGCGGACTCGTTCGCCTTGCCCTCGAACTATCCCGACCCGCCGCCGAGCGAATGGCCGATCGAGGGGACCCGAATGCGGATTACCTGTGGGTGGGCTTCGTTGCAGCCGGACTGCCGAGCTGGCGGCGGTTCAGCCTTTCTACCCACAACTTCTATGCCGCGATCAGGAGCCTTGGGCTCGTCGACGAAGCGGGCAAGCCGATAACCAAGATCGTTCCCGCCCGGCTAAGGAAGACGGTGAAGCGGGACAATTACTTGCGCCACACAGGCCACCTTCGGCGCTTCGCGAGCGATCACTCGAAGCCAGTTGCCGCTCGGCATTATGCCGCGGTGGACGGGCTTCGAGAAGAGCATGCACGCTCGGTAGCGGTCGCTGAAGGTCAACTGTTCGACATGGCGATGATGCCGTTGGTCCTGCCACCGAAGGAGGAAGTCAGCGCGCTCGCATCCGGCCTCTCGATCGGAAACCAAAAGCTCGACGCAGGCGCGGTCGCGTCGTTGGTCTCAGGCGATGCCGATACGTTCCTTGGCATGTGTTCCGGCTTTTGGTCGAGCCCTCTTGGGCGGAACGACAACGGCTCCTGCGCCACCGCGTTCACCGGCTGCCTCCATTGCTCGAATGCAGTGTTCACCGCACGAAAACTGCCTGCATTGCTGACCTATCTGACATGGCTAGCTGAACGGCGCGCCGTCATGACGGAAGCGGAGTGGCACGAGCGCTACAGCGCCGACCATAATCGAATTATGGTACAGATACTCCCCGTGTTCGACGCTGGCGATATCGAACAGGCTCGGTCCACGGCGGAAAATGCCGCTGTGGCGCCAGCGCTGCCGCCACATCTTCAGCGGGGCTGAACATGCGTCGGGTTCTGGAACGTGCCGAAGCATCTTGGCGGATTGACCGTTCGGCATTGGTGATTCCGCCCCAGATGGTCGTGAGTGGCCGTGAGCAGCAGAATATCTCTCTGGTCGGGGACGATAAGTGGCTGCTCGAATGTGCCATCGCGCGGCCGACAAAGGCCCATGAAGCCTGTATCTGCTTCGGTCGGATCGCCGATGCTGATGAGCGGGAGCTCATACGAGAATACCTGTTCCTGTCTTTAAACTACGACTCCCGAGACAATGTGCGCGGCCGCCTCGGCGTCCTGAAACCTGGTTCGCTGATGCAGGTCGGCAATATAATCCGGCATTTTCTACAAGAAGTGCGGGAAGCCGGACTTCGACTCCACGAGATCGATCAGCCTTGGCTGGATCAGTGGCTGTCCGCGAAGCGGCACCTCGCACCGGCAACTCTTGTCTACAAGATCCTCTGCGTACGGCGACTTGCGCTCTATACGCCCTCCCTGTCGTTCCGGGGAATCGAGATAGCTCCTTGGGGTAACCGTTCAGCGACTAGGATCGCGGGATACCGGGGTGGCCGAGAAAATGTCACACCGCGAATACCGGAAGCCATTAGCGCGCCGGCGTTGCGGTGGGCCATGTTCTACGTCCATCATGGGATCGACGATCTTATCGCCCGACATCGTATAGCTGGCATCAACATCGCCGCGCGTCGGCAGAGAGTGTCACCGAAACTAAGCGACCAGCGCCTGCGCGCTTATTTGGATGCGCTTGAAGCATCGGGCTCTGGAGTACCGGCGACCCAAGATGGTCGACCCGCGTGGCCAGAAATCTGCAAGGCCAGCGGCCTCGGCGTGGCAGTGCTGAAGGCACGCTCAGCTATGCTCGAGAAGGCAATCTCGCAACTCGGAACCGAGCGCCCAGGCGCAAGCAGTGGTTGGGCCAGCATGCCAGGAACAAACATTGCGTGGCGGTCGCATCTTCCCAGCTTCAGCAGCCGTTATACCTTCATACCGGCGATAGCCGCGTGCTATCTCGTAATCGGCCTATTATCAGGAATGCGCGGCGAGGAAGCGGCCGCGCTCAAGCGTGGTTGCCTCAGACTCATGCGCGACGAACATGGGAAGGTTAAGGGCTACGAACTCGTCGGAAGAATCTTCAAAACCCGTAAAAACGTCGACGGCGCTGAACATCGCTGGACCGTGATAGAGCCTGTTGCCAGGGCCGTATTGGCAGCAATACGGTTGCAGGACTATCTACACAACAGCGCCGATCGAACGGAAGCGCCGCGAGATGATGAGCCCCTGTTCAAACCGGCCTTGATTCGGGGGGTGGGCAATGTCCAGCTTACGGCGCATCAATCGACCGTATACCTGAATTACTTTGCCAAAGAGTGTCGCCGGCTCGCCGAAGAAATGGCAGCGGCGGCGCCCGCCGAAGCCGACCGCATACTGGCACTTTATCATATCCCGGACGAGGGTGATGAACCCTGGCGGTGGCGCACGCGTCAGCTCCGCCGCACCCTTGCATGGTACATCGCCAGTCAGCCCTTCGGCGTGATCGCGGGCATGATACAATATGGGCACGCGAGCGCCATGATGTTCGAAGGCTATGCGGGCACTTCCCAATCCGGCTTCCGTTCGGAGATCGAAGAGGAACGTCGCCTCGCTCAGCTCAGCGATATCGTCGAGATGTACGAGGACTGGAAGGCAGGGATCAATCCAGGCGGCCCCATGCGATCGAAACTCGTCGCCGAATTTACAAGCATCAGAAACAAGATCGGAGATCTGCCCGGCACGGTCGTTGATGATCGGCGCCGCGCAAAAATGCTCTCGAACACCGCCGTCACGCTTCATCCGGGTTATATCAACGACTGCTTCTTCTATGCCGACCACGCCCTCTGCTTGAAGGTGAAAGGAGCTGAGGCGCAGCCGGCATTTACGAGGTGCCAGCCTGCTCGTTGTCCGAACAGCGTGGTGGCGAGGCGGCATGTGCTGGCTCTGCAATCATGCATCGCAGATGCCGAGACCATGAAAAATGGCAAGAACATCAGCCCGATCCAGAAACACGCCATTGAGGCACAGATCGATATTTACAGGCAGTTGCTGGAACAGGTCGAACGATGACGACGAAAGCGAACCCTCCCCGGAAATCGCAAGCCACCGTCGCGCTGCTTGACGCCTATAACCGCTTGCGCGACGGCAAAGGCACCGCGACGAATGGCAAGCTGAGCATAACCAATGTTGCGCGCGAGGCGGGGGTCAGTCGAGCGACGGCCTATCGATGCTCCAAACTTCTCGCTTTGTTCGATGAAGCTCCGAAGCCGCCGAAGGCTAAACCACAAAGCACGAGCGGCAAGGCCGAGCTGCGAAACGTGATCAACCAGTTGCTCAATCGTATCATCATGCTGGAGGCTGCGTTGGAAGCCAAAGACGCGGAACTCCGGCAATTGCGCTCAATGCTGCCAAAACCACGGCCGGCCGACTCATGATGCGAGCAAGTCCTGAGGACATTACAATCGACGCCACGTTGCACGCTCAATTCGCTCTACGCTACATGGCGACGCGAGACCGCCACGGGCGGGCTACGCATTGAAGGCAGGTTCAGTGTAAAACCCTCCCCGCTTGCGCAGCACTGATCCTCCCCTGCACAACGCTTGATGGATTTTGGTTGGGCCCATCACTCGACGAAGAATTCCCTCAATCAACGGCCCGCCTGCGACCAGCAGCTTGAATGGGTATCTCGCATGTAAATGACCGCGATTGGCCGGTAGGCGACTGTCCGGTTCGGAGCCGGGATGCGTGGATAGCTGACGGTCGTTCGGAGTCGGCAACCGACCAAAATGCGTCGTTCACCGCTCGGGCTTCTAACGGCAGCTTGTTTCGGAACCTGCCGTTTGCTCGTTGCGAACCTTCGTGGCCGCCCAACAAGGGATTACAATCGCTGCGACACCGGTATGGCTTTTGGTCGATGAGTCGCGATGGAGGATCCGGTGCAGATCTCCAGGATAGACCTTCACCAAGATGATTGCCTCAACTCAGACTGTTACTAGATGATCGGCAAGAAAGGGCCTCCGCCGTCGATGGATCGTGAAATCGAAGATATGTCCCTACGCCTGAAGCAAGGGCTTCTCTGCCACGGATTGACCGTCACGGCCGCCCATTGAATGTTCCAGGTCGCCAGCACCTTCGATGCGGCGAGCAGCGGCAATGAGGTTCTGCTTTTAAAGAACAACTGGAACGACCGGTTCACCTGGATCACTCAGTTCTATGTCACGGTCGTCGATGCGGACGGCACGCGCACCCATGCCCTCCCAGCACGACAACGATGTTCACTACGTCCGGTAAGTCGAGCATGGACTCCCCATCAACGATCTCGCCTGCCATCTGAAGTGCCATCAAGATCCCGACCGAGATGGCGATACCCAACTCGGCCAGCACGCTGCGCATCCCCAAAGCCGACCGGGCGTCACAAAGATTTACAATCGTCGCCAACTCCTGTTGCCTGAAGGGCCGATAACAGCCTCAGACATCAAGGAGGCGGTTATGCGGCAGGACGATCGACACTGGACACGGATCATCCTGCGGCCCGATCCGTCCCCTTGATTGCATACCGCAATTTCCCCTTTGCGCTGGCTGTTGTCCCTTGCTCCTCCCCCTGGACGGCCAGCGCCGACGCGGTGCGGATCCTCGCCCCCCGGATCCGCACCGCGTCTTCTTGTTCGAAAGGCTTCACCATGAACCATTATCCGATCGCGGTCGCGACCGCATTGCTCGCCAGCGTGTCGACTATCGCCAATGCTGCCCCGGCCATGACGCTCTATCCACAGCAGATTGGCGCGGAAACGGCGCGCTATCAGCATGGCAGCGCGACCATTTCCCTGAAATCACCGACGGCCACCGTCGAAATTCGGCCCCTGCCGGTGGAAGACGGACGCGCCGCCTTTTCCATTGCCATCTTCAACCATGACGGCCGCCCCGCCAATCTGGGGATGGAAAATATCACCGCTGTCGTGAACGGCATTCCGACACCCGTTCCCACCTATGCGCAACTGGCGGAAGCAGCCGAGCGGAAGGCACGCCAGGCGAAGATCGGTACTGCGCTGTTCGCCGGCGTGCTGGCAGGCGTCGCATCCACCGCATCGAACCAGGGCAGCTATTATCGCCATGTCCGTGGCCCGCGCGGCGGCTTTACCCAGGCCATTCACTGGCAGGACGATACGCCTGGCGTGATCGGCGCGACGGCCGCGGTCGCAGGCGGCGCGATGGTGATCGGCGGCATCGACCGCAAGCTCGACTACACGCTGGACCAGTTGGGAACCCAGATCTTACAGACGACCACGATCGACCCCGGCAGCAGCTTTGGCGGCATGGTCATCCTGCCGATCGATCGGGACGCCGGCCATCCGGCCGATATCAGGGTCAATGTCGCCTTTGACGGCAGGGTCTATGCCTTCGGATTTCGCCTGACGCGCTCGGGCATCGGCGTGCCTGCGCCCGTGCCCGCGGCGGCAAGGGCGGACGCGCCCGGCGTCCAGGCATTGCCTGTCGACCTTGCCGGCGAAGGTGGCGGCGAATGACCATGGCGGAAAGGGGCCGGATGTGCGCAGCGGCGATACCGCTGGTCGGCGCCCTGCTGTTGTTGCCAGCGTGCGCCGGCACAGCCGTCCATGACCTCAGCATGGCGCCCGCGCGGTCGCAGCAGATACCCGGCGCCATTGGGGTGCGGGTGACGCTGGCGCCGGACATCCGGTCCGATCCCGATGCGGGCAAGGCCGCGCATCGTCTGCAGGCCGAACTGGTCAAGGCCTATCGCAAGGCTGGCCTCCCCGCCTCCGTCACGCCGGACGGGCAGCCCTCTCCCGGCGAAGCCACGGTAAGAGTCCAGATCGTCCGGGCGGACCCCGGCAACAGCACCGAACGGTTGCTGATCGGCTTCGGCGCGGGTCGATCAGCCCTGCTCACCAAAGCCTCGTTCGACATCGCCGGACAAGCCGGCCCGGCCATGTCCTTTTCCGCCACCGCCAAGGATGGGCGCAAGCCCGGCCTGATCGTGCCGGGCGCTGTGGCGGCCGCCACCGGCGAATTGTCGCGCCTTGCCATCGGTGGTGGCGTCAGCCTGCTGGTGGGACGCCGCAGCGGGCTGGACGGAGGCGCCAAGCGATCCGCCGCTCTCATCGTCAAGCAAACGCGGCAATTGTACCGCGCGTCCGGCTGGCCCTGGCCATCCGACAAGGGCTGCCCCTCCCCCTCTTGCCAGCAAGGTTCCCGCAATGAAGATGCATCCCCCCATCCAGCCGCCGCTTCCTGAAATTCCGCTGGTCGACAATATGTTCGCACCAGAAATATTAGCTGGCGGCCTGACCGGCCTGTCACTGCTCAACGGCATCGTGACGGTCACGCTGGAAAATCCAAGGGCCGACCATGGCCGCCCCGATCCCGGCCTGGAACGTGTTGCCCCGATAAGATGATCTTGCCCCGAAAGGACAGCCCATGGCTGCGACATTTTCCTTCAGCATTCAACAGCAGCTGGTGCTGACCGCCGCCCGTCAGTGGTGTCGGGCGCGGCACCTGCACATCCCTGCCCAGCCGCATCTCTACCGCAAGCTCGCCCGCCACGGTTGCGGACAGCTGGCTCCCGCCTGCGACAGCCTGATGAGGCTATCCGAACTCGTGCTGGGGCATCCGTTTCGCTGCGGTGCCGGCCTGGCCCTGTCGGAGGATGAATGGCGACTGCTCGACATGATCGAAGGGCGCGAGCGCCAATTGGTCCACGAATGCAGCGTCGCGCTGGCGAGCGCTTTCCGCCATGCCATCAGGTCGCTGCACATCATGATAGACATGGCCTTTAACATCGACAGCGGCGAGCCGGTGAAGCGTACCGTCGCTTCGACCGGCCTGATCGCCGCCTGATCGCCAGACACGATCATTTCATCAGCGCATTCACTCCGGTCAGCGTCTCATCGCCCAGATCGCCGGTCGCGGCGGCGAGCTGGAGCCGGGCCGTCATATAATCATATATGGCCTGACGCCGGTCGCGGTCGGTCGAAAAGCTCTGGCTCTGCGCATTCAGGACATCATCCTGCGTGCGGATGCCTACCTCCCGCCCGGTATTGGCGGCATCCTGCTGCAAGCCGGCCGATCGGTTCGCGGTGTTCAGGGCCGCTATGCGGCGCGCGCCGGTCGATACGGCATGCCAGGCCTGCTGCGCCTGAAGACGAGCATCCCGCCGCGCGGCATCCAGGGCGCGCTCGGCCTTGACGGCGTTGGCGCGGGCTTCCCGTTCCTTCGACTGAATCGCCCCACCGGCATAGAGCGGAATGGTGATACGCAGCCCGGCCGACGCCGACTGGATGCGGTCGGGAATGATGCCATTGCCCCCTTCCCCGCCCAGCCGATACTGGCCCTGATAACCGGCGACGCCTTCGACGACGGGGCGTCCCGCAAGGCCGTAGCGGTCGATATCGGCTCCTGCGGCCTTTGCCTGATGCTCGGCCGCCTTCACCAGCGGCGACTGACGCTCCGCCTGCTCGATGGATGCTTCCAGCGTCACGAGCGGCAACGGCGCGGCGAAATTCCCGGCGGGTCGGTCCAACCCTTCCGCCGGCAAGCCCGTCAGTTCGGAAAAATCGGCACGGGCATAGGCCAACTCGGCCTCGGCGCCGATGCGCTGTGCTTCACTCGCGTCGCGGCGGGCCTCCGCCTCGCGCACGTCGGTGATGCGCGCGCGCCCGGCATCGAAACGCGCCTGCGCAGCGCGCCGTTGCTGTTCTGCCGCATCGACCTGTGCCTGATAGGAGCTTAGCCTGTCCTCGGCCGCCAGCACCTTGAAATAGGCCTGCGATACACGAAGGATGAGTTGTTGCTGCTCGCCGGCAAACTGCACATCGGCGCCGGCCGCCTTTTCGCGCAGCTGGATCGACTGTGCATGTTTAGATGCATCATACAAAGGCTGAACCGCCTGCACGCCAACGGTCGCCCGGCCGCTCGATCGGCTTCCGGTAAAGACCGGGTCCAGTTCTTCCGGGAAACGGGCGTTGGTTTCTGTGACATTATATTGGTATCCGCCCTGAAGCTGTACGCTGGGCCGCTTGAGCGCCCGCGCCTGAACGGCGGCCTCCTGCCCCGCGTCGCGCTCAGCCTGCGCGCCCAGATGATCGGGATCATGCGCCGCCGCTGCTTGCCATGCCTCCATGAGGTCGGTCGCATGGGCGGGCGGCGCGAGCATGGCCGCTGCGGTACAGAGGAAAAGGCGCTTCATGCGGAAATCTCCTGGCTGTCGGCGCGATGCTGCGGGCGGTCGAAGACCAGCTCGTAGAGCGCGGGCAGGACGATGAGGGTAAGGATGGTGGCGACCATCAGGCCGCCCATGATCGCCCAGGCCATCGGCCCCCAGAAGGTCGACCGGGTGAGCGGGATCATGGCGAGGATGGCGGCGAGCGCGGTCAGCAGGATCGGGCGCAGACGATGGACGGCGGCTTCGCGCACGGCCTCCCGCATCGCCAGGCCATGGCCCGACAAGGTGTCGATCTGCGCGATCAGGATGACCGAATTGCGCAGCACCATGCCGAACAGCGCCAGCGATCCCAGCATGGCGACGAAGCCGAAGGGGATGCGGAACAGGGCCATGATGAGCGCCACGCCGATCAGCGCCAGCGGCCCGGTCGCCAGCACCACCAGCATCCGCTTCACATTCTGGAGCTGGAGCATCAGCAGGATGACGATCACGAAGATGGCGAAGGGCACGGCGGCCATGGTCGCCTTCTGGTTGATGCTGCTCTGTTCTTCCGACCCGCCCTTGACGATGGAGGCGCCGGACGGAAGATCGCGGCGCAGCGCCTCGATCTGCGGTTCGATCCGCTTCGTCAGGTCGCTTGCCTGCTCGCCTTCGACATCGGCGGAGATGGTGATGGTCGGCTGACGGTTGCGCTGGTAGATGACGGCCGGTTCGCTGCCCGCCGATACATGGCCAAGCTGGGCCAGCGGCACTGCGCCATTGGGGGTGGAGATCGGCAGGTTGGCGATGCGACCAAGGTCGGTCCGCTCCGCCGCACTCAGGCGAAGCACCACGTCGAGGGCCAGATCGCGATCCCGAAAGCTGGTGGTACCCGCCCCGCCAATCGCCGCCTGCAACGATTGCTGCACCGCCTGCGTCGACAGGCCGATCGCGCGAACCTTATCCTGATCCAGGTCGATCCGAATGGCCTTGAGCGGTTCGCCCAGATCGCTGTTCACGTCGCGCGCGTGACTGTCCGCACGGATCAGTTCCTCCAGCTTCTTCGCGACCGGCACGATCTGCGCAAGGTCCGGTCCCGCCACACGATACTGCACGGGCTGGCCGACCGACGGGCCATTTTCCAGACGGCTGACACGGCCGCGCGCTTCGGGGAAATGCATGGCGAACAGGCTCTGGATGCTGGCGATCACGCCTTCGCGCGCTTCCTCATCCCTGGTCTGGAGCACGAGTTCGGCCAGCGTGATATCGGGCGTCTGGACATTGAGCGGCAGGTAGAAGCGCGGCGATCCACCCCCGACATAGGCAGTGGTGGACACCACCCGGTCATCGCGCGCCAGCAGCTTTTCCATGCGGGCGGCGACGGCCTGCGTCTGGGCGAAGCTTGCATTTTGCGACAGCTGAAGGTCGACCACCAGTTCGGGTCGGTCGGACGCGGGAAAGAATTGACGGGGCACGCCGATCTGGAACAGCAGCATCGACCCCAGAAACATGGCGAGCGCGACCGCCACCACCGTCTTGCGCCGGTCGAGGCAGCGGTCGAGCACGCGCCGGAACCAGCCGTAGAAGCGGCCTTCATATTGTTCTTCGGGCTCTCCCGCGTCGTCACGCGCATCCGCGCGCTGGGGCAGCAGATGATAGGCGATGAACGGCGTGAAAATGACCGCGACGATCCACGACAGGACCAGCGAAATGGCGATTACCTGAAACAGCGAGATCACATATTCGCTGGCTGTCGCCTTCGACATGGCGATCGGCAGGAAACCGGCGACGGTGATGAGCGTGCCGACCAGCATCGGCACCGCCGTCACGCTATAGGCGCTGACGGCCGCCCGCGTCCGGGTCCATCCCGCCTCCAGATGCGTCGCCACCGCCTCGACCACGATGATCGCGTCATCAACCAGCAGACCCAGCGCAATGATGAGTGCGCCCAGCGAAATGCGCTGAAGGTCGATGCCTATATACAACATGCACAGGAACGTCATCGCCAGCACCAGCGGGATGCACAGCGCCACCACGATGCCCGGCCGCCAGCCCAGCGACAGGAAATTCACCGCCAGCACGATGACGATCGCCTCGATCAGCGATGTCGTGAATTCGCCGACGGATTCGTCGACCACATGGGTCTGGTCGGACACGGTATGAATGCCCACGCCGACCGGCATTTCGGACTGGAGGGCAGCGATCGTGCGCTTCAGATCCTCGCCGAGGCGCGCGACGTCACCGTCCGACCGCAGGCTGATGCCCACACCGACCGCGTCCTTCGCTCCGAAACGCATCCTGAACGTCGCAGGATCGACCGGCTTGCGTTCGACCCTGGCTATGGCGTCGAGCCGAACGCTTTTGCCGTTTGCGACGATCGGCGTTGCGGCAATGGCCTCCACCGATGCGAAATCGCCCGTCACCTGCATCCGCACCCGTTCCGCGCCGGCCTCTACGATCCCTGATGCAGCGACCGCGTTGGTGGTGTCGAGCGCGTCGGCTATCGCCTGCGCAGAGATGCCCGACATGGCGAGACGCGCACTGTCATAGGTGACATAGATGGCTTCATCCTGCGCGCCGATGATCTGCGTCTTGGCGACATCGGGCAGCGCCTGGATACGGTCGCGCAGCGTCTCGGCATAGCGTTTGAGCACCGGATAGGAAAAGCCGTCGCCCGTGACGGCATAGATATTGCCGTAGGTCGTGCCGAATTCGTCATTGAAGGCCGGTCCGACGACCCCGTCGGGCAGGTCCGCGCGATTGTCGGTCACGGTCTTGCGGATGCGATACCAGATATCGGGGACGGCGCTGCTCTTGACCGTCGATATGAGCGTGACGTTGAGCGTCGCCTGACCCGGTCGGGCCTTGCTCTTCACATAATCGATCTCGGCGATATTCTCGGTCAACACCGTCTCGATCGGCTTGATCACCTGTTGCGACATCTGCTGCGCCGTCGCGCCGGGCCAGCCGACGGTAATCATCATCGTCTTGACGGTGAATTCGGGGTCTTCCTTGCGCCCCAGCGCCATGTAGGAAAACAGGCCCGCAACGGCCGCCAGCACCAGCAGGAAGCCGACCATCTGCTGATGGGTGAGCGCCCAGCGGGACAGGTTCATGCCCTTCATGTCGATGCTCATGACTGCGGCACCTGCACGATACGAACCTTCTCGCCCGCACGCAGCAGATGCACCCCGGCCGTGACGATGGTCTCGCCCGGTTTCAGGCCGGACCGGATGGTCAGCATGTCGCCCTGCGCCGCGCCGATCTGCACGGCGCGCGGCTGCACCACCATCGTTCGCTGGTCGAGCACCCATGCCTGTGCGCGCCCGTTGGATTGCAGCACGGCGGTCAGCGGCACCCGGACGGCGGCATCGCCGGCATCGCCTTCGACCCGCAATTCGGCGGTTTCGCCCATCAGCAGCGCCTGTGCCGGCGCATCGACGGACAGGCGTGCCGCAAAGGTCCGCGTCGCGGGATCGGCAGCGCCCGATATGCTGCGCAGTCTGGCGGCATAATGCCGGCCCGGGCTGCTCCACACGCTCACGCTCAATCGTGAGGCGGACCGGACCCGGTCCAGACTGCCTTCCGGGAGCGCCACCGCGATTTCCGGCCGGGACGGGTCGGCCAGCGTCACGATCGCCTGTCCCGCGCCCACGACCTGACCAACCTCACCCTGAATCTGCGTGACGACGCCGGCGCGCGGCGCCGTGAGGACGGTGCGGCCCAGCTGCGCCGATGCCGTTCCGCTCTGGGCGCCGGCGGCACGCAACTGCGCCTGCGCCTGAACGGCCGCCGCCTTCTGCTGATCGAACTCTGCGGGGGAAATGAAGCCCTGCTTCAGCAATTCGCGCGACCGCGCCAGATCAGCCTGCTGCACGGCGGCGGCGGTCCGGGCCGAACCGCTCTGCGCCGCCGCGCTGTCCAGCGCCCGCGCATAATCGCTGTTGTCGAGACGCAGCAACGTCTGGCCCGCATGGACGCTGCTGCCAAGGTCGATCCTGCGCTCGACGATCCGGCCCGCCACTTCGAAACCGATCTGGCTTTCGAAGGCGGACCGGATTTCGCCGGCATAGGTTGTGCCGATGCCGGCATCGGCGCCGATGCGCTGGACGGCCACGGCACGCCGTTCATCCCTGACCTGCGGCTCATCCCGACAGGCCGGAAGCAGCAGCAACGCGATCGGTACGATATGGGCAAAACGTGCCATTCCATCCCCATGGAAAAAGGCCGCCGAGGCAGGCCGGTTCATGCAAGGCCAAGGGAATGGAGCAGGTCTGCAACCATCTGATACGCACTTTGTAACGCTATGTAACAGGCTGGCGGCGCTAGGCGCGCGTTCAGCCTGGTCAGTCGCCGATAGTGCCGGACCATGAGGCCGACCCGCCATTGGGACCGGTCATGTTGCGATGATAGGTTGCGGTCCCGTCGCCATTGGCTGTCGCGCTGGTCGATCGCCCCCAGCTTTTTCCGCTGTTGGTCACATGACTGGTGGAGCCGTGGAACTGCCCGTCCTGCGCCTGATACCCGCGCTGGCTGCTGAAGCCACGTCCGTCATTGGTCTGGACATTGCGACTCATGGCTGCCTGCCCGCCGCCGCGCGAGGCGTTGTAGCTGCTGTGCAGCCCTCGCCCATTCGGCCCCTGCACGTTGCGGCTGTGGCTATATTGAAAGGAACGGTTGCGGGCTTCGGCCGTCGATATGCTGGCTGCGATGGCCAGGGTCGAAACGATGATCGTGGTGAATTGGCGCAATGTCATGATGCATACTCCTTCTCCGCGTCAGCAAAAGGCGCGGGACGGGACATGTCGCACCGCGCCGTGAACGGCCTTGCCGCATAATGTGTCGGATATTTGCAGCGGGATCGGGCGCCGGATCGCGCTGTTACAAACCGTAATCTGTCTTCACCCGGGGGTCGAACATGCTGCGGTGGCGCGCGCTATATCGGCCACGCTCATTTTGGGCCTGATACAAGGAGAATGACATGAAATATCTGACGAGCGCCCTGTCGCTGGCCGCCGCGGTCATCGCCCAGAGCCCGACCGCCATGGCGCAGGATGCGTCGGCAAAGGCCAGGGAAATGTTCATCAAGGCCGACACCAATCAGGATGGCGCGCTGTCGCTGGAAGAATGGAAGGCGGCCGGTCGCCGCGATCGTGGTTTCGCGATGATCGACGCCGACAAGGACGGCAAGATCACACCGGACGAACTGCGCGCCGCCGCCGCAAAACGTGGCAAATGATCAATTGCCCCTGGAACCATGCTAGATGGTTCCGGGGGCGCTGCACCATCGGCACAGGCGCTGACGACAAAGAGGTATGGCATGGTGGCCGAAACGCAGGCATCAAATGGCAAGGTCGCGATTGTCGAGGATGATCCCGGCATTCGAGATCTGGTGCGCATGTTGCTGACCCGTGAGGGGTTTGAAGTCCTGGCCATGGAAAATTCGGCCGGCCTCGACGTCGATGGCGTGCTGGAACGGCTCGATTGCCTGATCCTCGACCTGATGTTGCCCGGCGAGGATGGGCTGGAAATATGCCAGCGCCTGCGCGCCCGCTGGCCGCGCCTGCCGATCCTGATCGTCACGGCGAAGGACGATCCGATCGACCGGATCATCGGGTTGGAAATCGGCGCCGACGATTATCTCGCCAAGCCGTTCAACAAGCGGGAATTGCTGGCGCGGCTGCGCTCCATCATTCGCCGGACCCGTGACATAGACACGGCCGTCAGCGAGGAGAATGGCGACAGTTTCCGGTTTGACGGCTGGCTGCTGCGCCTGGGAGCCCGCGATCTGACCAACCCGGCGGGCGAGCCGGTGGGCCTGACCACCAGCGAATTCGACCTGCTCCATGCGCTGGTGCTACACCCACGCCGCATCCTGTCGCGCGAACTGCTGATCGACTGGACACGAGGCGGTCATGCCAGTCCGGTCGATCGCGTCATCGACGTGCAGATGAGCCGGCTTCGGCGCAAGCTGGGCGACGATCCGCGCGAACCCGTGATGATCCGGACCGTGCGGGGCGACGGCTATCTGTTCGCACCGGCCGTCACCCGATGCTGAAGCTGCGCCCGCCCCGGTTGCGAGAGCGGATAGGCCTCATCGTCCTGCTCCATCTGCTGGCCATGATTGCCGTCATTCTGCTGTTCCTGGAACAGACGGACATGCGCAAGATGGCCCCGCTATATCGGGTGCCCGTTCCCGAAAAGGTCGCTTTGGTCGTCACCGCATTCGAACGCACGCCGCCCAGATCGCATCCCGATCTTGTCCGCGCCTTTTCCGATGCGACCATGCGCGTCACCATGCTGGCGGCACTGCCTGCGGGCCAGGCATCCTCTGCCACGCCCGCGACCCTGTCCCGCTATCAGGAGGCTTTGGGCGGCAGGCCATTTCGCATCGAAACATCAGGCGATATCGGCCCCGCAGACCTCGACATGCGCCCCGCCGTCACGATGAACCCCGTGCGGATATCGGTCGCCCTGTCCGGCGGCGATGCCATCATGATCGAACAGATGGTCGCAGCGCCGCTGACCAAGATCGTCAACAATCTGATGCTCTTCCTGGCGGCGGTTGCGATTGTCGATATCGCTGTCATCCTGTGGCTGGCCGCGCAGACGACGCGGCCTGTCGAACGGCTGGCCCGCGCTGTCCGCGAGGACAGGCTGGATGCGCTGAAGCCCGACGGCCCGCGCGAGATCGTGGAACTGGGCGAAGCGTTCCGGCAATTGCGCCAGCATCTGCGGACGCTGCTTGATGAACGAACGCGCATGCTCGCGGCCATCGCACATGATTATCGCACCTATCTGGCCCGCATGGACCTGCGCAGCGAATTTATCGAGGATGAGGAGCAGCGCGCGCTGGCGGCCAAGGATATCGAGGAAATGCGCGACCTGCTGAGCGACACGCTTACCTTCGCACGGGAATCGGCCGCGACCGACCTGGACATGGCGACATGCGACATTCGCGCCGAACTGGCGCTGGTCGCCGAAGAGCGCCTACAGCGCAACCAGCATGTGGACGTCGCGCCCCTGCCCCATGCCGTCCATGCGCATGTCTCCCATATTTCCTTCCAGCGCATGATGGCCAACCTGCTGGACAATGCGGTTCGCTACGGCGGCGGACAGGCGCGTATCCTTGTCGAACCCGACGGCCCGTTCATCCGCATCATGGTGGAGGATGACGGCCCCGGCGTACCCGAACCCAGCCTGCCGCGCCTGACCGAACCGTTCGAGCGGCTCGAGCCGTCGCGCGCGCGCAGGACGGGGGGCGTGGGCCTTGGCCTGTCGATCGTCCAGGCACTGACCCAGCGCTACCGGGGCGACCTGGTGCTGGAAAATCGCGCGGAAGGCGGGTTTCGCGCCATCCTGTTGCTCCGCAGTGCAGGAGGAACCGGACCGGCATGACCGACACGGACTGATACATGGCACCCGACCGGATGATGCAAAGGCCATCCATATCAGGCTTCCCACCCAAGGAGTCCGATCATGCCCCGGTTTTTCAATCCCCAATCCCTCACGAAGCACGGTGTCAGCGTCAGCGCCGCTTTTGCAGGCAGCGCGACCCTGTTCCTGTCCGTCATGGCCATCATGGCCAGTCCCGCCGCAGAGGCGCAGGTCGTCCGGCATACGACCGTCGCGCCCCGCGCCGGGGTCGTGCACAGCCGCACCGTCATCGTCGATCGCGGCCGTCCTGGCTGGTGGCGCGGCCACCCCGGATTTGTCCATTATCACGGGCCGCGCCATGGCCATTATTTCGCGCCCGGCTACGGCTATTACCCCATCCCGCCCAGACATGCGCATAGCGTTTGGATCGTCGGTGGCACCCTCCCCCTGTCGATGCGCCATTATGTCGTCGTCAATCCGGTCGGCTATGGACTGTCCCCAGCACCGACCGGCCATATCTGGTGCTATGCGGGAACGAATTTCGTGCTGATCTCCCGAAACACCGGCGTCATCATTCAGTCCGTTGCCGGTGGTTGGTGAAAAAGCGACACTCGCTGGCAGTGCTTCTGACTGCCAGCGGCCCATACCGGTCTTTCCGCCGACGATTCCCAATGCTCAGGTGCAGACGGCCCAGGACTGGCAACTCGCGACCAAGATGCGTCGTTCGCCGGTCGCGCTTTCAACGACAGCTTCTGCCAAAACCTGCCGCTCGGTCGCCGTGAAACCGTCTGGCAGCAATGCGCCCTAAATTCGGACGTTCGGCCTTGTAGCCGACGATCCCGAAAGCCGCCATTCGTTTCGCCAGCGCTCAACTGGTTCAGACCCGACATTGCGCTCACGGCCCAACAGGCGTGGCCACCATTATTTTCGGAGTGCAGCAATCAGGGCGTCCCGAGCCATGGCCACGCGCGGGTGTCGCAGCGATGAGCGTGCCCAGACGAGGTAGTAAGCGTTGCGCGGCACCGTGACCGGGGCAGGTATCTCGATCAGCGTGCAGGCAGCGCGTTCGCTGCGGGTGAGATAGCCAGGCATCACCGTCCAGCCGAGACCCGCGCACAATCCCGACCGTAGCACCCTCAGATCGGGCGCGGTCAACGCGGGCTGGCTCGTCAGCTCGATCTGGTTTGCATGGAGCCAGGTACGCAGCAGCGGTCGGTCGAGGTCGTACGCGAGGTGGGCCGTCCGGTTGAGCCCGTCGGCAAGCGGCAATTCGGCAATCCGCATGGCAACGGCGGGCGAGGCTACGGCGCGCAGGTGCTCTTCGCCCAGCGGATGAAAGGCCAACCGCGGATCTTCGGGCTGCGAGGCGGTGACGGCTAGGTGCACCTTGTCTTCGAGCAGCAAGGCATAGAGCGCCTCGCGCCCGCCGATATGCAGGCGCAGGTCTAGCCCCGCATCCAGCAGCGGCGCCAGTCGGGGCGCGATCATCTCTCCCAGTAGGTCCGACGGCGCGGCGATGTGGACCGTGCCCGAGATGCGCGACGATCGGGCCCGCGCGCTGGCCAGTGCCGATTCCGCCGTGTCGAGGCTGCTTCCGATCGAAGCCGCGAGATCGTCGGCAATCGCTGTTGGTCGAACACCCCGCGAATGGCGATCGAACAAGGGACGGCCCAATTGCGCCTCGAGCGATGCGATGTGCTGCGACGCAGCCGGTTGGGTGATGCCGATTGCCCGGGCCGCCTCGCTCAGTGAACGACGGCGGTAGACTTCGACGAAGGTGCGCAACTGCAGGAGGGACATTCCGGTTCCATAACCGGATTTATGGCCGTCCGCCATTCCCGCTGGATTTCATGATGCCGTTCCCTGCGTATCTAAGCCGCCGAAAGGAACGATCGAAGCAAAATCGCCGCCAATTGCTCCAAGCCCTCACCGCTGTCCTGGTGGCGGGCGCGGCGCCGGCGGGTGCGTTTGCTCGTGTTTCCGACATCACTAGAAAAGGACAACTGACGATGACCCGCATTCTCATGGTGGCCACCTCCGCCGACCGCATGACTCCCGGCACCGAACCGACGGGCGTCTGGCTCGAGGAACTTACCACCCCGTACTACGCGTTCCGCGATGCGGGCGCCGAGGTGACGCTGGCCTCGATCAAGGGTGGCGCCATCCCCGTCGACCAGCGTAGCGTCAACGCCGACGGCGAGAACGACGCTTCGGTCGAGCGCTATCTGAAGGACGAGGCCCTGAAGGCCGAGGTTGCCAGCACCCTTGTATTCACAAGCATCGATCCCGCCGGCTACGACGCGCTGTTCCTGCCGGGCGGCCACGGCACCATGTTCGATTACCCCGTCAGTGACGAACTGGCCCGCCTGGTCGAACGCTTCGACCGCGAAGGCAAGATCGTCGCCGCCGTCTGCCATGGACCGGCAGGGCTGGTCTCGGCGAAGAAGGCCGATGGCACGCCCTTCGTCGCCGGCTGCCGTGTCGCGGGCTTCACGGACAGCGAGGAACGCGCGGTCGGTCTCGATCAGGCGGTGCCGTTCCTCCTCGAAACGCGTCTCAAGGAACTCGGCGGCAAGCACGAGGGCGGCCCCGATTTTGCCCCCTTCGCCCTGCGCGACGGCAATCTGGTGACCGGCCAGAACCCCGCCAGCGCTACCCTCACCGCAGAGCTCGTGATGGAAGCCCTCAAGGACAAGGTCGCCTGATCATGCGCTATCTCCACACCATGCTGCGCGTCGCCGATCCCGAGGCAGCGATCCGGTTCTTCACGCTGCTGGGTCTCAAGGAGACCCGGCGCATGGAGAACCAGGCCGGGCGTTACACGCTGATCTACCTTGCCGCCGACGAGGATTTCCGCGGCGACGGCGAGCAGGGCGATGCCGAGGTCGAACTGACGTACAACTGGCCGCCCGAGGACGGCAGCGCTGCCGAGACTTACACGGGGGGCAGAAACTTCGGCCATCTCGCCTACGGGGTCGACGACATCTACGAGACGTGCGCGCGGCTGCAAGCGGGCGGCGTGACGATCAATCGCCCCCCGCGCGACGGATACATGGCGTTCGTCCGCTCGCCGGACGGGATCTCGATCGAACTGCTCCAAAAAGGCGAACACATGGCCCCGGCCGAACCCTGGGCCTCCATGCCCAACACGGGCGCATGGTGATGGCGCGCCTGTTCGAACCGCTCGAGGTCGCGGGGCTGCGGCTTGCCAACCGCATCGTTATCGCGCCGATGTGCCAGTATTCTGCCGAGGACGGCGCGATGACCGATTGGCACCGGATGCATCTCGGCCAGTTGGCGCTGTCGGGCGCGGGCGCGCTGACGATAGAGGCGACCGCTGTCAGCCCCGAAGGTCGCATCACCTACGGTGACGTCGGCCTGTACGATGACCGTACCGAAGCGGCGATGCGAAGCGTGCTAGAAAGCGTCCGTCAGTGGTCGGACATGCCGCTCGTCATCCAGCTGGCCCATGCCGGCCGCAAGGCGAGCAGCGCCAAGCCGTGGCACGGCGGAGCGCAGCTTCCCCCCGATACGGAGAATGGCTGGCAGACCGTGGCACCCAGCGCCATTCCCTTCGCTCCGGACGACCATCCCCCTGTCGAACTGGACAAGTCAGGGCTTGCCCGCATCCGGGAGGCGTTCGCGGATGCCGCCCGGCGCGCCGGCAGGCTCGGCATCGAAGCCGTCCAGATCCACGCCGCGCATGGCTATCTGCTTCACGAGTTTCTTTCGCCGATCTCCAACCGGCGCGGCGACGAATACGGCGGCAGCCTCGACAACCGGATGCGGTTCCCGCTGGAAGTGTTCGATGCCGTGCGCGAATCGTTTCCGGCCGACCGCCCGGTGACCGTTCGCGTTTCCGGGACTGACTGGGTTGAAGGCGGCTGGACAGCGGAAGAAACCGCAAGGTTTGCGCAGGAACTGAAGCGGCGCGGTTGCGCGGCGATCCACGTCTCCGGCGGCGGGCTCGACCCGCGCCAGCAGATCCCGGTCGGCCCCGGCTATCAGGTACCGCTGGCCCGCACGGTCAAGGACGCGGTCGCTATGCCTGTAATCGCTGTCGGCTTGATCACCGATCCGCACCAGGCGGAGCGCATCCTAGAAGACGGGCATGCCGACGCCATAGCGATTGCCCGCGCTGCGCTGTGGGATCCGCGTTGGCCCTGGCACGCCGCCGCCGCGCTTGGTGCATCGGTCAAGGCGCCCCCGCAATATTTCCGGTCCGAGCCTCACGAAGTGGGCCGCATTCTCAAGGAAATGACGCCATGAAAATCTCCGTCAAACTGCTTCTGGCCGCTGGCGCTGCCCTCTCGCTTGCCGCCTGCGCGACGACCCGGGAGGGTGCATCCGCGCCCCGGATCGAACAGGTCGCGACCTTCGATGGCGCGATGCCGACTGGCGTGACCGTCGCCCCCAACGGGCGCATCTTCGTCAACTTCCCGCAATGGGGCGACAACGCGCCGTTCACGGTTGCCGAGCTGGTCGACGGCAAGGCGGTGCCTTATCCCGACGCCGCGACCAACCGGCCCGATCCGGCCGACCCGGCGGGGCATTTCATCTCGGTGCAGAGCGTGGTGGCAGACGGCGCCGATCGCCTGTGGGTGCTCGACACGGCGGCGCCCAAATTCTCTCAACCACGGGCCGGCGGTGCAAAGCTGGTGGCGATCGATCTTGCGACCAACCGGGTGGTGAAGACGATCGTCCTGCCGCCCAGCGTGGTGCTGCCCACGACCTACCTCAACGATGTGCGCTTCGATCTGCGTCAGGGCGCCGAGGGCGTCGCCTACATCACCGACAGCAGCAACGACGGCGTCGGCGGCATCATCGTCGTCGATATCGCCAGCGGGCGTGCGATCCGGCGCCTGTCGAACCATGCGACGACCAACCCCGAGCCCGGCTTCACCCCGGTCGTCGACGGCGCGGTGCTCATGAACCGCCCGGCCGACGGCCCCGCGACGCCGGTCACGATCGCAAGCGACGCGATTGCGCTCAGCGCCGACGGCAGCCTGCTGTATTACGGGCCACTGTCGGGCCGCACGCTGCACGCGGTGCCCACGGCGATGCTGCGCGATCCCGCGGTGTCCGAGGAGGCGTTAGGCCGCGCGGTCCGCAGCCTGGGGCGCAAAGGCGCCTCGGACGGGATAGCCGAGGACGACAAGGACCGCGTGTTCGCCGGCGATTACGAGAACAACGCGATCCGCGTGCTCGACCAGGGCCGCTGGACGACGGTGGTCAGCGACCCGCGCATCAGCTGGCCCGACACGCTATCGATCGGCACCGACGGCTACCTCTACTTCACCGCCAACCAGCTCCACCGCCAGCCCGGCTTCCACGGCGGGCGGGACCTGCGCCGCAAGCCCTACGAGCTGCTCCGCATCAAGGTCGGCGCCGCTCCCGTCCTGTTGCGCTCGCGGTGAACCCATCAGGCCGGGCGGGCTCGCGCGGGACCGCGATCCGGCGAAAAATCAACAATTGACTTGAAGGAATACAATCATGACAAACGGAATCGAAGGCAAGATCGTTCTCATTACCGGCGGCAGCACCGGCATCGGCGCGGAAACCGCGCGTCTTCTCGCGGAACGGGGCGCCAAGGTGGCCATCGCCGCGCGGCGCAAGGACAGGCTCGACGAGGTCGTCGCGGACATCGCCGCAACTGGCGGCACGGCACGTAGCTACGCGCTGGACGTGACCGACAAATCGGCGGTCCAGTCCGTCGTCGCAGCAATCATTGCCGACTTCGGCCGCCTTGACGTGCTGATCAACAACGCCGGGCTGATGCCGATCCGTCCGATGGCCGAGGTCAACACCGACGAGTGGGACCAGATGATCGACGTCAATCTGAAGGGTACGCTCTACGGCATCGCGGCGGCCCTTCCCGGTTTTCTCGAGCAGGGCAGCGGTCACATCATCAACTTAAGCTCGGTTGCGGGCATCAAGGTCTTTGCACCGGGAGGCACGGTCTACTCCGGCACCAAGTTCGCCGTCAGCGCGATCAGCGAGGGCTTGCGCCACGAGGTGGGGGAAAAGGTCCGGGTCACGTCAATCGAGCCTGGAGCTGTCGAAAGCGATTTGAAGTTCACGACCTCTGGCGCGGCCGCCGAGACGGTGCTGGACTTCTACAAGCAGGCCATCCCGGCGGCATCGGTGGCGCGTGCTATCGCGTTCGCTGTCGAACAACCTGATGACGTCGATGTCAACGCGATCGTCATCAGGCCGACTGCACAGGAGTTCTGATTTCGACGAGGAGGCGGGGCCGCGTGTGCTCCGCCTCGTGGGGAACGTACCGGCCCGCTCGTCCGTTACTTTGCCGAAGAATAGCTGAGCGTTCAACTTGAGGAGTGATTTATGCCCAAACTTGCCCTGTATGTACCACTGAAGGCCAAGCCCGGAAAAGAGCGCGATGTCGCCGATTTCCTGACCTCGGCATTGCCGCTCGTTCAAGCTGAGCCGGGCACTCTGACCTGGTATGCGATCGAGGAAGGTCCCGGTGCGTACGCGATCTTCGATACGTTCGACACGGAGGAGGATCGGCAGGCCCATCTTGACGGCAAGGTTGCCGCCGCACTGATGGACAAGGCAGAAGAACTGTTTTCTGAACCGCCGCAGATTCACAAGTTCACCCTGCTGGCCGCGAAATAGCCGAGCGGTCGGCACCCTAGCGCGTCGCTCTCATCGCCCGCGTGGGGGGCCCGGGCGCGGCGGCGTGCGTTGAGCGGCTTTCCCCGAACCGGCCACGGAGATACTCCATGCGCACCACCCAGACGCTCGACCTGAACGACGCGCGGACGATCATCGATTTGGGGATCGCGGAGGCCGAGCGGATCGGCAACCCGATGAACATCGCGGTGGTGGACGCGGGCGGCTGCCTCCTAGCGTTCGCGCGGATGGACGATGCGTGGCGCGGCAGCGTCGACATCGCGATCGGCAAGGCGTGGACGGCGCGCGCGTTCGACGTCGAGACCAAGGCGCTGGCGAACCTCGACCAGCCGGGCGCCGACTTCTACGGCATCCATGCCTCCGACGACGGCAAGGTGATGATCTTCGCCGGGGGCGTGCCGATAAAGGAGGGCGAGACGGTGATCGGCGCGGTACGCGTGTCGGGCGGCACCGGCAAGCAAGACCAGGGCGTGGCCGAGGCGGCGGCGCAGGCGTTCGCGCGCGGCTGAGTCTTGGAGCGCGGCGCCGGGCGTGCCTCCCGCGCGGCGCGGGTCGCCTCCATTTAGCGCGTTATTCGGCTGTTCTGGCCCAGTTATTCAGAAAACCGCAATAAATCGATCCCGGGACGGCCATACGGGTAGGAACCTCTCAGATGGCAGAAGGTTCAGGAAACTGAGATCACTTGGAAGGGTGCGATGTCGTCCGCCGTTGCGATGGACCGGATCACCAAGCTGTCGATTTGATGACGCGTTGAGAAGAGTTGCGAAAGGAAAAGATCCGTGAAAGCTGTCGTGTACAACGGGCCCAAAGATGTTTCTGTCAGCACCATCGATGATCCCAAGATCGAAAAGCAGACCGATGTTATCATCCGGCTGACCACGACCAATATCTGCGGGTCGGACCTTCACATGTATGAGGGCCGTACCAGCTTCGAGAAGGGCAGGGTCTTCGGTCACGAAAACCTTGGCGAGGTCATCGAAGTCGGCTCTGCGGTAGATCGTATCAAGAAGGGCGATCGCGTGTGCATGCCGTTCAATGTCGGTTGCGGTTTCTGCGAAAATTGCGAACGCGGTTTGACGGGTTTCTGCCTCACCACCAACCCTGGAACCGCCGGCGCAGCGTATGGCTTTGCCGAGATGGGTCCGTGGCAAGGTGGTCAGGCCGAGTTGATGCGCGTTCCTTATGCGGACTTCAATTGTCTGAAACTGCCTGAGGACGCTGAGGAGAAGGAGGATGACTATGTCATGCTCTCCGACATCTTCCCCACCGGTTGGCATGGCGTCGAACTGTCGGGTTTCCTGCCTGGCGAAAGCATCGCGATCTACGGCGCCGGTCCGGTCGGTTTGATGGCCGCGCACTCAGCCGAGATCCGCGGTGCCTCTCAGATCTTCGTGGTCGATTCTCACGATGACCGCCTGAAACTGGCCAAGGCGATGGGCGCTATTCCGATCGACATGCGCAAGGGCGATCCCGCCCAGCAGATCCTTGACGCGACCGGCGGCCTCGGGACCGACCGCGGGGTCGAGGCGGTCGGGTATCAGTGTTGCGATCGCCACGGCAAGGAGCGCAGCAACTACACGATGAACTGCCTCGTCAAAAGCACGAAGGCCACCGGCGGAATCGGCGTCGTCGGCGTGTTCATTCCGGAAGACCCGAACGCGCCCGACGATCTCCAGAAGGAAGGCAAGATGGCGTTCGACTTCGGCAACTTCTGGTTCAAGGGCCAGAAGATCGGCACCGGCCAGTGCAATGTAAAGCACTACAACCGGCGACTGATGAAGCTTATCGAGCAAGGCCGGGCCAATCCTGCCCAAATCATCTCGCACCGACTGCCGCTTGATCAGGCACCAGACGCCTACAAGCATTTCGACGAGCGCGATGCTGGCTGGACGAAGGTCGTGCTCAAGCCGGGCACCTGACCTTAGTATTCGACGGAATAGGAAATAAATTATGACTTTGGAAGGCAAATCAGTTGCCATTCTGATCGCACCCCGCGGGACGGAAGAACCAGAATTCTCGAAGCCCAAGCAAGCTGTCGAGGACGCTGGTGGCAAAGTGACCGTGGTCAGTTTTGAACCGGGCAAGGCTCGCACAGTCAATAGCGATCTTGACGAGGGCGGCAGCTATACTATCGACAAGACGTTTTCCGAGGTCAAAGCCGACGATTTCGACGGACTTGTTGTGCCCGGAGGGACTGTCGGTGCCGACAAGCTGCGCGGCAGCGTCGAGGCAATCGGTTTCATCCGGGCTTTCTTCGATCAGAAAAAACCTGTTGCGGCTATATGCCATGCACCCTGGACATTGATCGAGGCGGGCGTGCTTAAGGGTCGCACCTTGACGTCCTACCCGACACTGAAGGTCGATATCGAGAACGCCGGCGGTGCATGGACCAATGAGGAAGTCGTGGTCGACAACGGCCTTGTTACCAGCCGCGATCCCAATGATTTGCCCGCCTTCTGCGCCAAACTCATTGAGGAAATCGCAGATGGTGTCGGCGCAGCGCCCGCAGCAGGGAATTAAGGCGGGGCGTTTCGACGAACCATGTGAGGGCCCTCTCTCTGGAGAAGGTCCGCACAAAGCAAGCGTGGCGGATGGCCAGCGATTGGCCGTCCGCCACGCCGCGTATCACACGAACACGGCGCACCTGACGGGCACCCAAACCCTAAGCCGCGTCAACCGCGGTGACACATCGCCGGCTCCCACTTCCAGATTCGACCCATTCCAACGTGTGATTGAGATGCGCCTGATCGAACGTGCGTTCGGCTAGATTTACGACCTACAGCGCCGCCTTGAGATAGCGGGCGGTGAGACTGCCTTCCGCTTCCGCAACGACGCCAGGGACGCCGCTGGCAACGATACGGCCCCCATCTTCCCCGGCCCCCGGTCCCAGGTCGATGATCCAGTCCGCCTGTGTGATGGCGCGCATGTCATGTTCGACGACTACGACGGTATTGCCGGCTTCTACGAGGCCCCGCAGGTGTCGCATCAGCCGGTCGCCATCGGAGGGGTGAAGTCCCGAAGTTGGCTCGTCGAGGATGTAGATCGTGTTGCCGCGTTGAGCGCGTTGCAGTTCAGTCGCCAGCTTGATGCGCTGCGCCTCCCCGCCAGACAGCTCGGTCGCCGGCTGACCGAGCCTCAGATAGCCAAGACCGATCTCCCGCAACACGTCGAGGGAGCGCATCACAGATGCCTCGCCAGCGAAGAAATCGCACGCATCGTCGACCGTCAGTTCGAGCACCTGGGCGATATTGCGCCCGTTCCATTCGACTTCGAGCGTTTGCGGGTTGTAGCGAGAGCCATGACAGGTCGAGCACGGGGCAAAAACGCTCGGCAGGAACAGCAGCTCCACCATGACGTATCCCTCGCCCTCGCACACAGGGCAGCGGCCTTGCGCGACGTTGAACGAGAACCTTCCCGGGCTGTAGTGCCGCCGGCGGGCGAGCGGCGTATCAGCGAAGATCCGTCGCACATGGTCGAACATGCCGCTGTAGGTGGATAGGTTCGAGCGCGGCGTGCGACCGATCGGTTTCTGATCGACCCGCACCAGCCTGCGAACATGCTCCATGCCTGCGACAATGCGTCCTTCAGTGTCGTTCTGCGCAATATCGAGCAGCGGATCGATATCCTCCTCCTCGGCCACGGGGGAGCCGCCGAGGTGTTCCGTGACGAGCTCGGGCAGCGCCTGACTGACAAGACTGGATTTGCCCGATCCCGAAACGCCGGTGACAGCGGTGAAGCAGCCGATGGGAAACTCGACGTCGAGACCATGGAGATTGTTCCGCCTGATCCCTTCCAGGCGTAGCCATGCCTTGGCATCGCGCGGTGTGTGCTCACTGCGGAGCGGCTCTGCGAACAGGTAGCGGCGGGTGATCGAAGTCTCGACGTTGGCAAGCCCCTCTATCGGCCCGCTGTAGAGGACTTCACCGCCCTTTTCCCCGGCTCCTGGCCCGACATCGACGAGCCATTCCGCGCGGCGGATCACGTCGAGATCATGTTCGACGACGAACAGGGAGTTGCCCGCAGCCTTGAGACGCTCGAGGATGGTGAGCAAGGCTTCGCCATCTGCCGGGTGCAACCCTGCCGAAGGCTCGTCAAGCACATAGACCACGCCGAAAAGCTGTGACGACAATTGCGTGGCAAGCCGCAAGCGCTGCAGCTCTCCGGAGGAAAGCGTCGGCGTGCTGCGGTCGAGCGAAATGTAGCCAAGGCCAAGATCGATCAGCGGCTCTAGCCGCTCGATCAATTCGCAGGCAAGGCGTTGGGCGGCGATCCGCTTCTCGTCGGAGAGATTGGGCGTGCGGCGTACGTCGGGCGCGCTCTTGTGCGCCGAACCTCCTGCCGCGACCCGCCGTTCGACCGCCGCATCGCGGGCCGCCTTGCCGAGGACATGGCTCTTCGGGACCGCCGCGGCGCCCCCATATTCGCCATGCGCGACGGGCGTGAGCAAGTCCCGGAGTTTCAACACCGTCAGATCGCCGAACTCGGCGATGTCGAGGCCCGCGAACTTTACGGACAGGGCTTCGCGCTTCAGGCGCTTGCCGTCGCAGGTCGGGCAATCGCGTCCGATGATGTATTGCGAGACGCGCTTCTTCATCAGCGCGCTTTTCGTGTTGGCGAAGGTTTCCAGCACATAGCGGCGCGCGCCGGTGAAGGTGCCCTGATAGCTCGGTTCCATGCGGCGCTTCAGCGCCACGCGGGTCTGTTCGGGCGTCAGGCCCGCATAGACCGGCACCGTCGGCGCCTCGTCGGTAAAGAGAATCCAGTCGCGATCCTTCTTCGGCAGATCGCGCCACGGCGTGTCGACGTTATAGCCGAGCGACACGAGGATATCGCGCAGATTCTGGCCATGCCATGCCGCCGGCCAAGCGGCGACTGCGCGTTCCCGGATCGTCAGCGTGTCGTCGGGCACCATCGTTTCTTCGGTCGCGTCATAGACGCGCCCGATGCCGTGACAGGTCGGGCAGGCGCCGGCGACCGTGTTGGGGGAGAAATCCTCCGCATAGAGCATGGGCTGATGGCGCGGATATTCGCCGACGCGCGAATAAAGCATTCGCACCAGGCTAGAGAGCGTCGTCACGCTGCCGACCGAGGATCGCGCGTTGGCCGAGCCGCGCTGCTGCTGCAAGGCGACCGCAGGCGGCAAACCGTCGATCGCGTCGACCTCCGGCACGCCGGCCTGGTCGATCAGGCGACGGGCATAAGGCGCAACCGATTCCAGATAACGCCGCTGGGCTTCGGCATAAAGGGTGCCGAACGCGAGCGATGACTTGCCCGAGCCCGATATGCCGGTGAACACCACGAAGGCGTCGCGCGGTACATCGACGTCGACATTTTTGAGGTTATTCTGGCGCGCGCCGCGAACCTGCACGCAAGCGGGCGGCCCCGTATGCCCATGATCGGTGGCCGGCGTCGTCGCGTGAATATCCTTGCTCTTCAATTCAGTCTTCCTGCCCTATCCGCCCGTGCAGCCCGTGGTTCATTACAGTCGGGTAACAGATGAATGCTTTTCCGGCTCAATACATCCAAAGGTCAGGCTGGCCCGATATTCGGCACCTTTGAAATATTTTCCAGCATTGGACAAAGGTTACGACAAAACCATTTTCCCCGTTGGATCGCGCGACGAGGCCACACACACTCCGCTGGTAAGCGCCTGGGCCAGGCGGCCCTGGTCCGTGCCGCTATCGGCATGTAACGACCGCACTTCGGCGCTTGTTACCGCATCGCGACGCGTTGCCCATTTGCCAGAGCGCGCTTCATCATGCCGGGGTCGGGCCATGATGACGGCCGAGTTGTCGATCCGAGCGCCTCGCGCCGCTTCGGATCGGCGGGTCAGTAGTGAATGACCGTGCGGATCGACTTGCCCTCGTGCATCAGTTCGAAGGCCTCGTTGATCTCCTCCAAACCCATCGTATGGGTTACGAATGGGGCCAGATCGATATCGCCTCTCATCGCGTCCTCGACCATGCCGGGGAGCTGTGTCCGTCCCTTGACGCCACCGAAAGCGGACCCCTTCCATACGCGGCCCGTGACGAGCTGGAATGGGCGGGTGGAGATTTCCTCGCCCGCGCCGGCAACGCCAATCACGATCGACTGACCCCAGCCACGGTGCGCTGATTCAAGCGCGGCGCGCATGACTTGGACGTTGCCGATGCACTCGAAGGTATGATCGATGCCCCAGCCCGTCATCTCGATCAGCACTTGCTGGATGGGCTTGTCATGGTCCTTGGGGTTGATGCACTCGGTCGCACCGAACTGGCGTGCCAGCTCGAACTTGGACGGATTGGTGTCGATGGCAATGATGCGACCCGCCTTCGCCTGGCGCGCACCCTGAATCGCCGCGAGGCCGATGCCGCCGAGGCCGAACACGGCGACCGAGTCTCCGGGCTGGACCTTGGCGGTATTGTGGACTGCGCCGATGCCGGTCGTGACGCCGCAGCCGAGCAGGCAGACATGTTCGGGGTTTGCCTCGGGATTGATCTTGGCGAGCGAGACTTCGGCGACGACAGTATATTCACTAAAGGTTGAACAGCCCATGTAATGATAGAGGGGCTGACCATTGTACGAAAAGCGGGTGGTCCCATCGGGCATCAAGCCCTTGCCCTGCGTTTCGCGGACAGCGACGCACAGGTTGGTTTTGCCCGACAGGCAGAAGTCGCACTTGCCGCATTCGGCGGTGTAGAGCGGAATCACGTGATCGCCCGGCACGACGCTGGTGACGCCTTCACCGACCTCGACAACGATGCCCGCGCCCTCGTGGCCCAGAACCACCGGGAAAACACCCTCCGGATCACTCCCCGCCAGAGTGTACGCGTCGGTGTGGCACACACCGGTGTGCGTCACCCGTATGAGGACTTCGCCTTTCCGGGGTGGGGCGACATCGATCTCGACGATTTCGAGTGGCTTGCCCGCCTCGAAGGCTACAGCGGCGCGAGATTTCATGTTGGGATACCCTCGTTGAGTTAAACTGATTGCTGGTGCGAGGCCGTTGCGTCAGCGCAAATTCGTGGGGGAGCGATCGCTCACTCCCCCGGTATGCCGGTCAGACCGTAACGACGACCTTGCCGATCTGGTCGTTCGATTCGAGGAAGCGGTGAGCGTCCTGGATGGCGTCGAGCGGGAAAGTGCGCGCGATCCGCGGCTTGAGCGCGCCCGATTCCAGACCCGCCACGATGAACGCCTTGGCGCGATCGAGGGCGGCATCGTCCGAGACGATCTCGCTGTAGAGATACCCCTTGAGCGTGAGGCTCTTGCCCAGCACGGAGAACAACGGGAACGGCGTCGGTTCGCCGCTGAGCGCGCCATATTCGAGCAGGATGCCGCCGCGTGCCATGCTCTCGGTCAGCGGCTCGAACGACGGGCCTCCGACCGGATCGAGCACCACGCGCGCACCCTGACCATCGGTTATCTCCATCACCCTCGCTACCAGGTCCTCTTCCCCGGTCGCGACGACATGATGCGCACCGGCATCGATCAGGGCCTGGCGCTTGGCGCCGGTACGCGTCGTCGCGATTACCGTCGCGCCGACCATCCGCGCAATCTGGAAGGCCGCAAGGCCGACGCTGCTGGATGCAGCTGTGACGATGACGAAATCGCCCTCGCCGAGTTTCGCCTGCTCCACCAGTGCACCCCAGGCGGTGACATACTGCATCCACACGGCCGCCGCTTCCTCGAACGACAGCGCCGCCGGATGCTTGACGACGAGGCGGGCGGGCACGTTGGCGACCTCGCCATAGGTGCCCCAACGCGCGATATCGAGCGGGGGGATGACGCTGACGGCTTCGCCTTCCGCAAACCCGGTAACGTCGGCGCCGACCGTAACGACAGTGCCGGCAGCCTCATAGCCAAGGCGGCTCGGGAACTCGGCTTCCTGAAGGTAGGCATGGTTGCGGAACATCACCTCGGCGCGGTTTATGCCTATCGCCTTCACCGCGATCTGCACTTCGTCGGCCGCGGGAGCGGGGACTGCCACATCTTCAATCCTGAGGACGCTGGCGTCGCCATATTCGTGGATACGGACGATGCGGCTCATTGGAGACTCCTTGATTATTTAATGATCGTTCTGTAAGGGAGCGGACCACCCGTTTCAAGATATTATTTATCGATCGTTCCATATCGTGCATCAGAGATGACAGAGACGAAAGCCCGTCGCCGCGCAGGTCGCCCTCGTGTGTTCGACACTGACGCTGCGCTCGACAAGGCGGTGCGGCTGTTCTGGCAGCGCGGCTACGAGGCGACATCGATGGCCGATCTGGTGGCGGAGACTGGCGTCGCCGCCGCCAGTCTCTATGCAGCGTTTGACAACAAGGCGGGGCTGTTTGCGGCGGTGATCGAACGTTACGCCGCGACGTTCAGCGTCCACCTCTATGCACCCATCAACGATCCGGCGTTGTCCACCTACGAAGCCGTCAAAGGCCTGCTGGAACGAGCTGCGTCATCATTCTCGGAACCTGGAACGCCGGCCGGCTGCTTCATGTATTCGGCAGCGGCAGCCGTTTCGCCGGCGTCCGCCGCCATCGAATGCCTGCTGCGCGACAAGCGTATCGCGGCGGAGGCCCTCCTAATCGAGCGTCTGCAACGCGGCGCCGCGCAGGGCGAGCTTGCGGCCAACACCGATCCGGCCGTGCTAGGCAAATTCATCAATACGGTCATGGAAGGCATGTCCGTTCAGGCGCGCGACGGCGCTACGATCAACGAACTGCTCTCCATCGCCAAAATGGCGCTCGATCGATGGCCGGCCGCGATATGATCGGTTCATGGTGGTCATCTGCCAATCTGCCCCCCGACCGAACAGTCGAACTCATCTCATAGGACGAAAGCACATGAAACACGTGACATTGCCCGGCGGGGAAGTGGTTCCTTCACTGGGTCAAGGCACCTGGAAGATGGGCGAACGTGCCGAGCGCCGATCCGATGAGATCGCCACGCTACGCGCCGGTGTCGAACTGGGCATGACGCTCATCGATACCGCCGAAATGTACGGCGATGGTGCGGCGGAAACGCTGATATCCGAGGCGCTGGGCAGCGTTCGCGACCAGTTGTTCCTCGTCAGCAAGGCATATCCGCAGAACGCATCGCGCTCCCGCCTTGCCGATGCATGCGAGGCGAGCCTGAAGCGGCTCGGCACCGACCGGCTGGACCTCTACCTGCTCCATTGGCGGGGATCGGTGCCGCTCGCTGAGACTGTGGAGGCATTGGAGGCGCTCAAATCAGCGGGGAAAATCAGGCATTGGGGTGTCAGCAATCTCGATACCGACGATATGGACGAGCTTATCGCTGCCGGCGGGGATGGCTGCGTGACCGATCAGATCCTCTACAATCTCGTCCGTCGAGGCCCTGAGTTGGACCTGTTGCCGTGGCTCGCCCAGCACAAAGTGCCAGTGATGGCGTATAGTCCCGTCGAGCAGGGACGCCTCTCAAGCCATCCCGCCCTCGACAAAGTAGCGGCCCAGGTTGGCGCAACCCCTGCGCAGGTCGCACTTGCCTGGACGTTGCGCCACGATGGCCTTATCGCCATCCCGAAAGCGAGTTCGATTGCACATGTGCGGGAGAACCGCGCGGCCGCAGATATCGTGCTCTCCGACGCCGACATTGCGACACTCGATGCGGAATTTCCCAGGCCACGCGACCGCCGTCCACTCGAGATGCTTTAGCGTCAGATGACGATATTATCGCTCGAAGGAACAGAACGCAAACCGGATCGGCGGTAGGCGCTCAGCGGTGCGGTGATCGGACCAGTGTCGACACCGCTATCGAGCGGGTGCTGCGCGACTGACGGTTCGAGCACCAGGCCTATCGCGCCCCTGGCCCCAATCTGCTCTTAGCCTCCACGAATAACCGTCTGACCGTTCTTACCGTCTATGGGGCGTATCCGAGCTGGCAGGGCATCCAGCCAAGGGCGTCATTCTTGTCCATCGGGCGCTCGGGCGGCCTAGCTGTCAGCACGACACCGCGCTGCCTGAGTTTCCGAGCTGCCATCCCAGCGTGCGCCGCTGGCGGGAAGGTGAGCCGATTACTCGCTCAAGCTCAGTTCGACAGAGCGCAGGCCATGAACCGTTCACTGCACTGCAGCGCCGAATTAGCGCTCTGCTACCTAGAGAGCTGCTTAGCAAAAAAAATGCTCTCAATAGCCCGATCTCGCAAGCTCAGTATCTGATTTACGAAAAAGGGAAATGTGGTGGACGCACTAGGGCTCGAACCTAGGACCCGCTGATTAAGAGTCAGCTGCTTGACGGCAGCTTTAGCCGATTTCTCCCCAAAAGAGGACGGTCAACAATCGGCCCACTTTCTGCCGATCTGTGATGCCAGTCAGGCAAACGATGTATGTCGGCTCCAGACAGGAGCTGCCATCCGATCTATCAATTTGGAACGGCAGCACTGTCCCAGACCACGTCATAGCTGTCGTTCGGCTCAACAGCGCAGGAAGACGCGAGCCGTACGACCAACTTGGGCGCGTAACAGACATTTCCCAATCTGTCGGCGCAACGATCAAGGCCGCATCAGCAAGTCCCGACGGGCAATGGCAAGTCAGTTTCTTCCGCTCAGCAAAGTCATTCCGGATGCCGCCGCGACGAGTCGCACCGCCTTCGGCGGTTGCGCTCGGGACAGTTGCAAAGTGCAGTAGCGCTTTGCAACTGTCCCGAGCGCTTCAATGGCCTCGGATCGTCTCAAACGGCGGATAATTTTGTAGCCCATAAATAAAGGGTTGCGGTGAGACGAGACACCATCTGCAAACATAACAACCAGCATGTGTTGGGAATGGCAGCGCTGGCCGCGATGCTGGGTATGACTTTGCCTGCACAGGCGGACGTGAAAACCGGCGTCGACGCCTGGCAGCAGGGCGATTATGCCAAGGCGATCGCAGAATGGCGCCCCCTCGCCCAATCCGGCGATCCCGACGCGCAGTTCAACCTGGGTCAGGCCTATAAGCTGGGTCGCGGCGTGCAGCCCGACGTCAACACCGCGATCGACTGGTATCGCAAGGCCGCGGCGCAGGGGCATATGCGCGCCGAAGATAATCTGGGCCTGCTGATGTTCCAGCAGGGCGACCGCGCCGCCGCCATGCCCTATCTGCAACGCGCGTCCATGCGCGGTGAAGCCCGCGCCCAATATATCGTGGGCACCACCCTGTTCAACGGCGACACGATCGGCAAGGATTGGGTCCGCGCCTATGCGCTGATGACCCGCGCTTCCGCATCCGGCCTGCCGCAGGCTGCGACCAGTCTGGAGCAGATGGACAAATATATTCCGGAGGATCAGCGCAAGCAGGGACTGGCCATGGCCGCCGGCATGGAAAAGGGCGATAACAGCACCGCACTCGCCGTAGCGACGCCCGCCCCTGCGCCCGCGCGCAGCGGATCGGCGGTCCGTAACGCCGAACTCCCGCCCTCGACCAGCATCCCACAGGCACCCAAACCGATCCCCGCCCCGGCCAAGCCGCCGGTGCAGGTTGCGGCGGCCAAGCCGAAACCAGCGCCCGCAGCGCCCACGCCCACCCCCGTCCGTCAGGCCGCCGCCACGCCGGCTCCGGCTGCATCTGGCGGATGGCGCGTCCAGCTCGGCGCCTTCAGCGAAGATGCCCGCGCCCGTGCGCTATGGACTCAACTCAGCCGCAAGGTCGGCGGCCTGTCCGCCTATCAGCCCTATCTGGTGAAGGCCGGCGCCGTCACCCGGCTTCAGGCCGGCCCCATCGCCAGCAGCAGCGACGCCACCCGCCTCTGCGGCGCGATCAAGGCCGCCGGCGGCGACTGCATGCCCAAGAAGATGTAAGGGGCTTTCAGTTCACCTTTCCTCAAAACAACCCGTTCGCCCTGAGTAGCCGCTGAGCGAAGTCGAAGCGGCGTATCGAAGGGCTCAGCCCCTACTCAGGACGAACGGGGTTTATCACTCCCTCACCCTCGCCTGCTCCACCATTCAGTCGCGGAACTGCGCCAGCGGCCCCGCCCCCAGCGCGCCTTTCGGATAGACCAGATAATAGGCCTGCTCGGTCGATAGCGGCCGGGCGAAGGGGATGACCAGCGTCCCCGCCTCCAACTCTGGCCGAATGAGGAAGCTGGGGATCAGCGCCACCCCGACCCCGGCCGCGCAGGCCTGCGCCAGCATCAGGAAATGCTCATAGGCCGGCCCCTGCGCCAATCCGCTCGCGTCCACGCCCGCCATCGTCAGCCAGCGCGCCCAGGCATCGCGCCGCGATATCTGGCTGAGCAACGGCGCATGCAGCAGGTCGGCCGGCTCGCGCAGCGGGTGCGCCGCCAGCCAGCCCGACGAACAGACCGGCACCGCCTCTTCACGAAACAGAAAGTCCATATCCACGCCGGGCCAATCGGCTGCGACACCGAAATGGACAGCCGCATCGAAATCCTCATGCCCGAAATCGAAGGGCTGCGACCGGGCGGCAAAATCGATCACCAGGTCGGGATGCCGCGCCGTCAATTGCGGCAGGCGCGGCGCCAGCCAGCGCATGCCGAAACTGGGCAAGGTCGCGACACGCAAGGCCGTCTGGGATGGCCGCGCCGACACCCGCGCCGTCGCCCGGCGAATGGCGTCGAGCGCCGGCAACAACTCGTCGGCATAGGCTCGCCCCGCTTCATTCAATCGCACCCGCCGGCCGATCCGATCGAACAGGGGCGCCTGCAACATATCCTCCAGCTGCGCGATCTGGCGACTGACCGCGCTCTGGGTCAGGCCGATTTCCTCACCCGCGCGGGAAAAGCCGCCATGCCGCACCGCCGCCTCGAACGCGACCAGAGCCTGCATCGGTGGCAGATATCTACGCGCACCACTCATTCTTAACTCGCATCAACAGATGACAGGTCACCATTTTGAATATCCCGCATATCCTGCGATAAGGGCACTGTCATCCGGAGCATATCATGTCGAATGAGAATATGGGTACGATAGAGACACTGGTCATAGCGACGCTGGGCGAGGAGACTGGCCGGCAGACGCTGGACATGCTGGCGATCGACCCCGCCCTGTTGGCACAGCGCGGCGATACCGTCTCCCGCGCCGCCTTCGCCATGGCCATGAACGTCGCCCTGTTCGACGATCTACTGCGCCGGGTGCCGAGCGGCGACGCCTATGTCGCCGACACGCTGGCCCGCGGCGGCAAGGTCGTGTTCGACCATGGCGCGCTGCGCTCCATCCGCTTCCCGGCCGGCCCGACCGGCGCGCTTCCGGGTGGCGAAGATGCCTTCACCCGCATCTTCCTGCCCCTGGGATACGAGATGGCCGCGCTCTATCCGCTCGACCGCCTGCGCATGACCGGCCGCGCCTATCGCCACCGGGACTTCCCCGAAGCGATCCCGCAATTCTTCCTGTCCGAATTGCATGTCGATCGTTTCGACGATGAATTTGCCGACGCCGCCGCCCGCATCTTCGGTACCAGCCGCGACCCGCTGGACGAACCGACCAAGGCCCTGCTGGCGCAATATTCACGCGATATACCTGTCCAACTCGCTGTCGCCATCGCCGCCCTCCCGGTGATCCTCACCGCTTTCGACCGCCAGCATGAACCGCCCGCTTTCGAGGATTATCAACTGCTCCTCTCCCGCTCCAACGAAGCCGCCTGGATCGCGACCGAAGGCAACGGCTTCAACCATGCCACCGACCGGGTCGCGGATGTCGCGGCGCTGGCTGACCGATTGAAGGCGGAAGACAGGCCGATGAAGGCGAAGCTGGAAATCTCCGCCACCGGCCGCGTGCGCCAGACCGCCTTCCGCGCCGACAGCGTGGAGCGCCCCTTCGCCGACGGCGAATGGCGACAGGTGCCCGGCTCCTTCTATGAATTTATCAGCCGCGATATCGATCCGGAAACGGGCCGGCTCGACTTGGCCTTCGACACCGGCAACGCCACCGGCATATTCGCCATGACCAGTGCCCAAAACGGAGCGAACCGGTGAACGCCATGCTACAGTCCTTCGATCCGGCCTCGCGCGAACTCATCTGGGAAGGCCCGGTCGCGAGCGCGGATGATTGCCATCTTGCCATCGCCGCCGCGCGTACCGCCCTGCCCGGCTGGCGCGCGCTGCCGGTGGACGATCGCATCGCCGTCGCCCGCCGCTATGCCGCCGTGCTGAGCGAACGCCGCGCCGCGCTGGCCGAACTCATCTCGCGCGAAACGGGCAAGTTGCTCTGGGAAAGCGACGCCGAAATCGGCTCCATGATCGCCAAGGTCGATGTATCGATCAAGGCACATGCCGAACGCTCCGGCGAACGCTCCGCCGACATGCCCTTCGGCCGCGCGATCTTGCGCCATCGCGGCCATGGCGTGATGGCAGTGCTTGGCCCCTATAATTTCCCCGGCCACCTGCCCAACGGCCATATCGTCCCGGCGCTGATCGCGGGCAACGCCATCGTCTTCAAACCGTCCGAAATCACGCCTGCCACAGGCGCGGCCATGGCCGATGCCTGGACGGCGGCGGGTCTGCCCGATGGTCTGCTGACCGTGGTGCAGGGCGGTCGTTCGACCGGTGAAGCGCTGGTCGCCGGCGACATTGACGGCTTGCTGTTCACCGGATCTGCGGGCGCGGGGGCCGCATTGCGCCGCGCGCTGGTCGATCGCCCCCATGTCGTCATGGCGCTGGAACTGGGCGGCAATAATCCGCTGATCGCCTGGGACAGTCCGGAGGCTGCCGCATCGATCATCGTCAATTCGGCCTTCATCACCACCGGTCAGCGCTGCTCCTGCGCCCGCCGCCTGATCGTACCGCAGGGCGCGACCGGCGATGCCATCGTGGAGGCGACCGCCGCCCTGGCCGCACGCTTGCCGATCGCCGCCTGGAACGAAACGGGTGACGCCTTCATGGGGCCACTCATATCGGATCAGGCGGCCGCAGCCTCCCATCGCGCCGTCAGCGACCTGATTGCGCGCGGGGCACGCACCATCCGCCCCTTTGAAGGGGTAGCCGATCGCAGCGCCGCGTTTGTTACGCCGGCTATACTGGATATGACCGGCGTGACGGCCCCCGACGCGGAGATTTTCGCGCCCGTGCTTACGGTGATCCGCGTACCAGACTTCGACGCCGCGATCGCTGCCGCCAACGCCACCAGCTTCGGCCTGTCGGCCGGCCTCATCTCGCAAGATGAAGCGCTATGGCAGCGCGTGGTCGAGGAAAGCCGCGCCGGCGTCGTCAACCGCAACCGGCCGACCACCGGGGCTGCCGGCAACATGCCCTTCGGCGGCCTGGGCGCATCGGGCAATCATCGCCCCAGCGCCTATTATGCGGCCGACTATTGCGCCTACCCCATCGCCAGTTTCGAAGCGGAGGGGGTCGCGGCTGTTCCGATCAACGGGCTGGACGGTTAAAGCCCCAGCCGCGCCCAGAAATCGGCCGGCGCGATCACCTTGTTTGCGGCCGGCTTGCGCTCGACGCGCGTCC
>Ga0209147_100302_pt1 | contig 40451 bp, 37 predicted proteins | sample AraplaCol_mLB_r2_FD_184278 | JGI IMG/M metagenome (GOLD analysis project Ga0209147, IMG submission 184278) | Arabidopsis root microbial communities from North Carolina, USA - plate scrape CL_Col_mLB_r2 (SPAdes) (version 2) | ecosystem: Host-associated > Plants > Roots > Endosphere | place: USA... | reverse complement strand
TCTATGTTGGCGACCGTTCCGAGCGCTCCCTGATGGCAGCGCCCCGTCCGGTGAAAAGCCCTCTAAGTGGACCTGATGATTCGGTCAATAACGTTTTTGAACTTTCTGTTGCAGCCATCGAGAATGCCGACGCCTTCGCACGCAAGGCCCCGTATTTCCGGCCATTTCGCAATCGCAAAATAATCGGGCGTGGAAAGGCCATCGCCCATCCACGCCCCCGTAAAAGCCCATTCATCCGAATCAACCGACTGAACGGACAGGAGAATCATTCTCTCCGATTCAGGCGAGCGGTTCACCCGCCCATGTTTCGGTATCGACCTGTGCCTGCGCTTCGCGGGGATAGCGCGGCCCCGACGGCGCATCGAAACTGAAGAGGTCGTCCACAGCCGCAATCAGATCCGCCGGCCATGCGCGCGACAGGGTCGCCAGATCCTTGTCGAGATGGGCGATGCTGGTCGTACCAGGGATCGGCACGACATGATCGCCCTTGGCCAGCAACCAGGCCAGGCAAAGTTGCGCTGCCGTACAGTCAGCCTGATCCGCCAGCCCCTTGAGTTGCGCGATCAGTTGTAAATTGGCTTCCAGATGCGGCTGCTGGAAACGGGGCATGCTACCACGAATATCGCCCGGCAGCAGGTTGGCGGCATTGGGATTGCCGGCCAACAGACCACGCCCGAGCGGTGAAAAGGCCACGAATGCCGTGCCCAATTCTGCACAGGCATCCAATACGGCGATTTCGGGATTGCGAACCCAGGGTGAATATTCGGTCTGCATCGCCGCGATGGGATGCACAGCATGGGCACGACGCAGCGTCGCTGCTGACATTTCCGACAGGCCGATCGCGCCGATCTTGCCGGCCTCGATACCACGCACCAAAGCGCCGACCGATTCCTCGATTGGCACCTTGGGGTCCAGTCGGTGCAGATAATAGAGATCGATATAATCGACTTTCAGTCGGCGCAGTGAATCTTCCAAGACGCGGGTGATCGCAGCTGGCGAACCGTCCAGTCCGCGCTTGCCGTCAATCTCTCCCAACACGCATTTGCTCGCCAGGGTGAACTCATCCCGGCGATCCATCAGCGTCCGACCCAGCAACTCTTCATTCGCGCCAAAACCATAAAGGGCCGCCGTGTCGAAGAATGTCACGCCCACATCCAGCGCATGGCGCAGCAACCGTTCCGCATCTGCCGCGTCGGGGCGCGGCAGATAAGCATGAGACAGGTTCATACAGCCAAGGCCAATGGCCGAAACGGTGAAGGGGCCGATATTGCGGGTGGGAAGGCTGGTCATGTTTACAGGGGTAATCCTACATAATTTTCCGCGATCGTCGTCTGCGCCGCGATCGAGGATGCGATATAGTCGAGGTCGGCGACCTGCATCCGGCGATCGAACGCATCGCTATCGGGGAAGCGGTGCATCAGCTTCGTCAATTGCCATGAAAAACGTTCGGATTTCCAGACGCGGGCCAGCGCCTTGTCCGAATAGCCGGCCACCGCGTCGCTGTCATGACGTTTGAAGTAATCGATCAACGACTGAGACAGGTAATGCACGTCCGACATGGCCAGATTCAGCCCCTTCGCGCCGGTCGGCGGCACGATATGGGCGCTATCGCCCGCCAGCATCAGCCGACCGTGGCGCATCGGTTCGAACACGAAACTGCGCAGCGGCGCGATCGATTTTTCCAGTGCCGGGCCACGAGTGATATGGGCGGCCGCTTCCGGCCCCAAACGGGTGGCCAGCTCGTCCCACAGCCGATCGTCCGGCCATTCCTCGACCTTCTCGTCCAACGGCACCTGAATATAATAGCGGCTGCGCGTTTCCGACCGCATCGACGCCAGCGCGAAGCCACGAGCATGATTGGCATAGATAAGTTCATGATTGCAGGGTGGCACGTCGGCCAGGATGCCGAGCCAGCCAAAAGGGTACAGCTTCTCATAAGCCGTTGCGACCGAGGCCGGGATCGCCTTGCGCGATGGGCCGTGGAAGCCGTCGCAGCCGCATAGAAAGTCCGCGTCGATCCGATGGGTCGCGCCATCCTTGGCATAGGTGAGATAGGGCGTGTCGCTATCGACATCGTGCAGCGCGACGTCCGCTGCGTCGTAGACGATCTCCAGGCCACGGCCCGCCGCCGCCGCCATCAGATCGCGCGTTACCTCAGTCTGGCCGTAGACCATCACCTGTCGCCCCGTCAGTTCGGCGATGTTGATGCGGATCAGCCGCTCGCCGTCGGCCAGATGGAAGCCGTCATGCGGCAGCCCCTCAGCATGCATCCGTGCGCCCAGTCCCAACCGGTCCATCAGATCGGTCGTGGTGCGTTCCAACACCCCGGCGCGAATGCGGCCCAGCACATAATCGGGCGACGCCCGTTCGACGATCACGGCCTCGATACCCTCGGCGCGCAGCAGATGACCGAGCATCAGGCCGGCGGGGCCAGCGCCGACGATGGCAACTTGGGTCTTCATGATATCCTCTCCAATCCATACGGAATGAGAGGGATGGTGCAGCCTGCGGAGCAAGACGCCCATGGCTGCATCACCTTAACATTTGGATGATCCACCAGCCCTACACGCCGAATCGCGAGCCTTCAGCCTGTAAACAGGTAGGATATGGGCGGGATATGCCAAATCCTTGATGGATGATGCGACAGCCTGGCTTACGCCGCAGGCAAGGTCACCACGCTGTCGGGGGCATCGCGCAGACGCAAATAGAGCTTGCCGTCGAGCGGCGCGGGCGCCTTGAGCGCCGATCCGGTATAGCCCTGCGCCACCTGCGACGCCTGATCGAGCGAAGACGTCGCGCCTACAGCATCGATCAGGAACAGATCGCGACCCCGGATGGTGCATGCCTGCGCGTCGCCTTCGCACGCCACCGCATCGATCTGCGGCAGGCGGGCCAGCGTCACCAGCGGCTGCCAGTCGCTGGCCTCATTGCCGTGCAGCAAACGAAAGTGGAGTGGGCCGAAAAGTGCGGGGGCCATCGCCTTGGGGTCCAGCCGCGCCACCATAACCTTGGGGCCTTCGAGGCGCAAACCATTGGCCGCGGTCAGTCGGATCGGCGCCGCATCCTCATCCATCCGCGCTACTTCGATCACGTCGCTGGCACTCAGCTTCGTACCTTCGCCTGCCCGCACGGAAAAGACCAACTGACCATTGTCCGGCAACAGATTGTCGCCGTTCAGCGCCAGCGCCTTGCCATTTACCGGCGGCGCACCCAGGCTGATATCCTTGCTGAGCAACCCGACCTGGGGTCGTGCTGCCGCCATCGTAACCGCCAGAGTTACAGTGCGTCCGTCGCGAAGCCGGATCCGCGCCGCCATCTCGCTTCCGGCCTCACCCGCGCCTTTGTCCCCTTGCGCCACGAGCCGCAGCCGGTCCACAGCCCCGTCCCGCGTCAGTCCGTCCGGACGTAACAGCAGGCCACCGGCCTCCACACTCTCCACCTGATCCAGCCGCTGACCGGACAGCAGTGCCGCCTTATCCCCAGCATGGAACAACAACCCATCCAGCCGACTGGCTTGCGCATAGCTGCGCAACGACAGGGCGGCGGGCTGTGCAACGCCCTGATACTTCACCTCGATGCTGAGCGCGCCTGGCTTGCGGTCCGTCAACGGCACTGTCAGCGCCAGCCGATCGCGCCCCTGCACCTTCCAGTCCATCGGGCGGGGCGCGCCATCGCCCTGACGCAACATCACGCTTTCCACGCATGCGGGTGCACCGCCCTTCAGCACCAGCCCATTGTCGCGGCCAACCACCAGAGCGGCGTCATCGCCATCGACCTGCCAGCCCCCTTCGTCGGGCATCTGCAACATGAAGTCCGGCCCCTCGAAGCGGTCGAAGCCCCAGCGGCCATAAACATGACCCTCCACAGACCCCTTGAAAGCAGGAGGCAGGCCAGCGCCCGTCAGCACATAGCCACCGCGATCGGCCCTCGCGTCCAGTGACAAATCCGCAGTTTCGCCCGAAGGCGCCTTCAGCGCCAATTTTACGTCGCGCGCATAAGCGGTGGAAAAAATCAGCGGCGCCCCTTCCACCGGCAACACGGTTCCGGCCCGTGCCGCGCACACCGGCGCATCACCGGCACGGCGCAGGCGCGGTGGGCTGTCCGCTTCGATCGCAGGCATCGCCACGACCATTACGGACTTGGGCTTCTGGAAGGAGGGCGCGGCATTGAGCAGCAGCGAAATGCCCTCAGGCTTGCGCACGCTCAGTGTCGGCAGATAGTCGAATTGCGGGCTGCTGAATGCGCCGAATATCTTTGCGATGTCGCGCACCACACCGATATAGGGACTGTAGAAACCATAGCCCGCTTCCCGCGTGGAGGCGAGCTGCATGGCAAGGTCGGTCGGCGCGCCGGTCAGCGTTTCGGCCAGAGAACTGCTGTGCACATCTGCCAGCACCAGCGATTCCCGATTGTCGAGCAGGCAGGAGGCCTGCATCTCGACCACCTTCGACAGGCAATCCTCGTTCAATTTGATCGAAAGACTGCGCGCCAGCGTCGGCGCGACGCTGCGCAGATATTCGGGATGGCTGTTTTCCTGCGCCTTGATCGCCAGCATGAACGCGTCCAGCCGCGACCGGTCGAGCGATGCCTGGTTGAGATCTTGAGTCGCACGCACGAATTCGCCCGGCTTACCCCGCACCGCGTCAGACAGCACGCTTTCCGCGCCACCGGTATCGGGTACCAGAAACAGCACCATCTGGCGCGCACCCTTGGGCACGGTCAGGACCAGCGCCTTGTCCTTGTCCTTCTTCTTCCATGTTTCGGCAAACTGCACCCAGTCCTTGGGCGGCGGGTTGGTCGCCCCGCGCAGGAAGGCCGACACCAGGATGAAGCGCGCGCCCTGATCGGTCGGCAGGTCCGCCTCGACCGACAGGCGATCGCCTTCGGACAGGCTGGGCACCTGCGCGATCGGCAAACTCTGGTCGCCGCGCATCACCAATATGTCCAGCGCAGGGCCAGGCATTTCGAACGGCGCAGGCTCGGCTGCTCCCAGGGACAGCGGCGTCAGGATAGCCAGCGCCATCGCCCCCCAAGCACAGCGGGTGGCTCGCGTCATCCTGTTGATCGGCATTGGCGTCATCTGTTCGTCCGGTATCCTGTTGGCGCGACCCAGACTTCGCCTTTCCCACATGGGCCGGCACAAGCCAAGAGTGGAAGGGTAACGCCCCACCCAGCGCGCGGTTCACTCCGCGCCCGCTTCGCCTTCCTCGGCGATCAGGCGTAACGCCTCCCGCAACAGGGTAACGTCCTTGCCCGCCAGCAACCGCTCGAACCGGGCCTCATGCCTGTCCATGATTTTGTCGACCTGCGCCCGTAGCGCCTCGCCACCTGCCGTCAGCGACAAGGCCAGACTGCGGCCGTCGACCGGCGATTTTTCCAGCAAACCACGTCCTGCCAACGCAGCGATCAGCGGCACCATATTGGCCCGCTTGATGCCCAGCATCCGTCCGATATCGCTCTGAATACAGCCGGGATTGGCGCCGACCAGAATCAGGATCGTCCCTTCGACCGGCCGCAGCCCGATGTCTGCCAACGCCGACCCCAGCCCCGCCATCATCGCCGCAGAAGCGCGCCGCAGCATGTAGCCAAGGCGTGCCGCAACCGGGTCTTGCAGGCGGTCGACGGGGGCGATGGGCTTGTCCATGGCGCCGGCAATAATGCTATTGCCTAGAACAATCAACATTGCTATGTTTCATAACAATAAGAAGGAGACGGGATATGCCTGCATCTGAGATCGCCCTGCTGATCGGGGGCGAATCGCGCACTGCCGCCGCCAGCTTCGAACGCATCAACCCGGTGACGGGCGCCGTCGCGACCATCGCGTCCGCCGCCAGCATCGCGGATGCCACCGCCGCCGTGGACGCAGCGCAGGCGGCCTTCCCTGCCTGGTCGGCGATCGGCCCCAACGCCCGTCGCGCTGCTTTGATGAAGGCGGCCGATGCGCTGGACGCGAAGGCCAGCGACTTTATCGATGCGATGATGGAGGAAATCGGCGCGACCGAAGGCTGGGCGCGCTTCAACCTAATGCTGTCCAGCTCCATGGTGCGCGAAGCCGCCAGCGCCGCTTCGAATGGCCATGGCGAAATCATTCCTTCCGACAAGCCCGGTTGCATCGCCATGGCCATTCGTGAAGCGGCAGGCGTCGTCTTGTCCATGGCGCCCTGGAACGCGCCGATCATCCTTGCCACCCGCGCCATCGCCGTGCCGCTGGCCTGCGGCAATACGGTCGTGCTCAAGGCGTCGGAACAATGCCCCCGAACTCATGGCCTGATCGTGCAGGCCTTCATCGAGGCCGGCCTTGGCGGTGGCATCGTCAACCTCATCACCAACGCCCCGCAGGATGCGGGCGATGTTGTCGGCGCGATGATCGACCATGTGGCCGTTCGGCGGGTCAACTTCACCGGTTCGACCGCCGTGGGAAAGATTATTGCCAAGCGCTGCGCGGAAAACCTCAAGCCCGTCCTGCTGGAACTGGGGGGCAAGGCACCACTGATCGTGCTGGAGGATGCGGATCTGGATGAAGCGGTGAAGGCGGCTGCCTTTGGCGCCTTCATGAATCAGGGTCAAATCTGTATGTCGACCGAGCGGATCATCGTCGTCGATGCAGTGGCGGACGAATTTGCCGCCCGGTTCCAGGCCAAGGTCGCGACCATGATCGTGGGCGACCCGCGCGAGGGCAAGACTCCTCTGGGTGCCGTGGTCGATACGAAGACCGTCGCCCATGTCCAATCGTTGATCGACGACGCTCTGGCCGCCGGCGCGACGCAACTGAACGGCGGGCAGGCCCATGGCGTGCTGATGCCCGCTCATGTCATCGACGGTGTGACGCCTGAGATGAAACTGTTTCGCGACGAAAGTTTCGGCCCGGTCGTGGGCATCATCCATGCCCGCGATGAGGCCCATGCGATCCAACTGGCGAACGATACCGATTACGGCCTATCGGCGTCCGTTTTCACCCGCGACACCGCACGCGGCTTGAAGGTCGCGCGCCAGATCCAGTCGGGCATCTGCCACATCAACGGTCCCACCGTGCATGACGAAGCGCAAATGCCCTTCGGCGGCACCAAGGCGTCGGGTTACGGCAAGTTCGGCGGCCGCGCGGGGATCGACAGCTTCACCGAGCTGCGCTGGATCACCATGGAAACCGAGCCAGGCCATTATCCCATCTGATTTTATCCCTGTTTTTGCGGAGACTTATTCCCATGACCAACATCCTTCATGTCGAGGGCGTCGAGCAGACCGAACTCGAAACCGTTGCCTATACCGTCGAAGGCGGCATCGCCTGGGTCAGCTTCAACCGGCCGGACAAGCGCAACTGCATGTCGCCCCGCCTCAACCGGCAGATGATGCGTGTGTTGGACGAGCTGGAATATCGCGCCGATGTCGGCGTTCTCGTCCTGACCGGCGAAGGCACGGCCTGGTCGGCGGGCATGGACCTCAAGGAATATTTCCGTGAAACCGAATCGCAGGGCCTGGCCGGTACGCGCGGCGCACAGCGCGAAAGCTATGGCTGGTGGCGCCGCCTGCGCTGGTATCAAAAGCCGACCATCGCCATGGTCAACGGCTGGTGCTTTGGCGGCGGCTATGGGCCGCTTTTCGCCTGCGACCTCGCCTTCGCGGCCGAAGACGCGCAGTTCGGCCTGTCCGAAATCAACTGGGGTATTTTGCCCGGCGGCGGCGCGGCCAAGGTCGCAACCGAACTCACCAATTTCCGCAACGCCATGTATCATTCGCTGATGGGGGAGAATGTCGATGGCAAGAAGGCCGCCGAATGGGGCTTCGTCAACGAAGCGCTCCCGCTCGACCAGTTGAACGCCCGCGTCACCGCGGTCGCCAATGTGCTGCTAAGCAAGAACCCGATCGCCTTGAAGGCGACCAAGGATGCCATCCGCCGCGTCCGCGAGATGACCTATGACAATGCCGAAGATTATCTGATCCGCGCGCAGGAATCGGCCAACAGCTTCGACAATGAAGGCCGCAAGGAAGGCATCAAGCAGTTCATCGACGACAAGACATATAAGCCCGGCCTGGGTGCTTACGACAGGTCGAAGCAATCGGTCTGACCGCATAGCCGGGTCGCCTTCACCGGGCGACCCGGCCTCAGGTCGCCGGACATCCGGCATCGTCATGATCCGGCCATAGATAAGGGAGAGGATATGACCCACGATATGCATCGCCGCAGCCTGTTGAAGGCCATGCCTATATTGCCGCTGGCCGGCACGGCTTCGGTGGCCGCTGCTGCCGAGCCTGCGCCGCTGGCAACGCCCGGCCTGACGCTGGCGATGCGCCTGCACGTGCTGATCGGCGCGCCCCAGGAACTGGGCATGGTGGATGGCGTGCGCAAACGGGTCATCCCCATTACCGGCGGCAGCGTCGATGGCCCGCGCCTGACCGGTAAGGTACTGCCCGGCGGTGCCGACTGGCAATCGATCCGTGCGGACGGCACCGCCGACATCCTTGCCCGCTATTCGCTTGAGGCCAGCGACGGCACGATCATATCGGTCGTCAATCCCGGCTATCGCCATGGCCCGGCACCGGTCCTGGCCCGCATCGCGGCGGGCGAAATCGTCAATCCTGCCCTCTATTATTTCCGCACCGCCCCGCGGTTCGAGGTGGCGGCCGATAGCCCCCATGGCTGGTTAGGTCAAACGCTGTTCCTGTGTACCGCCGCGCGCTACAAGGACCATGTCGCGCTGGACATTTTCGCGGTCGGCTGACACGCACAAAATCATAAGAATTCAAGGGCAGGAGCAGGCATGACCGACATCAGGCGGCAGTTGGACGCGGCACCCATGGGCCGGCTCCAGATCGCGGCGATCATCCTTTGCATCCTGCTCAACGCACTCGATGGGTTCGACGTGCTGGCGATCAGCTTCGCCTCGCCCGGCATCGCGACGGAATGGGGCATTGATCGCGCCGCGCTCGGCCTCGTCCTGTCGATGGAACTGATCGGCATGGCGGTGGGGTCCGTATTGCTCGGCAACCTTGCCGATCGCATCGGCCGCCGACCGACCATATTGGGTTGCCTCGTCGTCATGGCAGCCGGCATGGCGGCCGCGACCCAGGCATGGGATGTTCTATCACTCTCCGCCATCCGCCTTGTCACCGGCCTTGGCATCGGCGGGATGCTGGCCTGCACCAACGCCATGGTCGCCGAACTGTCCAACGCCCGCGCTCGCAGCCTGGCCGTCGCGATCATGGCGGCCGGCTACCCGGTCGGGGCGATCCTGGGTGGATCGGTTGCCTCGCAATTGCTGGTGTCGGGCGGCTGGCGCGACATCTTCCTGTTCGGCGGGATCGTCACGGCCATTTTCCTGCCCGTCTCGCTCTGGCTGCTGCCCGAATCGATCGGATTCCTGTTGCAAAAGCGCCCCGAGGGTGCACTGATGCGGATCAACCGCCTGCTCGTTCGCATGGGCCACGCCCCGGCCAGTACCCTGCCGCCGCTTGACAGCACAGCACCGAAACCCGCTTTCGCCACCCTCTTCTCACCAAGCCTTGCCCGCACCACCATAGTGCTGACGCTCGCCTATTTCTGCCACATCATGACCTTCTACTTCATCTTGAAATGGGTGCCGAAAATCGTCGTGGACATGGGTTTCGCGCCGTCGGCCGCAGGCGGCGTACTGGTCTGGGCCAATGTAGGGGGCCTCGCAGGATCGCTGCTTTTGGGCGCGCTCAGCTGGCGCCTGCCGGTGCGCGGCCTGGTCATGGTCGCCATGGTCGCCTCCACCGTTTTGGTGACCCTATTCGGTCAGGGGCAAACGACGCTGGCCGGCCTCAGCCTCGTCGCTGCCTGCGCTGGCTTCTTCACCAATGGCGCGGTTGTCGGCCTCTATGCGCTTGTCGCCCAATCCTTCCCCACGGCAGTACGTGCCGGCGGGACCGGAATCGTCATCGGCATCGGCCGAGGTGGGGCAGCACTCGGCCCGATCCTCGCCGGCTTCCTCTTCACCCTCGATTTCGGCCTGCCGCTAGTCGCGCTGGTCATGGCATCAGGTTCGCTGGTCGGCGCCGCATTGTTGGCGGGACTGCGCCCGCGCCCCGCCTGATAACTTGCAGCCGGACGGCAACAGGCGCATGATTGGACGATCCATCATGTCGACCGCGCCCGTCCCCAGCTTCTACCTTTATGGCGAACCGCAGCGTAGCGTGGCGGAAGGCTTCGTCCATGTCGAAAGCCTGGACGATCGTTCCCGCCCCAGCGAATGGACGATCCGCCCGCATGTCCATCGCGATCTCAACCATATCATCCTGATCGCACGAGGCGGCGGCGCCATGCAGGCGGAGGCGGCCAAGTTCGTTTTCGACGCGCCCTGCCTGCTGCTGATCCCGGCCGGCATCGTCCATGGCTTTACCTGGCACAGCGAATCCAGCGGCCATGTCATCACCATCGCCGATTCCTACCTGCGCCATCTGATCGCCCGTGATGCCGATTTAGCCCCCCTCTTCGTCCATCCCCATGCCGTCGCCCTGCCGCCCGGTGAAGGCTCCGGGGCTGAGGCGATCATTGCGCGCATGGCTCAGGAGTTGGACTGGGCCAGCCCCGGCCAGCGCGCAGCTGTCGAGTCCGCGCTACTCGCACTGATGGTGCTAGCGCTTCGCCATGCGACATTGGTTCAGACAAGCCAGTCCGGCACTGCCCGACAGGCCGCTCTGGTCGCTCGCTTGCGCGAGCGGATCGAGCAACGTTTCCGCCAGCGCGAGCCGGTGGCGGATCATGCACAGGCGCTCGGCGCCAGCCTCACCGCCCTGCGTCAGGCCTGCGCCCATGTGGCGGGCAGTTCCCCCGCCCAGATGCTCGACGACCGCGCCCTGCTGGAAGCGCGTCGCCTGCTGCTCTATTCGCAACTGTCGGTGACGGAGATCGCTTACGCGGTCGGCTTTGAAGACCCCGCTTATTTTTCGCGCTTCTTCACCCGTCATGTCGGCCAACCGCCGCGCGCCTATCGCGCCGCGCGCGAAGGTTGACGCCGCGCGCGGGGGCCCTACATGCGCAGCCATGACCGCGGACAAGCTCATCGACCTGCTGGTGGCCCGGCTGCTGCGCGACCATGGCAAGAGCAAGCATCATTGGCGCAAGGCGATCGGTCCGCTGCGCCTCTACGGCCGCGACACCCATCCCCATTGCAACTGGAACGCGACCCCCACCGGCAATTTTCAGGATATCGCCTTGATCGAGAGCCTGCTCGACGACCTGCGCATGACCCATCCGTTGCTGACCAACTGAAAATCAGAAAGGGCGCAGCGGATGGTTCCGCCACGCCCTTCCTTGCGACCCCGAAGGGAACCCACAGTTAGCCCAGCTGAGTCTCCAGCTCGCCCAGCACGCGATAGCAATCGAACACCTTAGCGACGCTCGAATTGGGGTCGCGGCCTTCGCGGATGGCGCTGATGAATTCGCGGTCCTGCAATTCGATGCCATTGTTGGACACGGCGACACCGGCGAGGTCGATCGGCTCTTCCTTGCCGTTCACCAGATCGTCGTAGCGCGCGATATAGGTGTCGGTATCGCCGATATAGCGGAAGAAGGTGCCGAGCGGACCGTCATTGTTGAAGCTCAGCGACAGGGTGCAGATCGCGCCCGTCTCACTCTTCAGCTGGATCGACATGTCCATGGCGATGCCCAGTTCGGGATGGATCGGCCCCTGCAATGCATGCGCCGACACGATCTTACCCGCCTGATAGGCGAACAGGTCGACCGTATGCGCGGCATGGTGCCACAACAGATGGTCGGTCCAGCTACGCGCCTCGCCCTTCGCATTGATATTCTTGCGACGGAAGAAATAGGTCTGCACGTCCATCTGCTGAACGTTGAACTCGCCCGCCTGGATACGGTTGTGGACGAACTGATGCGACGGGTTGAAGCGACGGGTATGGCCGACCATGCAGACCAGCCCGGTTTCCTGCTGCTTGGCCAGCACGGCCTGCGCGTCCTTCCAACTGTCCGCCAGCGGAATTTCCACCTCGACATGCTTACCCGCATCCATGCACGCGATCGCCTGGGCCGCGTGCATCTGCGTTGGCGTGCACAGGATTACCGCGTCCACATCATCGCGCGCCAGCGTTTCGTTGAGGTCGGTGGTGACATGGCCGATGCCATATTTTTCCGCGACCTTCTTCGTGGCTTCCAGCTCGCGGCCGATGATCGAGGTGACGGTCACGCCGTCGATATTCTTCAGGCCATCAAGATGCTTTTCGCCAAAGGCGCCGGCACCGGCCAGGGCAATACGCATAAATTATCTCCCTCTCCCCTTCAGGGGAGAGGGCCGGGGAGAGGGGCTGTCTCTCGATCCGACCCATATAGTGGTTGAAGGACAGCCCCCACCCAGACCCCTCCTCTGGAGGGGTGGGGCTTAAATTGCTTTACTCCGCCGCGATCGCACTCCCCGTATCGCTGCCGGTCATGTCCAGCCCCTCGCCATTGTCAGGGCGCAGCACCATATGGCCGATCGCGGTGTTGGAGCAGGGCACATGATAATGGCGGTGGAGCGCACGGGTATTCTTGCCCAGCGCCCCGCGCATCACCAGCCACATCACCATTTCGATGCCTTCGCTGCCCGTTTCGCGCAGATATTCGATATGCGGAATCCGGCGCAGATGGTCGCTGTCACCGACCAGACCGTCCAGGAAGCGGTTGTCCCACTCCTTGTTGATCAGGCCCGCGCGCGGCCCCTGCAACTGGTGGCTCATGCCGCCCGTGCCCCAGATCTGGACGTTCAGATCCTCGGGGAAACTCTCGACCGCCTTGCGCACGGCTTCGCCCAGCGCCCAGCAGCGATTGCCCGACGGCGGCGGATAAGTGACGACGTTCACCGCCAGCGGCACGACCTTGCACGGCCAGGCATCAGGCTTGCCGAACATCATGGAGAGTGGCACGGTCAGGCCATGATCGACGTCCATCTCGTTGATGATGGTCATGTCGAATTCGTCCAGCACCAGGCTCTGGGCGATATGCCAGGCAAGGTCGGGATGCCCCTCCACGTCCGGCACGGCGCGCGGCCCCCAGCCCTCATCGGCCGACTTGTAACGCTCGCCGCACCCGATCGCGAAGGTCGGGATGATCTTCATGTCGAAAGCGGAGGCATGATCGTTATAGACCAAAATGACGACATCGGGCTTTTCGGCCTTTTCCCATTCGCGGGTCCAGTCATAGCCTGCAAAGATCGGCCCGAAATAATCGTCCCGGTCCTTGTTGAAGTCCGACGCCACGCCCAGCAGCGGCACATGGCTCGACGCCACGCCAGCAGTAATCCGCGCCATATCAGCGATCCTCTTTCTTCGCGGCAGCGGCCGCTTCATTGGCCTTGATCGACCGCACGCCCTCGGGCGAACGGCCGCCCTTCATCATCATTTCCCGATATTCGGGGAATTTCATGTCGGTCATCGTGCTAACCGCCTCGGCAAAGGGAATGCCATCGGTCGAAAACAGCTTCGCCAGGAAATAGACATTGCCGCCCATGTCCAGACAGCGATTATAATCGCGGGCGATCAAGGCGTCCTTCTGATCCTCGGTCAGCGGCCATTCGTCCATATAGGCGCGCTCGTCCGCCTTGAACTTGGCGCGATTTTCGTCCTTCATCAGGCTCATCGCGAACTGGTTCATATGATAGCCTTGCCGGGCGCGCTTCGCGGTGAACACGCGGGTGCCGGGAATATCTTCCATCTCGGCCAGATATTCGTGGATATCCTGATGCTTGGGATCTTCTGTTATCATAGTCCCCTCTCCTTCAATTTGGCGTCGAGGCGCGGGAAGACGCGGCGGGCATTGCCCGCGAATATCGCGGCGCGCTCCTCGTCACTGATCTCCAGCGCATCGACATAGCGTTTGGTGTCGTCGAAATAGAAACCGGTGGTCGGGTCGATGCCGCGCACGGCGCCCACCATTTCCGACCCGAACAATATATTCTTATTCTCGATCACGTCAGCCAGCAGGTCCACGCCCGGCTGATGATAGACGCAGGTATCGAAGAAGATATTGTTCATCAGGTGCATCGACAGGTCGGGCTTCTTGAGCATGTCCGCCAAACCACGATAGCGCCCCCAATGATAGGGCACAGCGCCGCCGCCATGCGGGATGATGAAACGCAGCGTCGGGAAATCCTTGAACAGATCGCCTTCCAGCAACTGCATGAAGGCAATCGTGTCGGCCGCAATATAATAGCCGCCGGTCGCATGCATCGCCGGGTTGCAGCTGCCCGACACATGGATCATCGCCGGCACGTCCAGCTCGACCATCTTCTCGTAGAAGGGGTACCAATATTTGTCGGTCAGCGGCGGATGGGTGAAATGGCCACCGCCCGGATCGGGATTGAGATTGCAGCCGATGAAGCCCAATTCGGTGACGCAGCGCTCCAGTTCCGCGATCGAATTGGCCATGTCCGCCTTGGGCGACTGGGGCAGCATGCACACGCCGACAAAAGTTTCGGGGAACATTGCTACGACGCGCGCGATCAGGTCGTTGCAGCGGATCGCCCATTCCTTCGCGACGTCGGCATCGCCGACATGCGGTGCCATCGCCGAAGCGCGGGGCGAAAAGATAGTGAGGTCGGCGCCGCGCTCCTTGATCAGGCGCAACTGGTTCGCCTCGATCGTCTCGCGAATTTCCGCATCGGTGATTTCAGGATAAGCTGGCGCAGGCACGCCCGCCTTGAACGCCGCCTTCTGCTCCTCGCGCCAGGCATCATGCCCCTTGGGCAAAACGGTGTAATGACCGTGGCAATCGATAATCAGGCTCATCCGCTTTCGTCTCCAACCTTATTGTGTCACCCCAGCGAAGGCTGGGGTCTCAGGCGTCGGCGCATCACGCCCGCCCAGAAAAATCCCGTCATTCCCGCGAAGGCGGGGATCCATGTCCCAACGATTCCACGATAGCGAAGGCCGGAGCTGGCTTCCCGCCTTCGGGCGAATGACGAAGAGAAAATTCTTCGACTTTACGATTCACAATCGCATCCATCTTCGCGCCCAGCCCTTCCGGCGGCACCTTCACGCCCAGCGCACCGATCGCCCGCTGCCGCTCCACCGTGCCGCGCGTCATCGCCGCGCCGGTGCCAAGGCCCTCCAGCGTCTTGACGACTTCCTCCATCTCGGCGGCGCGGCGCAGCCCATGCACCAGCATCCGGTCGAGATTATAATCCGCCCGGACATCCCATGGCCTTGGCCGCTCGCTCGCATCCAGCGAGGCCAGCACCTCGTCCAGCACGTCCGCCGCGCTGGCCGCCAGCACGCATTCGGCGGTCAACGCCTCGATCCCTTTGATCATCACCGATCGGATCATCTTGATCGACGACGCCCGACCGACAGCCTCACCCACCACCCGGGTCTTGGCAAAGCCCAGCGCCTGCAACCGCCCTTCGGCCTCACCAGCCCGTGCCCCACTCAGCAGCAGCGGTACATTCAACCGCGCCGGATCGACCGGCGCCATCACCGCCACATCGACATAATAGCCGCCGGCCGCCTCGATCGCCTGCGCCGCTGCCAGCTTGGTCTGCGGCGCAACGCTGTTGAGGTCGCAATAAAGCGCTCCAGGCGCGATCAGTGGCGCAGCCGCCTGCGCCACGGCCAGAGCCTGATCCGCCGTCACCAGTGACATTATCAGCGATACGCCGTTCAGCGCATCTGCCAGATTGTCAGCCGCCGGAACGCCGGCTTCGACATAACGAGCCAGCATCGCGTCCCGCGTAGCGGCATCGTCCGTCTTTACATCGAATATGTGCGCAGCCGCCGCCCAGTCCCCTGCCCTTGCAAAGGTGGACCCTGCTTCGCCAAATCCGATCAGACCAATTACCTGCTCCATGGTGACGATCGATGACCCATCGGACCGGAAGCCGCCAATCGAATCCGACACGGCATCATAAGAATTTACGAAGTCATCTCTCCGACGGAAGCCTCTACCGCCGTCATGAACTGCCGCTGCAGGCGGGTCGGTCGCCAGTCGGCGCGGGTGGTCAGGCCGATGGTCCGGCTGATCGCGCCAGGCGCCGGACCGATATCCGCCAGCAACCCCGCGTCCAGCTCCAGCGCCAATTGATCGTAGGAGAGCAACGTCAGATAATCCCCGCTCACCAGCAATTGCCGAATCGTCATCACCGATCCGCATTCGATCGGCACCGCGGGCATATCGCCACCCAGTTCAGCGAACATCGCCTTCCACAATTGCCGCAACGGCGTGCCTTCCGGTGGCAATATCCACGGAAAACGGCGCAGCGCATCGGCATCCCAGCCCGCCGTCAACGGATGGCCGTGCCGCGCCAGGATGGTCGGACGATCCTCGAAAAGCGCGCGCTGCTCCAGGTCCAGCGCCATCGCCGGATCGCGCAGTGCGCCGATCATCATGTCGATTTCGCCGTCCCTGAGCGGCCCCACCAATTCGGCATGCGCGCCTTCGGCCACGCTGATGTCGACCTGCGGAAAATCGGCCCGAAACCGCATGATCGCGTCCGGCAACAGTCGCGCGCGCGACAGCGGCATCGCGCCCACCAATATCCGCCCGCCCTCTTCCCCCTTCAGGTCGGCCAGATCCGCCAGTCCCTGCCGCAATTCCGCGAGCGCCAACCGCAATCGCTGCGCGAGAGCCATGCCCGGCTTGGTCAGCATCACCCCCCTGCCCCGTCGATCGACCAGCCTGCTGCCGACCGCCAGCCCCAGATCGCCGACCGCGCGATGCAGCGAGGGTTCCGCCACGCCGGTCGCCGCCGCCGCCGCCGCATAGCTGCCCGCTCGCGCCAGCGCCACGAACGCCCGCACCTGCGCCGCCGTCACCCGATTGCTGCCAATCAGCCGCAACGCCACGTCGATCCGGGGTTTCAACCGCTGCGCCGCCTCCAGCGCTGCCATGCCGCCCGGCTGCCGGTCGAACAGCTTTACGCCCAGTTGCGCCTCCAGCTTGGCGATACCCTGCGTTACCGCCGGCTGCGTCAGGTTGACCGCGCGCGCGGCCAGGCTGACGCTGCCCTGATCGACCACGGCGGCCATGGCGGCGAGGTGACGGATATTGAACTGATCGGGTTCCATATTTGATGATTATCAAAATTTAATGGCATCGCGCCAGTTCGGATTTGAGCATCCCGCAGCAACTGTCCATGTCGCTGTCCATCTTGGGAGAAGGAACCGGTCCATGTCCAACATCGTCGTCCAGAATATCCAGCGGGCGGACCTCTCCGTCATAGACGGCCTTGCCAAGGCCGGCGTCGCCACGGTCCATGAAGCGCAGGGCCGCACCGGTCTGCTCGCTCCCTATATGCGCCCGATCTACAGCGGCGCCCGCATCGCCGGCAGCGCCGTCACCATTTCGGCCGCGCCGGGCGACAACTGGATGGTCCATGTCGCGATCGAGCAGTTGCAGGAAGGCGACATCCTTCTGCTCGCCCCGACCAGCCCCTGCACGGACGGCTATTTCGGCGATCTGCTGGCCACTTCGGCGCAGGCGCGCGGCTGCCGTGGCCTTATCATCGATGCAGGGGTCCGCGACGTACGTGACCTCACGCAGATGAACTTCCCGGTCTGGTCGAAGGCCGTGCATGCGCAGGGCACGGTCAAGAATACGCTGGGCAGCGTCAATATCCCCGTCATCTGCGCCAATGCGCTGGTCAATCCGGGCGATGTCATTGTTGCCGACGATGACGGCGTATGCATCGTGCCGCGCGCCGACGCCGCGTCCGTGCTGGAGAAGGCACAGGCCCGCGAAGCCGCCGAAGAAGCCAAGCGCGTCCGCCTCGCCGCCGGCGAACTTGGTCTCGACATCTACAATATGCGCCCGCGCCTGGAAGAAATGGGCCTGAAATATGTCTGACAGCCAGACCAGCGCCCGTGTTATGTGGATGCGCGGCGGCACGTCTAAGGGCGGCTATTTCCTGGCCGAAGACCTGCCTGCCGACACCAGCGACCGCGATGCTTTCCTCCTCCGCGTCATGGGCTCGCCCGATCCGCGCCAGATTGACGGCATGGGCGGCGCCGACCCGCTGACCAGCAAGGTCGCCGTCGTCAAGAAATCGGAGCGGGATGGAGTCGATGTCGACTACCTCTTCCTTCAGGTCTTCGTGGACAAGGCTGTCGTTACCGACGCGCAGAATTGCGGCAATATCCTGGCCGGCATCGGTCCCTTCGCCATCGAGCGCGGCCTTGTCGCCGCGCAGGACGGTGAGACTTCGGTCGCCATCTTCATGGAAAATACCGGGCAGATCGCAATCGCCACGGTACGGACGCCCAACGGCACGGTCCGCTATGACGGCGACGCCAAAATCGACGGCGTCCCCGGCAGCGCTGCGCCCATCCCGTTGGAGTTTCGCGATACGGCCGGCTCCTCCTGCGGCGCACTACTCCCTACCGGCAATGCCTTTGACGAGGTGGAGGGCGTGCGCGTCACCCTGATCGACAATGGCATGCCCTGCGTCGTGATGAAGGCGCAGGATGTCGGCGTCACCGGCTATGAAGATCGCGAGACGCTGGACAATGACACGGCGTTGAAGGCCCGGATCGAAGCCATCCGTCTGGCCGTCGGCGAGCGGATGGATCTGGGCGACGTCACGGACAAGTCCGTGCCCAAGATGATGCTGGTCGCCCCGCCGCGCGACGGCGGCGCGGTCACGGTGCGCAGTTTCATCCCCCATCGTGCCCATGCGTCGATCGGCGTGCTGGGCGCGGTCAGCGTGGCGACGGCCTGTCTGATCGAAGGATCGCCGGCGGCCGAAGTCGCGTCGATCCCCGATGGCAACCGAAAGACGCTCTCGGTCGAACATCCGACCGGCGAAACGACCTGCGTCATGGAACTGGATGATAGCGGCACGGTCATCAGCGCGGCCATGCTGCGCACCGCCCGCAAGTTGATGGATGGCGTGGTCTTTTCCTGATCCAGCCATTGAGAACCGTTCGCCCCGAGCTTGTCGAAGGGCCGTTCTTCTGAAAAAAAGGGCCGGGCTTCGACAGGCTCAGCCCGAACGGAGTTTTGGGATATGTCTCGTATCACGTCTTGGCACGGCAATCCGTCCAAACCGCTCTATACGCCACCCGCCGGCGCGATCGACGCCCATTGCCATGTGTTCGGGCCGATGGCGGATTTCCCCTTCAGCGCGAAGGCGAAATATCTGCCGGAGGATGCCGGTCCGGACAAGCTGTTCGCCCTGCGCGATCATCTGGGTTTCGCTCGCAATGTGATCGTGCAGGCCAGCTGCCACGGCACGGACAATGCCGCGACATTGGACGCCATCGCCAGGTCGAATGGCAAGGCGCGCGGCGTCGCCGTGGTCGATCCTGCCATTTCGGACTCCGATCTTGCCGCCCTGCATGATGGCGGCATTCGCGGCATTCGCTTCAATTTTCTGAAACGCCTGGTCGACGACGCGCCCAAGGACAAGTTTCTGGATGTCGCCAAGCGCCTGCCCGCCGGCTGGCATGTCGTCATCTATTTCGAGGCCGACATATTGGAAGAATTGCGTCCCTTCTTGGATGCGATCCCCGTCCCTCTGGTGATCGACCATATGGGCCGCCCCGATGTGACCCAGGGGCCGGACGGCGCCGACATGAAGGCCTTCCGCGCCTTCTTGGAAAGCCGCGATGACATCTGGTTCAAGGCGACCTGCCCCGACCGCCTCGACCCAACGGGTGATCCCTGGAACGCCTTTGCCGATGCGGTCGCGCCACTCGTCGCAGACTATCAGGATCGCGTCCTGTGGGGCACCGACTGGCCGCACCCGAACATGCAGGACAATATCCCGGACGACGGCCATCTGGTCGATATCATCCCGCGCATTGCGCCCACCGTCGAATTGCAACGCAAGCTGCTGATCGACAATCCGATGCGCCTTTATTGGCCCGAGGAAATCTAACCGCCTGGCTTGATATAAGGCACCGTCGCGAAGAGCAGCCGCTCTTCGCGACGCGGGTCGTTTTCGATGGCGACCTGACGGTCGAAGATCATCGTCGGCCGCGTATCGAGATCAAATTGTGGCCAGTCGGCAATGGCGCGATGGTTCGGGTTGCCGGTCCGCGCGAATGCGATGAAACTGTCCGCCATCTGCCCCGCCAGCCGCCGCGCATCGGGGCTGGTACCGGTACGCGATCCCGCCGCATCGACATTGTCGAACACCAGCGGGATATCCAGCGTGTGGAACGCCCCCAATATCCCGCCCGCTTCGGGACAGGGAAAGTCGAGCTGATACATCCAGGTCGGGGCATCGATGCGCGCGCGCTCCTCCGCCTGGATCAGATGCCCCGGCCAGGATCGGCCCGCCGTCGTCGCCGCCAATAATATCTGCCCTGGACTGCGATCGGGATAGAGTTGGCGATAGCGGCGGATGACATGATCGGGTGCCAGATCCTTGACCGTTTCGCGCGCCAGCCGGTCAGGCAGATTATCCCATGTCGTGTCACCCGCGCGCAGCATCTTTTCGATCCACAGCGCGGTTTCGTCATGGGTGTTGCCGACGATCAAAGGGATATGCGCTGCTTCCCGCGGGGCGTCGGGGAAGAAGGGATGACGGGCGAGCACGCCATGATCCAGCGTGGAAGTGAAGCTGATTTCACCCTTGCCTTCCAACGGATCGGTCATCGCCATCGCCTCGACCAGCCGTTCGATCGGCAGCCGCATCAACGTCGCAATATCGGGTGCGCCAGCCTTTTCCATCCACGCCTTCGCCCGGCGGGTAGCGTGCATCGGTCCGGCGGCGGTGACATGCTGGCCACTCATCGTAGCTGCAGCATGGAAGAGCGGACGCGCCTCCGCCATCGCCATCAGCGTCACCACTTTCGCGCCGCCGCCCGACTGGCCGAATATCATCACGCGGTCCGGGTTGCCGCCGAACCGGGCGATATTGTCGCGCACCCATGTCAGCGCCAAGATGATGTCCAGATTGCCGACATTGCCCGATTCCGCCGGCCCACCAAGCCCCGCCAGATAGGCATAGCCCATGGCCGCCAGCCGGTGGTTCAGCGTCACCACCACCACATCGCCGCGTCGGACCAGATTGCCGCCGTCATAAAGCGGATCGCTGCCCGACCCATGGGCGTGGGCGCCGCCATGGAGATAGACCATCACCGGCCGGCGCCCGGCATCCAGCGCCGGCGTCCAGACATTGAGGAACAGGCAGTCTTCGGACGTCGCCTCGGTCGCTTTGGTCTGGGGCGCGGCTGAGCCATAGCCGGTCGCGTTGGCTATCCCCGTCCATGGCCTGGGCGGATCGGCGCGACGGAAGCGGGTCGTGGCCGTATCTGCGCCATAGCGGATTGCGCGAAAGACGAGCACGTCCTTTTCGATCGTGCCCTGGACCTTTCCATAATGGGTCGTCGCGATTGGGCTGGAGCGGGTTCGGGCTGACGCGGCGATCGGGGCCGCCGCCATCCCGGCCAGCAGGGTGCGGCGGCCCATGTCGATCACGCCGTCATTTCCGTGCAGAGCTGCCGCATGGCGGGCAGCGCCGGATTGGCATTGTCGCGGCGCCAGGCCATGTGCAGTTCCACCGGCTTTTCCTGCGGCGTCATCAATCGCCGGAAATGCACGTCGCTCATATGCAGACCGGTGGCGCTTTCGGGCACGATAGCCGGCGCGACGCCGGCATGGACGAGGCCCAGCATCGAATGGATCTGAGTGACATGCTGCACATAGAGGGGCGCCGCCGCAACCTCATTGAACAGATGCTCCAGCATATTGTGGAAATAGGCCGCGCCCTGCCGCGAATACATGATGAGCGGCTGGCCATCGAAATCGGCCGGCGTCAGCGCCGCCATCGCCTTGCGCGGATCGCCGGGCGGCAGCGCGACGAACAAGGGTTCGTGCAGCACGCAGGCGCTGTCAAATTCATGACGGTTCACCGGCGGGCGGACGAAACCGATATCCACCAGACCGGTGAGCAGCGCGTCGACCTGATCGCCCGACACCATTTCCCGCAATTCCAGCTCTATATTGGGCAGTACCGCACCGGCCTGCGCCACGACGCGCGGCACGATATTATAGCCCGATACCGCCGTGAAGCCGATGGCAACGCGCCCCGCGTCGCCCTTCGCCACGCGTCGGGCGGACAGAGCCGCACTGTCGGCCAGCCGGACGATCCGCCGCGCCTCGATCAGGAAGACGCTGCCGGCCGGAGTCAGGCTGACCTGACGACTGGTGCGCTCCAGCAGCTGCACGTCCAATATCCGTTCCAGCAATTGGATCTGCCGGCTGAGCGGCGACTGGGTCATGTTGAGCCGCTGGGCCGCCCGGCCGAAATGCAGTTCTTCGGCGGCAGCGACGAAGCAACGGAGCTGGCTGAGTTCGAACATCATGCCAGACTATCCGCGCCCGTCGCCTTAGTCACGCAGTTGCGCGTTCGATCAGGACACGCAGTTGCGCTTCTTCTTCAGCCGACAGATCGGTGAGCGGGGAGCGCACCGGGCCGGCATCGCGGCCGATGATCCGCATGCCGGCCTTCACGATGGACACGGCATAGCCGCGCCCCTGATCGCGCAACGCGATATAGGGCAGCACGAAATTGCGCAGTTGCTCCATCACAAAGGCCTGATCGCCCGCCCGGACGGCGGCATAAAAGCGCAGCGCCCAGTCCGGCATGAAGTTGAAGATGGCGGAACTGTAGGTCGTGACCCCCATGGTGAGGTAAGGGGTGGCGAAGGTTTCGGCCGTGGGCAGACCCCCGATATAGGTCAGGCGATCGCCCATCCGCGCATAGATGCGGGTCATCAATTCGATATCGCCCACGCCGTCCTTGAAGCCGATAAGATTGGGGTTGCGGTCGCACAGGCGTGCCAGCGTCTCGTCATTCACGATCGCATTGTCGCGATTATAGACGATGACGCCAAGGCCGGTCGCGCGGCAGACCGCCTCGATATGGGCGGCCAACCCCTCCTGCTTGGCGTGCATCAGATAGGGTGGCAGCAGCAGCAGACCGTCTGCGCCTGCCTTTTCCGCATCGCGGGCGATGCCGGTAGCGATCGCCGTGCCATAACCACAGCCGGAAATGACGGGGATGCGACCATTGGTTTCCCGCACCGCCGCGCCGACCACCTGCGCCACTTCGTCAGGAGACAGGGAGAAGAACTCCCCGGTGCCACCGGCCGCGAACAGGCCTGTCAGCGCATGTTCCAGCATCCACCCGCAATGATCGCGATAGGGGCCTTCCTGAAATGCGCCCTCTGCATCGAAGTGCGTGACCGGAAAGGACAGCAGCCCCTGGCCGAGCTGGCGCGCCATATCTTCGGGGCTAAAATGGCTCATATCCTTGCATCTCCTCTCGTCGGCACTGTCTGTCCCTGCCGATGTTCGAGATGCTGAATAGGAAGGAGCCGGGCATATGGTCCAACTCAAAGATGCGCATGATTGATGCACGGCTTGGCATGATCGCCTGCGCCGTGCACCGTCCCGATCAGAATTCGATCAGCGCCACCTTGGTCTTGAGGTTCGCCATATAGGCTTCGCGGCCCAGATCTTTGCCGATACCGGACTGTTTGTAGCCGCCGGTCGGCAGGATGAAGTCGTTGCTGCGACCATAGCGATTGACCCAGATGGTGCCGGCCTCCAGCGACCGGGTGGCGCGCAACGCGCGGCTTACATCACCGGTATGGACGCCGGCCGCCAAGCCATAGTCGCTGTCATTGGCGAGGGCGTAGGCCTCCTCCTCATCGGCGAAAGTCTGGATGGTCAGCACCGGGCCGAAGATTTCACCCTGCACGACCTCGCTCTTCTGATCCACATTGGCGAGCAGGGTGGGCGCGAAATAGCTGCCCTCCTGCGGCGCGGTGGCGCGGCCGCCACCGGCCAGCACTTCAGCGCCAGCCGCGATGGCGCGGCCGACGATGCCGTCCATCCGGTCAAGCTGCCCATCGGAGATGATCGGCCCCAGCGTCGTATCCTCCGCCCAGGTCGGCCCCGCCTTGTGCGCATTGAAGGCAGCCGTGATGCGATCGATCACCTCATCGGCCACCTTGTCCTGTACCAGCAGCCGAGATCCCGCGACGCACACCTGCCCGGCGTTGAGCGTGATGGCGCGCGCGACGATGGCCGATGCCTTGTCGAGCGTGGCGTCGGAAAAGATGATCTGTGGGCTTTTCCCGCCCAGTTCCAGCGTCACCGGCTTCGGCCCGGTTTCCGCGCAGGCCGCCATGATGGCAGCGCCCGTGCGGGTCGATCCGGTGAAGGTGACCTTGGCCACTTCGGGACGACGGACCAGCGGATCGCCGACGCTGCGCCCGTCGCCCTGCACCACGTTGAAGATGCCGGCCGGCAACCCTGCCTCGATCGCCAGTTCGGCCAGGCGCACGATGCTGAACGGCGTCATTTCGGAGGGTTTGAGGACGATGCTGTTGCCCGCTGCGATGGCGGGCGCGATCTTCCACCCGGCCATGACCAGCGGCAGGTTCCACGGCGCAATCGCTGCGACCACGCCATAGGGTTCGGTGATGGTCAGGCCCAGCTTGTCGGGCGTCGTGGCGGCCACTTCGCCACCGACCTTGTCCGCCCATTCGGCGAAGAAGCGGATGGTTTCGGCGGTATAGCTCAAATCCCAGGCGTTGATTTCCTTGAGCATGCGGGTCGAACCCAATGCCTCCAGCGGGGCGAGCGTCGCCGCGTCCGCTTCGATCAGGTCGGCCCAGCGGCGCATCACTTTCATCCGGGCGCGCGGATCGCTCTGTGCCCAGCCGCTGGTCCTGTAGGCGCGCTGCGCGCTTTCGACCGCTTCGGTCAGCTGGTCGGAATCGACGCTGTCCAGTTCCGCCTGCACCCGACCGTCGGAAGGCCGCCGCACGACGATGGCCGGACCGCGACCCGCGACCCGTCGCCCACCGATGAAATTATTGGCATGGGGCAGGCTGATCTGATCGGGGTTGAAACCGGTCACGGCATAATCTCCTTCATACGGGCATTCCGATAAAATAGGCGTGCGCAGCGGCATTTGTTGCAATTGCACGGGAAAATGTGCGCGATAATCTTCCAAAATCGGCGCGAAGGCAGCAGCCAATGCTTGGAGCGGCCTCCTAATGTCCGACCACTGATTCCCAAAGTAAGGCAGGCGGGCGTTCCTTTCCCGCCAAGGAGCAAGCGCATGGCGACAGGCATAGAGGCGATGGTGGACTTGCGACGGATGACCGTCGACGATCTGGCCGCCGCCCATATACTATCGAGCGAACAGAAATGGCCCCATCGGATCGAAGATTGGGAAATGCTGTTCGGCCTTGGCTTTGGCTATGTCGTGGAACGCGATGGTGCGGTGGTCGGTACCGCCATGGCCTGGCTCTATGGTGACAATGCCGCGACGCTGGGCATGGTCATCGTATCGCCCAGCGCGCAGGGCATGGGCCTTGGCCGCCAGTTGATGGAAGCGGTGCTGACCGAGCTGGGCGACCGCACCGTGCTGCTCAACGCTACGGACGAGGGCGTACCGCTCTACCGCAAGCTGGGGTTCGAGCCCGTCGGCCCCGTATTCCAGCATCAGGGCGCAGCCTTCGCCGTGCCGATGGCGGAACTGATACCGGAAGAGCGGGTCCGGCCGCTGGGTGCGAAGGACATGCCGACGCTGCATGCGCTCGCCCGCCGCGCCACCGGCATGGATCGGGACGCGCTGCTCGACGCGCTGGTTCCGGGCGCGCAGGGTGTGGTGCTGACCCGTGGCAACGAGCCGGTGGGCTTCGCCTTATTCCGCCGTTTCGGCCGGGGCTATGTCGTGGGCCCGACCATCGCGCCGGATACGGGCGGGGCACGGGCGCTGATATCCCACTGGCTGGGGTCCAATAGCGGCATGTTCTGCCGCCTGGACATACCGGAGGAAAGCGGCCTTGGCGCCTGGCTGGACGAGCTTGGCCTGCCCTGCGTCGGCCGGGTGATGCGCATGGTGCGCGGCCCCGCGCCCGCCAGCGATCCGTCGATCACTACTTTCTCTCTGACCACACAGGCGCTCGGATGACCATCAGCCTCAAATACTCCGCCCTCTTCATCGAACGCGCCTTCATCGGCGGCGCCTGGGTCGGCGCGACGTCGGGCGCGACCCTGCCGGTCGACAATCCCGCGACCGGCGCGATCATTGGCACCGTGCCCGATTGTGGCGAGGCGGACACGCTGGCAGCCATTGCTGCGGCCGAAGCGGCTTTCCCGGCGTGGAAGGCGCGTACGGCAGCCGACCGCGCCGCCGTGCTGGAGCGCTGGCACGCGCTGATCCTGGACAATGTCGCCGACCTTGGCCGGATCATGACTGCGGAGCAGGGCAAACCGATCGCGGAGGCCGAAGGCGAAATTCGCTACGCTGCCAGCTTCGTCAAATGGTTTGCCGAAGAGGCCCGCCGCGTCGATGGCGGCATCATCCCCGCGCCGGAAGCCAATCGCCGCATATTGGTGATGAAGGAGCCGGTCGGCGTGTCGGCCGCGATCACGCCATGGAATTTCCCGGCGGCGATGATCACGCGCAAATGCGCGCCTGCTTTGGCAGCAGGATGTCCGGTCGTCGTAAAGCCTTCCGACATGACGCCCTTTAGCGCGCTGGCGCTGGCGAAGCTGGCGGAGGAAGCGGGCGTGCCGGCGGGCGTGTTCAATGTCGTTACGGGCATGCCGACTGCGATCGGCGGCGCTCTGACGGCCAGTCCCGTGGTGCGCAAGCTGTCCTTCACCGGGTCGACCCGCGTCGGTGCGCTCCTGATGCGGCAGTGCGCAGATACCATCAAGCGGGTGAGTTTCGAGCTGGGCGGCAATGCGCCGCTGATCGTGTTCGATGACGCTGATGTCGACATTGCCGTCGCCAGCGCCATGGTCAGCAAGTTCCGCAACGCGGGCCAGACCTGCGTCTGCGCCAACCGCATATTGGTGCAGGACGGCGTCTACGACCAGTTCGCCGAAAAGCTGGCCAAGGCCGTCAGCGCGCTCAAGGTCGCGCCGGGCGATGTGCCGGGCAGCACGATCGGACCGCTGATCAATGCGGCCGCTGCCGACAAGGTGAAGGCGCATGTCGAGGATGCGCTGTCCCATGGCGCCACCCTGTTCGCGCAGGCGCCCAATGAAGCGGCAGGCGATCGGTTCGCCACGCCCGTGATACTGACCGGGGCGACGCGGAACATGCGGCTGGCCGAGGAAGAGACGTTCGGCCCGGTGGCGCCGCTGTTCCGCTTTACGCATGAGGAAGAAGGGATCGAGTTGGCCAACGCCACCAGCTATGGTCTGGCCGCCTATTTCTACACCGAAAATCTGCACCGCGCCTTCCGCGTGGCCGAGCGGCTGGAAGCCGGCATGGTCGCGCTCAACAGCGGCGCGATCGCCATGGAGGTCGCACCCTTCGGCGGGGTCAAGATGTCGGGCCTGGGCCGCGAAGGCGCCCACGCCGGAATAGAGGAATATCTGGAAACCAAGGCGTTCCATATTGCGGGGCTGAAACTCTAAGTCCCGCCCCTTTTTCTTCAGACAAAAGCGCCCTTCGACAGGGGAGGGCGAACGGAGTGATTATGTCCGCCACCAACCGTAATTATGCCATCTCCGTCATACCCGGCGACGGGATCGGCAAGGAGGTCATGCCCGAAGGCATTCGCGTGCTGGAGCGCGCGGCGAGCCTCTATGGCTTCACCATCGAGCAGACGTGGCAGGATTTCGCCTGCTGCGACTATTATGCCAAACATGGCCAGATGATGCCGGATGACTGGAAAGCGCAGATCGGCAATCCCGATGCCATTTTCTTCGGCGCGGTCGGCTGGCCCGATACGGTGCCGGATCATATCTCGCTCTGGGGTTCGCTGCTCCAGTTCCGCCGAGAATATGATCAATATGTCAATCTGCGTCCCGTCCGCCTGATGCCGGGCGTGCCTTGCCCGCTGGTCGGGCGCGAGCCGGGGGATATCGATTTCTGGGTGGTGCGCGAGAATACCGAGGGCGAATATAGCTCGGTCGGCGGCAAGATGTTCCCCGGCACGCCGCGCGAGGTGGTGATCCAGGAAACGGTGATGACCCGTCACGGCACCGACCGCGTGCTGCGCTATGCGTTCGAGTTGGCCGCAACGCGGGATCGCAAGCATGTCACGTCGGCAACCAAGTCCAACGGGATCGCCATCACCATGCCCTGGTGGGACGAGCGGGTGGAGGAAATGGCGAAGAATTATCCGACCGTCACCCATGACAAATATCATATCGATATTTTGACGGCCCAATTCGTGCTGAACCCCGATCGGTTCGACGTGGTGGTCGCGTCCAACCTGTTCGGCGATATCCTGTCCGACCTTGGCCCAGCCTGCACCGGCACGATCGGTGTCGCGCCGTCGGGCAACATCAACCCGGACCGTACCGCGCCCTCGCTGTTCGAGCCGGTCCATGGGTCGGCGCCCGATATTGCGGGCAAGGGTATCGCCAATCCGGTCGGCCAGATCTGGTCGGCAGCGATGATGCTGGAGCATCTGGGCGAAGCAGATGCCGCGGCTGCGATCATGCGCGCGGTCGAAACGGTGCTGGCGCAGCCGGGGCTGCGCACCGGCGACCTCAAAGGCAAGGCCAATACCGAACAATGCGGCAAGGCGATTGCCGACGCGCTGGCGTGAAGTAGGAAATACCGCGCTTAACTTCGCACATTTCCCGCTGGATCGGACATAATGTTGCGTTAGCCCGATCCTATCGAAAAGCCTATTGGAGGGCCGTCCCATGAGGGCGGCCCTCTCTTCATCTACCAAAAAGTCTCTTAGTAGGACAGCGGCATATTATGCCGTCCGCCTTCGCCATTATGTAATGACAGGGTCGCCAATCGCCGCATATCAGGCTTTGCAACTGCGGCATGCAGATAGGCTGGCGTTCAGAACCACAATGGCGAGCCCCCTGATGACGCTGCAATCCAACCGTTCCCTGCTGGACATCGACCGCGACCACCTGATCCACCCCGTCACTTCCTTCCGCGGGCATGAGGCGCATGGCGCGCTGCTGCTGGAAAGCGGCAAGGGCATGTGGCTGAAGGACATGGACGGCAAGGAACTGCTGGACGCCTTTGCCGGCCTGTGGTGCGTCAATGTCGGCTATGGCCAGGACAGCATCGCCGAGGTCGCGGCCGAGCAGATGCGCCGCCTGCCCTATGCCACCGGCTATTTTCATTTCGGCAGCGAGCCGGCAGTGCGGCTGGCGCAAAAGCTGGTCGACCTGAGCCCTGAAGGGCTTGATCATGTCTATTTCACGCTGGGCGGATCGGACGCGGTGGACAGCGCCATCCGCTACATCACTCATTATTTCAACGCGATCGGCAAACCGGAAAAGAAGCAGTGCATCGCATTGGAGCGCGGCTATCACGGGTCGAGCACGACCGGTGCGGGTCTGACGGCGCTCGCGAATTTCCATCGCGGTTTCGACCTTCCGCTGCGCTGGCAGCATCACATAGCGTCGCCTTATCCCTATCGCAGCGATCTGGAGGGCGACGACGCAGCGATCATCGCCCGGTCGGTGCAGCAATTGAAGGACAAGGTGGCGGAGCTGGGCGCAGACAATGTCGCCGCCTTCTTCTGCGAGCCGATCCAGGGATCGGGCGGCGTGATCGTGCCGCCGGTCGGCTGGCTGAAGGCGATGCGCCAGGCCTGCGACGAACTGGACATCTTGCTGGTCGCCGATGAGGTCATCACCGCCTTTGGTCGTACCGGTCCCATGTTCGCTTGCGAAGCGGAGGATGTGACGCCCGACCTGATGACCGTCGCCAAGGGCCTGACTGCGGGCTATGTGCCGATGGGCGCGGTGCTGATGTCAGACCATATCTATCAGGGAATCGCCAACGGCGCGGCGCCCGAAGTGGTGATCGGCCATGGCGCGACCTATTCGGGCCATCCGGTCAGCGCAGCCGTGGGGCTGGAAGTGCTGCGCCTCTATACCGAGGGCGGGATATTGGCAAACGGGCAAAAGGTCGCCGCGCGCTTCGACGCCGGCATGGCGGGCCTGATGGATCATCCCATGGTTGGCGACACGCGCGGGCGCGGCTTGCTGGGCGCGATCGAGCTGGTCACGGACAAGGGCAGCAAGGCGCGGTTCGATCCCGCCCTGAAACTGGCCGATCGGTTGTTCGCCAAAGCCTATGATAATGGCGTCATTTTCCGCGCCTTTGCCGACAATATCATCGGCCTGGCCCCGGCGCTGTGCGCGTCGGACGCGGAGATGGACGAGATATTCGCGCGCATCGCCAAGACGCTGGACGATCTGCTCGAAGAAGCCGATATTCGTGCGGCGGTGAGATAAGAGACGGGGAGCAAGGCAGATGTTGGGCGGACCCAGACTGGACAGGATCGACCTCAAGATCCTGACGCAACTTCAGCAATCAGGCCGCATCACCAATGTCGAATTGGCCGACGCGGTCGGCCTGTCGCCCAGCCCCTGCCTGACGCGGGTGAAGCGGCTGGAAAAGGCTGGCTACATCACCGGCTATGGTGCGCACATCAACCTGCACAAGCTGGGCGAATATCTGACCGTCTTTACCGAAGTGACGCTGACCGAACATCGCGCCGGCGACTTTTCCCGGTTCGAGACGCGCATCCGCAAGCTGGACGAGATCGTTGAATGTCACCTTGTCAGTGGTGGCTACGACTATCTGCTGAAATTCGTAACGCGCGGCGTGGCCCATTATCAGTCGATCATCGAAGGCATGCTGGAGAGCGACTACGGCATCGAGAAATATTTCAGCTATGTCGTGATCAAATCGCCCTTCATCAAGCATCATTACCCGATCCAGCATCTGTTCGGGGAACAGAGATAAGGTTTGGCTGGCATCTAAATGATGCGTTCCCCGGCGAAGGCCGGGGTCCAGTTGATACGGTCGGACTGGACCCCGGCCTTCGCCGGGGAAACAGATTTTGGTGAGACAGCATCAACCGATTGGGGCTAGCTTTACATCATGACCGACATATCCGACCTGATCGAACCGCTCGTCGCGTTCCGCCGCGACATCCATGCCCATCCCGAACTCGGCTTTTGCGAGCATCGCACCGCAGGAAGGATCGCCGAGCAACTACGCGCGCTGGGGCTGGAGGTGCATGAGGGGATCGGCAGGACCGGCGTGGTCGGCGTGCTGCGCAACGGCACATCTTCGCGCAGCATCGGGCTGCGCGCCGACATGGACGCGCTGCCCATCCATGAGCAGACCAACCTGCCTTATGCCAGCACGACGCCCGGCACTTTCCATGGCTGCGGCCATGATGGCCATGTCGCGATGCTTCTCGGTGCTGCGCAGCATTTGACGCGCAGCCGCAATTTCGACGGGACGATCAACTTCTTCTTCCAGCCCGCCGAAGAAGGCCAGGGCGGCGCGCGGGAAATGGTGAAGGAAGGCCTGTTCGAGCGTTTTCCCTGCGACCGTGTGTTCGGGCTGCACAATTGGCCCGATCTGCCCGCCGGCACGATCGCGACGCGCCCCGGCCCGATCATGGGCGCGGCCGACAAGTTCGAGATCAAATTAGAGGGCCGCGGGGGACATGCCGCGATCCCGCAGGATACGCCCGACGCCATAGTTGCTGCAGCATCATTGGTGCAGCAATTGAACGCCATCGTGTCGCGCCGGATCGCGCCGACATCGTCGGCCGTGCTGTCCATAACCCAGATTCATGGCGGACATACGCATAATGTGATCCCGGAACTGGTGACGATTTCGGGCACGGTGCGCACCTTCGATCCCAAGGTGCAGGACCGGATCGAGGAGTCGATCCGGCAGATTGCGGCAGGCGTGGCGCTGGCCGGAGAGTTGACCGCGCGCGTCGATTATACGCGCTATTATCCCGCGACGATCAACGATGCGGAAGCGGCGCAGGAAGCGCTGGATGCCGCCGCGACTGTGGGCGAAGCACAACTGGCGCCCGACCCGGCCTTCACGTCGGAAGATTTCGCCTTCATGCTGCAAGCCTGCAAGGGCGCCTATATCTGGCTGGGGCAGGCGAAGCCGGAAGGGTCGGTGCCGCTGCATAACCCGCATTATGACTTCAACGACGATGTGCTGGCGCTCGGCATCAAGCTGCACGTCGCACTGGCGGAGCGACATCTGGGCTGACCACGATGTCCCCGGCGCAGGCCGGGGTCCAGTTCGGAACATGGGACTGGACCCCGGCCTGTGCCGGGGAACATTTATCAGGCACGGGATGAGTCTGATCCGTCCTAATCCGGCCGTGCGGAAAACATCAGAACCAGAAGCGGATGCCCATCACCAGGCTTGTGGCCGATGCCCGCTCTCCCGCCGCGCGGGCGTAGCGCGCGGTGCCGCCGAAGCTACGTTCCCAGTTTACGCCAATATAGGGTGCAAATTCGCGGGCGAATTCATAACGCAAGCGCAAACCCAGTTCGATGTTGGACAGACCCGATCCGATGCCCAGCTCCGGCACGTCCTGCGCCGCGATATTCACTTCGGCGGCGGGTTGCAGCACCAGGCGCTGCGTGATGCGCTGGTCATAGCTACCCTCGGCGCGGACATGAACGTCACCCTTGTTCGACAGGAAGGCTTGCGCCTCCACCTCGAACCAATAGGGGGCGAGGCCCTCTATGCCGACGGTGGCATAGGTGCGCTGGGGCTGCGGCCGGAAATCATGCCGCACGCCGCCGACGATGTTCCACCAGGGATCGATCGCGCGGCTGTAGAGCGCCTGGAGTTCCGCGTTTTCGAGCGCGCCGCGCACGTCGCCCTCCCCTTCCGACTTGATGGCGAGGCGATTGATGTCGCCGCCGATCCAGCCTTCGCCCTCCCAATGATAGCCGTCGCCGCCCTTTTGCGCGCGATATTCCAGCCGGTCGATCATGAGCTGCGAAAAGGTCATGCCGCCGCTTTCCTTGAGCATGGCGGCGCGGGCGCGGGCCATGACGGCAGGGTCGTAAAGAGCTTCGGCGGCATGATCGGTGGGGACTGGCGGGGCGACGCCCCTGGGCACGCCATCATCCGATGCGGGCATGGCGTGACCGGCATGGGGATCGGCGGGTTGATCCGACGCCGCATCCTCCTGCCCTGGCGGCATCTGGTGCGCGCTATGGTCCATCTGGCTGTGGTCCTGTGCCAAAGCAGGCATGGCGGTGCCGGCCAGCAGCAGTACGGCGGAGGTGATCAGGCGCTTCATGCCGCGTCCTCCTCATGACGCACCGTGACGACGCGCATCATCCCGGCGTGCATGTGCATCAGCATGTGACAGTGAAACGCCCAGTCGCCCAGCGCATCGGCGGTGAGGTCAAAGCTGATCTTGCCGCCGGGCAGGACATTCACCGTATGCTTGCGCGGATTATGGGTCGGATCGTCGCCGGTCAGCAACTGGAAGAAATGGCCATGGATATGGATGGGATGCGGCATCATCGTGTCGTTGATGAGCGTGATGCGCACGCGCTCCATATGACGGAAGGCGATCGGGTCCGCACCGTCCGACAGCTTCACCCCATCGAAGGACCACATATAGCGTTCCATGTTGGCGGTCAGGTGAATGTCGAGGGAACGGGTCGGCGTGCGGATATCTGCGTTGGGTTCCAGCGACCGCAGATCGGCGTAAGTGAGGACGCGATGGTCGACATCCTCCAACCCTGTCGGCCGGTCGGCGGTACGATCGGCCGGCATGGAGGATAGGGTCGCGACTCCCGGTCCCATCGGCACGTCGGGCGCCACCGATGGATCGAGCATCTTCATGGCATGGCCGGACATGCTGTCGTTCGCTGGCTGGCTGAGGTCGATCACGCCGCCCTGCCCCATGTCCATGCCGGACATGTCCATCCCCATATCCTTCATGGTGAGGAGCGGACGCGCGCGCAGGTCGGGGATGGGCGCCACCATGCCGATCTGCGGCGCAAGTGTGGCACGGACCTGCCCCGAACGGTCGATGGCTTCGGCAATCAGACCATAGGCTTTCGCTTCGGTCGGCTGCACGATGACGTCGTAGCTTTCGGCGATGCCGATCTGGAACTCGTCCGTCTCGACCGGCTGAACATGCTGGCCGTCGCACTGGACCACGGTCATCGGCAGGCCGGGCAGGCGGATGTTGAAATTGGTCATGGCCGAAGCATTCACGATGCGCAGGCGCACCCGCTCGCCCGGCGCAAAGAGCCCGGTCCAGTTTTCCGGCGTGCCATGGCCGTTGATGAGGAAGCTATAGGTCGAGCCGGTGACATCGGAAATGTCAGTGGGGTCCATGCGCATCTTGCCCCAGTCCATCCGGTCCTTGAGGCCCTGATCCTTACCGGCCAGCAGCCCCGCCAACGTCTGACGCTGGAAATTATGATAGCCGCCCATCTGTTTCAGCCGCTTGAGCAGCACATGCGGATGGACCAGCGACCAGTCGGCCAGCACGATGACATGTTCCCGGTCCGACTGCACCGGATCGACGCCGGCGGGATCGATGACGATCGGGCCATAATGGCCCATCGCCTCCTGCATGCCCGAATGGCTGTGATACCAATAGGTGCCCGACTGACGGATCGGGAAATCATAGGTGAAAGTTTCGCCCGGCCGGATACCAGGGAAGCTGACGCCGGGCACGCCATCCATCTGGAAGGGGACGATCAGGCCGTGCCAGTGGATCGACGTGTCTTCTTTCAGATTATTGGTGACGGCGAGCTGAACCCTTTGCCCTTCCTTCAGACGGATGAGCGGCGCGGGCACGGTGCCGTTGATGGTGATCGCATGGGCCGACCGGCCGCCGGTGCCGAAATGACTGTCGCCCACGGTGAGCGCGATGCGATCGCCCGACAGGACTCCCGGCGCGGGATGCAGGCCAGCAGTGCCGCTGCGTGCCCAGGCGGGGACGGCGCCGGCCAGAGTCAGTGCGGCGGCGCCTTTGAAGAGGGTGCGGCGGTCAAGGGACAGATCGGTCATGCCCCTTCATACGCGGGCGGGGCTTCAATCCCTCAAAATTTCAGCGAGTTTTGCGCGAGCGCGGTAGAGGCGGGTTTCGACCGCCTTCTCTGTAATGCCCAGCACCTGCGCGGCTTCGGCCTGGCTCATCTGCTCGATCGTGCGGAGCAGCAGGACATTCTTCAGATTGGCCGGCAGCGTAGCGATGACAGCGTTGATGCGGGCGACCTCCTGCGCGGATCGCGCCGCTTCCTCCGGTGTCGCACCGGCGTCCGCAATGTCGAGCGCATCGTCGATGGGGTTGGCAAAGGCGAAGAAACGACGGACGGCACGGCGACGCCCCCAGTCGCGGCATTTGTTGAGGGTGATGCGCGCGATCCAGATGCGGAACGGGCGCGATCCGTCATAGCGGGCGAGCGCGGCGAAGGCGGCGACGAAACTTTCCTGCGTGATGTCGAGCGCTTCGTCAGGATCGCCGATGGCCCCGCGCGCCAGCCGAAACATGGCGTCGCGATGCCGCCGCATCAGCGCCCCATAGGCGGCCTGATCCCCGGCCAGCGCGCGAGTGGCCAAGGCGCGATCATCAGGATCGGCTGTCGTCACCGGGCCGGCTGGGTCAGCGCCTTGACGATCGCGGCATCGAACTGCGCCGCCTGATCGGGGCGCAATACACCGCGCATCGCGAAGATATGCTGGAGCGTTTCCTTTTGCAGCTGACCCATCACATGATGCGATCGATCGACGGCTTCGGCCACTTTGGGACCATAGCCATGTTCAACCTCGATCGCGGTGGCCAGCCGCTCATTGTCGGCACGCATTTCCGCCTCCAGCGCTTCGCGGCGCTTGGCGAAGGTGGCCTCCAGTGCGTGGATGCGCCGTTCCTGCGCGGCGTCGAGCGTCAGCCGCTGATGGAGGAGGGCGTGGACCTCGCTTTCGACGCGGGGTGGCGGCGCCAGCCAGATGCGCGCGACCAGCACGGCGGCAAGCGCCGCAGCGAAGGCCACCAGCGCCACCCATATATAACGCCGGCCGTTCATTGGCCGAGCAGGCGGGACGGCGCATAGTCGGACATGCCGATCGGCAGGGGCGCCGCTTGTGCAGGCGCACCGGGCACGATGCTGCCGGCCCAGCCGATGCCGATCGCCAGAAGGCCGGCCAGCATCAGGCTGCGCCGGGCCATCGCCCGGTCGCGCCGTCGGGCGAGGCCACCCATCACCGCCGCGTCCATATCCGCCAGGCGCGCGTCGGTCGGCATTGCCCGCACCGCCCCCAGCAACTGATCCAGATCGCTCATCATCTAATCTCCATCCTTCCCCACGCATACGCGCGAGCGACGGCTATCCCTCATCTGTACGGACGAAAAAATATGCCCATGGGTCGAGGGGTACGGCAAGTCCATGCGTATCATCCCCTGACCACCCTATCTGGCCACCCCGATGGAGACTATCCCATGACCCGTTATTTCCTGACCGCTGCTGCCGCCCTTGCGCTGGCTCTGCCCGGCGTAGCGAGCGCGCACAGCAAGCTGGTGTCGTCCACCCCGGCCGCCAACGCGACCGTCGCCAAGCCGACCAAGCTGAGCCTGACCTTCTCCGAAACCTTCCTGGCCCCCATGAGCAGCGCGGAGCTGGTGATGACCGGGATGCCGGGCATGGCCAATCATGAACCGATGCCGATCAAGGGATTCAAGACCGACGTCAACGGCAAGACCATGACCCTGACCTTCCCCCGCGCTCTGCCCGCCGGCAGCTATGACCTGAAATGGCATATCGTCGGCGCCGACCAGCACAAGATGGAAGGCGGTTACAGCTTCAAGGTCAAGTAAGAGCCGATGACCGAGGGGGCACTGATCGGCGCGCGCTTTGCACTGATGATCGACCTCGCCCTGCTCATGGGCCTGCCGCTATTCTGGTGGGCCATGGGCATGGCGGGGAGAAAGAGCCTGCTGGTCATTTTGGCGCTGGGCGGCATGGCGCTGTCTGCGCTGTGGTTGCTGGCCAGCGCCGCCGCCATGACTGGCACGCCGATCAGCAGCCCCGACTGGGCCAGCGCGCAGATATTGCTGACGATGACACCGATCGGCCCGGTGCTGGCGGTGCGCAGTGGCGCACTGCTGTTGACGCTGGCTTGCCTTCTCCTGCCGCAGGGCCTTCGGGTCGCACTGATCCCTGCGGCGGTCGCGGCTGCAACGCTGGCCTGGACCGGTCATGCCGGCGCGACGGAAGATATGGCGGGTACGCTGCACCGGGCTGCCGATGTCGCCCATATATGGGCGGCGGCTGGATGGATCGGGGCACTCGCGGTGCTGCTGCATGCGGTGGTGACGCTGCGTCATGATGTGCAGCGGGTGGCCGCGATGCTGGGCGGCTTTGCCCTGATGGGGACGCTGATCGTGGCGACCCTCATCATCAGCGGCGCGATCAATCTGGTGACGATCGTGGGGTTGGCGGACGCGCCGGCGCTGGTGGGCAGCCGCTATGGTATGTTGCTTGGCGCCAAGCTGGCACTCTTCGCACTGATGCTGGGGCTGGCGGCGGTGAACCGCTGGCGGCTGACGCCCTTGCTGGAGCGGGGCGAGGCGCAGCGGGCCATTGCCCATCTGCGCCTGTCGCTGGCCATCGAAACGAGCGCCGCCATCGCCATCATAGGGCTGGTGGCATGGCTGGGGACGCTCGATCCGATGGCCTGACCAGCCTTCCGTGTCAGGCCGGTCGGTAGATGCAGTAGACTTTCTTCACATGGACCTGGCTGTCCCAGCTACATTGTGCGCCCTGTTCCACCAGAAAGATGTCGCCCTTGTGGAAAGTCCCTTCTTCGCCGGCTTCGTCGACGAAGGTGACGCTGCCTTCGAGCAGGTACATGAGTTCGAAATGGCGATAGGCCATGGCGCGGCGATAATAGGGCGTCGAATCCCAGGTACCGACCATATATTCGCCGTCGTCCGATTTATAATCGCCATGGTTGCGGCACTGCGGCGTCGGGCCGACCAGCAATTCGGCAAGCGGGGCACCCGATGGTTCGAGCGGCGCACCGGTATCGACCGGGATGATCGCGCCATCGCCGGCCGGGCCGCCGCTGCGGCGCATGAAGACAAGGCGAACGTCGGCATCGGCCGACCAATCGAAGGTCGCGCCGTCGCGTAGCAGCAGGCTTTGGCCTTCGGTCAGCGTGAAGCGCTTGCCCGCCTGTTCGATGCGGACGGCGCCGGCTTCCACGATGATGAACTCTTCGCCGGGCAAGGCGGAAACGGTGCCGTTGCCCTGCGGCAGGAGGATAAGGCCGGCGCTGATCGGCCCGTCGGCGAGTGGCAGGGCTGCGCGAGCGCCCAGGAAAGCGTCGCCGATTGCCGGGGCGACGGTGACGCCTGCGGCCCATTGACGCAGGTCGATGAAGGAGCGGATTTGCGAAGCGGTGCTGGTCATGCCGGCCTTTTCCTGTGCTGGACGAAGGCGGCAGGATAAAAGCGGCGGCGCAGCAGGAGGCACCGATCGCGGCAGGATATGCCGCGATCGGTGCCGTTTGCGGCGGCAGCGGCCGTTACAACTGCCGCAGGGCGCGGGCCGGGCGGATCGACATCAGCGGAATCGCACCGGCAAGGCCGATGCCCAGCGTCAGCAATGCGCCGCCGCCCAATGTCGCCAGCACCACCCACCAGTCGGGCGCCCAGGTAAATTCGAAGATCCGCACGATGACGAACCAGGCCGCCGTCAGCCCGAGCCCTAGCGCAACCAGCGCCAGCATGGACGCAAGCAACCCATATTCGATCGCCTGCCCGCCCAATATCTGCCAGCGGGTCGCGCCCAGCGTCTTCAATATCACGCTGTCATAACTGCGCGCCGCGCGGGAGGCGGCGATGGCGCCGACCAGCACGGCGATGCCCGCCAGGATCGCGACCGAGGCGGCAGCGACGATGGCGCGCGACATCTGCGTCATGATGGTACCGACCTGATCGATCACATCGCCCACGCCGATCACCGACACGCCGGGGAAGGCGGCGAGCAGCGCGCGGGTCATGGCCGCGTCGTGGCGGGCATCCATGGTGATGGTCGCGGTCATGCTGTGCGGCGCGGCGGCCAATGTGTTGGGGGAGAAGACGAGGATATAGTTGAAGCCCATCGTGTCCCAGTTGACCTTCCGCAGGGAGGCGATGCGCGCAGTGATTTCCCGGCCGAGGATGCTGACGGTCAGATTGTCGCCGATGCCGATCCCCATGACCTTCGCCGCTTCTTCGTCCAGCGAGACGAGCGGCGGGCCGGCATAGGCGCGCGGCCACCACTGACCAGCGGTCAGGTCGCTGCCCTGCGGCAGGGCAGCGCTATAGGTGACACCGCGCTCGCCGCGCAGGAACCAGGCACCTTCGGGCAGTTCCTTCAGATCCGCGACGCGTTGCGCGCCATAGGCGACGATCGTGCCGCGCAGGGACGGCACGATGTTGAGTTGCGCTTCGGGTGCCTGCTTGCGGGCGATTGCGCGGAAGCGGTCGACTTGCACCGAGGGGATGTCGAGGACGAACTGATTGGGCACCTTTTCCGGCACGACGTTGCGGATTTCGCGATCGAGGCTGGTCTGGATGCCGGCCAGCGTCACGAACAAAGTGAGCGCAAGGCCCAGTGCCACGATCAGCGCGGCCGTTTGCGCGCCGGGGCGGTGAAGATTGGCCAGCGCAAGGCGCAGCAGCGGACGGCGCGGGCGCGGCGCGATCAGGGCGAGGCGGCGGACTGCCCAACCCAGGCCGAGGAGCAACAGCAGAACCGCCGCCGTCGCGCCGAGGACGGCGGCAGAAAAGAGCGGTTCGCGCGCGGTCAGCAAAGCCAGCGCGACGAGCAGGCCCCCTGCCCCGCCCATGGCGATCAGGCTGCGCCGGTCGATGCCGCCCCGCGTTTCCACCGCACCACGAAAGATGGCGGCGGCCGGCTGGGTGCGGGCGCGACCGAGCGGCGGGAAGGTGAAAAGGAAGGCGATGAGCAGGCCGTAAGCGGCGCTGGTGACAAGCGGCAGCGGATGGAGCCGGAAGCCGGGGCTGACCGGCAGCACATCACCCGCCAGCGCGACGATCAATGGCGGCAACAGCGCGCCCACGACAAGACCGGCGGCGATGCCGAGCAGCGCGACCACGCCGACCTGCATCCTATATATGCGGCCGATATCGGTGGAGGTCGCGCCCAGCACTTTCAATGTCGCGATGCCGCCGCGCTTGCCGGCGAGATAGGAGGCGACGCCGTTGCTGACTCCGATGCCGGCGATGACGAGGGCGGCCAGCCCGATCAGCGACAGAAACTGCCCCATGCGTTCGATGAAGCGATTGGCGCCCGGCGCTGCACGATCGCGGTCCTTCAGCGTCCAGCCGTCGGTTTCATGCGCCTTTTCCATGTCCTTGCGCACCGTGGCAGGATCAAAACCGGGGTTCAGGCGGATACGATATTTGGCGGTATAGAGGCTACCCGGCTGGATCAGGCCGGTACGGCGCAGCCCATCGATCGAGACGATCGCGACCGGGCCCAGGGTGAAGCCTTCGCCCAGCCTGTCCGGCTCGTCGGCGATGATGCCGCCGATGGTGAAATCGGCGGTACCATAGCGCAGCCGGTCGCCGGGACGAATCTCCAGCCGCTCCGCCAGCGCTTGGCCGATCAGCATATGATCGGGATCGAGTGGACTATATGTGCCGCTTTTCAGCGTAAGGGTACCATAAAGCGGATAGACGGCATCGACCCCCTTCAACTCGGTGAGGATCGCCGG
>Ga0209147_100297_pt1 | contig 41093 bp, 39 predicted proteins | sample AraplaCol_mLB_r2_FD_184278 | JGI IMG/M metagenome (GOLD analysis project Ga0209147, IMG submission 184278) | Arabidopsis root microbial communities from North Carolina, USA - plate scrape CL_Col_mLB_r2 (SPAdes) (version 2) | ecosystem: Host-associated > Plants > Roots > Endosphere | place: USA... | reverse complement strand
AAGGGATGATGACGAGCTACATCGAGCAGTCGAAGAACATGTTCGTGCAGATGCAGGAGCAGATGCAGAACCAGGCGAAGTCGATGTTCAGCACGTTCCCGTTCAAGCAGCCGGGCGCGCCGGAGCCGGAGAAGAAGTAGCGATTCGCGGCAGGCCGGCCGCGGCGGCGCGAGCCGTCGGGCGTCGGCGCCGCGAAGCAGGGCGGTCGATCGCCGTCGTGCATTCGGGCACGACGATGCGCGGTTGCCGCCTGCCGGAAGAAATCGCCGACGGTCGTCCAGGATCGTCGGTACCGAATGCCCGTGCCCGGTACGCGCGGGCATCGTCGCTCTCCAGTCGATCGAGATCCAGTCCATACGAATGAAAGCCGGGACGCGCCGAGCCTGACGGTGCGCGTTCGTGTCCGCGCGGGCGCTCGCGTGTCGTACCATAAGCGGCGCTGCACGGCGCTGCGTGGAAGCCGCCTCTGGCGAACGCGGTAGCGGTTCCTGCGCACGGCGAGATGTGCGATGCCGCGTCGACGCGGGGCGGCCGAGAAAAACAAACCGACTGAGAGAGAACATGCGAGGGATTCGAACGGCATCGACCGGCAGGCTGACCGGTCTTGTTGCGATGTTCGTGATGGGCGTCGGCCTGGCCTTGCCGGGCTTTGCGATGGATTGCGCGAAAGCCGTCCAGCCGATCGAGAAGCGCATCTGCGCGAACTCCATGCTGCGCGCGGCCGACGCGCGCATGAACGCGGCGTACTCGGGCGCACTGAAGGCCGCGCCGGACACGGCGATCCGCGACATGCTGGTGCGCGGCCAGCGCCGCTGGATCGACGCACGCAACAACCGTCTCGACGCCGATTACGAAGGCCATCTGCTGGCCGTCGACGAAGTGCGCAAGGCCATCGATCGGCGCACCGCCGTGTTGGCCGATCGATCGGACAAAGGGTTGATCGCTCGTGCACTGGCCGAGCGCAAGTGGCTCGCGAATTACACGGGCGGCCCGCTCACCGGTTTCGATGCAAACTGCGATTTCATTCCCGACGATGCAAGTGGCGCGCACGTTTCCTATGCGTGTTTCGGTGCTGTCCATGTGCAGCATCGTGCGCGGGTCTGCAGCCAGAGCGAGGACTGGGCGACCGGCGCGGTTTATCAGTACCGGTCGGTGGGCGCGGCAGACGGCGGGAAGGTGCGCCCGGTTGCGTTCTGCGAGGCGCAGGCGCATGGGCATGCGTGCGATAACGGGGGGGTGCAATCGGGGTGGATGCGTGCGGGGGCGTCCGGTGACGATAAGCGTGCGCCCGCGCCGGCAACCGGTTTGCCGCAACTCGATGCCGAAATGTGGCCGATCGGCGATGGCGACGATGCGATGTGGTTCGAGCGGTGTTTGACTGCGGCGATGTTTCCGTGAGTGCAGGGTTGGATCGAACCCTGCTCCGGCGGGCTTTTTTACGATCTCGTCGCTCGAGTGATTTCACGCAACGCGGGCCGGACGCGTGCGATCGCCGGCGGCAACGCCGACGGTACCGGCCCGGATTGCTTTACAGCGCCGGGAATCCTTGCTCGTCGTCGTGCGGAGGAAGGTCGAGCACGAGCTTGACGGCGCTGTAGTTGGCCTTGAGTGAGAACACGCGGCCGATCACGAGAAACGTCTGCCGCGAATTCTCGAGTTCGACGAAGTCGCCGGGCTGCGGCACGTGCGCGCCTTGATCGTAGGAAAAGCTGGTGCTGGTTTGTTCGCCGATGGCTTCTGCTGCGTGCTCGGTGAATTCGATCGTGATGTGGGTGGTCATGCGAACCCCGTTGGGTAATTGAAGAGAGCGGACGCTGCGATTTTCGCATAGTGACGGGGCCGTTTCGGGGCGATTCCGGCGCGGTGGCGTTTGCACGATCGTGCCCGTCATATCGTCGCGTCTCCCGGAAGGGACGGATCTGGTTCGCCTGTTGACTCGGGGCGCCCGCGAGAGCGCGCACATTGACGTCGAGGTTCGTAGCGTCGGAACCGCCGGTTTGGGTTCGCTGACCGAAAAATTGCTGTAGTCCCACGCTTTTGCTACCACGCCCCCACACGCCAGATGTTCCAATCCCCAAAGTCGGGTTTGTATCCCTCGGGTGCGCTTGAGGCAATAAAAAAACCGATCCCGACGTTGTAAAGGCGAGGGGGCTTGACGGCTTTCCTTGCGGCGGGTGCAGTCTGGGTCACGCTTGGTTTGTCTTTCTCAAAAAAGGTCACTATGGTGATCTTTTCTATTCCTGATAAACCCGCCAGGACTCGGCGGAAGTTTGCAGAAAGTGTATTTGTTCACTGTGCGTGACAAAAATTCAGGAAAGCTAAACCTGATGTTGGCCGAGCTAGGCGACACGAGCCTGGTGTCGAGTCGCTGGCTGCAGGTTTCCGAGGCGGGTGAATATAGTTTCACGAGGTGGTGTGGGGTGCGTGGGCGCTCCGCAGGCGTGACCTACAACGGGGTTTGCGAAGGTTGCACGCCCCCGCGCAAAACTTCCCCGAGGCATTCGAATCCCTCCAGCAGCTTCGCTTCGCCACCAGACGCGTTGCTAACGCTCGCGCGCACGAAGTGCGGTACGGCACCGCGGCCGACACTGAAAGCCTCGGCGATGCTGATGAGGTGATGGCGTTGTCGCAAGTGGTGCTCGACTTCCGCCGACCGCCAAGGGGCGGGTACTTCGATCCAGAAGTGCGGGCTGTGATCGTGCGTCCGATAATTCAAGCCTTCGAGGAGATCGCTGACCAACGCCTTGCGGCGTTCGATTTCGGCGATCTGTTGACGCAGTAACGCGCGGGCCGTGCCGTCTTCGATCCAACGACTGGCGATCTCCAGGCCCAGCGGCGCCGCCATCCACGAACTGGCGCGAATGGCTGCGGCCTGGCGACTCACCAAGGGAGCCGGCACGTGAAGGAAGCCGGCGCGCAGACCTGCCGCTACGGCTTTGCTCAGGCTGCTGATAAGGATACTGCGCTCAGGCGCGAAGTAGCTCAACGGCAACGGGCGGTCCTCCATCAAGACCCCGTGCGTCTCGTCCTCGATCACCATGAGGTTGTGTTCGCGACAGATTGATGCAATGGCGTGGCGGCGTGCTGGGGACATGACCGCTGTCGTCGGGTTCTGGATCGTTGGCGTGCAATACATGGCGGTCACCCGGTTGGCCCGGCAGGCGTCTTCGAGCGATTCGGGCACCAATCCCTCGTCGTCCATCGCGATATCGATCAGCTTGATACCCAGGAATCGCGCTAGGCCGGCGAGGCCCGGGTAAGTGAGTTGCTCAGTGACGAGCGTGTCGCCCGGACGTACCAAGGCCATCAGCGCGCAGAGCAAGCCATGCTGGCTACCGTTGACGCAAAGCACTTGATCGGCGGACGGCGCAAATTCCCCGTGTGCAAGCCAACGTGCGCCGGCCTGTCGATGATGCGGCAAGCCCGCATCCGGCGTGTAGAGCATCAGTTCCTGGAGTGCACGAGGTGACTGCGACAGTTGCGCGAGATCGCGAGCCAACAGCGCTGCCTCCTGTCCGGGAATATGCATGTTGCGGCTCATGTCGTGGCACAGGGCGGGCGCGTCGACGAAGTTGCGGAAGCCGGCGTCGCGCCCCCGCTCCTGTTCGCGCGAGTGCACGTAGGTGCCGTCGCCCACTCGGGCCACCACTAGCCCAAGCCGCTCCAACTCAGAGTAGGCCCGGCTGACGGTGCCAGGCGTGACCGCTAAGGCGTCTGCGAAGACACGGTGAGGTGGCAACTTGGTGCCTTGTGCGATCGCACCGGACTGAATGGCGCTCTGCAGCGCAAGTGCAAGACGCAGGTACTTGGGGCCCTGCCCATTTGCGAGTGCATTTCCAATGATTGACATGGTGTCAATATTTGTTTTGACAGTCATATTTGCCCCAATTTAACCTGTGATTTCAGTGCTTTGTATGAAAATCGCAAGGCAATTATCTCATAATGAATTCATTCTGGTGTATTGATGCGATGTCAATCTCGATTAATGAACAGCCCTCGGTGCGGGACAGGCTGGCCGGGTTGGTGACGGCAGTGCTTTTTCTGATCGTCTGTCTGAGTTGGGGCACGACCTGGCTGGGTATCAAAATCGCGGTGGAGAGCGTGCCGCCGCTGACTGCCGCGGGGCTTCGCTTCCTGCTGGCGTTTCCGTTGTTCGTGTTGTTCGCGCTCGTTCGGCGAGAGCCGATCCGCTTTCCCCGTCATCAGTCCGGCTTCTTCGTTTTCGTCACGCTGTGTTATTTCGGAGCGCCGTATTACCTGCTCAACTATGGGGAGCTCTACGTGTCGTCAGGACTGACGGCACTGTTGTTCAGCAGCATGCCTGTGTTCATCCTGATTTTCTCGGCCGCGTTCCTGCGGGAGCGGGTATTCATTTCGCAGGTCGTGGGCATCGCTGTTGGTTTCGGCAGTCTGGCGATGATCATCCATTCTCAAGGGCTGCATCTCGGCTACGGTGAGTTGTTCGGTGTTGTCGCCATCCTCGTCGCGGCCATCATGCATGCGCTTTGTTACGTGATCACCAAGCAGCGCGGAAGTGTGCTCAGTGTCATTACATTCAATACGTTGCCTATTGGGATCGCTGGGGCGGGTCTCTTTCTTGCCGGCTTGGTCGTGGAGCACCCCGACTTGGCCCAGATCACGTCGCGCTCCTGGGGCGCACTGCTTTACCTCGGCCTTGCTGCATCGGTCGGTGGATTCATCGTGTATTTCTTTCTGCTCAAACGCCTTAGTCCGGTGATCCTTTCGTTCGTGTTCATCATCTTTCCGGTGTTCGCCGTGCTGATTGGTGCGTGGTACGAGAACGTGCCGGTATCACGCGAATTGCTCGTCTATTCGGCGCTGCTTCTGGCGGGCTTTGCGATTACGAAATTGCCTATCGAAACGTTGTGGGCGCGAAGGAGGTAAGTCAACGTGTATCCACTCAACGAACGGAACCTGGCAATGGTCTATCAGCACGCCGAGCAAACCTATCCGAAGGAGTGCTGTGGTTTTGTGCATTTCGATGGACAAGTGCATGAGGGGGTGAACATCCAGGATGAACTGCATGCACGTAGTCCGGAGGTGTATCAGCGCATCGCCAACTACGGATACACCTTCTCCGTAGCCGATACCGTTCTGTTGAACAACAGCTTTCGCACCGACAATCCGGTGGCTGTCATCTATCACTCTCATCCGGACGTCGGTGCGTACTTCAGCCGTGAGGACATCGATAAAGCGCTGTACGACGGGCAACCGATCTATCCGGTGCAGTACCTGGTGGTGGATGTGAAAGCGGGAAAGGCAAAGGGCGCCAAGCTATTTGAATGGCGCAACGGGCAGTTTGTGACGGCGCGTGAATTTGTTGTTTGATTTGGAGTTACGAAGGAGCAGCAGGTCATGGATGAGCGAGCAGTGATTTTCCCCGAAATACTCGGGCGCGTCGCCAAGTTGAATACCACGCGCCTGACGGGGCGAGGCCACACACCGCGCGAGGTGATGTTCGATATTTGCGAACGACACCCGGTGCTTCGGTCGCACCTGTTCTATGCCAATGGGCATTTCAAGGAGCATTTTCTGGTGACAGCCGCAGGAAGCCTGGTCGATCTCGACGCGCCACTGGAAAGTCGGGACGAGATCGAGATCATGCTGGCGACATCGGGTGGCGTCGATGTCAATAAGCTGACCAATGCAGAAGTGCAGCGCTACGTTCGTCACATCACCTTGCCGGGTGTCGGCCGTGAAGGCCAGGCGCGGCTGAAGAAGGCGCGGGTGTTGATTATCGGCACCGGCGGCCTCGGTTCACCTATTTCACTGTACCTGGCAGCCGCAGGGATCGGTACGATCGGTCTGGTTGATTTCGATATCGTGGAAGTAAGCAATCTTCAGCGGCAGATCGTTCACGGGCATCAAACGATTGGTGTCCACAAGGTCGATTCCGCCAAGAGGCGGCTGCTTGATCTGAATCCGCACATCGACATCAGGACGCATGCTTACGCGGTCGACAAGAGCAACGCCTATGACCTGATCGAGCAGTATGACGTTGTTATCGACGGCACGGACAACTTTACATCCCGCTACGTTGTCAACGAAGCATGTGCACGCCAGGCGAAGCCGTTAATCTACGGCGCGCTGTATCGCTTCGACGGACAGGTAAGCGTGTTCAATTTGGCAGGTGGGCCTTGCTATCGCTGTCTTTTCCCGAAGAGTCCTCCTCCGGAATTGGCCCCGAGCTGCAATGCAGGTGGCGTGATCGGTGTTCTGCCTGGCGTTATAGGACTCCTGCAGGCAACGGAGGCGATCAAGCTGATCATGGGCTTGGGTAAACCGCTCTCTGGAAGGCTTCTACGCTTCGATGCGCTCGGCATGGCATTCTCGGAAGTGGCGTTCGAGCGGCGAGATGATTGTCCTACGTGTTCCAGTGGGGCGCGAGTCGATATTGATGACGATGCCGCTGTGTGCCAAACCAGCGGAGTGGCTGCGACACGAATGGAGCCGCATTGCTACATCGCACCCGCCGAGCTTGATGTACTGATGCATGCGGGAGCCTCAGGTGTACGGCTCATCGATGTGCGCGACGCCAACGAGTTGGAGGTATGTCGTCTGCCGGGAGCGTTGCATATTCCGCTGTCCGAGTTGGACGAACACCTCGGGGGACTGCAGCGCTCGGAGCGGTATGTCGTGGTGTGCTATGCGGGTACGCGTGCGGAACGCGCGGCGTCCTCGATGCTGGCATCAGGATTCGCGAAGGTTCAGGTGCTTGACGGCGGAATTAGACGCTGGGCGAAGGACGTCGAGCGCGATATGCCGATGTATTGAAGGAGGCCTTGGGTACCGATGATCTTCGATTCGATCCTTGACCTGATCGGTAAGACGCCGATCGTGCGACTTGCCAGCGTGTCCGCTGACACGGGGCTCTCCGTGTACGCCAAACTTGAGTCATTTAACCCGGGGCGAAGCCACAAGGCGCGGATCGCGCTCGGTATGGTGCTTGACGCCGAGCACAAGGGGCGGCTGGTTCGCGGGCGTGGTCAAACCATTCTGGAGCCGAGCGGTGGCAATACGGGGATCGGCTTGGCCATGATCGGCAACGTGCTCGGATACAAGGTCATACTGGTCATTCCCGACAACTACAGTCCGGAGAAGCGCCGCCTGCTGGAAATGTACGGCGCGACAGTCGTTCTATCGGATAGCCGCCGAGGCAACAATTCGCACGGCGAGAAAGCGATGGAGATGCAGCTGGAGCATCCGGATTACGTGATGCTTAATCAACAACGAAATCCGGCCAACCCGGACGCGCATCGGCAAGCCACCGCCAGAGAAATCATCGACGAATTCGCCGACTATTCACTGGATGCATTCGTCGGTGGTATCGGTACCGGCGGCCATATCACCGGGATAGGCGAGGTACTGAAGCAGTGGCGTCCCGGCTTCCAGGTTTTCGGCGTGGAACCAGAACAATGCGACCTTTTGCGCGGCAAGCATGCGCCTCATGATATCCAAGGGCTCTCGATTGGAATCGTGCCGGATGTGCTGAATCTCTCGGTACTCGATGGCATGATCCGCGTATCCAGGGACGAGTGTCTCGCGATGGTCTCGCAGGTCATGCGGCGTGACGCCATCAGTCTTGGCATATCGTCAGCAGCGAACCTCGTGGCCGTATCGAAGTTGGCGACGATGCTCAAGCCTCGGGCCGATGTGTTGACGATGATTTACGACGATGTGGATTCTTACCTGTCCTATTTCCAGTAGTTTCAGATTGCGAGATCGTGTCGATTTGCGTTCGCGACGTAAAGGACACTGGAAACCACATCCATGTGGTTATTAAACGATGAAAGACATAGTACGGAACCACATGCGCGCAGCGCTCATGGAATGCTGCTCGCCATCGACTGTCGATTGGTTGGAGCAGTCTCAGCCGTTCGAAGCGGCCGTTTGGGCTGCAACGGAAGACCTCATGGCGTTCGCGCAGAAAGATCCTGCGGCGCGTGGCGAAGCGAAGGCGATCGCCTATGGGTACTTGTCGTACAAGGCTGTCTTGCACTATCGCCTTGCTCGTGCAATTTCGGGCATGTTGGACGGCCAGCGCGGTATGCCTGCCGAGTTGGACGCCGCCGTGCTGTTGGTGTCTGCACGAGGACGCATGCTGTCAGGCGCGGAGATTCATCCGCGAAGCATGATCGGGCATCGGCTTGTGCTCGATCATGGATATGGCACGGTGATCGGCGAAACGACGCAGATCGGAGACGATTGCTACATCCTCGGAGGGGTGGTGCTCGGTGCCACGGGAATATCCGCCAACCCGGCAGGAAAGCGTCATCCCACGTTGGGCAATCGTGTTGAGGTGGGCGCCTTCGCCAGGATCTTCGGCAACGTCACTGTCGGAGACGATGTGTTGATCGGTCCACATTGCGTCATCAAGGACGACGTGTCGGCGGGGTCGGTCGTTACGGTGCGGTCGGTGTTGCAAGTGACACGCGGGCGAGCGCTCGATAGTAAATCGAGAGCAGCGATTATCTAAGTTCACCTTCTACGATGACCGGAAAAATTACCGGACGTAAGTTGCGAGAAGCTCTTTATGCCTACAGAAGCACTGTTTCGAACCAATGCCTATCTCCGCAGTTGCGAAGCACGAATCGTCCAGATCGGCGAGGCAGGGGTGATACTGGATCGCACCGTATTTTATCCGCATGGTGGCGGCCAACTCGGTGATACTGGCACCATGACGTTGGCTGACGGCATGCGATTGACGATCGCTGACGCACGCAAGCCAGCACAAGCGAACGCTCATCCCGACGATGTCGTCCATATTCCAGTGTCGGGGCAAGAGGCGGTACTTGCTCGCTTGGCCCCGGGCGATATGGTGACACTCGATATCGATTGGGAGCGCCGATATCGACTCATGCGTTTCCACACCGCGGCTCATTTGATGTGTGGCGTGCTGCCCTATGCGGTCGATGGGTGCAGCATTACGTCGGACTATGCGCGTCTGGACTTCGTGACCAGCGATCCGTTGTCCCGGACGGACATCGATCGGGCGTTGGATGAGCTGGTCTCCGCCGCTAAGTCCGTGCGTAGCGATGTCGTGACCGACGCAGAGTTGCGAGCCAATCCTGAGTGGGTCCGCACGGTGAGCGTGATGCCCCCGGCAGGACACGGCACGGTACGCGTCGTGACTATCGATGGTATCGATCTGCAGCCGTGCGGAGGAACGCATGTCGCGAATACCGCCGAAGTCGGCGCTGTTTGTGTACAGAAGATGGAAAAGAAATCCTCGCGTACGCGGCGAGTCGTGATCGGGTTCAAAGAGGGCGTGTAGGCGCGACGGGTACGCCGCGAACCGGGTGAACCGGGGCGGTGAAGACGTAAGGCCGCCATCACCGGCAGCGATGTGGTTGCCAATAGCCCAGTGGCGGCGAGGTTGAGGGCTTCATGGCGTGCGCCTGGATTGGTGTCAGGGGTGCAGTCGACCGGGCATTGCTTACTCAGACCGTCGGAAAACCGCTTTGGCTACCGCCCGCATGGTTGGTTGATCACGTGATGACCGTAATCCCGGTATCGGCGATCTGCGCGGGCTGCGCCAGCGCCGGAATTGGGGTCGGCTCGACTCGAGCGGTCCAGGTCCTGAACGATCAGTACAGAGCCGTCCAGCATCTGACCAATGCCGATCTGCCGGCCGACGCACGACGAGCCCCCCTTTCCGGACGTGGTGCTGACGGCAAGCGCATGCCCCGCTGTTCCGAAGTGAAAGGGCTGCATCACATGCCGTCTCGCACTTGGCTATCCGCCGCACGGTGTATCCGAGTTGAAAGCCTGCGCCGTCCCCAGCCGCTCGTTTTAGGCTGCTGGACCCTAAATCGCTGTAAACTCACGCTTTTGCTGCCACGCCCCCACATTCCAGATGTCCCAATCCCCCAAAGTAGGGTTCGTATCCCTCGGGTGCCCGAAAGCCCTCGTCGATTCCGAACAGATCATCACGCAACTGCGTGCCGAAGGTTATGAAATCTCCGGCACCTACGACGGCGCCGACCTCGTCGTCGTGAACACCTGCGGCTTCATCGACGAAGCCGTGCAGGAAAGCCTCGACGCGATCGGCGAAGCGCTGACCGAGAACGGCAAGGTGATCGTCACCGGCTGTCTCGGCGCGAAGTCGAGCGCCAGCGGCTCGAACCTGATCGAGGAAGTCCATCCGAAGGTGCTCGCCGTCACCGGCCCGCACGCGGTGGGCGAAGTGATGCAGGCCGTGCATTCGCACCTGCCGAAGCCACACGACCCGTTCACCGACCTTGTGCCGGCGGCCGGCATCAAGCTCACGCCGCGCCACTACGCGTACCTGAAGATCTCCGAAGGCTGCAACCATCGCTGCACGTTCTGCATCATCCCGTCGATGCGCGGCGATCTCGTGTCGCGTCCGGTCGCCGAAGTGATGCTGGAAGCCGAGAACCTGTTCAAGTCGGGCGTGAAGGAACTGCTCGTGATCTCGCAGGACACGAGCGCGTACGGCGTCGACGTGAAGTACCGCACGGGCTTCTGGAACGGCAAGCCGATCAAGACGCGCATGACCGACCTGGTCGCCGCGCTCGGCGAACTCGCGGCACAGTACGGCGCATGGGTGCGCCTGCACTACGTGTACCCGTACCCGAGCGTCGACGAAGTGATTCCGCTGATGGCCGAAGGTCCGTTCAAGGGCCACGTGCTGCCGTATCTCGACGTGCCGTTCCAGCACGCGCATCCGGAAGTGCTGAAGCGCATGAAGCGTCCGGCGAACGCCGAGAAGGTGCTCGAGCGCGTACAGAAGTGGCGCGAGATCTGCCCGGACCTGACGATCCGCAGCACGTTCATCGCGGGCTTCCCCGGCGAGACGGAAGAGCAGTTCGAAACGCTGCTCGACTTCATCCGCGAGGCGGAACTCGATCGCGTCGGCTGCTTCGCGTATTCGCCGGTCGAAGGCGCGACGGCAAACGAACTCGACGGCGCGCTGCCGGATGAGGTTCGCGAGGAGCGTCGTGCACGCTTCATGGAAGTCGCCGAGGAAGTGTCGGCGAACCGCATTCAGCGCAAGGTCGGCAAGACCCTCAAGGTGCTGATCGACGAAGTCAGCGAGGAAGGCGGGATCGGCCGCACGGCGGCCGATGCGCCGGAGATCGACGGCGTGGTCTATGTCGAGCCGGCGGCGAAGGCCTCGAAGCGCTACAAGGTCGGCGATTTCGTGTCCGTGAAGATCACGGGCGCCGACGGCCACGATCTGTGGGGCGAGGTGTAAGCGATGGCCGCCGCATTCCCGGAGATCCTCGCGCTCGGCGAAGCGATGATCGAGTTCAACCAGTCGCAGCCGGGCCGGCCTGAATTCCTGCAGGGCTTCGGCGGCGACACGTCGAACTTCTGCATCGCCGCGGCGCGCCAGGGCGCGTCGACGGGTTTCGTGTCGGCGATCGGCGACGATCCGTTCGGCCGGCTGCTGGCCGACATGTGGCGTGCGGAACGCGTCGACACGACGTACGTGCGGATCGATCGCACGGCGCCGACCGGCGTGTATTTCGTCACGCACGGCGCCGACGGCCACCAGTTCGACTATCTGCGTGCGGGCTCGGCGGCGAGCCGCTATGCGGCAGGCGACCTGCCGCTCGACGCACTGGCCGCCGCGAAGGCCGTGCACCTGTCCGGCATCAGCCTCGCGATCAGCACGGCTGCGTGCGACGCCGCGTTCGCGGCGATCGACCACGCGCGCCGCAACGGTGCGAAGGTCAGCTTCGACACGAACCTGCGCCTGAAGCTGTGGCCGCTGCCGCGCGCCCGCGCGGTGATGCGCGAGGCGCTGCGCCAGACGGATATCTGCCTGCCCAGCTGGGACGACGTGACGGCAATCACGGGCGCGAACGATCGCGACGCGATCGTCGACGCGATGCTCGAACACGGGCCGCAGGTCGTTGCGCTGAAGCTCGGCAAGGACGGCGCCTACGTGGCGACGCCGAACGAGCGGCGCGTCGTGCCGGGCTTCGCGGTCGAAGCCGTCGACGCGACGGGCGCGGGCGACTGCTTCGGCGGTGCCTTCGTCGCGCGGATCGTCGCGGGCGACGATCCGTTCGCGGCGGCGCGTTATGCGAACGCCGCGGCGGCATTGTCGACGACGGGCTACGGTGCGGTCGCGCCGATTCCGCAGCGCGAGGCGGTGGAGCGCCTGATGCAAGGCTGATGCGCAATACGCGCGCCGGCCGCGGCCCCGTATGACGGCCAGCGCATCGCCGCAATTTACGAGCGAATCTGAAGCAAGGAGCAACACAAGGTGGGTCGATATTCGCAATGGCAACGGGCGCTCGTCGTCGCGGGCGCACTGGCGGCGGGCACGGCGATGCCGGGCGTGGTCGCGGCGCAGGCTGTCGCGCCGGGCGTGCAGCAGGACGAACCGGCACCGGCGCGGCCGCTGAAGCCGAATCCGGAGTTTGCCCGCCTGCCGCGCTACGAAGGCACGCTCGGCGACCGCCCGATCGTCGTGCATCTCGGCCCGAAGACGGACGAGGAAGGCGTGCACGGCGAATACCAGTTCGCCGATACGGGCGAGGTCGTACTGCTCGCGGGCGATCGCGACGGCGACACGCTTGAAATCGAGGAATCGAACGACGGCACGAACATCACGGGCGTGTGGATCGGCCGCTTCGACGCGACGGGCACCCTGAAGGCCGACCGGATGAACTCGGACGAGTCGGATCCGCAGCCCGTCGTGCTGCGTCTCGCGCCGGGCAAGCGCGCGGCGCTGCAGGTGCGCGACGGCCGCGTGCAGGAAATCGAGACGGTGGGCGGCGTCGTCAACCTGCGCACCGACAACTGAACCCGCGCTGGCTCGGCGCGCGCGGCGCGCATTGTACCGGGCCAATCGTGCCGATTTTGGCTAATCTGGCGACTTATTCCGCAACCGAACGGCCTCGTGCCCGGCTTCCTGTCATGACTGCATCCACTCCCAAGCGCGCGCTGCAAACCCGCATCGTTCAACCCGACGACGTGATCCCGGAAGGTTTCCGTTCGTTCGTGCCGCCGGTCGCGCGCGCGTCGACGGTCGTGTTTCCCGATCTCGCGACGATGCGTGCGCTCGTCTGGCACAACGACAACCAGTGGCGTTACGGGCTGCATTCGACGCCGACGTCGCTCGCGCTCGCGCAGCGGCTTGCCGAGATCGAGGGCGGCACGCATGCGCTGCTGCAGCCGTCGGGCCTCGCGGCGATCATGAACGTCTACTTCGGGATCGTGAAAGCCGGCGACGACGTGCTGATTCCGCACAACGTGTACGGGCCGAACGCCGATTTCGGCAACTGGCTCGCGAAGGATTTCGGCATCACCGCGCGCTACTACGATCCGCTCGTCGGTGCCGGCATCGCCGACCTGATCCAGCCGAACACGCGGCTGATCTGGATCGAGGCGCCCGGCTCGGTGACGATGGAAGTGCCCGACGTCCAGGCGATCACGGCGGCCGCGAAGGCGCGCGGCATCGTCACCGCGATCGACAACACCTTTTCGGCCGGGCTCGCGTTCAAGCCGTTCGAGCACGGCGTCGACATCTCGGTGCAGGCGCTGACCAAGTACCAGTCGGGCGGCAGCGACGTGCTGATGGGCGCGACGATCACCGCGAGCGCCGACCTGCAGGCGAAGCTGAAGCTCGCACGGATGCGCTGCGGGATCGGCGTGTCGGTCGACGATTGCTCGCTCGTGCTGCGCAGCCTGCCGAGCATGCAGGTGCGCTTCGACGCGCACGGCAAGAGCGCGCTCGCGCTGGCGCAATGGCTGAAGGCGCGGCCGGAGATTGCGTCGGTGCTGCATCCGCAGATGGCCGATTGCCCGGGGCACGCGTCGTTCATGCGCGATTTCACCGGCGCGGGCGGGCTGTTCTCGGTGGTGTTCGACGAACGCTACAGCGCGGAGCAGGTCGACCGCTTCGTCGAGTCGCTCGAACTGTTCGCGATCGGCTGGAGCTGGGGCGGCGCATGCAGCCTTGCGATGCCTTACGACGTCGCGTCGATGCGTCCGGACTGGCCGCATCGCGGCACGCTGGTGCGTTTTTATGTCGGCCTGGAAGACGAAGCCGACCTGCGCGCGGACATCGAACGCGCGATGCAGGCCGCACTCGGCTGATCGCCGGCCGGTCAGGTTCCCCGGCACGACAAAACGCCGGCGCGATGCAACATCGCGCCGGCGTTTTTCATTTGACGCGCGGCAGGATCAGAACAGCCGCAGCAGCCCGTCGAGGCCGACGTGATCGAACGCGACCGTCGCCGCGTCGCGCACGACGGGTTTCGCGTGGTACGCGACCGACAGCCCGGCTTCGGCCATCATCTTCAGGTCGTTCGACCCGTCGCCCATCGCGATCGCGCGGCTCGGCTCGAGGCCGAGCGACGCGCACGTCTCGCGCAGCAGGCGGGCCTTCACGTCGGCGTTGACGATCTCGCCGAGCACCTTGCCGGTCAGCTTGCCGTCGACGATCTCGAGCGTGTTCGCATGCGCGTAGTCGAGGCCGAGGCGCGCCTTCAGCCGCTCGGTGAAGAACGTGAAGCCGCCCGACACGAGCAGCGTCTTCATGCCGGCGGCCTTCACGCCGGCCAGCATCGTCTCGGCGCCCGGCGTCAGTTGCAGCCGTTCCTCGTATACGCGTTCGAGCGCGTGCGCGTCGAGCCCGGCCAGCAGCGCGACGCGGCGCGTGAGGCTTTCGTTGAAGTCGCGGATCTCGCCGCGCATCGACGCTTCGGTGATCTCGGCGACCTGCGTTTTCAACCCGCAGAAATCGGCGATCTCGTCGATGCATTCGATCGTGATCAGCGTCGAATCCATGTCCATCACGGCGAGCCCGAAATCGGCGAGCGTGCGGCCGGCCTCGACGAACGCGAAGTCGAGCGCGTGCGTGCCGCAGTACGCGTCGATGTCGAGGCGCTGTGCCGGGCTCGCGTCTTCGATGCGCAGCGCATGATCGTCGGTCTGCACGATGCGGGTGCCGCGCGACAGCGCGAGCAGCGGTTTGTGATGGGCGTCCGACAGCGGCGCAAGGCTCTGGATGACGAGGTTGTGGGTCATGACGGGATGGTTGGGAGACGGATGAAAAGCGTGCGCGGCCAATGGGCGGCCGTCTGCGTGCGTGGCCCCGTTCGACTGCGGGCCATTGCGTCGCGAACGCGCCATTGTAGCCGGTTGGCCGGGCCGGGCGGTCGCGGCAGGGACGAATCCCGCGGCCCGACTCGAGCCGGTACGCCCGCGGCGCGAACCGAACGAAGGCACCTATCGCCCGTCCGCGCGATCCCAGTACGGTGGATCGCCGAAATGCTCGGCCAGGAACGCGATGAACGCGAGCGTCTTCAGCGGCACGTGTGTGCGGCTCGGGTAGACGGCCCAGATCGCGACGTCGTCGGCGAACGGATAGTCGTCGAGTATCGTGACGAGCGTGCCGCTCGCGAGCAGCGGGCCGACGTCCCAGGTCGACTTGATCGCGATCCCGAAGCCGTCGACCAGCGCTTCGCGGATCGCCTCGCCATTGCTCGCGACGAGCCGGCCGCCGACCCGCACGGTCAGCGGGCCTTGCGGCGTCGTGAACGACCAGTCGCGCTGGTCGCCGAGGATCACGCATTCGTGCTGCGCCAGGTCGGCCGGATGGCGCGGCGTGCGGTGCCCGGCGAGATACGCGGGCGAGCAGCACAGCACGCGGCGGTTGGCGGCAAGCTTGCGCGCGACGAGCGTCGAATCCTTCAGCGCGCCGAGGCGGATCGCGACGTCGTAGCCGTCGTCGACCAGGTCGACGATCTCGTCCGACAGCCGCAGGTCGAGCGACACGGACGGATAGCGGCGCAGGAATGCGGGAATCACCGGCGCAACATGCTGCCGGCCGAACGACGACGACATCGACACCTTCAGCCGCCCGTACGGCTCGGTGCGGCCGTGGCCGACCGATGCGCGCGCGGCGTCGGCGGCCGACAGCAGCGTGTCGGCGTGCGCCATGAATACCTCGCCGTCCTGCGTGAGGCTGATACGGCGCGTGGTGCGGTGCAGCAGCCGTGCGCCGAGCTGACGCTCGAGTTGTGCGATGCGCGCGCTCGCGACCGCGGCCGACACGCCGAATTCGCGCCCGGCCGCGGTGACGTTCGCGAGCAGGGCCGCGCGAACGAACAGCGCGACGTCGAGCAGGTCGAGCGGCTTGTCGGGGGCCGGAATCGGATCGGAGGCCATTATTCTGAATTTCCTGAAAATGTTTCAGGAAATATAGCGGTTTTCTCGAATGATCGGGTTGCCTACGATGATGTTCATGGGGCTGCGCCGCGGCCCCCAGGTTTCCAGAAGGAGTTTCGTGATGAAGGCCGTTGGACTGACCCGTTACCTGCCGATCGACGATCCGCAAGCCTTGCTCGACGTGGAGCTGCCGCAGCCCGTGCCGGGCCCGCGCGACCTGCTCGTGAAGGTCGAGGCGATTTCCGTGAACCCGGTGGACACCAAGGTGCGCGCGCCGAAGCCGCAGGTCGAGGACACGCCGCGCGTGCTCGGCTGGGATGCGGCCGGCACGGTGGTCGCGGTCGGTGCCGACGTCACGTTGTTCCGGCCCGGCGACGAAGTGTTCTATGCGGGCAGCATCACGCGGCCCGGCGCGAACAGCGAATTCCATACGGTCGACGAGCGGATCGCCGCGCTGAAGCCGCGTACGCTCGATTTCGCCGCGGCGGCCGCGCTGCCGCTCACCGCACTGACAGCGTGGGAGGCGCTGTTCGACCGGCTGCACGTGTCGCCGCAGGGTGCGGACGCCGGCAAATCGGTGCTGATCATCGGCGGCGCGGGTGGCGTGGGCTCGATCGCGATCCAGCTCGCGAAGGCGCTCGGCAAGCTGCACGTGATCGCGACCGCGTCGCGGCCGGCGTCGGCCGAATGGGTGCGCGCGCTGGGCGCGGATGCGGTGGTCGACCATTTCGACGACTTGCCTGTGCAGTTGCGCGAGGCCGGGCATCCGAGCGTCGACTACGTGCTGATTTTCAACGATACGGATCGTCATTTCCCCGCCGCTGCGGAGGTAATCCGGCCGCAGGGCGGCATTTGCACGATCGTCGAGAACGACAAGCCGGTGCCGGTCGAACTGCTGAAGGCGAAAAGTGCGGCGTTTCACTGGGAGTTCATGTTCACGCGTGCGATGTTCGAGACGCCGGACATGATCGAGCAGCACCGGATCCTCGGCGAAGTCGCGCGGCTCGTCGACGGCGGCACGCTGCGCACCACGCTCGGCGAACAGCTCGGCACGATCAATGCCGCGAACGTGCGGCGCGCGCATCAGCTGCTCGAGGCCGGGCGCGCGATCGGCAAGCTCGTGCTGAGCGGCTTCTGAGCCGGCATCGCGCGTAAGGTTGCGGCGCCGCGAACGCAAGCGGGGTAACACCCGATGCGTTTGCGGCGCACGGCATGCCGCTTGGCGGTAGACTGGCAGCGCATCATGCATCGAAAACCGCGCGGCACGCGCGTGCCGCCGCATACCAAGGAGGTCAGCATGAGCCAACGCAGCTTGTCAGTCGCCGCATCGTGGTCGGTCGTGTTCGCGGCGGCGTGCGTCAGCGCGAGCGTATTCGCGGCGCCGCCGGTCAAGGGCAGCCTGAAGGGCGGCGGCACCGGACAGCTCGAATACACCGTCAAGGTCGACTCGAAGACCTTCGGCAACACGCAGGAGACCCGCAAGATCCGCTCGGGCGAGACGGACGACTTCAACTGGAAGTCGGTGCCGCCGAGCGGTGCGGTCGCGATGCCGGACGGTTGCCCGAACGCGGACAGCCTGCCGCGCGACGCGAACGGCGCGATGGTCCGCCAGACCCAGGTGCGGCTCGCGCCGTCGATCGACGCGAAGGGCGTCGCCAACGTGCAGATGAGCTTCCAGGCGGCCGCGCCGAAAGGCACGCGCAACGTGACGGCCGGCGGCAAGTCGCTGCAATGCCCGGACGTCGCGTCGGTGAGCCAGGTGAAGTGGGTGTCGATCCCGACCAACGGCGGTTCGAAGTCCGTCACGATGAGCGACGGCACGAAGGTGACGGTGTCGATCAAGCGCTGAACGGCGCGCGCGGGACGCTGCCGGAACCGGTGCGCGCGCAACGGGTTCGACGCGCGGGCCGGCCCGGCGGCGCGTGAGCGTTTCGTGTCGCCGTCACGATGCTTTCCCGCGACCCGCTCGCTGTGCCGTGTTGCGGCAACGGTAGGGCAGCAGCACGGCGTGCGGCGGTGTCGCGCGTCGACCTGCGTGACGTCATGTGAATGTCACGCTATGCTCGCCCGCATCATCCACTTCCCGCAACGACATCCCGATGAAATGCCGAATCCGCGCATTGCTGTGCGCCATTGCGTTCGCCGCCATGCACGCGCACGCGGCCGACGATTGCGGTTTCGTGAAAAAGGTCGGGCTGCCGTCCCGGCAGCAGGTGGCCGTCGTGTCCAGCGGCGCGCTCGAACCGTGCTCGACCGGCAGCTACGCGGTGCGGGTGTATTCGACCGCGCATGCCGCCGCCGGCTTCGATACCGACGACTACGTGACGGGCGCGCTGCGTGCGCGTGACGGTACGGTCACCGATGCGTTCACGGCCGACCTCGGCGCGCGGGCGCCGCAGGCGCTCGTCGTGACGACACGCTCGGCCGGCAGCGGCGGTTATGTCGGCGCGCAGGCCTATGTGACGACGTCGCGCGCGGTGCGGCTCGTTGCGTCGGTCGACGGGCTCGCAGCGGACGCGGACATCGCGGCCGCATTGCGGCAGGCGCTCGGCAAGCGTCGCGGCGCGCGCTGACCGGCGAACCGCGCGAACGCGTCGCGCGGCGACTACGCGTGTCAGTGCGCGCGTTCCTCGAGCCGCGATGCGAGAAAGCGGTGATCCGCCGAGAACAGCCGGCGATAGGTCATCAGCACCGCGCCGACGGTGCCGAGCGCGGAAGCCGCGGCGATCAGGAACATGATCACGATCTGGTAGCGCACGGCCTGCAGCGGCGACTGGCCGGCCAGCACCTGGCCCGTCATCATTCCCGGCAGGCTCACGACGCCGACGACGGCCATCTGGTTCAGCGTCGGCAGCATGCCCGCGCGCACGGCCTGGCGCGCGGCGTCCTGCGCGGCTTCCCAGCGCGTCGCGCCGAGCGCGAGTGCGGTTTCGACGCGGTCGCGGCGCGCCGTGAGCTCCTCCATCATCCGCTCGACGCCGAGCGACACGCCCGTGAGCGTATTGCCGAGAATCATCCCGAGGATCGGAATCGCGTATTGCGGTGCGTACCACGGATGGATGCGGATCACGACGAACAGGCCGACCGCCGCGACGAACCAGCTGCTGAACCAGATCGACGCGATGCTGTCGATGCGCTGGCCGCGGTAGGTGCGCTTGCCGCGCCCCGCGCCGGCGAACCCGGCGATCAAGGTCATCAGCGCGGTGAGCGGCAGCACGATGTACCAGTGAGGATGACCGAATACCCAGCCGAGCACGTAGCCGATCGCGAGCAACTGCACGACGGTGCGCACGGCCGCGAGCGCGAGCTTGCGGCCGAGGCCGAGCGACAGTGCCATCGAGATCGCGCCGTTGACCGCGACGAGCGCGGCGGCGATGCCGACGTCGACGAGGCTCAGGTCCTGCAGTGCGGGGCTCATCGTGTTGCCTCCGTCGGGTTGGCAGCGTGTATCACGCCGGCCTGCATCACGAGCCGTATCGTGCCGATCCGTGCGGCCTGGGCGGGATCGTGCGAGATCCACATGTACGCGCGGGCGTCGGGCGCCGCGTCGAACCATGCGCCGACGAGCGACTCGATCGCGCGCGCCGATTCGGGATCGAGCGCGGAGGTCGGCTCGTCGAGCAGCAGCACGTCGGGATCGAGCTGCAGCACGCGCAGCAGCGCGGCGATCTGGGCTTCGCCGCCCGACAGGTCGCTCGCGCGCTTGTCGAGAAAGTCGGGGCCGCGGCCGGCCTGCGCGGCGAGCGCTTCGGCGCGCGCGCGATCGAACGCGACGTCGCGATAGATCGCGAGCGAATACGGATAGCGCAACTGCGATTCGACGGTGCCGTCCATTTGCGCGGGGCGCTGGCGTACGTAGGCGATGCTGCGCCGGTAACGCGGGATCGCGCTGCGCCGGATCCGTTTGCCGCGCCACAGGATGTGGCCGCCGTCAAGCGGATCGAGCAGCGCGAGCGCGCGCAGCAGCACGCTCTTGCCCGACCCGGACGGTCCCGTGACAGCAATTCGCGATCCCGCTGCGAGGCTGAAATCGGTCGGGGCGAGCAGGGTCTTGCCGCTGCTGGCGTCGCGCCGCGTGATGTGCTGCGCATCGATGAGGCCGGTGGGGGCTGTCATGTCACAAATGAAAAAAAGCGTTAATGGCGCCGAAACGTCACCATGGCGTGCGTCATAATACCGACTGAAAAGCCGCGGGTGTCGTGCGCCGTTCGTCCACGCAAGCGGCCCGGCATGGTGCGGCGACATTTCAGAACAACAACGGAACCGCCATGACGCTTACCCGAGCCATCGGCAAATCGGCTGCATGGATCGTCGGTATCGTCGCGGTGCTCATCGCGGCGGCCGGCGTCTTTCTCTTTACGTTCGACTGGAACCGCGCGAAGCCGTGGGTCAACGAACAGGTGAGTGCCGCACTCGGCCGCCCGTTCGCGATCAACGGCGATCTCAAGGTCGGCTGGCGCCGCCCCGACGGCGAAACCGGCTGGCGTGCCTGGGTGCCCTGGCCGAGCTTTTCGGCCACGCAACTCGAGATCGGCAACCCCGACTGGGCGAAGACGCCCAAGTTCGTCACGCTCGATGCCGCGCACTTCGACCTCGCGATCCTGCCGCTGCTCGCGCATGAAATCGTCATCCCGTCGATCGACGTCGTGAATCCGGCCGTCGACCTCGAGCGGCTCGCCGACGGCCGCAACACGTGGACCTTCCAGTTCAAGCAATCGTCGCAGCCGTCGCCGTGGAAAGTGCGGCTCGACAGTTTCGGCTTCGCGAAGGGCACCGTCACGTATCGCGACGCGATCACGAAGGCCGACCTGACCGTCGCGATCGATACGCTCGGGCAGCCGATTCCGCTCGGCGATGTGCTGAAGGAGCAGGAACAGACGTCGCGCGCGGCATCCGCGCAGCGTGTCGGCAAGCGCGGCGCCGCGCAACTGAGCGCGAAGGCCAGCGCTGATGCCGCGTCGAGTGCGGAGGCGGCGAGTGCGTCGAGTGCGGCGTCGGCGCCGGGCGCTTCGGCTGCTTCGCGCGTTGCATCGGCTGCTTCGGGTTCGTCCGCTGCTTCTGCTTCCTCCGCTTCTTCCGCATCGACGGCTGCCGCCGCGTCCGGCGCAAGCGGCGCCGCGGCGCCCGCGAAGCCTTCCGGCCCGACCTATGCGTTCGGGCTGAAGGTCGACGGCCGCTACAAGAACGTGCCGATCAGCGGTACCGGCAAGCTCGGCGGCGTACTGGCGATCCAGGACGCGTCGCGGCCGTTCCCGCTGCAGGCCGACGTGAAGGCCGGTGACACGCGGCTCGCGATCGTCGGCACGCTGACCGATCCGATGCATCTCGCGGCGATCGACCTGCGGCTGTGGCTGCAGGGCACGTCGATGTCGCACCTCTACCAGCTCACCGGCATCACGCTGCCCGACACGCCGCCTTACGCGACGGAAGGGCGGCTGATCGGCAACTTCAAGCGGCGCGCGAGCACGTTCCGCTACGAGAACTTCAACGGCCGCGTCGGCGGCAGCGATCTCGGCGGCACGCTGGTGTACGAGCAGCGCGAGCCGCGGCCGAAGCTGTCGGGCGAGCTCGTGTCGAACCTGCTGCAGTTCTCGGATCTCGCGCCGGTGATCGGCGCGGATACGGCCGCAAGCAAGGCCAGGCGCGGCGACACGACACGCCAGCCGCCGGGCCGCGTGCTGCCGGTCGAGACGTTCCGTACCGATCGTTGGCGCGAGATCGACGCGGACGTCAAGTTCACGGGCCGCAAGCTGATCAAGAGTTCGAACCTGCCGATCACGAACCTGTACACGCACATCGTGATGCAGGACGGCGTGCTGTCGCTCGAACCGCTGCAGTTCGGCGTCGCGGGCGGCACGCTCGCGACGACCGCGCACCTCGACGGCAGCGGCGCGCCGCTGAAGGGCCGCTTTACGGTGGCCGCGCGGCACCTGAAGCTCAAGCAACTGTTCCCGACGCAGCAGGTCATGCAGTCGGCGCTCGGCGAGATCAACGGCGACGCGTCGCTGTCGGCGACCGGCAACTCGCCGGCCGCGCTGGCCGCGACGTCGACCGGCGAAGTGAAGGCGCTCGTCACGGACGGCCGCATCAGCCGCCTGCTGATGGAGGCGGCGGGGCTGAACGTCGCGAACGTCGTGTACGAGAAGCTGTTCGGCAACAATGACGTGAAGATCAACTGTGCGGCAGTCGATTTCGTCGCGACCAACGGGATGCTCGACCCGAAGGTGTTCGCGCTCGACACCGACGACGCGCTGATCAACGTCGACGGCCCGATCAGCCTGCGCGACGAAACGCTCGACCTGAAGATCCATCCGCATACGAAGGGTTTCCGGATCTTCTCGCTGCGCTCGCCGCTGTATGCGAAGGGCACGTTCAAGAATCCGAAGGTCGGTGTCGATGCGGGCGCGCTCGCGCTGCGCGCCGGCGCGATGGTCGGCCTCGGCCTGATCAACCCGTTCGCGGCCTTGATCCCGCTGATCGCGCCGAGCAACAACAAGGACGTGCCGTGCTCGGAGCTGTTCGGGCAGGTGAAGGCGACGGCGGCCCAGAAGGCGGCCGCGAAAGCCGGCAAATGACGGACGTGCGTCGCGCGGTGAACGCGACGCGCGTGCGGCCGATGCAACCGTCCCGTGCTCGGCGCAGGCTCGCAACGACCTGCCGCCTGGCCGTATCGATCCGGCGAACCGTTTCGACCGTTCGTGGCGCGTCAGCTACCCGCGCGCGCCCACAGCAGCACGGCGTCGACTTCCCGGCCGTCGATTCGCACGGGGCCGGCGGTGCCGAGCTGCAGGCGATCGCCGTCGAGCCTGAAGACCCGCTGCTGCACGTTGCCGATCCAGTTCGGGAACAGGCTGACGTCCATTTCGTGGGTCAGCGTGCCGTCGTCGTCGAGATGAAAGGGGCCTGAATAGGCAATGTAGCCGCGAGCGGCGGCCGTGCACTCGCTCTCGGTGCCGCGGTGCAGATCGCCGCTCGCGTACGGCGGGCGGCCGGCAGCCATCAGCTGGGCCGACATGTAACCGTCCCGCGTATAGAGAATCCAGCCGCGCGCGTCGCGGCCGAGCGGATAGGTGACGGCGCTGCCGTCGCGCGGGCGTATTTCGTAGGACACGAGGCGCCATGCGCCGACGAGTTGTTCGCGAAGCTGGCTGGCGAGCATGCGGGATTCCTTTCAGGCGGCGGGGCGCGGGCCGTCGTGTTGGCGGGCCGCCGGGCGGCGGTCCAGGGGGCTGGAATGCGCTGCCGGAACGGCGTGGTCGGCAGTTTCTCCGACACCTGCTAAAATACACGGTTTTCCGTCGATTTATCCTTTAACGGGACCTGCCGTGCTTTCTACTGCCAACATCACGATGCAATTCGGGCCAAAGCCCCTGTTCGAGAACATCTCGGTCAAATTCGGCGAGGGCAACCGCTATGGTCTGATCGGCGCGAACGGCTGCGGCAAGTCGACGTTCATGAAGATCCTGGGCGGCGACCTCGAGCCGAGCGCCGGCAACGTTGCGCTGGAGCCGAACGTGCGCCTGGGCAAGTTGCGCCAGGACCAGTTCGCGTATGAAGACGTGCGCGTGCTCGACGTCGTGATGATGGGCCACACCGAGATGTGGGCCGCGATGACCGAGCGCGACGCGATCTACGCGAACCCGGAAGCCACCGACGACGACTACATGCACGCCGCCGAGCTCGAAGGCAAGTTCGCAGAATACGGCGGCTACGACGCCGAGGCGCGCGCGGGCGCGCTGCTGCTCGGCATCGGCATCGAGGAGAAATTCCACAACGGCACGATGAGCGACGTCGCACCGGGCTGGAAGCTGCGCGTGCTGCTCGCGCAGGCGCTGTTCTCGAAGCCGGACGTGCTGCTGCTCGACGAACCGACCAACAACCTCGACATCAACTCGATCCGTTGGCTCGAGCACACGCTCAACGAGTACAACTCGACGATGATCATCATCTCGCACGATCGTCACTTCCTGAACTCGGTGTGCACGCACATGGCCGACATGGACTACGGCACGCTGAAGGTCTGGCCGGGCAACTACGACGACTACATGCTCGCATCGGCGCAGGCGCGCGAGCGCCAGGCCGCGGCGAACGCGCGCGCGAAGGAGCGCGTGGCCGAGCTGCAGGACTTCGTGCGCCGCTTCTCGGCGAACAAGTCGAAGGCCCGTCAGGCAACGAGCCGCGCGAAGCAGATCGACAAGATCAAGATCGAGGAATTCAAGCCGTCGTCGCGTCAGAACCCGTTCATCCGCTTCGAGTTCGAGAAGAAGCTGCACAACGTCGCAGTGGTCGCGGAAGACATCACGAAGAAGTACGAGCGCACGATCTTCCAGAACTTCAACCTGTCGGTGCAGCCGGGCGAGCGGATCGCGATCATCGGCGAGAACGGCGCGGGCAAGACGACGCTGCTGCGTTCGCTGCTCGGCGCGCTCCCGCTCGAGCACGGCACGGTGAAGTGGTCCGAGAACGCGAATGTCGGCTACATGCCGCAGGACACGTACGAGGAGTTCCCGAACGACATCACGCTGATGGACTGGATCGACCAGTACCGCAAGGACGGCGACGACGAAACGATGGTGCGCGGCACGCTGGGCCGCCTGCTGTTCTCGTCGGACGACATCAAGAAGTCGGTGAAGGTGCTGTCGGGCGGCGAGAAGGGCCGCATGATCTGGGGCAAGCTGATGCTCGGCCGCCACAACGTGCTGCTGATGGACGAGCCGACCAACCACATGGACATGGAATCGATCGAGTCGCTGCAGATCGCGCTCGAGCAGTTCGAAGGCACGCTGATCTTCGTGTCGCACGACCGCGAATTCGTGAGCGGGCTGGCGAACCGGATCATCGAAGTGCGTACGGACGGCACGCTGTTCGACTTCGGCGGGAATTACGAGGAGTTCCTGACGAGCCAGGGGCAGGAATAAGTGTCCTGAGCGTTCCTCCGGCCATATGTCGCGGCTAGGCAGGCAAGCAGCACCTCCAGCCGTCCCCACGGAGCGAACCGCCGGAAGTAAATCGAGCCCGCATCGACAGCGTTGTCGATGCGGGCTTTTTCATTTCCGCTTGCCGCGCGGCCCGGCAGCGTTTCTCATTCCGGTTTCCTCCCGCGAATCGACTTCGGGTAAATTACCCACCGAACGCCAATCATCATTCCCCATTTCGACCCGGAGCCGCTCCCGATGCCGGACCATCCTCTCCCGCTCGACCTGTCCGGCCTTGCGCAAAGCCTGTACGCGCAGGGCACCGAGGAGGGCATCCTGTCGCGCCTGATGGAGCGGATCGCGCCGGTCAACCGGTTCTGCGTCGATATCGGCGCCAGCGACGGCCTGCGCAACAGCAACACCGCCCGGTTGTTGCGCGAACAGGACTGGGCCGGCGTGCTGGTGGAAGGCAGCGCGTACCGGTTCGGCAAGCTGGCCGCGCACTACGCGGGTGCAGAGCGCATCCGCCTGCATCACGACCGCGTCCAGCCCGACACGGTTGATCATCTGCTCGCCGACGCGAACACGCCGACCGACTTCGACCTGCTGTCGATCGACATCGACGGCAACGACTACTGGGTCTGGCGCGGCCTGCAGGCGTTCAAGCCGCGCATCGTCGTGGTCGAATACAACCCGTACTACACGCCGCCCGAGCGTTGGGTCATGTGCTTCAACCCGGATCACGAATGGGACGGCTCGACCTATTACGGCGCGAGCCTCGAATCGCTCGTGCACCTCGGCAGGCAGAAGGGTTATGAACTCGTCTGCTGCGACGACATGGGCAACAACGCATTCTTCGTGCGTGAGGACCTGTATCCGCTGCTCGGCATCGCGAACAACGATCCTTCGGTGCTGTTCCGACCCGCGATGTACAAGCTGCGCTATGTCGGACACAACACGTTCCTGACCGGTCATCCGTATCGGCACGGGCCGGCCGAGCACATCTGAATGGGCCCGCTCGCCGCGACCTTCGACGAGATCCTGGAAGCCTGCGCGCTCGGCCGTAGCGGGCCGCCGCGCCAGGTCAGCGAACGCGTGTGGCACCTGCCGACCGATGACGGCGGCGTAGCGGTCAAGCTCTACGCGGCCGGGCATCAGGCGCGTGCGGCCAGGGAAGCCGCGGTGCTCGCGCACTTCGAGACGCACGGCGATACACGTTTCCATGTGCAGGCGCTGAAACGCACGGCAGCCGGTGCACCGCTGTGGACAGGGGCGAACGCCCACGCGATGCTCACGCGCTGGGAACCCGGGCAGTTCAGAACCTACGACACGTTTTCGCCGGCCGAATGGGATGCGCTGGGCGCGAGCCTGGCCGCGTTGCATCTGAGTCTCGAACGGCTTCAGCTGCCATCGCTCGACACGATCCGTGCGCGGTTGATCGCGATCGACGCGGATGCGGTGCGGCGCAGTTTGCTCGATGCGCTGAATCACGCACGCTCGAACGAGAACGCCGCGAACCTGCGCCGCTACGTCGATCTCGCGCTGCGCATGCTCGACCGCTACTATCCGGGCAGCATCGACGCGTTTCCCGCCGACGATCCGCAGCACCCGATCCACAACGACTACAACCAGTTCAACTATCTGTTCACGGGCACGCTGCCGCCGCTGATCCTCGACTGGGAAGCGACGATCGGCGCGCCGCGCGAATACGAACTGGTGCGTTGCCTGAACCATTTGCCGCTGGAAGCGCCGCAGCTGGCGGAAGCGTTCGTGCGCGCATACCAGCGGGTGCGGCCGGTGGATCCTGCACGCATTGCCTGGGCGGTCGATACCGCATGCCTGCAGCACGCGCTGAAGCTCTGGATCGTGCAAGGCTGGCTCGACGATCCGTCGCGTTTCGCGTCGCATCTGAGCGGCGCGGTGACGATGGCATCCGCGATGGTGGATGCCCGCGACCGCCTGGTCGATTTCTTTTCCCGTTGCATCGAAGCAGGACGCTGAAGTGAATTCGAACCTGAACCGGATGTCGCCTCCGACGTCGCCGCCGGGCGAGCGGCAGCACGTATTTCCGCCGCCGCTGGATCGCGACTACCGTGTCGAGGACGGGCGCGTCCTGACGCGCTCGCTGGAAGCGCATATCGTCGACCACTGCAACCTGACGTGCGCGGAATGCTGCTCGCTGTCGCCGCTTCTGCCCGAGTGGTACGCGAGCCGGGCATCGCTCGAGGCCGATCTGCGCCGTGCGGCGAAGGTGCTGCGCCCGCGCATGTTCAAGCTGGTCGGCGGCGAACCGCTGCTGCATCCGGCGCTGGTCGAACTCGTCGGGCGCGTGCGCGCCACGGGTATCGCGCCCGTGATCTCCGTCACGACGAATGGCCTGAAGCTCGGCGAGATGACGGACGCGTTCTGGCAGGCGGTGGATGCGCTGACGATCTCGCGCTATCCGAAGCCGTCGCTTTCGGCCGACCTGGTCGCGCACATCGAGCGCCAGGCCGCGCGCTTCGACGTGCGCCTGAACTGGAAGGTGCAGGACGTGTTCACGACGATGAACCGTGCCCAGCCCGGCACCGACCGGGACGCCGCGCAGCGCCTTTATCACGATTGCTGGATTCGCGAGCGCTGCCATATGATTCGCGACGGCATGTTCTACACGTGCACGCGTCCGGCGCATTTCCACACGCTCTACAAGGGCGAGAAGGATTTTCGATCCGACGGCCTGCCGCTGCGCGACGACGCGGGCATGCTCGACGCGATGCTCGCCTATCTGCAACGCGAGGCGCCGCTCGAAGCGTGCCTGCATTGCCAGGGCGGCAGCGCGCCGGTGGCGCCGCATCGCATCCTCAAACGCATTGAAGTGGACTCCTTGAAGGCTCGTTATCCATGATCGTCGGCACGCGCGACCTGTTCGGCTTCGACCGGCTTCACTACCATCCGCGCAGCGGCACGGCGGCGTCCGGCATCCGGGCCGTCCTGCGCGCGTCGGCGCAACCGGCCGGCGCGCCGGACGCGGCGGCCATCGCGGGCTACCTGAGCGGCGAGCGCCTGGTCGGCCGCACCGTGCTGCGCGACGTGCGCGCGGTGCCGCCCGGCCATACGCTGATCCGTTCGCCGCAAGGGCTGGCCGTTCAGCCGGCACCCGGGCGGCCGCGGCACGCGGATCTGGAAACCGTGCTGCGCGCGTCGCTGCAACGTGCGCTCGACAGCGGCAAGCGCGTTGCGCTGGCGTTGAGCGGCGGGCTCGATTCGGCGTTGCTGCTTGCGCTGCTGCGCGAACTCGGCGCGCAGCGGCACGTGACGTCCTACATCCTCGTGACCGACATGCCGGACTATTGCGAACGCGATGCGGCACTCGAACTGGCCGGGCTGATGCAGGCGAACGTGAAGCTCGTGCGCGTGAACGAGGCGGATTTCGTCGCGGCGCTGCCGAGAACGACCCATGCGGTCGAGGAGCCGATGTTCAACCTGCATCCGGTCGCGAAACTGCTGCTGGCCGAGGCGATGGCCGCGGACGGCATCGAGGTGGCCATCACCGGCGACGGCGCGGACCAGGTGTTGCGCCGCGACCAGTCGGCCAATTATCTGCCGCTGTGCCATGCGTTGTTCGACGCGGCGTCGGTCGACCTGCATCCGCCGTTCGTCGACGATGCCGTCGTCGCGCATCTGACCAGCATCGCACCCGATCCGGACAAGCAATGCCTGCGCGATCTCGGTGCGCGCCTGAACCTGCCGGACCGGCTCGTGCATGGCCCCAAGCGCGGGCGGCTCGCCCCGGCGATGGATCTCGCGACGCTGCTCGATCGCGACCGCACGCGCGCGCTGGCCGACACGCTCGGTCTGGACGCGCCCACGCTGCAAACGGACAACGAACGCGTGCTGTGGACGACGCTGTCGCTGATCCTCGATCATTTCAACCGCCTCGACACTCCCCTCGATGCCGCGCATCGTCCAACCTGAGCCGCTCATGAAACGCATCCTGTTCTGCGTGGTGCCCGAGAAAGGGCACGTCAATCCGTGCATCGGCCCGGCCCAGCATCTGCGCGCCGCCGGTTGCGACGTCGCGTTCTATGCGCCGGCCGACATCAGCGCCCAGCTCGACGGCGCCGGCGGCTTCGCGTTCGTCGGGCCGCGCGAGACACCCGAGCGTCACGACCTGTCGCGCGGTGCGAGCTTCGCCGCGAACATCCGCGACGCGGACTGGCTGCGGCACTGGATCCGCACGCTGCTGATCGACCTGGCGCCCGCGCAGGTGGACGGCATCCGCGCGGTGCTGCGCGACTGGCGGCCCGACGTGGTCGTGATCGATCCGCTGCTCTATGCGGCGGCGATCGCCGCCGAGCTGGAGGGGCTGCCGTGGGTGGCGATGTCGAATTCGCTGAATCCGGTGCTGCCGGACGATCTCGATTCCGAATTGCTGCGCACGGTGCGATGGCTGGCGCCGGAACGCACCCGGCTGTTCGCGCGCTACGGGCTCGATGCGCGCTTTCGCGGTTGCGACATCCTGTCGCCGCACCTGACGCTCGCGTTCACGACCGACGCGCTGGTCGGCGCACCGCCGCCCGGTGTCGAACTGGTCGGCCCCGCGCTGCCGTCCGGCCCGCGTGGCGACGAGACGCCGTTCCCGTGGGAGCGCCTCGATGCCGATCGTCCGCTCGTCTACATGTCGCTCGGCAGCCAGCTTTATTACCATCCCGATGTGTTCGCGAAAGTCATCGAGGCGGCGCGCGCGACGCCGGCGCAACTGGTGTTGTCGGTGGGCGAGCTGGTCGATGCGGATCTGCTGCCGGCCGACGACGCGCGTGTCATCGCGGTGCGTTACGTGCCGCAACTGGCGCTGCTGCGACGCACGCACGCGTTCGTCAGCCATGGTGGTGCGAATTCGGTGATGGAATCGCTCGCATGCGGCGTGCCGATGTTGCTGTCGCCGTTCTGCAACGACCAGTTTCATTCGGCGCACTTCGTCGAGCGGGCCGGCGCGGGGCGCGTGCTGGATCTGCAGCACGCCGGCGTGGCCGACATTGCCGATGCGCTCGCGTGCCTGTTGCGCCCCGGTTCGTTGCGCGAGCAGGCGGCGCGGATTCGTGCGAGCTACGCGCGTGACGGCTCGGCGGAGGCCGCGCGCCTGATCAGCGAACTCGCTTCAGGAAACCGCCTGGCGACAGCGTCATGAGTACGCGGTCTTCGATGTCGTAGTCGACCTCGAACCGGTCGTCGCGGCCGAGATAGTCGCGCACGGCGGTGGCCGGGTTGTTGCCTTTGCCGTACGGCTTGCCGTCGAACATCGACGCGGGCAGGTATTCCATGACGGTATCCATCACGATCGCGTAGCTGCCCGGCGTCACGAGCGGCGCATAGCATTCGAGTTCGCGCAGCACGTGCGCGTGGGTATGCGTGAGGTCGAGGATCGCCATCACGCGCGCATCGTGCGGGATCTGTGCGCGTACCGATGCGAGCGTGTCGGCCGCGCACGACTCGCCTTCGATCAGCACCATGCGATCGGCGAGCCGATGCGACTGCAGGCGCCGCCTGACGTCGTCGCGCAGGCGCGGCTCGATCGCGACGACACGGCCGCGATCGCCGTTCAGCGCCAGCATCGACGCGGAGAACACGACGCCGCCGCCTGCCGCGATGCCGGTCTGCACGATGCAGTCGGGACGCTCGCGCCAGATCAGTTCCTGGAGCGCGAGCATGTCGCCGGGCAAGTGGAAGAAGCGCTCGCCGAGCCAGCGCGTCTGGAACAGGTGGTCGAATTCGGCGGCACGCATCAGCCATTCGATGTTGATGTCCCGCATGCGGGCCGAAGGACGCTCTGACATGGTCAATGCAACGAGTAGGAGTGACGTGAAAACGCTGGAACCGTGGCTTCACCGGTATTGGAACATCGGGCCTGCACGCGTGCAGGCGCTGGCGTCGGGCCATACTAACAAAACGTATCTCGTCGAGTGCGATGCGGGGCGCGCTGTGCTGCGCGTGTCGTGGTCCGGCAAGCCGGTCGGACAGGTGGATCGCGAGGCGGCAATACTCGGTCATCTCGGTGAGACGCGGACGGCGCCGATGCTGCCGGCGCTGCCGCGCCTGCGGCCGACCGTGGACGCGCAATCCGGCGTGCGACTGCCTGACGGAAGCTGGCTGCATCTGTTCGAGCATATCGCCGGCAGCCCCGGCCTGCCGGCCGAAGCGGAGGCGGGCGCGATCGACGCGATGCGTGCGCTCGCGCATCTGCATACGGCGCTGGCGGCGATACCCGTGACCGAATCGGCGCCGCTGGCCTGGCTGGCGGCGCGGCACGCACGTGTTGCCGCGCGTGCCGCGCCGCCGTTGCCGTGGGACCTGAGCGACCACTACGGGACGATGATCCGTCGGATCGACGCGCATCTCGACGCTGCCGCACGCTGGCTGACGGGGACGGTGCACTGGCTGCACGGCGACTATCACGCGGGCAACCTGCTGTACGTGGGGGGCGCCGTGAACGGCGTGCTCGATTTCGACGACGTCGGGCAGGGCGCGCAGTGGCTCGAAGCGGCGTTTGCGCTGTTTGCGCTGTCGCGCGATGCGGGCCGGGACGATCGCTTCGTATTCGACGCGCGCCGCTGGGACGCCGGCTTGCTGGCCTATGCGGCGACGCGGCCCGATGCCGTGCCTGACTGGATGCATGACCGCCGCGCCGCGCTGATGGCCCTGTTCTGCGCGGACCAGACGCTGATTCACCTGGAAGCCGCGCAGCGCGGCCTGTGGGTGCCGGGACCCGGCATCGGTTTTCTCGGCGGGTGGCGGCAGTTGCTGGATGGCGCTGCGCCCTGACGCCGGCCGGATGCCACGTCAGCGCGGCCGATTCAGGAACAGGCGCACGGCTTCGACCGTGTTGAGCCGTGCCTCGCCGTGCCGCGATCCGTCGTGCATGCAGAACAGCACGTCGCGCTGCCGTGCGGTGCTGGCGTCGACATGGGCGCACATCGCGTCGAACAGCGCCTGCGGCGACGGCGCCGGCCGCTGCCAGTCGTCGAGGATCGCGGTCCAGCCGGTATGTTCACGTTGCAGCCGTGCGAGCACGCGGGCGCGACTGTCCTGCGGCATCAGTCCGTAGGGCAGGCGCAGCGGGATCGTATCCGGCGCGGGCACGCGGGCCTCGCGATAGGCATCGCGGATCAGCGCGTCGGTCGTCTCGATCTCGTCGATCAACGCGTCGTCCGACAGCGTGCCCGGCTTCGCGTGCGAACGGGTGTGATTGCCGAGCCGGTGGCCTTCGCGCGCCATGCGTGCGGCCACATCGAGCGCGCCTGCCAGATTCCGGCCGAGCAGGAAGAAGGTCGCGCGGCACGACGCGGCTTGCAGGACGTCGAGCAGGAGGGGCGTCGACGGGCCGGGGCCGTCATCGAAACTGAGGCAAATGGGCATCGCAGGTGGGTGCGCCGTTCAAGGTGTATCGGGGGAACGATAGCGCAAGTCGGGGCGAGTAGCCGGCCGGCTACTCGCGCGGCTCGATGGCCAATGGACAGGTGCCGACCCGACGCAAGCGCGTACCGGTCCACTCGTAGAAGAACCGGGCCGCTTTCGCATCGTTGTAGTCGCAATCGTCGTTGAAGCAGCCCGCGACGATCAGCAGCGTACTGCCGGGCCGGAAATCGACGCGCTCCTCGTCGTTGCCCATCACGCCTGCGATGGCCTGTACGCCGGGCATCGTGTACGTCGCGCCCGTGTACTTGTCGACGATCGCGAAATTCCGGCAATCCGTTCCGCAACCCCAGGTCGCGACGCGGTAGTGGCCGGCAAAGTTGGCGGGTTGCGTGAATTCGTCGCGAATGACGGTGCGGTAGAGGCGGGCTTCCCGGGTGGTCAGGCGTGGTGCCGCGGCGGGCTTGCGCGGTGCGCTTGCGGCGGGTGCCGGATAGCGCTCGAACGACGGCGAAGGGCATGCGGCGGCGGCCGTGGCCGTGGCCGCGCCGGCGGTGCCGGCGCCGCAACCCAGCGCGGCCGCTGCGCCGGCGAACAGCAGAAATCGATGGGCAAGCATCACGCGAGCGTCCTTCATGTTCGGGATCGAGATCGGGCCGGAGGGTCCGGGCGACCGGCGACGACGATTCTATGACGCTTCGCGCGCGCGGGCGACCCGGGCGGGCGATCGCGCGCGGATGCAACACCGGCATGTCCGCACGCGGCGCGCCGTCAAGCTTTGTCAAATCGTGGCGATATCACGATGCCTGACGTTTCAGGCCGCCTCCGAAGGCTGTCATGCACGGGTTGATTGAGTATCCTTGGATTCGATTCGCGGTACTCACGCAGTCACAACCGGGAGGCTTCACATGAATGCACGTCTATACCGCGCGACCATTGCCGGTGCGCTGATCGGATTGCTCGCGCCGTTTTCGGTGGCGCATGCGCAGCTGGGCGATGTCCTGAAGCAGGTCGGCGGCGGGGGCGATTCGGGCGGCAGCGCGGGCGGTGCGCTCGGCAACCTCGGCGGCATCGGCGGCGCGTTGACGGGCGGTGGCGGTTCGTCGCTGATGCCGGGCAGCACCGGCAACGTCGCGGGCCTGCTGCAGTTCTGCATCCAGAACAACTATCTCGGCGGGGCATCCGGCGGTGCGTCGTCGGTGAAGGACGCGCTGATGGGCAAGCTCGGCGGCAACGCGTCGTCCGACAGCGGCTATACCAGCGGCGCGAGCGGTGTGCTCGACGCCGGCAATGGCAGCAAGCTCGACCTGAGCGGCGGCGGACTGAAGCAGCAGTTAACCAGGCAGATCTGCGACAAGGTGCTGACGCAGGCGAAATCGCTGCTGTAAGCGCGCATCGCGGGTCGGGGTGCGGTGCACGACGTACCGCCCCCGTCAGTCTTTCAGGCTGACGTTCCCGTCAGCGAAAGGAGCGCCGCGCCGCGCGTGCCGTCCCGATCGTCAATCGGCCAGCCGCTTGTCGGCGAGCGCCTTGCAGCAGTCTTCGTAGACCCATTGCACGAGTTTCGCCCGATAGTCGAGGTCGTCGGTATCGACGATTTCCTCGACCGCGTCGCGCGCCCACGACGCATCGACGAACCCGGCGTGCCGCTTGGCGATGTCCTGTGCGAGCGCCGCGAGCTTGGCGATCGCGAGCCAGTCGGCCTGACGGTGATGGCGGTCGAGCCAGCGGTGCGCGGCCTGGACCTGGAACGAGGCGTCCGGCCACGATTCGTTGAGGTAAAACGCGCCGAGGTTGCCGCAGGTGAGCCAGCAAAGCAGCTCGAGGCGGTCTTGCGAGCCGAGGGTATGGGGTGCGTCGGACATGGCAGCGCTCACGAAATACGTCGATTCCGGGCGGCGCCGGTTGCAACGGGCCGGTGCCGATAGTAAAAACATAGCACGATGCGGGCCCGGCCGCGCACCCGGGCGGATGCTGACATGGCGGTGGCGAAACGGACGCTGCGCCGGCGCGGATGGCCGATGGCGGAATGAGGGGGCGGCGGGAACGAAAAGTGCGCGAGCGCGTGAGGAACGACGCGGGAAGATGCGGCCCGGAAGCGACCAGGAAGCGGCCAGGAAGCGGCCGCTTGCGCCGCGAAGCGGGCCCGTTGCCGGGCCCCCGCAGCCCGGCGCGCGGGCTGGCGGATGAGCGGGTTCAGGTCGCCGTGTGCGTGGCGCGCGCGATCGAGCGGATGCTGCGCTCGACGCGGATCAGGATGATCAGCACCGCGAGCGACACGAACGAATACAGCGCGACGAGCGCGGCGACGCCGGCGAAGCGCGCGGTCTGGCCGTTCTCGGCAGCCGTTTCTTCCGCGGCCTTCTTCTCGTTGTCGATCGCGGTCCGGCGTGCGTCGTAGCGCTCGGAGAAGTCGCGCATGACCGCCGACACGACGTCGGTGTACGCCTGCTCGCGCGCATATTCGTCGCCGTGCCCGGTGACCTTCTTCTTGACGCTGGCCGCGACGTCCGCGCGTGACAGCACCTTGTCGAGATACGCGATCTGCTGCTCGTAGTACGCGACGTCCGGATGGTCGTCGTCGCCGAGCACGCGCTGGAACGACGGTTCGTACGCGTCGCGATCGACCGCGTAGTCCGGCGACAGGGCCGCCCGGCCGTGCTTCTGCACGATGCCCGACAGTTGCGTCGACAGGCGCAGCGCGGGCGACGCGTTGTCGTCCTTCGCTGCCGCGCCGTCGGCGGCCGGCGTGGCCTTGGCGGTTGCGCCGTTCTCCCACGCGAACGATGCAGGATCGACCTGGATGGCCGAATCGACCTTCGGCGGTTTCGACAGGCGCGCATCGAGTGCGATCGCGCCGAATATGACCCCGCCGATCAGGACCGCGGTCGCGAACAACAGCACGATCACGCGCAATACCTGAAGATAGCCGCCCTCGATTTTGGTCAGGATGCTCAAGGCATTCTCCTTTCTTATGATGAATGAGGCGCCGAGGCTAAAGACCTTTCCAATAGCTGTCAATCGTCACACCGGCCGGCCGAAACGCTCGCTAGAATGTCGGCTTTCCTGGAGGCGGAAAACGATGAAAATCTACGACCAGTTCTATATCGACGGCGCGTGGCGCAAGCCGGCCGGCACCGGCACGATCGACGTGATCGACTCGGGTACCGAAGCCGTGATCGGCCGGATTCCGGAAGGCGTCGCGTCCGACGCGCAGGACGCGATCCGCGCGGCGCGCGCGGCCTTCGACGCGTGGGCGGCCACGCCGGCCTCGACGCGCGCGGGCTACCTGCGCAAGATCGTCGAGCATCTGCAGGCGCGCAGCGAGGAGCTCGCGCAGTCGATCACCGGCGAAGTCGGGATGCCGATCAAGCTGTCGCGCGCGATCCAGGTCGGCGGCCCGATCTACAACTGGAAGGCGTACGCGAAGCTTGCCGAGTCGTTCGAGTTCGAGGCACAGGTCGGCAACTCGCTCGTCGTGCGCGAGCCGGTGGGTGTCGTCGCGGCGATCACGCCGTGGAACTACCCGCTCAACCAGGTGACGCTGAAGGTCGCACCGGCGCTCGCGGCCGGCTGCACGGTCGTCCTGAAGCCGTCCGAAGTCGCACCGCTCAACGCGTTCATGCTTGCCGAGGCGATTCACGAAGCCGGGCTGCCGGCCGGCGTGTTCAACCTCGTGTGCGGCTACGGTCCCGTGGTCGGCGAGGTGCTGGCCACCGATCCGGAGGTCGACATGGTGTCGTTTACGGGTTCGACGCGCGCCGGCAAGCGCGTCGCCGAGCTGGCGGCCGCGGGCGTCAAGCGCGTTGCGCTCGAGCTGGGCGGCAAGTCGGCGTCGGTGATCCTCGACGATGCCGATTTCGCGACGGCGGTGAAGGGCACGGTCAACGCGTGCTACCTGAACGCGGGGCAGACCTGCTCGGCGCACACGCGCATGCTGGTTCCGGAAGCGCGCTACGACGAAGCGCGCGAGATCGCGAAGGCCGCGGCCGAATCGTACGTCGCGGGCGACCCGCGGCAGGATGCGACGCGTCTCGGCGCGCTTGCGTCGGCCGTGCAGCAGCAGCGCGTGCAGGACTACATCCAGCGCGGGATCGACGAAGGCGCGGAGCTCGTGACGGGCGGCACGGGCCTGCCGGAAGGGCTCACGAAGGGCTTCTTCGTGAAGCCGACCGTGTTCGGCCGCGTCGATCCGAAATCGACGATCGCGCAAGAAGAAATCTTCGGGCCGGTGCTGTCGATCATCACGTATCGCGATGAGGACGAGGCCGTGCGGATCGCGAACGATTCGCCGTACGGGCTCGGCGGCGCGGTGTGGGCCGGCAGCGACGAACGCGCAATGGGCATCGCGCGCCGTATCCGCACCGGGCAGGTGGACATCAACGGCGGCACGTGGAACGGCGCCGCGCCGTTCGGCGGCTACAAGCAATCGGGGCATGGCCGCGAGAACGGCGTGTACGGGCTCGAGGAGTATCTCGAGTACAAGTCGATGCAGCTCAAGCCCGCGAAGCCTGCCTGAGCGCTTCGCACCGCACGAACCGGAAACGGCACGCTGGTGCCGTTTTTTTATTGACGGTCGTCAAGGTGCGCGGCGGTGGATCGTCGATCATCGCGGTTCCGATGTTCCGACGAGGTTTCAGATGACCGTACGCACTTCCTTTCCGCCGCTGACGATCCGCGGCCACACCTTGCTGCCTGTCGTGCAGGGCGGCATGGGCGTCGGCATTTCCGCGCACCGCCTGGCGGGCAGCGTCGCGCGCGAAGGCGCGGTCGGCACGATCGCGAGCATCGACCTGCGTCACCATCATGCGGACCTGCTCGCGCGTTGCCGCGCGCAACCCGATCGCGCGACGCTCGAGGCCGCGAACCTCGAGGCGCTCGCCCGCGAGATCCGTCTTGCGAAGACCTACAGCGAAGGACGCGGGATGATCGCGGTCAACGTGATGAAGGCCGTGAGCGCGCATGCGGACTACGTGCGGGTCGCATGCGACGAGGGCGCGGATGCGATCGTGATGGGCGCGGGCCTGCCGCTCGACCTGCCCGATCTCACGCAAGGACACGATATCGCGCTGATCCCGATCCTGTCGGACAGCCGCGGGATCGCGCTCGTGCTGAAGAAGTGGATGAAGAAGGGGCGCCTGCCCGACGCGATCGTGATCGAGCATCCGGCGCATGCGGGCGGCCATCTCGGCGTCACGCAGATCGACGACATGCACGACCGCCGTTTCGATTTCGCACGCGTGCTCGACGAGACCGCGCAGGTGATGGCATCGCTCGGCATCGCTCGCGAAACGATCCCGCTGATCGTTGCGGGCGGGATCAACAGTCACGACACGGTGCGCGCGGCGCTCGAGGCCGGCGCGAACGGCGTGCAGGTCGGCACGCCGTTCGCGGTGACGGAAGAGGGCGATGCGCATCCGCACTTCAAGCGCGTGCTGGCCGACGCGACGCCCGACGACATCGTCGAATTCGTCAGCGTGACGGGGCTGCCCGCACGCGCGGTGAAAACGCCGTGGCTCGATCGTTACCTGCGCAACGAGACGCGCATCCGCAGCAAGCTCGGCGCGCTGAAGCAGCGCTGCCCGACCGCGCTCGAATGCCTGAGCGTATGCGGCCTGCGCGACGGCATCGAGAAGTTCGGCCATTTCTGCATCGACACGCGGCTGGCGGCGGCGCTGCGCGGCGACGTCGCGAACGGGCTGTTCTTCCGCGGCCGTGAAGCGTTGCCGTTCGGCCGCGCGATTCGCAGCGTGCGCGACCTGCTCGACCTGCTGCTGACGGGCTGTGCGACCGAGCCTGCGGCAAACCGTCCCACGTTTACGCTGGCTTGACGGATATCAAGACAATGAAAAGACCCTACGAGGAGAATGGGAACCATTCTTTGGGGGTCCGTACCATGCTTAAAACGATTCGAACTTGTGTCACCGCTGCCGCCGTTGCGGCCAGTTTCGTCGCGATGCCTTCGCTGTCGCACGCGGCCTCGCCGGGCGACGGCATCAACCAGGGCGACGTCCTGGTCCGGCTGCGTGCGATCAGCATCCAGCCGAACGAACGCGCGAGCGACACGCTGGGCGCGCTCAACGTCGGCGTGAACAACGCGATCGTGCCCGAGCTCGACTTCACGTACATGATCCGCGACTACCTCGGCGTCGAACTGATTCTCGGCACCTCGCGGCACCAGCTGACGTCGAGCCTCGGCAATCTCGGCGGCGTGGGCGTGCTGCCGCCGACGCTGCTGCTGCAGTATCACTTCAACCATGCCGGCAAGGTGCGTCCGTATTTCGGCGCGGGCGTGAACTACACGTACTTCTACAACAACGGGCTCAACGTCGGCGGGCAGGGCGTGTCGATCAACAAGAGCAGCTTCGGCCCGGCATTGCAGTTCGGCGTGGACGTGCAGTTGACGAAGAAGGTCTTCATGAACGTCGACGTGAAGAAGATCTGGATGAGCACCGATGCGACGCTCGGCGACAAGGGCATCGGCACGCTGCACATCGATCCGCTGATCGTCGGCGTGGGCGTCGGGATGAAGTTCTAGGCGCGGCGGGAAAGAAACAGAAACAGGAACAGAAACAGAACAGAGTTGGGGTTGGCGGCATGGCGGTCTGCATGCCGCTTTTTTTTGCGCGCCGGATTTACAGCTTGTCGTACTGGAAGCGCATCGCGGTGCCTTCGCGCTGGATGCGCTCCCACACCGCGCGCTTTTCGTCGTCGCTCAGGAACACCCAGTTCGACACTTCGGCCGCCGTGCGGCCGCAGCCCTTGCAGACTTCGTCGAAGAGGGTCGAGCACACGCCGATGCAGGGGCTGTCGGGCAAGTCGTGGAGATTGGAGGCCATCGGAGGGGTTCACGCAGTTGAATCGTCAGCCGCCATTTTAATGCATCGCGGCCGGTCGGTCGGACGGGCGCGGCCGGCATACCGTACCGGTGCAGCGGCGTAACAGTACGGCCGGGTTCGGGCGCAGCCGCCGCACGGCTCGCGTCCGGCCGGCGAACGCGGTTTCGTCGCCGCCTGTCTTTCCCGGTGGACAGCCGCCGATTACCCGATAGAATTCCCCGGGAACGTCTCGCCGCACGGGCCGCCTGACCGGCCGGCAGCGGGATATCTGTTCCGTTTGCGCGACACCGGCATGATTTTTTTGTGACGGGGCGCGAATGATGGTAGTTTTCGGGGTTTTCGAGGGGCGGCGCGCCAGAATGCGCCGCCATGACGAGGCAGACGGCAGCCGGGCAACGTGTCCGGCCGGAGGGAGAACGGGATGAAAGCAAAGGTAGTGGGCCGGTTCGCAGCGCTCGCGCTGTGCGTGGGTGCATCGGCGGCAGCGGCGAAGGATACGCAGCTCAATGTCTATAACTGGTCGGACTACATTGCGAAGGACACGATCCCGAACTTCGAGAAGCAGACGGGCGTCAAGGTTCGCTATGACAACTACGACAGCGACGATACGCTGCAGGCGAAGCTGCTGACGGGCAGCTCGGGCTACGACATCGTCGTGCCGACCAGCAACTACGCGGGCAAGCAGATCGCCGCCGGCATCTTCGCGCCGCTCGACAAGTCGAAGCTGCCGAACCTCAAGTACCTCGATCCGCAGCTGATGGCGCTCGTCGCCGGCGCGGACCCGGGCAACAAGTTCTCGGTGCCCTGGGCGTACGGCACGACCGGTCTCGCGTACAACCTGACGAAGGCGCAGCAGGCGCTCGGCAAGGTGCCGCTCGACAACTGGGACATCCTGTTCAAGCCGGAAAACATCTCGAAGCTGAAGACCTGCGGCGTGTCGGTGCTCGACGCGCCCGACCAGATGTTCGCGGCGACGCTGCACTACATCGGCAAGGATCCGATGAGCACGAACCCGGCCGACTACAAGGCCGCGATGGAAGTGCTGAAGAAGATCCGCCCGTACATCACGCAATTCAACTCGTCGGGCTACATCAACGACCTGGTCGGCGGCGACATCTGCTTCGCGTTCGGCTGGTCGGGCGACGTCGTGATCGCGAAGCATCGCGCGATCGAGGCGAAGAAGTCGTACAAGGTCGAGTACTACATTCCGAAGGGCGGCGCGCCGGTGTGGTTCGACGTGATGGCGATCCCGAAGGACGCGAAGAACAAGGAAGCCGCGCTGGAGTGGATCAACTACATCGAGGATCCGAAGGTGCACGCGGCGATCACGAACGCGGTGTACTACCCGAGCGCCAACGCCGAGGCCCGCAAGTACGTGCGGCCCGACGTCGCGAACGACCCGGCCGTCTATCCGCCGGCCGACGTCGTGAAGACGCTGTTCCTGCTCAAGCCGCTGCCGCCTGAAATCCAGCGTCTGCAGACGCGTCTGTGGACCGAGCTGAAGTCGGGCCGCTGACGCGAGCCGGCGTTCCCAGCAGTCATGAAGCCCCTGGTGCCCCCGGGGGCTTTGTTCGTTCAACGCAGGAGAGATGCAGCACATCATGAATAGCCAGTCGGGTGCGCCGGTCGCGGGCGCACCGTCCTCCGTTTCCTCCTCCGGCGCCGATGCGCGCGCCGAGAACTTTGTCCAGATCGTCGACGTCGTCAAGAAATTCGGCGACACCGAAGCCGTGCGCAGCGTCAACCTGACCGTGCGCCAGGGCGAGCTGTTCGCGCT